>ERZ650307.507-NODE-507-length-21718-cov-13.754466_pt1 | contig 21718 bp, 19 predicted proteins | sample MGYA00376243_ERZ650307 | MGnify/ENA primary metagenome ERZ650307 (study PRJEB26733, sample SAMN07839242) | wastewater metagenome | biome: urban; feature: artificial channel; material: waste water | place: USA: North Carolina | collected 2016-03-31 ... | reverse complement strand
GGAGTTCAGACGTGTGCTCTTCCGATCTAGCGGGCTCAGCTGAGGCAGCTGCTCCGCGAAGGGCGCCTGCCTCATGCGCTGTTATTCAGCGGCCCGGATGGCATTGGCAAAAAGATGCTGGGACAGATGCTGGCGGCGGCAATCCTCTGCGGAGCAGAGGAGGCACCCTGCGGTCATTGTGAGTCCTGCCGGGCAATGCGTCTGGACAGCCATCCCGATTATTATGAGGTCCTGCCGGAGAGCCGTGGCAAGTCCGCGAAGATTATTCGTATTGAGCAGATTCGTGAGATGCAGACGATAGCCTCACGCTATCCAGTCCTGTCGGACTGCCGGGTGGTGCTTATCGATGAGGCTGAGTGCATGAATGAGGCCGCGGCGAATAGTCTGTTGAAAACGCTGGAAGAGCCGGAGGGGCAGGTTACTTTTATCCTGATTACGAGCGCGCGCAGCTCACTGCTGGACACGATTATTTCCCGCTGCATGCCAATGGCTTTCGGGATGCTGCCGCTGGACGGAATGAAAGAGGCGCTGATTGGACGTCAGATTCCGGATCATGAGGCGGCTGAGCTGGCCGCGCTGGCAGATGGAAGTCTCGGACGGGCAATCAGGCTCTATGAGAATGGCGGTCTGATGCTGCGCGATGATGCGCTCACTTTTTTGGAGAAATTGTCCGCGATGACGATGGAGGATGTCTGGGTACAGGCAAAGACGAAAGGCGAACTCGATCGCGAAAAGCTCATGGAGTGGTTTTTGTATCTCAATATGCTGCTGCGGGATATGCTGGTGCTTTATGAAGACGGTGCAAGCCCGCTGCTTTATCATCAGGACTGCCGGCAGCGGCTGGCAGCGCTGCTGTCAGGGGTTACGGAGCAGCAGATTTTTGCCATGCTGGCGCAGGTCCGCGAGACGCAGCGGCGCCTGCAGGCGAATGTGAATCTGCGGCTGCAGCTGGAAGGCTTTTTTATTCGCATACTGGATTGCCGCAAGGCATGAGTTTATATAGAAGAATCAATAGGAGGAGCATTTTGCAGAATATTATCGGGGTCCGCTTCAAGAAAGCGGGAAAGATATATTATTTTGGTCCGGGGAACCTGGAGATCAAACAGGGCGATCGGGTTATTGTGGAGACGGCCCGCGGCATGGAATGCGGTCTGACCGTCCTTGGACCGCGTGAGGTCGAAGACAGCGAGATCACACCGCCCCTGAAGATTGTGCACCGGATTGCGACGGCGTCGGATATCCAGCGCATCGAGGACAACAAGAAGCGGGAGCAGGAGACGTTCGGGATCTGCGAGAAGAAGATTCAGGAGCACGGCCTGCCCATGAAGCTGGTCGAGGTGGAGTACACCTTCGATATGAATAAGATTATTTTCTACTTCACGGCGGATGGGCGGATTGATTTCCGCGATCTGGTCAAGGATCTGGCCTCCGTATTCCGTACGCGTATCGAGCTGCGTCAGATTGGTGTGCGCGATGAGGCGAAGTTCATGGGGGGAATTGGTTGCTGCGGGCGGCCGCTGTGCTGTGCGACTTTCCTGGGCGATTTTGAGCCGGTGTCAATCCGCATGGCCAAGGAGCAGAATTTGTCGCTGAATCCGACGAAAATATCCGGGATCTGCGGGCGGCTGATGTGCTGTCTGAAGTATGAGAATGATTGCTATTGTGGGGACTGTCACAAGCGTCAGGCCAAGATTGTCCCGCCGACTCAGGGCAGCCATGTCGTCGTGGCTGATGGCGAGGGCAAAGTCATCTCGCTGAATCAGCAGCGCCGGACTGCGACAATCCTGCTGGACAACAGCCGTACGGTCGTGGTCTCCTGGGAGGACGTGATTGAGAAAGACGAGGCAGACGTGACAAAAATCCCGGCAGCAGAGACTGCTGATAAAGCGGATAAGACGGGGGAAAGCCCGCGCCGTGAGCGTGAGCCACGCGAGAAGCGCAGTCCGCGTCCACGCCGTGAGCGCAACAGCCGTCCTCATGGTGACCGGGAAAATAGTCGTGAGGCGAAGGATCAGAGCGAGGGCGGTAATGAGAGCCGTGGTGGACGCAGTCATGACCGTGACCGCAGCAATAATGGCAACCGTCGCCGGTCACAGGAGAATCGTGAGGGGCGGAGCAATAACAGCGGTCGTCCCCGTCGTCCACGTGCGCCACGCGAGAATAAGGAAGGCGGCCGGGATAATAAGGAATGAGAACGTTCAGCCTGAAAGAAAATGAACGGCTGGACGACCTGATGAAGAGCGGGCGGCACATCATCCAGAATACGCAGGAGTTCTGCTTTTCGCTGGATGCGGTGCTTCTCGCCCATTTTTTAAGGTTCAAGAGCCGTCAGCGGGTGCTGGAGCTGGGCACGGGGACTGGTGTAATTCCGCTGCTCATTGCAGATGAGGTGGCGCGGGTTGATGCTGTGGAGCTTAGCCCGGTTATGGCTGATCTTGCTGCCCGGAATGTCTGCCTCAATGAGCTCGAGGCCAAGATCTTTGTACGTGAGGGGGACTATCGCAGTATTCGGGAGCTTTATCCGGCCGAGTCCTTTGATGTTGTGCTGGCCAATCCCCCCTATCGGCCTGTCGCACATGGACAGGTCAACAAGATATCCGGTGTTGCCCGGGCCCGGCATGAGTTCACGGCGACGCTCGAGAATGTGGTGACTGCGGCCCGTTATGCGCTGCGGTTTGGCGGCCGCTTTGCGATGGTGCATCTGCCGGAGCGGCTCGGTGAGATCCTGGTGGCGCTGCACGAGCATCAGATGGAGGCCAAGCGGCTGCGGCTGGTCCAGCCCAAGCCGGGAAAAGCATCGAATATGATGCTCGTTGAGGCAGTTGTGGGAGCAGCACCCGGCGGGCTGAAGGTCCTGCCGCCACTGATCGTACATGAGGAAGATGGCAGCTATACGGAGGAAATCAAGCGGATCTATGGAATTACAAACTAAAGGCACGTTGTATCTTTGTGCGACGCCAATCGGCAACCTGGAGGATATGACCTATCGGGCTGTGCGGATGCTGGGCGAAGCCGGGCTTATTGCAGCTGAGGATACACGCCATACCCGTCAGCTGCTGACGCATTTCGATATCCATACGAAGCTCACAAGTTATCATGAGCATAATAAATTTGCCAAGGGCCCGGAGCTTATCGAGTATCTGCTGGCAGGGAATGACCTGATTTGTGTCAGCGATGCCGGTCTGCCGGGGATCTGCGACCCGGGCAGTCATCTGGCGGAGCTGGCCATTGAGGCTGGCATCCGCGTATCGCCGCTGCCGGGCTGCAATGCCGGCTTGTCGGCACTCATCTGCTCGGGGCTCGATACGACGCTGTTTACGTTCGTTGGCTTTCTGCCACGGACGGCAAAGAAGCAGCAGGAGATTCTGACGAAAATCCGATCCTATGAGGGGACGCTGATCTTCTATGAGGCGCCGCACCATTTGAAGGGCACACTGAAGCAGCTGGCAGCCGGCCTGGGGGATCGGCGGGCAGTTCTGGGACGTGAGCTGACGAAGAAATTCGAGGAATTTCGCCGCGGTTCGCTTACGGAACTGCTCGCATGGTATAGCGAGCATGATCCGCGCGGGGAATATGTGATTCTCATCGAGGGAGCTGGTGCTCAGATCGAGTCTGCTGTGCAGTCTGATCTGCCACTGGAACCGGCGGAGTGCTGTCAGCAGCTTATGGCGCAGGGCCTTGATAAGAAGGCAGCGATGCGTGAGACGGCGAAGAAGCTCGGGATCAGCCGCCGTGACGTCTATCAGGCGCTGTTGGAACATGAATAACCGGAAAATGGGTCATCCCTGTCGGGATGGCTTTTTTTCATGTAAGATTTGTTATATAATGAAAAGATAGCTCATCCGCTCAATTGTCCGAATCATTAGCGGACTTCACATTTAAGGAGGATCATTTTCCATGACAGAGAAGAAATCATTTTACATTACGACCCCGATCTATTATCCAAGTGCGAAACTGCATATTGGACATGCTTACTGTACGACTATTGCGGACTCGATTGCCCGCTTCAAGCGTCTGGCCGGCTACGATGTGTTCTTTTTGACCGGATCGGACGAACATGGCCAGAAGATCCAGCAGAAGGCCGAAGAAGCAGGTATCCAGCCGATTGAATATACCGATAAGATCGTAGCAGGGTTTCAGAATCTCTGGCAGAAGCTGAACATCAGCAATATGCGTGTGTACCTGTCCGCACAGAATCTGTGGACCATCAGCTCTTATCCTGGATATGACCCTGAAGTCAGCTACTCAGTCAACAATTCCAAGACAATGGGCGAGGATGCCATGACCGTTCCTCAGTTGCGTACGTTTGTCTGCGGCTTCAATCTTACTTTCTAAATATAATTCATTTATAATCGATATTCATCATGAAACTAAATCATCTGATATATACATTAATGCTGGGCACCGCGTTGGGTACCAGTTCCTGCTCCTGGTTGGATCTGGAACCTGCAACGGCCGTCTCACCCTCCATTCTCGGACAAGGTGAAGTGGAACAACTGCTAACCGGTACCTACCGCTCGTTACAGAACGACCCGGGTCGCGACACCTGGGTACTCTTTGACATGCGGGGCGAGAATCTGATCAATACCTACCTGAGCGGTTCCAATGACTTTGTAAACAACGAGATACCCTCCAATAACGGTACGCTGCTTACGATGTGGCGTGGTTACTACAAGGCCATTTACAATGCCAATACCACCCTTTCCATCCTTTCCAATTTGGAGCCCAGTGAAAAGAACACCCATATAGAGGCACAGGCTCGTTTCCTCCGGGCATACGCCTATTACTGTCTGGCCACACGCTGGGATGGTGTTCCCATCATCAAGGACAATACCCTGGAGAACGTAAAGCGTGACAAACAGTCCGCTGTGTTCAACTTCATCAAGGAAGAGTTAAGTTTTTGTATCGATGAAGGACATTTGAAACCTTTTGGTGAAACTTCGGGCGCACCCTTCACGGTAAGCCTCGAAGCAGCCCAAGCTCTGATGGCACGCTTGGCCCTGACAACCGGAGATATGGAAACGGCCAAAAATATGGCTGAAACGCTGATCGCAAATCCCAAATTCAAACTCAGCGAAAACTACGACAACATCTTCACGACAACCAACAACAGCGAGATAATCTTCAGTTTCCGCAACAACACTAGCGAAGGAGGCCAGAACTTGTACGCCCTGTTCACCACCTACAACTCACCGATGAAAGGAAGCTGGTTTCTCTGCCCGTCTCCCGAATCGGAGAAACTGTTCGAGGATCCGGCTGATACGCGCAACAACACCTGCATCACTACGCTGGAGAGCGTTTCCGAAACCTATATCATCATGAACAAGTTCAGAGATTTTACGCCGCTCATCGTTTCACGTATTGCAGAAATGTACCTGATTAGTGCGGAAGCACAAGGACGGAACGGACTGAATAGACTGAACGAGCTGCGCCGTTCAAGAGGATTGAATCCGTACAACAACTCGGATATTGCTTCGGAGGAAGACTACCAGAAGAAAGTAGCCCTGGAACGCAGAAAGGAACTTTACTGTGAGGGCTTCCTGTTTTTTGACCTGATTCGTACCAACAAGATTTCCGAAGAGGTAGTGTCCATGAACGGAAAGACAAACCTTTATCTTCCCTTGCCGGAATCAGAGGTGCAATACAATCCCAACCTCAACGAATATAACTGATAAACCAATCCCTGTTATTCATCGTTGCCCTGCTCGGTCGGGATACTGTTGGTTTCTGTTGGGACAGCCTGCCAACCTCTGTTTCGATTGGAATGTGAAGGGCAACGGAAATAGTCACTATCGGGCGTTGGGAATACCCCAACGCCCAACTTTTAATGGATTCTCATGAAAAAACTGAAAACCGCCTTTATTTCCCTACTGTGCTTGTCTTGCATGACAATATCCAACAAGGGATCAGCTTCAAACCCGGTACTGCGTATTTCGGACGGGTGGGTGGCAGACACCATTGCGCCGGCACTGATACATTACCGATTCGCCGGATATGACTCCATCAGCCAAGCGCACCAAAATGTAGACGTTCTCGAGGTCGACCTGACCTCCCCAAGTTATGATATACAGCTTGTTTACGAAGAGCATGGGGATTCCCTATCTTCTGTAGCGGAACGCAACAATGCGGCTGCCGCCATCAACGGAACCTACGAGGCCGAAGCATCGTTCATCAAAATCGGAGGTAGACTCCTTGCCCAAAACCGTTTGGACAGCACACACATTCGATACTGGAAACACGAAGGTGCCTTCCTGTTCGATGACGACAACAAGAACATCGACATCCGATTTGCCAGCGACTCGACTTTTCTTTCACACCCCGCAGCAAACATTTTATCCGGTGCTCCCATGTTGATAGACAACAACGATCCTGTAGGGCTGAATTTTACCGGAAACGTAGAAGGAATGGACCTGAACAAGCTTGATTACGAAGACTTCAGAAGGCACCAGGGAGTGAGACACCCGCGGACAGCGGTAGCACTTACAGAGCATAAGAAACTGCTTTTGATAACCGTTGACGGAAGAAGTACCCAGGCGGCAGGAATGTCTGCAAACGAACTGACCCGATTTCTACTTACTTACTTCTGCCCCCAATCAGCCTTGAACCTGGATGGTGGAGGGTCCACTACCATGTGGATTGCCTCTTCAGAGCAGCGAGTAGGAGGGGTCGTGAACCATCCGACTGACAACAAGAAATTCGACCATGCGGGACAACGCAGAGTAACCTCGTTCATTGTCATCAAATCATCTGAAAACCATGAATAAATATCTCAGTTTCATCTTTGCTTCAGTGCTCACACTCACGGGCGTACAGCTTTCCAAAGCCAGCAATCCATCGGATTCCCTGGCCATCGTATCGGCCAAATGGGAGAGAACATCTTCACTGCAAGGCATCCAGTTGAAACAAGCTTCGATAGAAGGCCTGTTTGGAGGCAAGCAATCCATCAGCATCCTGACCATTGGAAGAGCGGAAGGCTATACAGCCTTTATTGCTACGACGGACTCGCTGACCACCACTAGCCAATTGGCTGAACAAAGCCGTTCTTCTGCAGCCATAAACGGGTCGTACTTCAGTATCAAGGAAGGCTTCTCTACCTGTTACCTCCGTAAAAATGAAGCGGTAATAGATACGACAACTACCGAAGAAAGGCATTTGCGTGTCAATGGTGCCGTACACATGGTGGATAACAATATCCGGATCATACCATGGAACGACGAAAATGAGAAGAAAGGGTTCCCGCTGGATGGGGATATACTTGCGTCCGGACCGCTCTTGATGCAGGACGGCAAGACGTGTGACTTCACGACGATAGATCGGGAATTCTCAGAGACCAGACATCCCAGAAGTGCCATTGCACTCACAAAAGAAGGTGACATAATGCTGGTAGCGGTAGATGGAAGGGCAGAAGGGCACGCAGATGGAATGTCCATTGCAGAACTTGCCTATCTTTTGCGAATTCTGAAGGCACATTGCGCACTTAATCTGGATGGAGGCGGTTCTACCACCTTATGGGTGAATGGTCAAGTGGTCAACCACCCAAGCGACAACAAGAAATTCGACAACAAAGGAGAAAGAAAAGTCCACAACATCATAGCCGTTCGAAGATTGACAAATCCATAGAGTACAACATGCTTGCTCACAGACAAATCGGGGAGTACTGCATCAATCATGCAGGAACAGTCTGAACAGGGAGGCCCTCGAATGGCTTGAAAGGACGGGGAACGGGAAGGTGCACGGGACCACCCGTCTTGTTCCCCGGGAAGAGTTTGCCGTGGAGAAAGGCTTTCTCATGCCCTATCATGGGACGCCACAACCACCGCAGGAGGAGATGAGGGAATACCATGTACGCAAGGACAATACAGTGCAGTACAGGGGGAATTATTACAGCCTGCCATGCGGAACTTACCGGAGCGGGCAGACAACCGTCTGGCTGCAGGAAACGGAAGGGAATGTGGAGCTGTACAACAAGGATACGGGGAAACTCATCTGCCGGCATGCGCTCTGTACCAGAAAGGGAAGGACCGTTTATGACGACTCCCACAGAAAACCGAGAAACGCCGGAGTGAAGATAGCCGAACGCATCCTTGTCCATGTGTCGGGCAACAGGGAGGTGGCCATGTGGATGGATAATCTGAAAAGGAGGAAGGAACGTTATTACAGGGATAATCTGGAGGTGATCCTGCGCATAATTCCCGGATATGACAAGAATACACTGATAGAGGCCATACGGATATGTCTGGACAAAGGCATCTATAACGGGGACTCGGTTAAAAGCCTGTGTGAATATGTGTGCAGGGGAAAGGAAAATGGAACAGAAATATACGGACTGGAGGATCACCTGCCCCGACAAGGCGGATTGATACAGTCTTATAACGAAATACTCAGGGATTATGACAAGACATAAGAAGGAACTCATGGAATGTGCACGTATGCTCAAGCTGGGCAATCTGACCGAACATCTGGAGGAACTGCTGCATCAGGCCCAGGAAAAGCAGCTGACCTATCCGGAGTTTCTACTCGCCTGCCTCAGGGAGGAGGTCCGGACCAGGGAGAACCGGAAATATTTGTGCCGTTTGAAAGCGGCCGGGCTTCCTGCAAGGCATGATCTGGACCGTTACGACTTTACCCGGACGGAAGGAATCGACTCCAGAAAGCTGCGCGAACTGCGCGAGCTGGTATGGGTGGGACAGGCATACAACCTGCTTCTGGCAGGCGGTTCCGGAACAGGAAAGACCTATATTGCCGCCGGACTTGTCCATGAGGCGGTGAAAGCCGGATACAGGGCATATATGGTTACGCTGGAGGACCTTCTGACCTGTCTGAAGACAAGGGATGTTTCCAGGCATGCGATGAAAACCTACAAACGGATCATGAAGGCACAGCTGCTGGCCATTGACAATGCCACACTCTTTCCCTTGAAAAGAGAAGATATCATGTTGCTGTTCAAACTGGTGAATGAGTTTCAGGAAAAGACATCGCTTATCGTTACAGCCAACTACTCCCTTACAGAGTGGCTGGCAATACCGGGAGAGGAAGCTGTCGCAGCGGCATTGCTTGACAGACTGCTCTACTGTTGTGAGATTATACAACTGTCAAGAAACAGCTATCGGATGGAAAACAGGAAAACAATTTTTAGCAATCGGAGTGAAGATACGGACACTTTAAAAGAGTTAACAACTGTAAAGTAATATCCTGCTAAAAGTGGGATATATTAAATTACATAAAAATGAGGTGTGTAAATTTGCAAGGTACATGTGTGCCCCACTGGTATGATCCCTGTCTTTTATAATTTAAAGTCAAGCAAGAGAGGAAAGTAAATAGGGTTTAGTTTATGCATAGTAAATGTAAGATTTACTTGCAACAGGTAAAAAGATTTTTAAGGTTAACAATGTATGCGGCATGCTAAAAAGTGATTATTATGTTGGAAGTTGTTCTATATAAGTATTTACTTTTTGTCGTTCAAAAGATATGACTTCAATATAGTAAACATACACTTTTTAGTTTGCCCTTATTTTTCGAATAAGATGAGTGAGTCATAAACATCAGTTACATATTATGAATACTTTCGGCTCTATCACGTATGAATTTTTTAACAATAAAAAGAACTATCATTTTGATTTAACAGGAGCTTTTAGTAACATTATTGAAGAAAGTGAAGCAATAGAATATGATGATGACGACGATGAGGATGAATTCGATGATGATGACGATGACTAACATCTCATTAATCCATAGCTTTTAAGTTTATTAAAGAAACAGGTCAGGACGCTATATCCTGACCTGTTTTTGATGTTAGTTAAGTCCTAATAGTTAGTTTGCTTTATTTGCTCTCAGCATTAGCTATTGATGCACGTACTCTGCTTAATGTTTCCAATGTCATCTGAAGATATGAAGCAATCATTGTCAAAGGTGCTCTTCTAGTTATTTCAGGAAAATGTTGCTGTAATCTAGCGTATCTGTCATTTGCTGATTCGAAACGTAAAATGTCAGCCTTTAATTGTGATAACATTAAGGAATTTTCAAAAAAACTCCGATATAGATAAGCTATATCACCATTAGCATCAGAAAGTTCTTCCATTATATCACGCGGAATTTCCCATAAAACACTGTTTTCTACAGCATCCATCATAAGATGTGTTGGCTCTCGGTTAAAATAGCTGTCAATACACCAGACAACATCTTTTTCACATGCTAAATGTTCTATCACATCCTTATCATGCTTTAGGTAGTGCTGTCTAATAAATCCCTTTTCTATATAAAATAGGCAATTACAGATATCACCTTCATTTAGAATTATATCACCTTTTTGATATTTCTTAGGCTGAATAATATCTGCAAAAAGGCGAATATTCTCCAACTTAAGTTTGCGATTAGGGCATGTTTCAGCTATAATCTGTTTTGCAATGTCAAATTGAATACTCATAGGCTAAAGTTATTTATATCCAACATTTTGTTTCAATTTTGGGTTCAAGTCTATACTTTTTTGTGGAATAGGAAAAACTGTGGTATACCCATTTTTCTCATCAGCCAGTTGGACTCGCTGATCGTATGATTTGTGATAAACTCCAAAACGCACCATATCTTGTCGTCGCCAGCCTTCCCATACTAACTCCAACAAACGCTCTTTCAATATGTTCTCAAGCGTAGCTTCTCGATATGGCATACCAACACGACCTCGGACTTCGTTCAACTCCAACGAGCCATCCTCACCATTACGTACCTTTGCCTCGGACTTCATCAGGAGAGCATCGGCATAGCGGAATAGCACGATGTCGTTATCCGGTTGTCTACCGTCGGAATGTGAGGTCCTATCAACCTCATATTTTGCCATACGAGCACCAGCTGTCTTGACATAGGAGCTTCCCGTAAGATTCAACTTTAGCTCCAATGGGAAATACTCCAACTGCTGTCCATTGTCCATCATTACAGGCTTTCCATCAACCTCTACGATGCCGGCATAGAAGTTCTTTTCAAAGCGAGCATCTACATCATCTGTGCCGTATCCGTTGGCTAAGACTGTTGAGATATTGGCACTGGTACCATTTTCCGATGAGCCACCCAACGCACCGCCATGGTTGTAGTGTCGTGATCGGAAGAGATACCAGAACTGCGCAGCATAGAGGTTCTTATCCAACGGAATGGTGAATATGTTTTCGTTGGAGTTCTCGTTATGCACAGAGAAATTATAGCTATAATCGTCCTCCAACCGATAACCTACCTCGGCAAGTTTATTGCAATATTTGATACAGGTCTGCCAAGCGTTGAGTTTCTCACCATCGACGGTGAAAAATATCTCTTTACCGTTCCGTGGAACGCCATCAGTCCAATTATCATCACAATATATCTCGGCATTAAGAGCCAACTTAGCCAAAAGGAAATTAGCTACAGGTGTTGTTATACGACCATAGTAGTTACCCATCTTATTACTACGCTCATTTGGCAACAACTCGGCAACCTCCTGCAACTCATTCACGATAAAACGGAAAACCTCGCTACGCTCGCTCTGCACAACTTCATCCTGCGGTTGTTCATAGGATGTTACGATGGGCACTCTGCCATACATATCCATAATGTAGTAGTAGAAAAGTGCTCTCAGAGCTCGCACCTCAGCTTCGTAGGCCACTCTCTGCTCCTCAGATAGGTTATGGCTATACTTATCGATGATATGCAGAGATTTGTTCGATAACACAACAACCTTGTAGAGGTATTTCCAAGTATTGTAGAGTGGTAAATCATTAGGACTCCACTTATGCTGATACATATTCGTCCACAAACCTCCATCGTACCAGTCGCCACCACGAATAGGTATCATGGCTTCGTCTGTAGTAAGTGTGTTATAGTCATAAATCCCACGACAGGTCCCCTGTAAACCCTCACTGTCTGCACTGCCACCAATGTAATTGTAGAGCACAGCCACTGCATTAATATATATGTTGTTGGCATTGTTGTAAATGTCTTCTTCATAAAGTTGATCTCTAGGGTCTTCAGTAAGACAAGAGGTCATCATCGTTGCCAAAGCAACCATCAATATGTTTATATATCTTTTCATAACTGTAAGCGGTTAGAATTGAATACTAAGACCTAACGAATAGGTACGATATAAAGGATAGGTGCGTTTGTCGTCAATGCCCAAAGTGTTGCTTACTACATAACTGTTTATCATTGGAGTAAGACCGCTATAGCCTGTGATTGTTGCAAGGTTGCTAATGCCTGCCGAAAGACGCAATGACTTCACAGCCTTGGATTTCATTGGAATATTGTAGCCTATGGTAATATGTTCAATATTTACATAGTCACCTTTTTCCAACCAATAGTCTGAAACATTCTGATCAATAATATTTTTTTCAGGAGCACCCTTCAATACATTGTAGTCAGGGAATATAGACATATTGGTATAAGCCAAGCCCGTGCCATTGAATATCTTATGACCGAAAGCACCATTTATCTGCATGGCAATATCAAAGGACTTGTAACGGAAACTGATGTTTGATCCAATAGTTACCTTGGGGGTTGCCTGACCTGCTATATACCTGTCTCCGCCATCGCTAAAATCAATCTCGCCATCATCATTCAAATCTTCAATATCGTAACTGTAGCCACCAAGTTCATTTTCTTTAAGCCCTTTGCAGTGAGGTAGATAGAATACCCCCAATGGCTGACCTACAATCTGATATACTACATTATTGTCTCCACCGTTCTGACCTGCACCATAAAGCGAGCCAATCGGAGTAATATCTGAAGCTGTCATATGCATACCATTATACTCTCCACTAAGCGAAAGTAACTTATTCTTCTGGTAGGACATATTGAAGTTGATATTCATCTCCATATCCTTTCGTTGAATGGGAACTACCGAGATTCCTAGTTCGACACCCTGGTTAGACATCGAGCCGATATTTGCCATCAGTTTATCGAACGCAAAGGTCGGAACGGGAACATCATACTCATAGAGCATATCCGTTGTCTTTGAGTAATATAATTCCGAGGTAAGCATCAACCGATTATCCCATATACCTAAGTCAAAACCGATATTAAATGTTGAACGAGTCTCCCACTTAAGGTCCGGATTCGTGTTGCGTATACTTCCCATTGTTACGGTAGGTGCACCGTTGATGGATACGATACCATTCTCCTTTACGGTATTAAGTGTTGTATAGGATGTTATACCTCCAAGATTTCCTGACCGACCATATCCGGTTCTTAGTTTCAACATTGTTATAAAGTCAGTATCAGAGAGGAAGCCTTCTTTTTTTACATCCCAACCCAGTGATACTGATGGGAAGAATCCGAAAGTATTGTTATCGCTTACCATTGAAGAGCCATCTCCACGGAGTGCTGCCGCAATAGAATATCTATCCTTGTAACTATATGTGACACTACCCATTATTGAAGCAAGTGACGGGTCTTCATAGCTACTGCTCGTACCACCGAAAGGACGCGATGATGTTGCTCCGATGTTATTATAGGAGAAATCATTTGTTGTTATTCCTTTTGCCTGCACCCATAAACCAGTCCTTACCTGTTTAAGATATTCTGCGCCAACAACAGCATCAAGGTGTGAGTCTCCCCAAGCATTGTTATATGAGAGGGACACATTTGTAAAGTAGTCTTCACCCTTGAACTCTCCACGATAAACATTGCCTTGCGCCCACACCCATGTAGGACAAAATTGAGCATTTCCCGTAGATGAATATGAATAAGAGCCGAAAGCCGACAATATCAAATTGTCAAGGATATTAAATTTCAGCCCCAAATGTGTATTGAAATTCCGTTCTTCGGAGTCATTTTTCTCATAGAGGAGTGCTCCGGGGTGGTTGATGTGTGATGCAGCCGAGTTCTTCACCCAGTTGCCATTAACATCAGTTCCTGCTGGATATGTAGGATTCTGTGCAGCTGCCGAGTAAAACAGCATTCGTGTATCGAAAATGTCGTGTATCTTTGACGAGTAGCCATATACACCAAAATCGCCAACTAAGCGACCATCGAAAGCCTTTTGTGTAGCATCAAGTTTTACCACTAAATTTCGGTAATCGTTAACTTTGACAATTGTATTATGATCCATAAAACCGAACGATGCTCGATAGTTTGAGTTTTCCGAACCACCGCTAAAAGCCAAGTGATGCTGATGTATCAAGCCCGTACGAGTAATTACATCGTGAAAATTGGTGTTGTAGCCACCATTATTGTAATCTAATCCAAGTGCCTCTGCTGTAGCTATATACTCCGGGCCGTTGAGCATTTGCAGATGTTTATACATTGACTCGAATCCGTAGTTGCCATCATATGATATTTCGAAACCTCGCCCCGTTCCTTTCTTGGTCTTAATCTCAATTACACCTGAAGCACCACGGGAACCGTACATTGCCGTTTCGGTAGCATTCTTCAAAATAGTGAAACTCTCGATGTCTGCGGGATATATGGTAGATAGCGTAGCGATGTCAGATGTCACTCCGTCAATAATTACTAACGGGTCATTGCCACCCATAATGGATGTGGTACCACGCACACGGATACTATTCAGCATAGCGAGCCTGTCAGTCCCATTAGTGGTGACGTTCACACCGGCAGACTGACCACTCAATACATCCAAAGCATTATTCAATGGTCCCTTCTTGATATTCTCGGGCCTGATATGCTCTAATGATTTAGTCGCCGAAATGGTATCTTGTTTCTCTCTGATATTCTGTACTTGTGCATCAATTTTTTGAGCACTACAGATGAAGAACATTATGACAAGACAAAGACTGACTCTTCCCATCTTGATTCGTTAAATCTCTGTAGATTCCCCAGACCAGACAGTTAATAAATCTTATACGCAATGTATTATAAAGAGGGGGATTGGGAATCTGTACTATTTCCCTGCCTGTCCGTCCGCTTAGCCATTGTATATTTTTTTTGTTATTTCATATCAGTGATGCTGATAATCCAAGCAAGAACAGAGTAAACATCTACCTCTTTTATACATAAATCCTTTCCAAGGACTTTATAAGCGCAACCATTAACTACATTACATTACAAAGGTAACAATAATTTGTCATTTGAAGAAATTTAGAAAAAAGAAAAAGTCATTATGCGTGATATTTTTTATTTAATTACGACATTTATCAAATACAAAAAATCATAGAAGGACAAAAATCTTTAAATGATTTGATTATAAACAAACTTTAAATAGTTAAATTGCAATAATACTATACCATGGTTGTTCTTTACCTTAATGTAATACTACTGTTATATATCTGGTCATTTATCTCCTTTTGTCGGATGCAAAGGTTGCCAAACCTCTTTTAGAAAACGAAAAGTTCAAGCGGTAAACCATTTGGAGCAGTTTCGTCCTCCGTTGGAGAGTAAACAGCTCCAAAACCTTTTCTTATTCATCGGCTTGGCTGAAAACTGCATCCGGCAACGGAGATAAACGACTGACGAAATAATAGCATAAAACAGCATAGCCCCCCCTTAATAAGGCAATTTTATCAATGCTGTTTTCATTCTTTTCAGAGGACTATTATTTTCGACAGAGAGAAATTTGGCAAGCGGCAGATTTCACTCCCTCAAAAATAATAGATTTGAATTGCTGTCCTCTTGCCTTTATTGGAAATTGTAGTACCTTTGTAGTGGCTTGTGCGAACGAGCCAAGCAATGTGGAAAGATGGGAACATCGAACCATCAATAAAGTACCGAAAAGAGGGAAAATACCCTCTACCACCGCTCTTTGAGTGTTAAGAAATAATAAAAAGGTTAAATCTTCACCTTTTAGAATGTACCCCTAAAGGTTATGCCCATATTTCTGACTTATAACTCACAAAATATTGAGTAATAACTGGTTGCAAATACTATAATCTTTAAATTGTTTCTGTTGCAAAGTTACCCTCCTGCGTATTCGCTTTGCTGTATCATAATCACGGATAGCATTACCATTTTCATCTGAATTACCGCAAAGCATACCAGAAGAATTCCGAAATTTTTTCGAACGGTATCTTATCCATCCGGTCATACAAGTCTACATGATTGGCTCCGGGAACGATATACAGTTCTTTCGGTTCGCTGGCTTCTTGATAGGCATCCTCACTGAAATAGCGCGAATGTGCATGCTCGCCTGCAATGAATAGCACGGGGCGTGGTGAAATCTCTTTAATCATGGCAAACGGATAGAAGTTCATCAATGCCGCCTGACTGGTAAAGCGTATACCTTGATAGCGCGGATGATAGCCACGCAAGGGGTTGCGATAGTAATCGAAAAACTCCTTCTGCACGGCATTGGCATTTCCCAGCAGTTTCTCCGGTGTGCCAAAGCGGATACGTGCTTCTCCCGTTTCTGCTTCCTTCCAACGTTGTTCGGCAACTTCATCCAACAGTTTGCGTCTTTGTTCATCCGTCATCGAATCCCCCAAACCGTTACGGGTGGCACGCCCCATATCATACATGCTCACGGTTGCCAATGCCTTGATGCGGGGGTCGAGAGAAGCCGCACAGACAGAGAACCCGCCGCTTCCGCAGATGCCAATCACACCGATACGGTTGCGGTCAATAAACGGTTGTAGTCCGAGCCAGTCTACAGAAGCACTGAAGTCTTCCACCAATGCGTCGGGCGATACCGTGTGACGCGGTTCTCCTCCACTTTCGCCTTGATAGGAAGCATCAAAAGCCAGAGTCACGTAGCCTCGCCGTGCCATTTCCTGTGCATAGAGTCCGCTACACTGTTCTTTCACAGCCCCGAACGGGTGTCCGATGATGAGGGCTGCATAGTGTTGCGCTTCATTGAAATCCTTCGGGAGGTACATTTCGGCGCAAAGCATGATATCATACCTGTTTTTATAAAAGACCTTACGGACAGTAATTGTCGGATCTGTTTGAAAAGTCTTTGCCGGTTCATCGGATTCAGAAAGCACCATTCCGTTCCGACAGCGTGCCGCCATGATAAGTACTTCGTCTATCTGAGCCTGTGTCACGCCGTTGTGCTTGGCATGGGCAATGTGAGTATTCAACTCATTCTTCACGCCGTCCAACACCGACAAGGCAGCCACAGTAGACAGTTCACGGGTACGCCAGTCGAGATTGTCACGGCTGAATATGTCACCGAACAGATGAGCTTTCAGAAATTGGTCCAATGCCGGAGCAAATGTCAGCACTTCTCCTAGTGCCGGACGACCGAACAGTTTCAGCTGGTTTTGTCCACCGACAACAAACATATCCGAACTCTTTACCGGAGAAGGCTCCCGTCCGGCTTCATCCTTTATGCCTTGTGCTGCACGCTCTTTGGTGAGATTCATCAGCGTAACCAATGCACCCATGCTGCGTGGAAAGCCGCAATAGGCATAGAGCTGGGTAAGTACTTCTTTTTCTTCGCTCACGGTCAGCCCACAGTCAAGTCCTCTGGCAAGGATCACTTTGAGGCTGTCCTGATTGCCACGTGCGGCATACATACTGATGGCGGCAATACTTTGTTCTTTCTTGCTTAACATATTGTCCTTGTTTTGTGCCTGCGTATAAACGATACAGCATATCAGGCAGGCGATGGTTGTAATTAACTTGTTCATATTGCTTTCTGTTTAGTGATGAATTTATAAGAACTTGACAAACGCCGGTCTTTCCAGTCGGATATTTTTTCCCGTATTCTTCAGTAACCCCGTATTTCGGTTTCTTTCGAATATCTGTATGCAGTTGGCATCCCTGCAAACCACTGCCAAATAGCAACCATCCGGAGAGATGGCAAAACTTCGCGGATAAAGACCTGTTGGCTGAAATCCTATTTGAACCAATGTTCCTTTTTGGGAATCAATGGAATAAACAATTATGCCATCTTCTTTCAAGTGCTTGGAAGCATAGAGGAATTTGCCATCGGATGAAACATGGATATCTGCATTTCCCTCTGCAACGAAAGGGTCGCAGACAATTGTTTGTAAACGTTCCAACTTGCCTTCATTATAGGAGAATACAGTTATTTTACCCGAGAGTTCACTGATGAGATAAGCAAATCTGCCATTCGGGTGAAAACATATATGTCGAGGTCCTGAGCCGGAATCCATCTGTATGCGGACTACTCTTGATTCATCCAACAGAGAATGAGCCTTACCTGCTTCCGGTCGTTTGCCTATCGGAAACAGATAGATACAATCTGTTCCCAAATCGGTAGCAAGAAGGAATTTGCCATCAGGTGTAAAGGTCACGCAATGCAGATGCGATTGTTCCTGCCTTTTTTTATTCGGCCCATTTCCAGCAAAACGAATTATTTTTGTATCACGTTGCAACTTTCCTTTCTTATCCTGTGAGAATACCGTGATGCTGCCACCCTTATAATTTGCTGTCAGAACAAAGTATTCCTTTGGACTGAGAGTAATATAAATAGGAAGTTCACCGTCTGTAGATTGCGAGTTAAGCAGAGACAGCAGACCACTTTCCTTATCAAAAAGCAAAGCATTGGCAGTCGAACTTTTCCCTTCATCATCGCCTATGGCATAAATTCGATTACCAGTGCTATCAGATGTAAGGAAAGCAGGATTTGAAATCCCTCTCAGCCCACACGGATAGTCGACATCGGCAGTTTGTCCGTCAAACCGGTACATTCTGACACCTTCTTCGTCTGGCTTCATATAACATCCTACCAACAGAAATTTTGCATAAGTTCCCTTATCCGGGACATCTTCGGTTGACCGCGCTTGAATCGTAGTGAAGCTAAGCCATAAGATTAACATGACAAATAAAGCTTTTGGTTTCATCTTATTTACCTTTTTGGTTTCACTTGCAAAATTACAGCATTCACATACTGAAGATTAGACCTCAATCACTGATAAAATTACCACTTTCATCGGGCTTGGACCGGGTTAAATGTTATCTGTGAAAATGGTAAGACAGTCTGTGATTAGGGTTATATGTTCGTTGATTGAATGAACTAACTTTGTCGTCATGGAATAAAATAAATAAGGGATAGAAAAGAAACAGCTGTTCCTCAGACAGCAATGTCAATATAAATACTTATTTTTGTAAAAAACAAAAGGATGGTTATGGGAGATATAACAAGAATAGATACAGTTCAGCAGTACTGCGACCTTTTCGAAGTCGAAGCTCTGCACCCGTTGGTCAGCGTTGTGAATTGTTACGAGGTGCAGCCCATCAGACACTCAAAGAAACTGTACAACATTTATGCTGTGTTGCTGAAAGATACTGACTGCGGTACGATGAATTATGGACGGAGCCTCTATGACTATGAAAAAGGCTCCATGCTGTTTATCGCTCCGGGGCAGGTAATGGGTTCTGACGATGATGGCAGTCTGCACCAGCCGGCCGGATGGGCCCTGATGTTCCATCCCGAACTATTGCGCGGTACTTCCCTTGCACATATAATAAAAGAGTATTCTTATTTCTCATATAATGCCAACGAAGCACTGCACCTGTCAGAACAGGAGCGCAAAGTAGTCATTGAATGTATAAACAATGTAGCAGAAGAATTGAGGCATCCTATTGACAAGCACAGCCGTTCTTTGATTATTGATACCATGAAGCTTCTCCTTGACCGCTGCATCCGCTTTTATGACCGCCAGTTCATTACAAGGGAAAATGCCAACAACGATTTGTTGGCGCGTTTTGAATTGTTGCTCAATAATTACTATCATTCTGCCTTGCCAACGAGTAAAGGTATTCCGACGGTACAGTATTGCGCTGACCAACTGTGTCTTTCCACCAATTATTTCAGTGACCTGGTAAAAAAGGAAACCGGTATGTCAGCAATCAAGCATATCCAGCAAAAAATTATGGATATAGCCAAAGAGCGCATCATGAACACGCAAAAAAGTATCAGTCAAATCTCAGATGAAATGGGTTTCCAATACCCGCAACATTTCACACGTTGGTTCAAGAAGATGGAAGGTTGCACACCGAACGAATATCGCAATGAAATTATAAAACAAGCGATAAACTAACTGGTCTTATCATCATTTATTCGTAGAGTCTCTTACAAATAATACTCTGGATATAACCAACAAAGCAATTAATGAACAACTTTGAAATCTTGAACCGATAAACAAAAAAGTTTGATGATCTCCTGCATACACTTTTCCCATCGGATGAACAGCTGTTGTCCGGTCTTTTTCCTGCGGTAAGTCAGGATTCCGTTCGCAATGTCTCCCTTTTTCAGATAAGCCATGTCCACAAAGGACATCCCCCGTGTGTAAAAGCAGAACAGGAACATGTCACGTGCGAAATCAAGGTGGGGTTTCAGGGACAAGTCCAGTCTTTTGATACGCCTGATATCATTTAAATGAATGGCCCGTTTCAAGGTCTTTTCCACACCTGTATAAACAGACTTGAACAGGTTCCGCTGTCCGGTCAGTCCGTTCTCCACCGCACGGTTGTAGACCGCTTTCAGAATGCGCATGTAGAACGAGATTGTATTGGGTGAGTTCCCCCTGTTTTTCAGATAAGCCTCGTATTCCATGAGCAAGTCAGAGCTAAGTTCGCCAAACAGTATATCGCTACCTTTCATAAAACTGCTGAAACTTTTGAGCGCGGCTGTATAGGTTTCAGAGGTCCGTATCTTTCCCAAACGTTTCAGCCTTACTATCTGTTGCCGGATATAGTCGTTAAACGAAGGTTCTTGTCCGCTGTCATGGAAACGTATGACGATATCATCCGCTGTAAACGGACCGGATTGGCTTAATGTCCTGATAGCCTTTTCCAGTCGGATTTTGTCCCGTCTTATCCGTTCCCCTACCGATAGAAGATAATTGTCCCGTTCCATCCCTGCAGGGTGTTGACAGGGAATGACCGCTTCGGAACGTTGGTCCCATTCCGAAGCGAAAAGTTTGTATCCGGTACTGATCTGCCTGACCACACGGTTATGAATCACCTGATAATACAGTGCGCCCTCCCTGCCTTCCGCGGACGAGGACCTGAATTTGGTTCTGATTGTTGCCATAGTGCAGTCATTTTGAATTGGGATTGTCCAGTTGCTTCCTGATTTCCTGTGCCTCCCTGAACAGCCGGTGCGCCAGACTGTCCTTGTAGGCTGCCATTTCATGGTTACGGATGCGGTTCCTGACCGAGTCCTCAAAAGCGGTCACCAGCCTTTCCACACGCCGGATCTTTTCCTCGTCCCGCTTGATGGTGAAATGCTTCTCAAGGAAGGCGATGTCGGGATCATCCCCCGGCAGGCAGATCCTGATGGCTCGGTATTTCAAATCGGCATCTTTCAAAAGCCGGTTCGTGCGGTACTGGTTGCAGTTGGTCCAGACGGAAATGATCAGTGCCAGGATCAGTGCTGAAGCTGTCGTTACCACTGCCTTGGATGCGCTTTCCAGACGGTAGGTCACCAGTCTGCGCTCCGGTTCCTTTTTCAGCAGGACCATTCTCTCATCCAGCCGTCTCACTGTCTCCTTTACAGCTTGGCAGTCTTGACTCAGGCAGTATCTAATCTTTTCCATCTCCCCGGCAAACGTTTCGGCAGACAACGGCCAGCCTTCCGACAACCGGACGGTATGGTTACGTACCGCTGCTATTTCCAAGCCGTTTTTCTCCACCGCGGATTGCAGGCGTTCCAGACGGATTTTCAGTTCCGCAATCCCTTCCGGGGAACTGGTCCGGTTTCCAACTGCGGGGCTTGTGCCTTCCACGGGCAGCGTCTCCACTTTCTTCTCGATCCTTTCAAGGCATCCGTAGATGCCTTCCAGATAATTTTCCTGTTTCATCTTTCAAAGTTTTTTCGTTATACATATGGTTCACAAACTCC
>ERZ650307.498-NODE-498-length-21885-cov-21.932203_pt1 | contig 21885 bp, 22 predicted proteins | sample MGYA00376243_ERZ650307 | MGnify/ENA primary metagenome ERZ650307 (study PRJEB26733, sample SAMN07839242) | wastewater metagenome | biome: urban; feature: artificial channel; material: waste water | place: USA: North Carolina | collected 2016-03-31 ... | reverse complement strand
CGCTGGTGATTATTGGCCTGGTGCTGGGCATGACCTTCAAGGGGCGCGAGCTGATTGACGGGGCCAAAGTCAAAAGCGTGCAGGCGCAGTACGGCAAAATCAGCGCGGCAATGAATATCTTTTTTGAGAAATACGGTTTTTATCCCGGCGACGGCTGCGCCAGCAGCGGCGTCACCGTGGTCAGCAGCTGCACCGGCGTGAAGGACATCACCTTGAGCACCGCCGCCGAGCAGTCTTCTTTCTGGAGCCTGCTCAATAGCTCGGGCATCTTGCCCTTGTCCGAGCGCAAAAACCCGATTGGCGCGGAATGGGAAGTCAAAACTGGCGACGGCATCGACCCGGCCGACGCTGACCGCTTTCCGGCCAGCAACACCTTTATGTATGCGCTGTCGGTGGACAGCCGCATGTTGTGTCAGCTGGAAAAGCAGATGGACGATCTTGACCCGGCCACCGGGCTGATTCGCTCTGACGCCAGCAGTTATTCTCCTGCCACGGTGGATTGCTGGGCGATCAGCACCAGCCCGGCCAAGATGGCCATTCGTCTGCTGCCGTGACAAACCGCCGCCATGTGTGGAGGCCGGCGATTGCGCTGGCCAGCGAGGGCATGGCGCGTGTTTGCGCTCGGGGTGTGTTTCAGCGCAGCCACAGCCCCAGCAAACCGGCCGCCAGCAGCGCCACCAGCGCCATCAGCAGCATGTTCTGGCGCTTTTGCTCGCGCAATAGCGTCACATAACCCTGAATCAACACATCGCGGGTGTCCGCCGACAGCGCCTCGTTCAGCCGGCGCGGAATTGCCGGCAGCAGGCTGGCCCATTGCGGCGCCTCGTCGCGCAGATTGCGCAACAGCCCGCGCCAGCCGATTTGCTCGTTCATCCACTTCACCAAAAATGGCTTGGCGGTTTGCCACAGGTCCAGATCCGGGTCGAGCTGGCGGCCCAGGCCTTCGATATTCAGCAGGGTTTTTTGCAGCAACACCAACTGCGGCTGGATTTCCACATTAAAGCGCCGGCTGGTTTCAAACAGCCGCAGCAGCACATAGCCAAACGAGATTTCTGACAATGGCCGGTCAAAAATCGGCTCGCACACCGTGCGCACGGCGGCCTCCAGCTCTTCTACCCGAGTGTCTTTCGGCACCCAGCCGGATTCAATATGCGCGGTGGCCACCCGCTTGTAGTCGCGGTTGAAAAACGCCAGGAAGTTCACCGCCAGATAGTGCTTGTCGTAGTCGGTCAGGCTGCCGACGATGCCAAAATCCAGCGCGATATAGCGCCCGTCCGCCGCCACCAGGATATTGCCGGGGTGCATGTCGGCATGGAAAAACCCGTGACGAAACACCTGGGTGAAAAAAATCTCCACGCCAAAGCGGCTCAGCTGCTTCAAATCTACCCCGGCCTCGCGCAGACGGTCGATCTGCCCCACCGGAATGCCGTCCATCCACGCCAGCGTCAGCACGTCGCGGGTGCTGGTGTCCCAGAACACTTCCGGCACGATCAGCATCGGCGAGTCGGTAAAGTTGCGGCGCAGCTGCGAGGCATTGCCGGCCTCGTGCATCAGGTCCAGCTCGTCGTGCAGGTATTTGTCGAACTCGGCCACCACTTCGCGCGGGCGCAGACGCTTGCCGTCCACCAGCAAGCGCTCGGCCCAGCCGGCCAGCGCGCGCAGCAGCGCCAGATCCTGCTCGATCACCGGCAGGATGCCGGGGCGCAGCACCTTTACCGCCACCTGGCGGCCGTCGTGGCGGCGCGCCTTGTGCACCTGCGCCACCGAGGCGCTGGCAATCGGCGTTTCGTCAAACTCGGCAAACGCCTCATAGACTGACTTGCCCAGGCTGGCTTCGATCACCTGGCGCGCCTGGCTGCCCGGAAACGGCGCCACCCGATCCTGCAACAGCGCCAGCTCGTCGGCGTATTCCGGCGGCAGCAGGTCGCGGCGGGTGGACAGCACCTGGCCGAATTTGACAAAAATCGGCCCCAGGCTTTCCAGCGCCAGCCGCACCCGGCGCGGCAGCGGTTCGGACACATCGCGCGGCAGCGGCAGCCAGCGCAGGAACAGATGAATCACCCGCAGCCGCGAATGGTTGACGAAAAACTCGTCCAGGCCGTAACGGTGCAAGGTGCGGAAAATGGTGGTGAAACGAGAAAATCGCATGATCACAGGCTCAAGCCGGCATACGGCCGGCGGGGTTGGGCGGGGCGGTGTGCCCAGATGATGCACGATATGGCGGCACGGCTGTGACGCCGCCAACACGCTCAGCGTCGCTCACAAAGCCTCTCTGGCGTTGTGGTGCTGCCTTGCCGTTGTCTGCGCGCACCTCGCTGGAAACGCTTCGCTGGGTGGTGTTCGCCACGCTCGGCGCACACCGACACGATACACCACGCCAAGAAGAGGTCACACGACGCTTACTCGGCCGTCGGCGCCGGCAGGCGCGCGGCCAGCAGGGCTTCCAGTCGCGCCAGCCGTTTGTCGGCGCGCGCCACGTCGTCGCGCAGGGCGTCCACCTGGCCATGCCAAGCGTCCACCTGGATGCGCTTGCACAGCAAGGGCGTTTCTTCTTTCAGGTGTTCGGCGTAGGCGCTGGCCAGTCGCCAGGCCACCTCGCCCTTCACCCCCAGCGCGCCGCGCAGCCAGCGCTCGGCGCGGTAGGCGGCCACATCGCCGACCACCCGCGACAAGTCTTCCACCGCGTCCCAGCGCAAGTCGGCCAGAATGCGCGCCAGCGCCAGGCCCAGCTCGGCGTCGCCGTCCAGCTGCACATCGCCGGCGCCCGGCTCGCCGCCGGTCAGGCGCTTGACCAGCAGCGAACTGGACAAGCGCACGCGGGCTTCTGGCTCGCCATCGGTCTGGCCAGCAAAGCCATCCGCCAACACCACGGCGCTGACGCCCAGCGGCGGCAACTCCACCCGAAAGCGCCGGCCCGCGTGCTCCGCCAAGCGTTGGCGCACGCCCTCTTGCTGGGCCAGCAAATGATTCAACACAGCCAGTTGCGGGCGATTCATGGCAAACCTCGCAAAAAAGACCGCCCGGCGCGCGCGCCGGCGGGGGTCAGAATTTCCAGCCCTTGTGCAGCGCCACCACACCGGCGCTGAGGTTGTGGTAATCCACCTTGCCAAACCCCACGTCCAGCATCATCTGCTTGAGGGTGTCCTGGTCCGGGTGCATGCGGATGGACTCAGCCAGATAGCGGTAGCTCTCGGCATCGTTGGCCACCAGCTTGCCCATCAGCGGCAAGGCTTTGAACGAATACAGATCATACGCCGGCTTCAACGGCCCCCACACCTGGGAAAACTCCAGCACCAGCAACTTGCCGCCCGGCTTGAGCACGCGCAGCATCTCCGCCAGCGCGCCCTCTTTGTGGGTCATATTGCGCAAGCCAAACGCCACCGACACCAGATCAAAATAATTGCTGGGGAAAGGCAGCTTCTCGGCATCGGCCAAGGCCACCGGCAACAACACCCCCTCATCGGCCAGACGGTCGCGGCCCACGGTCAGCATCGAGCTGTTGATGTCCGTCAACCACACCTCGCCACTGCGCCCCACCCGCTTGGCCCAGCCGCGCGCCAGATCCCCGGTGCCGCCGGCAATATCCAACACCTTCTGCCCCGGCCGCACCCCGGCGGTGTCCAGGGTGAAGCGCTTCCACACACGGTGCATGCCGGCAGACATGAAATCGTTCATCACATCGTATTTATTGGCCACCGAGTGAAACACCTCAGCCACCTTGCCCGCCTTCTGCGCGGCATCCACCGTCTGGAAACCGAAATGCGTTTGTTCTGCCATGATTGTTATCCCGTCATTTTCAATAAGATCGGCCTGGCGGCATCTAATTGTCTCTTGCCCCATCCACCAGGCCTTAATTTCATGCTCCGCCGGTTGTGCTTAGAGCCGCTAACAAAACTCAGCGAAGCGCTCCTGGCTAGGCGCGCGGCCGCAGACAGTACAAGGAGTACGGCAAGGCCGTGCAACGACGCCAGGAGGGTTTTGTTAGCGGCTCTTAGCCGGTTACCCTTTCGTCCCGGGTCGCCTTGCTTTCCCCCCTTTTTCTTTGGCGAGACAAAGAAAAAGGGGGCGGGTGTGGGGCGAAGCCCCGCCTTACTCGTCCCGACTCGCCCCTGCCGCCGCCAGTCGCGCCAGATACTCCGCCCAGCGCGCTTCCTGCTCTCGCCCCAGTTGATACAAATAATCCCAGCTGTACAAACCCGAATCATGCCCGTCTGAAAACACCAGCTTCACCGCGTAATGGCCGACCGGCTCGATATTGACGATATTCACCAGCCGCTTGCCGGTTTGCAGCACCTCCTGCCCCGGGCCGTGGCCGCGCACCGAGGCCGATGGCGAATACACCCGCAGATACTCACACGGCAGGGTGAATTGCGCGCCATCGTCAAAATGCAGCTCCAGCGCCCGCGACTGCTGATGCAGGCGGATTTCAGTCGGTTGCGGGGTGTCGGGGGAAAGTCCGCTCATGGTGCGCTCCTGTGCATGGCCGGCGCGTCAGGCGTCGGGCGATTTCTCCAGCAGCATGGCGTCGCCATAGCTGAAGAAACGGTATTGCTGTTCAATGGCGTGGCGATAGGCGGCGCGGATCGGCGCCATGCCGGCAAACGCCGACACCAGCATCATCAAGGTGGATTTGGGCAGGTGAAAATTGGTCAGCAGCCGGTCCACCACGCGAAAGCGATAGCCCGGGGTGATGAAAATATCGGTCTCGCCCTGGCCGGCGGCCAGCTCGCCGCCGCGCGCGGCGGATTCCAGCGCGCGCAGGCTGGTGGTGCCCACCGCCACCACCCGGCCGCCGTTGGCGTGCGCCTGGGCAATCGCCTCGACGGTGGCGGGCGGGATGTCGTACAGCTCGCTGTGCATGCGGTGCTCGGCGATATTGTCCACCCGCACCGGCTGAAACGTGCCGGCGCCCACATGCAGGGTGACAAACGCCAGCTTCACGCCCTGGGCGCGCAGCGCGTCCAGTTGGGCGTCGGTAAAGTGCAGGCCGGCGGTGGGCGCCGCCACCGCGCCCTGGTGGCGGGCGTAGACGGTTTGATAGCGCTCGTCGTCGGGCGAATCGGCGTCGCGGGTGATGTAGGGCGGCAGCGGCAGCTTGCCGGATTGCTCCAGAATATCCAGCACATTGGCGTCGTCCAGAAAGCGCAGCAGGAACAGCGCCTCCTGGCGTTCAACCATCTCGGCCTGCCAGCGGCCTTCCAGCAGCAGGCGCGAACCCGGCTTGGGCGACTTGCTGGCGCGCACATGCGCCAGCACCCGATGGGCGTCGAGCACGCGCTCGACCAAAATTTCCACCTGTCCTCCGCTGGCCTTCTGACCAAACAGGCGGGCCTTAAGCACGCGAGTGTCGTTGAATACCAGCACGTCGCCGGCGCGCAGATAGGCGCTCAGCTGGCTGAAATGGTCATCCGTGCAGCAGAGACCATCGACGTGCAGCAAACGGCTGTCGCCGCGCGTGGCCGGTGGAAACTGGGCAATCAGCGCCTCGGGCAGTTCAAAATCAAAATCGGACAGTTGCATGAAAAATACAGTCAGGCACAATGTTGGCCAGTATAGCAGTTCATGGCCTTTTCGCGGCCTTCCCCACGGCGCCATTGCTTTAAAACAAATGTTTGAACTTCGGGAAAAGCTGGACTTTTTTCGGCCAAATGCGGCAAACTCGCGCCCATGATGACGAATCCCGAGCAAAAAGCTGCCGCGCCCGCCCCCTATGTGCTGGCGCTGCATGGCCCCAACCTGAACATGTTGGGCATGCGCGAACCGCATCTGTATGGCGCTGACACCCTGGCCGACATCAACGGCCGCCTGGCTGCCCAGGCTCAAGCCGCTGGCATGGGCTTTGACTGGCTGCAAAGCAACGCCGAACATGTGCTGATCGACCGCATCCACGCCGCCTACACCGATGGCGCTGCGTTCATCATCATCAACCCGGCTGCCTTCACCCACACCAGCGTGGCGCTGCGCGATGCCCTGGCGGCGGTGAAAATCCCCTTCATCGAAGTGCATCTGTCCAATGTTCACGCTCGGGAAGCGTTCCGTCAGCATTCCTACTTCTCGGATCTCGCCGTCGGCGTCATCTGCGGCCTGGGCGCCAAGGGCTATGAATACGCCTTGTCCCATGCATTGAATCATCTTCACGCTCGAGCCTGAACCCGCCCGCCCAAGCCTTGATTATGAGGCGGGGCGGTTCGACGTCAAAAAGGAAACCCATGGATCTTCGCAAGCTGAAAAAACTGATCGACCTGGTGGAAGAGTCCGGCATTGCCGAACTGGAAGTGACCGAAGGCGAGGAAAAAGTTCGCATCACCCGCGTGCAGGCTGGCGCCGCCATGGCCTACCCCGCCATGACCCAGGTGGCGCTGCCGCAAGCCGCCATGGCCCCGGCCGCCGCGCCGGCCGCTGCTGCGCCGGCTGAAGCCGCCAAGCCCAGCACCCAGAATGCCGTGAAGTCGCCGATGGTGGGCACCTTCTACCGTTCGGCCACGCCGGGCGGCAAGCCGTTTGCCGAAATCGGCCAGAGCGTGAGCGTGGGCGACACCCTGTGCATCATCGAAGCCATGAAGCTGATGAACGAAATCGAATCCGACCGCGCCGGCGTGATCAAGGCGATTCTGGTGGAAAACGGCGAGCCGGTGGAATTCGGCGAGCCGCTGTTCGTCATCGAATAATCCCCGGCCGGCGCGCATCGGGCTTCTGTGCCCTGATCGTGCGCCGCCGGACGCCCCAGCGGCCGGGCGGCGACTCTATGCGTCCCTTGCCGCCCTTCCCCGCCGCTGGCGCCGCCCGTTCCTTGACCGTGCCGGACGCTGTTCAGGAATCCCCATGTTTGAAAAAATCCTTATCGCCAACCGTGGCGAAATCGCCCTGCGCATCCAGCGCGCCTGCCGTGAAATGGGCATCAAAACCGTGGTGGTGCACTCCGAGGCCGACCGCGAAGCCAAATACGTCAAGCTGGCCGACGAATCGGTGTGCATTGGCCCGGCTGCGTCTGCGCTGAGCTATCTGAATGTGCCGGCGCTGATCTCGGCCGCCGAAGTCACCGACGCCCAGGCGATTCACCCGGGTTATGGTTTTCTGTCGGAAAACGCCGACTTTGCCGAGCGCGTCGAGCAATCCGGCTTTGTGTTCATCGGCCCGCGCCCCGACACCATTCGCCTGATGGGCGACAAGGTCAGCGCCAAGAACGCCATGATCGCCTCCGGCGTGCCCTGCGTGCCCGGCTCGGAAGGCGCGCTGCCGGATGATCCGGCGCAAATCGCCAAAATCGCCAAAAAAATCGGCTACCCGGTGATCATCAAAGCCGCCGGCGGCGGCGGCGGGCGCGGCATGCGCGTGGTGCACACCGAAGGCGCGCTGATCAACTCGGTGCAAATGACCCGCACCGAAGCCGGCGCCGCTTTTGGCAACCCCACCGTGTACATGGAAAAATACCTGGAGCAACCGCGCCACATTGAAATCCAGGTGCTGGCCGACGAACACGGCAACGCCATTTACCTGGGCGAGCGCGATTGCTCGATGCAGCGCCGCCACCAGAAAATCATCGAAGAAGCGCCGGCGCCGGGCATCACCGACAAGCAGCGCAAGCAGATTGGCGAAGCCTGCGCCGCCGCCTGCCGCAAGATTGGCTACCGTGGCGCTGGCACGTTTGAATTCTTGTTTGAAAACAACGAATTCTACTTTATCGAGATGAACACCCGCGTGCAGGTGGAGCATCCGGTGACTGAGCTGATTACCGGCATCGACATCGTGCAAGAGCAAATCCGCGTCGCGGCCGGCCAAAAACTGCGCTACACGCAAAAGCAGGTGCAGCTCAAGGGCCATTCCATGGAGTGCCGGATCAACGCTGAAGATCCGTTCACCTTTGTGCCCAGCCCTGGCCGCATCGACGGCTACCACCCGCCCGGCGGCCCTGGCATTCGCGTGGATTCGCACATTTACCATGGCTACACCGTGCCGCCGTACTATGATTCGATGATCGCCAAGCTGATCGCCTACGGCGACACCCGCGAACAGGCCATGGCGCGCCTGCGCGTGGCCCTGTCGGAAATGGCCATCGGCGGCATCAAGACCAACATCCCGCTGCACCAGGAACTGCTGGTGGATTCCGCCTTTATCCAGGGCGGCACCTCCATCCACTATCTGGAAGCACGCCTGGCCAAACTGAAGAAATCCGAAGCATGAGCTGGCTGCAAGTCACCCTAGACACCGATTCCGCCGTGGCGGAAAAACTCGCCGACGCGCTGATGGACCTGGGCGCGCTGTCGGCGGCGATTGAAGACGCCGCCGCCGGCACCGACGCCGAAGAGCCGATTTTTGGCGAACCCGGCGAGCCGGTGGACCGCATGTGGCGCACCAGCCGCATCCTGGCGCTGTTCGACCCGGCGCAAGACGTGGCGCTGCTGATCGCCGCCGCCGCCAGCGAGTGTGGCGTGCCCACCCCCAGCTGGCAGATGGAAGAAATCGCCGAGCAGGACTGGGTGCGCGCCACCCAGGCGCAGTTCGACCCGATCCGCATTTCTGACCGGCTGTGGATCACCCCCACCTGGCACGAAGCGCCCAACCCGGACGCCATCAATCTGCAACTGGATCCGGGCCTGGCATTTGGCACCGGCAGCCACCCGACCACCCGGCTGTGCCTGCAATGGCTGGACCGCGAGCTGCAAGCTGGCGAATCGGTGCTGGACTACGGTTGCGGCTCGGGCATTCTGGCCATTGCCGCGCTCAAGCTGGGCGCAGGCCGGGCACTGGGCGTGGACATCGACCCGCAAGCGGTGCAGTCCAGCCGCGACAACGCCGCGCAAAACGCCGTGCAGGCAGATTTCTACCTGCCGGGCGAGCTGCCCGACGTCGAAACCGATGTGGTGGTGGCCAATATCCTGGCCAACCCGCTGCGCATGCTGGGCGCTTTGCTCACCCGCCATGTGCGCGTGGGCGGCCGCATCGTGCTGTCTGGCATTCTGCAAGAGCAGGCGGAAGAAATCCGCACGCTGTATCAGCAATGGTTTGAGATGGATGCGCCGGTGTTTGACGACGGCTGGACCTGTTTGTCCGGGCGCAAACGCTAAGCCGGCCCGCTGGCCAAGGCATGACACGGCGGCATCAGCCGCCGTTTTTGCGTCTTTTTTCTGGTCAAGCAAGCGCTTGGGCCTGAGCTGCCATGCGGGTATGCGCGCGGCAAACGGCCATTTCTGCTATGCTCTCGCCACCGCAAAACGCTTAAGAACTGTTCGCCATGTACATCACGCAATGCCCGAACTGCCAGACCCGCTTCAAGGTCCAGCCGGGTCAGCTTGACGTCTGCGACGGCCAGGTTCGCTGCGGCCGCTGCGCCACCGTGTTCGATGCCCGTGCCTCGCTCGAGCCGGTCAACGAGCCGGCCCCGGCCAAGCCCGCCGCCGCTGCCCCCTCTGCGCCCGCCGCTCTGGCTGATGACAACCTGCCCGCCGAGGCCGGTCATCTGGTGCGCGCGCTGGCCAATGCGCCGCAAAATGGCCAATGGAGTGCGCCCTCCCCGCAGGATGAAGCCACCGCCATTCCGCTGCCGGCAGATGGGGATCTGGACCGCATCAGCAAGAATATTGATCTGGAACTGCCGGATTTTGCCGCCGACGCTGGCTCGGCCGGCAAAGCTGCCCGTCAGGAGCCCGTACTACGCCCTGACCCGCTGCCCAAGCCGGTGGCCACCGCTGCGGCCAAGCCGGCCAGCCCGCCGCCGCCGGCCAGGCCCGCTGCCAAGCAGCCGGAAGTCATCCCGGATGATGAAGGTGAAGACGATACCTTCCTGAAAAAACTGGAAGCCGCCCGCCATCAGCAAACCGCCCCCGCTGACAAGCCCGCTCCGGCCAAGGCCGACACGCCGCCAGCTGGCGGCAAGCGCATCGAGCCCAGCTTCAAGGCCGAAGTGCTGCCCGACGACGAAGACGACGGCGTGGTGTACAAGGGCAATCCGCTGGCGGCCGACCCCACCGTGGAGCCTGCGCCCTTCATCGCCCACAGCGCCGAGTTGCTGAAAGGCGGCGCGCCTGCGACAGAAGACAAAAAAGGCTTTGCCCTGCCCAAGGTGACGCTGCCCAAGCTGCCAGCGTTTTCCTTGCCGGCGCTGCCCGAGTTTTCTTTCTCTGCTGGCGGCAAACTGGTGTGGCTGTGGACCGCCGCCGCCGTGGTGGCGGCCATTGTGCTGCTGGTGCAGGTGGTGTACGTCTACCGCACCCCGATTGCCGCCGAGCTGCCAGGCTCACGCGGTGTGCTGGAATCGATGTGCAAGGGCTTGGGCTGCGATGTGCCGCTGCCGCGCCGCAGCGACCAGCTGCGCGCGGAATACTCCGAGCTGGCCGCCGTGCCGGATCAAGCCAATCTGATCCGTGTGTCTGCCACCGTGCGCAATCAGGCTGCCTACCCGCAAGCTTACCCGCATCTGGAACTGACGCTGAAGGACGGCGAAGACCGCGTGCTGTCGCGCAAGGTGTTTGCCCCCAAGGACTACCTGAGCAAAAACGACTTTGCCCTGGGCCAGTTCAACGGCAATAGCGAGATCAAGGTGAATATGCAGCTGGACATCGGCCTGCTGCGCGCCAGTGGTTACAGCCTGATGTGGTTTTATCCGTAATCAATTTGCGCGTGTTTGGCCAAACCGAAACCGCCCGTGCGCCGCAGCGCCCGGGCGGTTTTTTGTGGGTTTTTTACAAACGCGCCAGCAGCGCCTGGGCAAACGCCGCCGTGCTCACCCCGGCCGCGCCGGCCACATCCGGGGTGGCGATGCCGGCGGCCAGGGTGTCGCGCACGGCGTGCTCCAGCCGCTGCGCTTCGTCCGGGCGCTGCCAGGTGTGGCGCAGCAGCAAGGCCACGCTCAGCAGCGCCGCCACCGGATTGGCCACGCCCTGGCCGGCGATGTCCGGCGCCGAGCCATGCACCGGCTCGGCAATCGCCACGCCCGCGTCGCCCTGGTTCAGCGAGGCGGCCAGGCCCAAGCCGCCGCCGTGGGCAGCGGCCAGATCAGACAAAATATCGCCATACAAATTGGGCGCCACCAGCGCCTGAAACTGCTGCGGCGCGCGCGCCAGCTGGTAGGCGGCGGTGTCCACCAACAGCTCGCTGACCTCGATCTGTGGATAACTTTGCGCCACTTCGCGGCAGCAATCGCGAAACAGCCCATCGGTCAGCGGCATGATATTGGCCTTGTGCACAATCACCAGCCGGTGCATGCCGCGCGCCAGCAAGGTTTCGCAGGCGGCGCGCGCCACCCGGCGCGAGGCGGCGGCGGTGATGCGCTTGATGGCGATGGCGGTGTCGCCGTCGCGCTGTTCTTCGCCAATATACAAATCTTCGGTGTTTTCCCGCACGATCAGCATATCCACATCCTGGCGCGCGCCGGCAATCGGCAAGGCGCAGGTTGGGCGCAGATTGGCGTAGGCGTTCAGCTCGCGGCGCAGGGCGACAATCGGCGAGCGATAGCCCTCCACCTTGCGCGCCGGCGAGCTGACTGCGCCAAACAACACCGCGCCGCATTCACGCGCGCGCGCCAGGGTGGCGTCCGGCAGGGCCTGGCCGGTGCGCACAAAACATTCCCAACCGGCATCCGCCTGCTGTAGCTGCACCGCCGGCAACAGCCGTTGCAGCGCCGCCGCCGCCACAGGGACTACTTCCCGGCCAATGCCATCGCCGGGGATCAGACACAGTTTCATCGTCATTCACCGTCATCTACACGCAAGATGTCCGGCAGTGTACGGCAGCCGCCGCCAGCCGCCCAAGCAGAATGGGCGGCTGGATTGCACAGCGGAATGCCACCCGGCGGGCAATCGGCAGCCGGCTATGGCACGCCGGCGGCATTCCCGCATACAATCCGCCATCGCCGGCCTGTGCGCCGGATTCAAGCCTCTGATTGCCATGACAAAACCCTCCGCCGACAGCGCCGCGCCCAGCCACACCCCAATGATGCAGCAGTACTTTGCGCTGAAAAGCCAGCACTCCGACAAACTGCTGTTTTACCGGATGGGCGATTTTTACGAGCTGTTTTACGACGACGCCGAAAAAGCCGCCCGCCTGCTCGACATCACGCTGACCACGCGCGGCCAGTCGGCCGGCGCGCCGGTGCGCATGGCCGGCATTCCGTTTCATGCTGTCGAGCAATACCTGGCCAAGCTGGTCAAGCTGGGCGAATCGGCGGCGATTTGCGAACAAGTGGGCGATCCGGCCACCAGCAAGGGGCCGGTGGAGCGTCAGGTGGTGCGCGTGGTCACCCCCGGCACGCTGACCGACGCCGCCCTGCTGGACGACAAAACCGACAACCGCCTGCTGGCGCTGGTGTTTCAGCAAGGCGTGCTGGGCATTGCCTGGCTGTCACTGGCCAGTGGTGAGTTTGTGGTGCAGGAAACCCGCGCCGAACACTGCCTGAGCGAGCTGGAGCGGCTGCGCCCGGCGGAAATCCTGGTGGCGGACAACGCCAGGCTGGCGGTGCTGGAGCAGGTGCGCGCGCCGATCAAACGCCTGCCGCCGTGGCAGTTCGAGCGCGCCAGCGCCAGCGAGCGGCTGGCACGGCATTTTGCCGTGCAGGATCTGGCCGGCTTTGGCGCGCAAGACCTCGGCCCGGCCATCGGCGCGGCGGGCGCGCTGCTGGAATACGCCCGCGCCACGCAAGGCTCGCAGCTGCCGCATCTGGACACCCTGCGGGTGGAAACCAGCAGCCAGTACATCCAGCTGGACGCCGCCACCCGGCGCAATCTGGAGCTGACCGAAACCATTCGCGGCGAGGCCGCGCCGACCTTGTTCTCCTTGCTGGACCAATGCGCCACCAGCCTGGGCAGCCGCTTATTGCGCCACTGGCTGCACCACCCCTTGCGCGACCACGCCCGCATCCGCGCCCGGCTGGACGCGGTGGAAGCGCTGCTGCCGGCGCACGAGCCGGTGCTGGCGGCGCTGCGCCCGGTGGCCGACATCGAGCGGATTGCCTCGCGCATCGCCCTGCGCAGCGCCCGCCCGCGCGATTTGTCGGCGCTGCGCGACAGCCTGCTGGCGCTGCCGGCGCTGCACCCGCTGCTGGCCGACCTGAATACCCCGCTGCTTGACCAGCTGGCCGGGCAAATTCCGGCGCAATCGCCGGTGGCGGCGCTGCTGGCGCAGGCGGTGGCGCCCGAGCCGGCCAGCCAGCTGCGCGATGGCGGCGTGCTGGCCGACGGCTACGACGCCGAGCTGGACCAACTGCGCGCGCTGCAAACCGACGCCGGCAGTTATCTGCTGGAGCTGGAAGCCCGCGAAAAAGCCCGCACCGGCATCAGCACGCTGAAAGTGGGCTTTAACGCCGTGCATGGCTTTTATATCGAAGTCAGCAAGGCGCAAGACGCCAAGGTGCCGGACGATTACCGCCGTCGGCAAACCCTGAAAAACGCCGAGCGCTACATTACCCCCGAGCTGAAAACCTTTGAAGACAAGGCGCTATCGGCCAAAGACCGCGCGCTGGCGCGCGAAAAAGCGCTGTACGAGGCGCTGCTGGAGCAACTGCTGCCGCACATCAGCGACCTGCGCCTGACCGCGCAGGCGGTGGCCGGGCTGGACGTGCTGGCCACCTTTGCCCGCCACGCCGCCAGCCGTCAGTACGTCAAACCCACGCTGGGCCAGGCCCCGGCGCTGGACATCCGCGCCGGCCGCCATCCGGTGGTGGAAGCCCAGGTCGATCGCTTTATCGCCAACGACTGCCAGCTGGGCGCGGCGCGCAAGCTGCTGCTGATCACCGGCCCGAATATGGGCGGTAAATCCACCTATATGCGCCAGACCGCGCTGCTCACCCTGCTGGCGCACTGCGGCGGCTTTGTGCCGGCCGACAGCGCCCACTTTGGCCCGATTGACCGCATTTTTACCCGCATCGGCGCCAGCGACGACCTGGCCGGCGGACGCTCGACCTTTATGGTGGAGATGACCGAAACCGCCAATATTCTCAACAACGCCAGCGAGCAGGCGCTGGTGCTGATGGACGAAGTGGGGCGCGGCACTTCCACCTTTGACGGCCTGGCGCTGGCCATGGCCATTGCCCGTGCGTTGATCGAAAAGAACCGCAGTTACACGCTGTTCGCCACCCATTACTTTGAAATGACCCGGCTGGCGCAGGATTACCCCAGCGTGGCCAATGTGCACCTGTCCGCCGTTGAACATCAGGACAAAATTGTCTTTTTGCACCATGTGGAAGACGGCCCAGCCAGCCAGAGCTACGGCTTGCAGGTGGCGGCGCTGGCCGGCGTGCCCGGCACGGTGATCCGCCAGGCGCGCCGCTATCTGGCCCAGCTGGAAAACCAGGCCGCCAGCCAGCACGCCCAGCCTGATCTGTTTGCCGCGCCGCTGCCCGAGCCCATCGCCGAGCCCGACCCGCTGCTGGGGCAACTGGCTGGGCTGGATATCGACGCGCTCAGCCCGCGCGAAGCGCTGGCACTGTTGTATGACGTGCGGGAGCAGGCGCGCAACGCGCTTGGCAATGGCGGAAATCTGCCGCTATAACACGGTGAGCAGGCGCGTGCGTCATCACGCATCACCTGCCTGACGCCGCCCCGGCTGCTCGGCACGGTCGGGGTATTGTTTTGCGCGCACCTGCCGCCTTTCGCCTGTGTGGTGAAGATGCGTCGCATTTACTCATTGCGCGAACTGCGGTACGGCGCCCTTGTCAGGCGCGTGCACGCAGCACACCGCCGCCGCCCAAGGAGACTGGCCATGTCCACCGAGCTTTTTGCCGGCAAAAAACCCCGCCGCGCCAGCAGCCCTCTGCGCGTTCCCTTTCGCGTTGACAGCGCCGAACTACGCCGCCAAGCCGCCAATATGCTGCACGCGTTTGCCGAGCGCCTGCAAAATGAACTCGCCCGCCAGGGCATCCTGCCTCCACCTGCCATCGAACTCTGGCTGGATGTACAGCAGCAATTTTGCGTGCGCGACAACCACCCCTATGCCGATGATATCCTGGCTGTGCTGGAAACCCCGTCTTATTACCTGCACTTCAAAAACCTGGAAACACTCTACGAATTACTGGAATGCGCCAACAGCGGCGCGCTGGCGCAAGATAGCCATCTACACATCGGCCTGAGCAGCGCCGGGCCGGTGGCGTTTTTGTGCGTGCGCTGCGACCGCAGCCTGGCCTGGCGCCCGCGCAATCGACCCAGCGGCAAAAAAGGCTCGGGATGAGACGTGCGGGCAATTATGCTGAACGTGCGTTTACCGCCACACCACCGCACAGGCAAACAAATACCCGGCGCCGTACACGGTTTTGATCAGTTTGGGGTTTTGTGGGTCGTCTTCCAGTTTGCGGCGCAGGCGGGAGATGCGCACGTCGATGCTGCGGTCGAACGAGGATAAATTGCGTTCGCCCATCAATTGTTCGCGCGTCAGGATGCGGTTGGGGTGTTGCAGCATGGTTTTCAGCAGTTGTGCCTCTGCGGTGCTGAGGGTAGAGCTTTCGCCGTCGGCGCTGGACAGGGTGTTGCTGCCGGGGGCAAAGCGCCAGCCGGCAAATTCGGCCACGGTGGACAGTGGCAGCGGGGTGGCGTCGCGTGGGGCGGTGCAGCGGCGCAGGATGCTGCGAACTCGGGCAATCAGTTCGCGCGGCTCGAAGGGCTTGACCATATAGTCATCGGCGCCCAGCTCCAGGCCCATCACCCGGTCGATGGTGTCGCCACGGCCGGTGAGAATCAGCACCCCGCAACGGCCGTCGCTGCGCAGGGCGCGCACCAGCTCCATGCCGTCCATGTCCGGCAGGCCGAGGTCAACAATGCATAAATCGGGGACTTCGCCACTGCGCAAGAGCCGCAATAAATCCGCGCCGGTGCGTCGCCAGTCATGGGCAAAGCCAAAATCGCGCAGCGTGGCGCCAATCAGGCGGGCCACATGCGGGTCGTCTTCCACCAGGCAGATGCGCTTGTGCAAATCTTCAGCCATATGCCGTTGTTCCTTGAGTGTGGGCGGCGCGCCACCCGTATTTCTACTTGCGATAGACTGAGAGTGTACCGCCCTTCCTGTAGCTGACCAAACCCTTCGGCATACTGAGGGTGGTTTGCGCTTGATCCGCCGGCCGTGCTCACGCCGTGCCAAACACGGCCTAGCCCAGGGTGTCCCGCAAGGCTTGCGCCAGCGCCTCTCGGGTGAATGGCTTGGGCAAAAACCGAAAGCCATGGATTTCCGCATCGTCGTCTTCCAGCCCCTTGGCGTAGCCGCTGACCAGCACAATGCGCATCGCCGGCCGAAAGCGTCGGGCAAAGCGCGCCAGCGCGGCGCCGTCCATGCCGCCGGGCATGACGATATCGGACAGCAGAATGGTGATGTCCGGAATGTTTTCGATCATGTCGGCGGCTTCCAGGGCGTTTTCTGCTTCCAGCACCGGGTAGCCCAGGTCGGTCAGCAGCAGGCGCGCCACTTTGCGCACTTCCGGGTTGTCTTCCACCAGCAGCACCAGTTGGCCGCGCACATCCTCGCGCGGTAGCGCTGGCTGCGGCGATTCGGCGCCACGCGGCATTTGCCGGGTGCGCGGCAGCAGCAGCGCCACGCTGGTGCCGCGCGCCTGGCGGCTGCGCAGCAGCACGCCGCCGCCGGATTGTTTGACAAAGCCATACACCATGGACATGCCCAGCCCGCTGCCGGCGCCAAACTGTTTGGTGGTGAAAAACGGTTCAAACACCCGGGTGAGCGTGCCCACGTCCATGCCGATGCCGTTGTCGCTGACGGTGATTTGCACATAGTCGCCCGGCTCGGCTTCGATGTCGGCGGCGGCGGCGGCGTCCAGGGTTTCGCTGGACGATTCAATGCGCAGCTCGCCGCCATTCGGCATGGCGTCGCGGGCGTTCAGCGCCAGGTTGAGCAGGGCGTTTTCCAGTTGGTGCGGGTCGGCCATCACCACCAGATCGTCTTCGTGGGCAAACGGGGTGATGGCGATGGATTGCGGCAGCGAGCGGCGCATCAGCTGGGCCATGCCGCGGATCAGGCTGTTGACCTCCACCGGCTGCGGCTCCAGCGGTTGCTGGCGCGAGAAGGTCAGCAGCCGCTTGATCAGCTCGACGCCGCGTTGCGCCGCCTGCATGGCCGGGTCGAGGTAATCGCCCACTTCGCTGCGCTCGCCCAGTTGCTGGCGCAGCGCTTGCAGATTGCCGGTGACCACGGTGAGCATATTGTTGAAGTCGTGCGCCAGGCCGCCGGTGAGCTGGCCGATGGCTTCCATTTTTTGCGCCTGCACCAGCGCGGCCTGGGTGCGGCGCTGTTCGGTGATGTCGAACGAGTGAACAAAACAGCCCAGCGTCACGCCGTTGGCGTCGATTTCCGGCACCAGGGTGCTGCGCGCGTAGACGGTGCGGCCGTCGCGCAGGTCCATGGAATATTCGTAAGTGACTTGCTGGCCGGCCAGGGCGATGCTGACGTGCTCTTTGACCGTGGCGAACACCTGGGCGCCAATAATGGTGTCGATGGGCTTGCCCACCACGTCTTCCGGCTGCCAGCCAAACCAGCGCGCGTAGCCGCGATTGGCGTATTGGTAGGTCCAGCGGTGGTCAAAATAGGCAATGTGCGCCGGAATGGTGTCGGTGATCAGCCGCAGCCGCGCCTCGCTGCGCTTGAGCGCACTGGTGATTTCGGCATTGGCGGCCATGGCCTGGGTCAGCCGGGTGTAGGCGGTTTCCAGCTCGTTGGTGCGCGCGCGCACATGGCCTTCCAGCTCGGCGTTTTGCCGCTGCACCAGCTCGCGATAGAGTTTTTGTTCGGTGATGTCGGTGTACAGGGTGATAAAACCCTGATGCGGCAAGGGCGCGCCGCGTATGGCCAGCACCCGGCCGTTGGGGCGGGTGCGCTCGGTGTAGTGGGCGCGAAAGCTGCGCGCGGCGTGCACGCGCTCGGCCACTTGCGCGTCGATGTCGCCCGGCCCGTATTCGCCGCGCTCGGCGTTGTAGCGGATAAACGCCTCAAACGGCATGCCGGCCACCGCCAGTGACTCGGGAAAATCCAGCAAGCGCAAAAACGACCGGTTCCACGCCACCATGCGCAGCTCGTGGTCGAACACGGTCAGGCCGGGGTCGAGCAAATCCAGCCCGGCTTGCACCATCTCGCGAAACAGCCGGTCGGTTTCTGGTCTGGTATCAAAGCTCATGACGGCCCTTGTGGTGGATGCGCAAACCGTCAGTGTACGCCGGCCGGGCGTGTGGGGCGGAATTTGTCTTGTATTCAAGATAAATTCTGTCGTGTTCAGCCACAAGATGTCGTGCTGGCCTCATCCGCATGGCCAGTGCGGCGTGTGTGCACTGCAAAAAACCCTTTTAATACAGCGGTTATAAGCAGAACTTGGCGCCCCCAATCAGTTTTTATGATTGGCCGTGTTGCAGCGCACAGGACTAGTATATCTACGCTATATGAACGCCTGTTCACTTGCACAATCATGGTGCTGGCAGGCTTCGCAGGATTGCAGTGTCTGCGTGTGGCAGACACCCCCCGTGTTGTTTCTTCCTCGTGTTGACTCCCGATGGCGTGCGCCAAAGGGAGTTTTTTTATGTGCGCTCAGCTCAGCCAGCGCCAGCCGGCATACACCACAAAACCGCAGACAATCGCCCCCAGCGTGTGCCGCGTCCACCACGCCGCCAGCCCGGTGGCCAGCACGCCCGGCAAATAGGCATTGCTCAGCGACACATCCAGCGCGCCCTGCGGCGCCAGCGTCATCGGCGCCACCAAGGCGGTCAGCACCGCCGCCGGCACATAATGCAAGCTGCGCTGCAACCACGCCGGAAAGCGCAGTCGCTGGCCAAACCCCAAAAAACTCACCCGCACGCTGTAAGTCACCGCCAGCATGCCCAGCACCGTCCACAGTAAATCCAGTTTCATGATGGCAGCTCCTGCTTGGCCAGCCCACGCTCGGCCAGCATGCCGCCCAACACCCCGGCCGCCGCCGCCAGCATCAGGCCCAGCTTGTACGGCAACCCTCGCGCCAGCAAGGCGGTCACCCCGGCGCACACGGCTGCCGCCAGCACCGGCCGGCGCGCCAGCTGCGGGGTGACAATCGCGGTAAACGTCGCCGCCATGGCAAAATCCAGCCCCCAGGATTCCAGTCCGGGAATATTCTGCCCCAACACCACCCCCACCAGCGTCCAGCCCAGCCAGTTCAGATACATGGCCAGCGACGAGCCCAGCCAAAACCACTGCCCGTCCGCGCCCATGCCCTGCGTGCGCAAGCGGTGCTCGACCACGGCAAAGGTTTCGTCGGTCAGCCAGAAAGCCAGGCACCAGCGCCAGCGCGCCGACAAGCCTTGCGCATGCGGCAGCAAGGCCGCGCTATACAGGGCGTGGCGCAAATTCACCACCAAGGTGGTCAGCCAGATCACCGGCAGCGCAGCCCCGGCGGCCATCAAACTGACGGCAACAAACTGCGAAGAACCGGCAAACACCACCCCCGACAAAGCCAGCGCCCCCCAGGCCGACAGCCCGGCGCTGACCGCCAGTGCGCCAAAAATCACCCCAAACGGCGCCGCCCCCACCAGCATCGGCGTGGTGTCGCGCACGCCCTGCCAAAACACCCCGGCCCGAAAAGCCATGTTTGCTCCCTGTGCAAAACCCGGCCGCTATCTTGCCGCCATCCGCTGAAAAAAGCTTGAATGATCTTGCGCATAGCCGGCGGGCGCCGGCAAAAAGGCTTATTATCCTGCGGGCTGCGCAGCCCCCCGCAACCCACGCTGATAACCCCCCGGCGTCACCCCCAGCGTGGCGCGAAACGCCCGTGTCAGATGCGGTTGGTCGGCAAAGCCCAACTGACTGGCCACCTCGCTGACCGCCCGCCCCTGCGCCAGCCACACCTTGGCGCGCGCCACCCGCAGCTGATTGCGCCAGGCCACGGGCGGCAAGCCAAAGCGCTGGCGAAAACTGCGGCTTAAATGCCATGGCGACAGCCCCACCGCCTCGGCCAATTCCTGCAAGGACACCGGCTCGGCCAGGCGGTCGGCCAGGATTTGCCGCGCCCGCTCCACCGCCGTGTGCGCCAGGGCCGGCGCTTGCTCGCGCACGCTCATATGCCGGCGCAAGACCTGGCCAAACACCGTATATAAGGCCGATTCGCGCGTCAGCGGGTCGGCCACCTCGCGCAACAGCCGATGCAAGCCCACCAGCTCGCGCGACAAGGCCGGATCGACAATCACCGTCTCCCGAAAATACGGCGTCACCGCCCGCCCGGCCATCTCGCAGGCCAGGCGCTGCAACAAGCTGGCGGCCGGGTACATGCCGCAATACGCCCAGCCCTGCGCATGCGCCGCCGCGCCGGTGTGCGCCTCGCCGGGGTTGATCAGCACCAGCGCGCCCACGCCGGCCACATGCGAGCTGCCGTGGCAGCCACAGCTTTGTGCGCCTGCGGTCAGCGTGTTGACTACGTATTCTTCATGAAAATGCGGGGCGAACACCTGGCGGGTGTAAACCGCATCCAGGCATTCCAGCGGGGCAATGTCGTCGGCGCGGAAATACACCGCGCGTTCATCGCGAGAGGCAGGCATCGGGGTTCCGGGGGAGGGGGCGCAAGGGCAGATTGTGGCACGCCGCCCGCCGGCCCGGCTTGAAGGATTTTGCCCTGCGCAAAAGCGCTGAACATCTGTCCGCCTCATGCCACAATACGCGCTGCGGCTCGCCGATGATGCGGCGGGCCTTGATTGTTGATAGAGGCACACCCTGAACACGCAAGCCCATAACCCGCTGCATGGCGTGACCCTGGCGCAGATGCTCACCGAACTTGTTGAAGAGTGCGGCTGGGCCACGCTCGGCCAGGAAATCCCCATCCGCTGCTTTACCCACGAGCCCAGCCTGGCGTCCAGCCTGAAATTCTTGCGCCGCACGCCCTGGGCGCGGGAAAAAGTGGAATCGTTTTATTTATTCATCCAGCGCCAGAAGGCGCGCGACGGAAAGCGCCCCCCATGCCCATGAGCTACGAGCAACACCTTGATGAGGTCACCACGCTGATCACCGAAAAATACGACATCGCCGACCAGCCCGCCATCGACATGGTGATGCGCGCCCAGGCTGACGGGTATTTCAGCGGCCACGACGACCACCCGGCCATCTGCACGCTGGACCGCGCCCACGAGGACGCGCGCACAGTGTTCAAGAAGTATGGTAAGGGTAAGAAGGTGAATTGAGGCCAAAATCCCCGGCTTGCCGCCTGCCCGTCTGCCAGGGCTACAATAAAGACACTGGACTCGCCATCTCCCACCACACCAGAGGAGCCGCCCGATGACCCATCCCATGCTTGCCTCGGTTGCCGCCAGCATCACCGAACTCAAGCGCAATCCCATGGCGACTGTATCTGCGGGCGACGGCGGCCCGGTGGCTATTCTCAACCGCAATCAGCCCGCGTTTTACTGCGTTCCCGCCAAGACTTTTGAAGCGCTGATGGACAAGCTGGAAGACCAGGAGCTCAACACCCTTGCGGATGCTCGCGCGCAACAGGCAGAAGTGACGGTAACGCTAGATGAGCTTTGAACTGAAGTTCAAAGAAGAAGCATTGGCCGAATGGCGCCGGCTGGACAGCACGGTGTGCGCGCAGTTCAAGAAAAAACTGGCCGAGCGCCTGCTGCATCCGCGCGTGCCCGCCGCCAAGCTATCTGGCCATCCACATCGCTACAAGATCAAATTGAGGCAAGCTGGCTATCGGCTGGTATACGAAGTGCGAGACGCCGAGATAGTGGTCGTGGTCATCGCAGTAGGCAAGCGCCAAGACAACGCCGTATATCACGCGGCGGCAAAACGTTAGACCCGCCTCACCCAGGGCTGGGCGCGCAAGGAATCAACCCGGCTTGGCCTCATCAGCAGGCATCCCCAACACCCCCATCAAAATATCCACATACGCCCGCGAGCGAGTTTCAATGGCAAAGCGGTTCGGGTCGGCCAGCCACAGTTCAATCAGCCCCATCA
>ERZ650307.493-NODE-493-length-21962-cov-14.961610_pt1 | contig 21962 bp, 25 predicted proteins | sample MGYA00376243_ERZ650307 | MGnify/ENA primary metagenome ERZ650307 (study PRJEB26733, sample SAMN07839242) | wastewater metagenome | biome: urban; feature: artificial channel; material: waste water | place: USA: North Carolina | collected 2016-03-31 ... | reverse complement strand
AATTCGTTCAATTTCTTCTTTTGAAAGAGGTTTTATTTTTTCTAGTGGTGTATTTTTAATAGGGTTTAAAATATTGATAGGAATTGACATGATTTTTAATTGATTTAATTTAAGCAATGTTAATTTTATTTTAACAAATTCAATAAAAGTTATAATTTTACTAATTAAAAAATTATAAGCTATGAAAAAACTTTATTTTGTTTTCTTGTTGATTTTTGCTTATTCATTTCATTTTAGTCAAGCAACTTTATCAATCATTCAAACACCAGCCAATTCTGGAATTTATACAATAACATACAACGATGCGGCCAATGGTTGGGCTTTTTTTAATCCTAATAGTCAACCAATTGGGGTTTATATGTGGCTTAATCCTACAGATACTTCTACTAATTCTCTTTATAATGATTCTTGGTCTAATATTTCAACTCAACTTACTTGGGATGGAACCAATTACACCGGAACGATTAATTTAAATACGCATAATTTTAATAATATTGGTGGAGTTTTGCCTGCGGGAACAACAGTAAATCAATTGCACTTTATTTTTACAGATTCTCCAGCGGGGAATAATTCGCATAAAACTCCAGATTATTTAGCGTCTGTATATGGTTTTAGCTCAACAACAACGAGTTCTTTAGGTGTTATAGATATCAATAAATCAAATTTTAAATCTTTTATTTCGGATGGGAAACTATACACTTCTCAAAAAGGAAGTTTAGATATTCAGGTTTATGATTTCAGTGGTAAATTGGTTAAAAAACTTAATGCCAATAACGTTTCTAGTGGATTAGAACTTAATCTGCCTAAAAAAGGAAATTATCTAGTAAAAGTTAATAACGAGGTTGTAAAAATCGCGTATTAATTATCAACAATAAAAAGATAAGGCTGCTAGATTTTAGCAGCCTTTTTTTGTGAAATAACTCAATAAAAAATGTTAAATTTGTGCCGATATGAATTTAGGACAATATCTTTTTGGTTCTTTGCAAGAAATGGGACGTGTAGAACTTCCTAATTTTGGGGTGTTTTCTCTTCAGAAAAAATCGGCAATTCTAAATGAAGAAGATGCTACACTTCTTCCGCCTACTTATGAAATTTTTTTTGAAAAAAATGACAGCATTCTTAATTCTGATTTTGCTAAATATATTTCTGAAAAGTCAGGAGAAAATCTTTTCATTGTTCAGTCAGAATTAAAAGATCAAATACAATCTTGGAAACAAGAACTTGCAGAAAATAAAAAATTTCTGGTAGAAGAATTGGGCGAGTTTTCTGAAGAAAATGGCAGCTTAAAACTTCTTAATAAAAGTAATTTTGTACATAATTCTAATTTTTTTGGGCTGGAAGAAATTAGCTTAAAAGAAATAAAAGAAAATAAAGTTACCGCCGACAAAAAAGATTCAGAAGACGATTATGTTTTTAGTAAGTCTATTCTCTGGGCTTTTCTTTTTATTATTCCAGTTGGTGGGATTCTTTTTTTAGCTATTATGTATCAAGACAAAATCTTTGGCAAAAAATCTTTTGATATGACTATAAAAACTTCTACACACAGAATAGAAGAAAAGCCTCTAATTAAGAAAGATTCTGCAAAAATAGATTCTATCAAGAGTTTTAAAAAAGACTCCTTGAAAACGTCTAAATAAATCTAAAATTTAAAATGAAAAATAGTAAAAAATGTTCAGAATCACATACCGTGATGACGAATATCGTATTGCCAAACGAAACTAATTCTCTTAATAATATGTTCGGAGGTGAGTTGCTAGCTAGAATGGACAGAGCTGCTGCCATTGCTGCATCTAGACACAGTCAATCTACTGTAGTTACTGCTTCTGTAAACCATGTTTCTTTTAAACATCCTATTCCTGAAGGTGGCGTGGTAGTGGTAGAAGCACAAGTTTCTAGAGCATTTTCCACTTCTATGGAAATTTATTGTGATGTTTGGCTAGACAATCCAATTACCAAAGAAAAAATTCATACCAACGAAGGAATTTATACTTTTGTGGCGGTAGATAAAAATAATAAACCAGTTGCTGTGCCAGAATCAGAGCCCGAAACAGAATTAGAAATCGGAAGATATGAAGCAGCACTCAGAAGAAAAGAACTTTCTTTGATTCTCTCCGGAAGAATGAAACCTACAGATTCTGTAGAACTTAAAAAATTGTTTGTTTAACTCATACCTCGTAATTCATACCTCAAATGAAAATCCTACTTTTAGATCATAATCATCCGTTAATTACAGAGCAGCTTTTAGCCAAAGGTTTTATTTTAGAAGAAGACTTTACTTCGTCTTATGATGAGGTTTTAAAAAAAATTGACCATTATGGTGGTATTATCATCAGAAGTAGAATTCCTCTTGACAAAAATTTTTTAGAAAATGCCAGAAATCTGAAATTTATCGCCAGAGTTGGTGCCGGAATGGAAAACATAGATCTAAAAGCAGCGAAGGATTTAGGCATAGAATTAATTAATTCTCCTGAAGGCAATAGAGATTCTGTGGCAGAACACGTGGTAGGGATGCTCCTCATTTTAATGAACAGATTATTTATAGCTTCTAATGAGGTTAAAAACGGAATTTGGAAAAGAGAAGAAAATCGTGGTGACGAACTTCTAGGTAAAACCTTCGGAATTATAGGTTATGGAAATATGGGGAAAGCTACTGCCAAAAGACTTTCTGGTTTCGGGGTAAAAGTGATTTTTCACGATATTTTGCCTGGTTTAGAAGACGAATTTGCAACACAAGTTTCACTAGAAACATTGCAAAAAGAAGCAGATATTTTAAGCCTTCATATTCCTTTAGATCAATCAACGAAGTATTTAGTTGATGAGAGTTTTATCTCTAAAATGAACAAGAATTTTTATTTTGTAAATACAGCTAGAGGTAAAAATGTGAAGACTTCTGCCTTGGTAAACGCTATCAAAAATGGACGCGTTTTAGGAGCAGCTTTAGATGTTTTGGAGTACGAGAAATCTTCTTTTGAAAATTTAGATTCTTCCTCAGAAAATGATGATTTACAGTTTTTGCTCTCATCAGAAAAAGTGATTGTTACGCCTCATATTGCAGGTTGGACGCATCAGAGCAAAGAAAAACTAGCGCAATTTATTGTAGATAAAATCATTACTAAGTTTTCCTAATTTAGTGAATCAAGATTTTTGAAAAAATATTTTATGTTAAATTTGTTAAAAAAATCTTAATATTTCTACTATCTCAAAAATTTTCTCTCAAAAATAGTAAATTGCCGCACTCTAAAAGCATCACTTACTTATGAAGCAGAAAATTGCCGCTATTTTTATCATTTTATTCACTTTAATTTCTTGTAAAAAAGAGAATGCAGAAAGCACCATCAACGATTTACCTAATTATGGGAATGTAGAACTAGACGATGTTTTTAGTAAAGAAGATTCTCAATTAATGAATGAATCTGAAATTAAAAATACATTACAATTATACTACGACAGAGTATGGGAAAAAGGTGAATTAAGTGGAGGTTTTTTGGTGGCAAAAGGTGATAAAATTCTCTTCGAAAGATATAGAGGATATGCCAAAGAAAATGACCAAATTCCTATTACACAAAATGTTCCGCTTCACGTAGCTTCTGTAAGTAAAACTCTTACTGCAATGGCAGTTCTAAAATTGGTGGAAGCTGGCAAAATAAAACTACACCAAAAAGTAACCGATTTTTTTCCTAAATTTCCTTATCCCGAAGTGGAAGTTTTCCATTTGATTACGCACAGAAGTGGTCTCCCAAAATACGAATATGTGATAGACGAGATGAAGCTTAATCCATCTCATGGCAGATATTTTACCAATCAAGATGTACTAGATTTACTCATCAAAAATAAACCAGAACTCGCCAGAAATGTTAACACGCGTTTTATGTATTGCAATACCAATTTTGCTCTATTGGCGTTAATTATAGAAAAAGTGACTAAAAATTCTTTTCCTGTTGCCATGCAAAAGATGATTTTTCAGCCATTAAAAATGAAGCATTCTTACATTTTTCAACCGAAAGATTCTCTTAGAGCAGCTCAGTCTTTTTATAACCGAGGTAATAGACCTTTCCCTAATGATAAGCTAGACTGGATTTACGGCGACAAAAACTGTTACACCACGCCCAGAGATTTATTTAATTTTTCTAAAGCGATGTTTTCTGAAAAATTTTTAAGAAAGAGTCTCAAAGATTCTATTTTTCAACCCTATAGTAACGAAAGACCTGGTGTAAACAATTATGGAATGGGTTTTAGAATGAAGAATTTTGACAACGGCGAAAGATTAATTTATCATAACGGTTGGTGGCACGGTAGTAATTCTTCTTTTTCACATTTATTAAAATCTAAAGTCACCATTATTGCCATCGGGAATAGGTTTTCTAGCAGAGTTTACTCAGCTTTGGCGCTTTCGGGGCTTTTTGAGGATTTTCCACCTGAAAAAGAAAAATTAGCAAAAGTTCTGAGTGATGAAAAAGAACAACCAAAAGAAATTTCTGAGCCAAAAGAAGTTTCAGGAGATGTAACTGAGTAATTCTTCGGTAATTATTCTTATTTTTGCTCAAATTTCATTAATGAAAAAAATATTTTTTCTTCTCTTAATTAGTTTGGTGGTGATTTCTTGTGCCAGAGTTGGTTCTCCAGATGGTGGCAAAAAAGATTCGTTAGCACCTAAATTTTTAAGCTCTAATATAGATACTACCAGAATTAATGTGCCTAGAAACATTAAAGAGCTTCGTTTAGATTTTGATGAATATGTAATGCTGAAAGATGTAAGCAAAAACTTAATCATCTCTCCGCCTATCAAATATAAGAAAGTAATTCCTTCTAATCTTGCGAATAAATATGTTCTTATACAATGGGAAGATTCTCTGAAAGCCAATACTACTTATAATTTTAATTTCGGGAATGCGATTGTAGATAATAACGAAGGAAATATTTTGCCGTATTTTAATTTTGCGTTTTCTACAGGAGATAAGGTAGATGATACCTTCATTAGCGGAACGGTAGAAGATGCCATGGCTTTTAAAAAGAAAAATGAGACGGCTAAAGACAATAAATATGTAGTAGGGCTGTACCCAATAATAGATGGTAAAACAGACTTTAAACAAAAACCAAGTTATATTGCAAAAGTAGATGAAGAAAATTATTTTGAATTGAATTATCTGCAAAAAGGTGATTATATAATTATTGCTTTTGATGACGAAAATCAAAATTCTATCTATGATGCGGGCAAAGAAAAAGTGGGTTTTCTGAAAGATAAAATCACTGTTTCTGATAATGTGAAAGGCGTAAAATTAAAATTATATCCATCAAAAAAAGCGTTTAAATTCATAGAATCTAAACCTGTTTTTGGAGGGGCAATACTAGCCTTTGAAGGAAATCCTGAGAAATTAGACATCAAATCTATTTCTCCGCAATTGTCAGAATATAAAATTGAACACCAGCCAAAATCTGATACTGTACATATTTGGTTTAATGATGCTCAAAATAAATTTGATGCAAAAGCAACCACACAATTAGAATTTAGTTATGATACTTCTAAAAAGCAAGATACCGTGCGGTTGTACTATAAACCAGTAAAAGACGAATTCAAAATAGAGAACAAAGGAGGAAACTTATTGGTTCCTAATCAAGATTTTAAAATCACAGCTAATCTTCCACTTCAATCTATTGATACTAAAGATTGGAAGCTAGAATCTGATAGTATGGCAGTAAATTTCAAGGCTAAAATTTCGGAGAAAAATCCTTACGAAATATTGGTTTCAGCGGATTTTAAACCAACTAAAAAATATGCTTTAACCGTTATTAAAGGTTCTGTGAAATCTTATTTTGAAGGAATTATAAAATCTTATAAATTTGAATTCCAGGCAGATAAATCAGAAAATTATGGTGGTTTTGTGATTAAAAAGTTTGTAAATAAGCCAAAATCAAAATTTTGGGTAGAATTAACCAACGAAAAAGGAGAGGTGCTGTATTCTAAATATACCAATGATGATTCGGTTTCTTTCATCAATTTAAAACCTGCGGTGTATATTGCAAGAATAAAAGTAGATGATAACGAAAACGGAATCTGGGACGAAGCTGATTTTGCAAACAATATTTTAGCAGAGCCGATTTATATTTACGAAAAAACAATAGAAGTAAGACCACTCTGGACCATAGAAGAAGACTGGGAAATAAAATAAAAGATGAAAAAAATAGTATTTTGGATTTTAGGGATTTTCGTGGCGATACAGCTCATCCCGATTGATAGAACCAACAAGCCTGTAGATAAAACTCAGAATTTTGTAGATGTTATAAAACCGCCAAAAGAAGTAGCACAAATTCTAAAGAATGCGTGTTATGATTGCCATTCTAACGAGGTGAAGTATCCTAAATATGCTTATGTAGCCCCTATTTCTTGGTCTGTGAAGCATCACATTAACGAAGGTAGAGAAAGAGTGAATTTTTCTGTTTGGACTACTTATAATACAGACCAAAAGAACCACATCTTAGATGATATTATGGAAACCGTGGAAAGTAAAGAAATGCCATTAAAAGGATATTTGCCAATGCATCCAGAAGCAGATCTTTCAGATGCACAAAGAAAAATTTTTAATGATTATTTCAAACAATTACAGAAATCTGGCAAATTCTAAATATGAGAAAAGCTCCAAAAAAATGGAGCTTTTTGTTTTTTTATAGGTAAGATTCAAAAAATTTTCTTTGTGAATCAAACGCAATATCATTTAGATTAATTTCCGATTTTTTAATCCAAATAGTTTCAGAAATTTCGTGGAGTTCTAAATCTTTTACTTCAAATTTTTCTTCCACTTCATATTCGAAAAATAAGTCCAGTGTGTTGTAATCAATTTCTTTGTAGTGATATACATTAGGCAAACTCATTAGAAATTTTAGTTTTTTGGTGTCAATTTCTAGTCTCAGTTCTTCCCATAGTTCTCTGGCGCAAGTGTTTTCGGCGCTTTCCTTAGGGTCTGTAAAACCACCAGCTAAATCTAATTTTCCAATTTTAGGATTTTGATTTCTTTTGGTTAAGAAAACCTCATCGCCACATCTTATCACTACAGCTACAGCTGCCGCACAATTGTGATACATTACGAAATCACAATGGCCACAAGAGAATTTTTTTTCTCCATCAAAAATGAGGGAACCATTTCCACACTTCGGACAAAATTTTAAGTGTTTCATATATTTCTAGGATGATATTTTAAAATTGTGTCACGCAATTCTTCTGTATTTAAGTGGGTGTAAATTTCGGTAGTGGTAATGCTAGAATGACCAAGCATTTCTTGTATAAAACGTAAATCTGCGCCATTTTGTAACATATGAGTTGCGAAAGAATGACGAAAAGTGTGCGGAGAAATGTTTTTTCTGATTCCCGCTTTGTCTGCCAATTCTTTGATAATAATAAAAACAATTACTCTAGACATAGAAGAGCCTCTACTGTTTAGAAACATAATGTCTTCGTATTTTTTATTGATTTTATTATTAATTCTCACATTTTCTATGTAATTTTTAATTAAATGTGAGGTGTACTTTGCTAGAGGAACATATCTTACTTTTTGACCTTTTCCTTCTACTTTTAAGAATCCTTCCTTGAAATTAATGTCAGAAATTTTAAGTTCTATTAGTTCAGAAACGCGTAGTCCGCATCCGTACAAAACTTCTACCATGCACTGGTTTCTTACGCCTAAGTCTGTGCTTAGATTAATGTTTTTAGTAATTCGTTCTACATCTTCTACGCTAAGCGTGTCAGGAAGATAAAGTCCTAACTTTGGTCCTTCTAGTAAAGTAGCTGGATTATCATCTCTTATTTCTTCTTCTAAAAGATACTTGAAGAATGATTTGATAGAAGAGATCCATCTTGCTTGTGTTCTTTCGCTGATTTTTTGTTTAGACTGCAAAATTAAATATTCTTGCAAGTCTTCATAGGTAATAGCTTTTGGTTTAGAGCTTTCAAGGTTTTTTTCAGCATAAAGGCTAAATTTTTTAATATCTCTGATGTACGCATCGAGAGTATTGTCGGAGAAATTTCTTTCGAACTTTAGAAAGTTCGAAAAATTCTCAATCGTTTCATTCCAATCCATTTGTGCTTTTTTTCTGTGTTTTTCAGGTTAAAAAATCATTTCTGTGTCTTTTAATGTGTTTTTAGAGTTTATGTAATTTATTTCAAAAAATCTTCTTCTACTTGTATAATTTCGACATCCGCGTTTTGTAGGAAATTTAATCCTTCTGTATCTGAATATCTATCTATAAATACCAGTCTTTTAATTCCTGCTTGTAGTATTAATTTACTACATTCTTTGCAAGGCGATAAAGTGAGGTACAATGTTGCTCCTTTTGCAGATTGCGTGCTGGCTGCTAATTTTAAAATAGCATTGGCTTCTGCATGCAAAACATACCAATGTGTTTTACCTTCTTCGTCTTCGCAGCAATTTTCTGCACCAGATGGTGTGCCATTGTATCCGTCAGAGATAATCATTCTGTCTTTTACGATGAGAGCACCAACCTGCTTTCTTTGGCAATAAGAGAGCTTTGCCCATTCTTTTGCCATTCTTAAATATGCGATATCAAATTTATTATGCATAAAGTTATATGAATACAAAAATCGTGCTAAAATTCGATTTTTTTTGTTAAAAATTAGGTTTTCTTTTGTTTATAAATGCAGATATGCCTTCTTTTTTGTCTTCCATATCAAAAAGTTCTCCGAAAAATTTTATTTCTAATTCGTAACCGTTCTGATAATCAGATGCATTAACTGCTGTTATGGCTTTTGAAATTGCTTGCGAAGAATTTTTAGAAATTAAAGATGCAAGTTCTATGGTTTTTGGCAAAAGATCTTCTATTGAATAAACTTCGTTTACTAAGCCAATTTCTTTGGCTCTTTCTGCGCTAATCATTTTGGCTGAGAATATCATTTCATTTGCAATTCCTTTTCCTACTAATTTTGGTAATCTTTGTGTGCCTCCGTAACCAGGGATTAATCCTAGAGTAACTTCAGGGAGTCCTAATTTTGCATTTTCTGAAGCATATCTTATATGACAAGACATTGCTAATTCTAGACCACCACCTAGTGCAAAGCCATTTACAGCGGCTATTACTGGTTTTTTTAGATTTTCTATTTTGTTGAAAAGTAGGTTTTGTCCGTTTCTAGCCAATTCTTCGGCTTCATGTTGTCCAAAATCTGAAAATTCTTTAATATCTGCTCCAGCTACAAAGGATTTTTGCCCACTTCCTGTGATGATGATGACTCTACAATCTATATCATTTTCTAAAATGTCTAATGCACCACTAATTTCTTTGATCGTTTTTCCGTTTAGAGCGTTTAGGCTTTCGGGTCTATTGATGGTGATAATGTTTATTTTTTCTTGTTTTTCAAGAAGGATATTTTCAAAAATCATAGTATTTTATTTTATTAACATAATATTTTGATTATACAAAATAACAAATTTTAAGCTTTAGAATAAATAAAACCAAGCTTTTTTGCTTGGTTAATCTGTATATTAGTGTTAGTTTTTACTATTTTGTGTGTTTCATTACATTGTCATCAATTTTTACACTAAGTCCAGAAGCTACTCTCATCCCGAGTTCTACATTTGCCCTAAAGAAATGGCAAAGTTGACGGTTAATGATAAGATCTTTGTTTGGGCCATCTATTTTACTCATATGCCCTATAATATTATTAACCAAGTTGGTTCTGTCTTCAGGGTTCATTGCTTTGGTGTAGAGAAGCCCAGGTTGAGTGTAATGGTCGTCATCATCTTCATTTCTATCAAAAAATGAAACTTTGTTACTGTCTAGTTCTTCTGCGAATTTTTTGTAAGAAGCATCTGGTTTAATATCATCAAAACTATTAGGATGATAATTAGGTGCGTCTTCATAATCTTTAGCATCTGCCATATAACCGTCTCTTTGGTAATTATTTACTTGAAAAGGACAACGATTAACTTCTAACTGGTGAGCGTTTACCCCCAATCTGTATCGGTGTGCATCTGGATACGAGAACAGTCTGCCTTGAAGCATTTTGTCTGGAGAAAAGCTAATGCCATCCACAAGATTACTTGGTGAAAAAGCAGATTGCTCTACGTGTGCAAAATAATTTCTAGGAATTTCATTGAGTTCCATTTCCCCAACTTCTATCAATGGGAACTCACTTTGAAACCAAACTTTGGTAATATCAAAAGGATTCCATTTGAATTCTCTAGCTTGTTCTTCGGTCATTACTTGTATGTACATCGTCCATTTTGGGAAATCTCCATTTTCTATAGCATTACAAAGGTCTTCTTGTGCAAAATCTGGATTTTCTCCACCCATTTTTGTGGCTTCAGCATCATTGAAGTTTTTAATTCCTTGTTTCGTTTTTAAATGAAACTTCACCCAAACTCTTTCATTTTTATCATTAATCATAGAAAATGTATGAGAGCCAAAACCGTGCATGTGTCTGTAACCATAAGGTGTACCTCTGTCACTCATCAAAATTAATACCTGATGAAGACTTTCTGGGTTTAAACTCCAAAAATCCCACATCATGGTATGAGATTTCAGATTTGTTTTTGGGTGCCTTTTTTGAGTGTGAATAAAATCTGGAAATTTTTTAGCATCTTTTATAAAAAAGACAGGGGTGTTATTACCAACTAAATCCCAATTTCCGTCTTCGGTATAGAATTTTAAGGCAAAACCTCTAGGATCTCTTGCTGTATCTGCACTGCCTTTTTCTCCGCCTACAGTAGAAAATCGGGCAAACATTTTGCAAGTATTTCCGATTTTAGAAAACAATTTTGCTCTGGTGTATTGGGTAATGTCTTGAGTAACGGTAAATTTTCCGTAAGCGCCAGAACCTTTAGCGTGTACCACTCTCTCTGGAATTCTTTCTCTTACAAAATGTGCTAGATTTTCTTGTAGAATGAAATCTTGTAATAAAACAGGGCCTCTAGCTCCCACAGTTTGAGAATCTTGATGCTCAAAATAGGGTATTCCTGATGAATTGGTGAGTTTCTTGCTCATGATTATGTTGTATTGTTAGAAAATTAAAAGGATAAAATTAAGTTGAAATAATCAGAATTCAAAGAATTATCTATGAATAAAATCAATTGTTTTTTTGTAAACAAAATGTGATGATAAATAAGTCTAGAAATTAGTTTAATTCGTACTTCTTCTCTATATTTGTCATAGAAATTATAAATATTTATGAATATTCAACAATTAGAGTATCTAATAGCCGTAGATAAATATAAACACTTTGGTAAAGCTGCACAGGCTTGCTTTATTACGCAGCCTACACTTAGTGCTATGATACAAAAGTTTGAGGATGAAATGGAGGTTAAAATTTTTGACAGAACCACCCATCCTATCAGAACTACAGATATTGGTGCGCAAATTATAGAGCAAGCAAGAGTGGTTGTAGATTCTGTAATGGAACTTAAAAACAAAGCGAGCATTCTAAATAATGTTTTGGCAGGTAAAATTAATTTGGGGATTATTCCTACGGTATCTAGTTTTATATTGCCTACAGAAATTTTCGAATTTTTGTCTAGCAATCCAAAAATTGAGCTCAATGTAAAAGAAATGACCACAGAAAACATCATCAAAGGTTTAAAATCTGGTGAGTTAGATGCGGGAATTATTGCAACGCCTTATTCAGACGCAGAAGAGTTTTTTGCAGATTTTCTTTTTAATGAAGAATTAATGGTCTATTCCGCAGATAAAATAGCTAATGAAAAAGATGATCAATTTATAATGCCAGAAGATATAGACGTAAATAAAGTTTGGCTTTTGGAAGAAGGGAACTGTCTTAGAACTCAGTTTGAAAACATTTGCCATCTTAGAGAAAATTCTTTGAAACCAAAGAATCTAGATTTTATGGCATCTAATATCAATACTTTGGTGCATATGGTAGATAAAATAGGCGGTCTTACCGTTTTACCAGAATTGGCGGTTTCTCAGCTTTCTGATGGGCAAAAAGAAAAAATTCATCGTTTCAAAAAGCCTTACCCAAGTAGAGAGATTGGTTTAATTTACTATAAACCAACGTATAAGCAAAAAATTTTAGATGAATTGGTAGCCTCTATTAAGAATTCTCTGAAACCAAAACTGAACTACACAACACATCCAGAAGATTTTGTGAATATTAGTCCTCAATAAAATATAAAGCTTTGTGAAATTTCACGAAGCTTTTTTCATAACTATTTTGAAATTAGAAAAATACTCTGTAATTTTGTGGCTCAAATTTCAGAGGAAAAATTTGGACTGATTGCAACCTCAATAAAAAATGCTAAAACAGATAATTTCTTTTTAGTTCTTGGTGGCTATCCCTCTTTTTTCTGCTGGATAATATTAATCTTAATTTTTGTAAAAAAGAAAATATGCCTTATTTATTCACATCTGAATCCGTTTCAGAAGGACATCCAGACAAAGTAGCAGATCAGATTTCTGATGCACTTATTGATAATTTTTTAGCTTACGATAAAAATTCTAAAGTAGCTTGTGAAACATTAGTAACTACTGGTCAGGTAGTTTTGGCTGGTGAAGTAAAATCAGAAGCTTATCTAGATGTACAAAGTATTGCTAGAGAGGTAATTAACGGAATTGGTTATATCAAAGGAGAATATATGTTTAATGGTGATTCTTGTGGAGTGATTTCTGCAATTCACGAGCAATCTTCAGACATTAATCAAGGAGTTGACAGAAAATCTGGTGAATCTTTCGAAGAAAAAGCAAATGCACAAGGTGCAGGAGACCAAGGAATGATGTTCGGTTATGCAACCAATGAAACCGAAAACTATATGCCACTTGCTTTAGATTTAGCGCATTCTATTCTTAGAGAACTTTCTGCGATTAGAAGAGAAGGTACAGAGATTGCTTATCTTCGTCCAGATGCTAAATCTCAGGTTACTATAGAATATTCTGATGATCATAAACCGCAGAGAATAGATGCTATTGTAGTTTCTACTCAGCACGATGATTTTGCAGAAGATGAAGAAATGCTAGCAAAAATTAGAAAAGATATTGTAGAAATTCTTATTCCTAGAGTTGTTGCTCAACAAAAACCAGAAATTCAGGCATTATTTAATGACCAAATTAAATATCATATCAATCCTACGGGTAAATTTGTAATTGGCGGACCTCACGGTGATACTGGTCTTACCGGTAGAAAAATTATTGTAGATACTTACGGCGGAAAAGGAGCTCACGGTGGTGGTGCATTTTCTGGAAAAGACCCTTCAAAAGTGGATAGAAGTGCCGCTTACGCTACCAGACATATTGCAAAAAACTTAGTTGCAGCAGGCGTAGCAGATGAAGTTTTGGTGCAAGTTTCTTATGCCATTGGTGTTGCAGAACCTTGCGGATTATTCATTAATACATATGGAACTTCCAAAGTAGGAATTAATGATGGGGATTTAGCAAAAAAAGTTCAAGAATTATTTGACCTAAGACCTTATGCTATTGAACAGAATTTGAAATTAAGAAACCCAATCTATCAAGAAACTGCAGCTTACGGACATATGGGAAGAGATTATTATGTAGCGAGTAAAACCTTTAATAAAGGACAAAAAAACGAACTTACCATAGATGATTTAGAATTCTTTACTTGGGAAAAACTAGACCGAGTAGAAGATGTAAAAAAAGCTTTCGGATTATAAGAGTTCATTAAAATTATAACAGATAAACCGTTCATTTATGAGCGGTTTTCTTATTTTTACACAAAAATTTAAAATGAATTTCAAAAAGTATCTATTTATATTCTCTTTAATTGTGTTTTCTAGTTTTTCTAAAGCTCAGATTACCGTGCATCCTACCATTTTTGCGGGTTACGAATATCAAAATCAAAGTTTCGGAGAATTAGGAGCTCGATTTATTTTTTTAAAGAAAGATGATGTTTTGTATAGAATTTCTGGTTCAGCTTTAGTGGGTTTAGTAAATAGTAAGTTTACGGTTTTGCCAAAAATACAAGGAGATGCGCTTTTTAATTTTAGTAAAAATGATGACATTAAGCATTCTTATTACTTTCTTTTAGGAGCAGAAGCCACAAATAAATATATAGCACCAAAAGCGGGTATTTCTCTTTTTGGGATTGTAGATTTCACTGGCGGCTATGCCTTTAATTATGGTCGTCAATTGATTAATGGTAAGGAATTAAAAGGACTTAATTTTAATTTTAGCATTAATATTCCTTTGGTGGTTTTAGAATAATTAAGATAAAAATATTAGCCATTTTAGTAAATTTATAAAAATTTGTTTTGATATTATCACAATTTTTATAAATTTGTCATTCATAACAGTAAACCATAAGCTATAGAACAAAACATTTACTTCATTTAATAAACTACTAAAAAAAACGTGATATACTAGCACTAGTGCTGGTTACTACTATAATGAAGTAACGTTATGGCTACTACAATAATTACAGACAGTTTGCTTATTGCTAAATATCAGCAAGGTGACGAAGATGCCTTATCTGAATTAATTAGGCGAAATAAAAAAGAACTCTATTCATTCATTTTCTATAAAATAATGGATGAAGAATTAGCAAATGACCTCTTTCAAGATACTTTTGTGAAAATCATTATTTCCTTAAAAGAAGGAAGATATAATGATGATGGTAAATTTATTCTTTGGGCAAAAAGAATTGCTCATAATCTAATTATTGACCATTTTAGGCTGAAGAATAAATATGTGAAAATCTCTGAAACTACCTATGAAAATGATGAATTTTCTATATTTGATTTGTTGAGAGAAACCGAAGAAAACATAGAAGACAGACTTGTTACCAACCAGATATATGAAGATTTAATGAAAATTACGTTGTTTTTGCCAGAGAATCAGCAAGAAGTCATTAGATTGCGTTTTTTTGATGGGTTAAGTTTCAAAGAAATTGCAGAGCAAACCAATACCAGTATTAATACAACTCTAGGTAGAGTACGCTATGCGCTAATTAATATGAGAAAAATAATGGAGGATAATCAAATAATTTTAACAAGGTAATACAATAAAATATTAGGCCGTTTCGTTATGGTAATAAACAACCATACTAAGCCTATGAAAAAAAATTACCCTCTTAAAAATCCGATTTTGATGCCTAAAAAATCTACCATAGATTTTTTATTAAATTTTTCAAAATCTATTGCTGTTTTACAGACAAATAACAAGAAATTTATAGTTTCTAAAAATTAAATTTAACTATTTTACCTAAATTTGTGCCCTATGAAAAACATAAGGCACATTTTTTTTGATCTGGATAATACACTTTGGGATCATCGTAAAAACGCAAAACTTACTCTAGAAAAACTTTTTGAAAAATATCAGATTCAAGAAAAATTTCAAATAAAATTTGAAGATTTTCATACCAAATATGATAAAATTAATGAACACCTTTGGGAATTGATTAGAGACGAGAAAATAGATAAAGAATACCTTAGAAAGCATCGTTTTTATGATACTTTTTTGCATTTTGATGTAGATAATTTTGAACTGGCTCAGATTTTTGAACATCAGTTTTTAGACGAAATTATAGCTTATAATGAATTGATAGAAGGAAGCATAGAAATTTTAGAATATTTGAAATCTAAAAACTATACAATTCATATTCTATCAAATGGTTTCCACGAAGTTACTCACCGAAAAATTGACGGTTCTGGCATCAGAAAATATGTAGATACCGTAACCAGCGCAGATGATGTAAATGTGAGAAAACCCAATCCTAGAATTTTTGAATACGCTCTTAACCAAGCTAATGCAGCAAAGTCAGAATCTATTCTCATAGGTGATGATTGGATTGCGGATATCGAAGGCGCTCGGAATTTCGGGATTGAAGTAATTTTCTTTAATGCTTTACGAGAAAACAAAACCGAAGAAGGTTTGATAGTTATTCAAAAATTAGATGAAATTAAAAACTATTTGTAAATAACAAGTTGTTTTTAAAAATTCCATAGGAAAACACCAATGTGAAAAGGTGAATTTTATTTTTTTTCAAAAGAATAAAATTTATTTTGAATATATAAAAATTTTAGCTTAATCAAAAATAATAAGATAATTAGTTATATAATTTTAATTTTAATTTTAATTTTAATTTAGTTCTCATTAAACAATTAAATTAATTATTATGAAAAAATTATTATTTGTAGCAGCTTTAGGAGTTGTTGGTTTAGTGAGTGCTAAGGATTTAATAGGCAAAGAATCAGAAAAAAAAACAGACGAAAAGCCTAAGAAAGAGGTTAAATCAAGTAAAAATCTTGACCCTGGTGACAATTGTATAACAATTACTACTTCTTGTGGAGCGCCTCTTTGGTATTGTGGAGATGGTAAAACATCAGATAGATTACAAGAACTTATGGATGCGGGTGAAGCTATTTTTTGTGGAGGAAATTAGAGTTGAAAATGACGAAAAAAATTATTGGCATATTTTTATTTATTGGATTTTTATTTGTTTTTTCCCAAGAAAAAGCAAGTTTAGTTTATGAGTATTCTTATATTAAAGATTCATTAAACACACAGAGCAAGAAAATTGAGTATTTCCAATTAAGAGTTTTAGATAAATTTTCACTATTTGTTAGTGAAAAAAATATCAAAAGAGATTCTTTGTCTCAAAGTTTAATCAAAAATTTTGAACAAAAGAAATCAAATTCTTTTGATTTAACAGGTTATCCTTTATCTGATTTTAAGTTTTATTTATTAAAATATTTTTCTGAAAATAAATTTAAGATATATCAAAAATTTGAAAAACAATTTTATTTCTACACAGAAGAAGAATTACCTATTTGGATTTTAAAATCCGAAGTTGTAAAGATTGGTGATTTGAATTGTCATAAAGCAGAGACTTTTTATAGAGGCAGAAAATGGATAGCTTGGTATACTACAGATGTACCAATCATTACAGGTCCATATAAGTTTTCTAATTTGCCTGGAATGGTTGTTCAACTCGAAAATTCTACAGGGACACTTTCTTTTAATTTAGTAAGTTATAAAGTTGGTTCAAAAAATGAAGATGTTTTTTTGCCTGAAAATATGATTTCGAATGCTAAAGAGATTAAAAGAAAAGAGTTTTTAATTTTGGAACAATCAACTAAAGAAAATTTGATTCTAAAGGCTAAAAATCTTGGTATGGGTATTTCAGCTGAACAAGAAAAAAGCTACCGAGATAAAATCAAAAAAGATAACAATCCAATAGAACTAAAATAACAAAAATCCCTTTCAAATTTTTTGAAAGGGATTTGTTTTTTATAGAATTAATCTTACGCCTCCTAAATCTTCAACTCTGTGGCTAAATCTATCACCAGGCGAAGAGATAAACATAAAGTTTTTAGGAATGTGCCATTTTTTGCTGAGTTCATCTACTTTTTCAGGGGTGAATTCACCTTGTTCTATGATGTATTCCATATCTACTTCGGGATATGCTCTGTCTAGCGCATCAAAATCTGCCAAAAATTGTTCTGTAGGGTTTTGATATTCTTTTAGTACAGAAACTATTTTTATTTTGTTGGTGGTTTCATTTTCGTGTAGGTACATCATTACCTTGTTTAGAGATGCAATATCATCACCTTTAGAAAAGAAAACAAATTGTTGCTTGGTTAATTCTTTGATGGAATTGTAAAGTGATCTTTCGCTTAGAACGGTATGTTTTCTATATTTACCTTGTACAGACCTAAGTAATTTAGCTATGAAAACCATAATGTCTTTTCTTGCTAGCATTGCAGAAATGATTAATATAGATGGTACAAAGTACGTGAGAAAGGTTACCAAGTATTTCGGGTTAGAAACTACAGTTCCGTAAATGGCAATAACTACGGCAATTAAGGCAATCAAAACAGAAAATGGACTGGCGATTTCGGGTCTTGGTAATTTGGTTCTTCTTAGTTTTAACAAGATATTACCAATGGCAAAAAACGCCATAACTGTTAAGAATGATAAAGCATATACACCAGCCAAAGGACCTATTTCTCCGTTGGTGACAAATAAAACCGAAATACAAAGTAAGAAAAATAAGGCCAAAATTCTATAAGTACTTCCTTTTTTGTTTTCCTTTAAGAAATAGTTTGGGAGAATTCTATCTAAAGTCATTCTTTTAATTAAACCATTTACCCCAACAAAAGAGGTAAGAACCGCACCACTGAGAACAGTAACTGCATTTATAGAAATAAGTGTAGCCAAATATTTACCACCTGTAAGTTCTGCCATATGAGAAAGAAAAGAATTTTTATATTCATTTACTTCTGAAAGTGGCATAATCGAAATGGCTAAAATTGCCATCAAAGGATTAAGAACAGAAACGGCAATCCACATGTTTTTTAGCGTTTTTGGGAAAACGCCTTTGTCTTGTTCCTCCACAAAATTGGCAGAACTTTCAAACCCAGAAATTCCTAGCATCGCAGCACTGAATCCTAAGATTAAAGCCTTAAGAATTCCGCCTGATTGTAATGGCATTTTCCAGTTTTGGATAAGAATATCTAAACCATTATTGGCAATAAAGTAAATTGAAAATATGACCAATACCAGCATTGAAATCATATGAAAAACAAAAATCACCAATGCAACAATGGCACTTTCTGAGATTCCTAAAATGGTAATTCCCAAAAAGAAAAGCAATAAGAAAAAGGTAGCCCAAATTACATTGAAACTCGGGAATATATGATGTAAATAGTGCATTCCTTCACTTGCAGAAATTACCGCTGTTGCCATATAAGACAAAATGGTAAGTGTAGCTGCTAGTGCTGCATTACTTTTGGAGGAAGAATTAAGTAGTACATTGTATGCACCACCGTTTAGAGGAAGCGCGCCTACAACTTCGCCATAAATTTTCCTGAATAAAAAGAGCGTTCCGGCAACCATCAAAAGTGCAATCCATGCATATTGACCAGCTACGCCAATCGTAAGAGCAGAAACATATAATACAGAGGAGGTGATATCGTTACCACAGATAGCAGTAGCGTTCCATTCATTTAGTTTTTTGTGCGACATTATTTGTGTTTGTTTTGGCGTAAATATACAAATTACATTCCAAGACTCGCTCTCACTCTTTTCAAAGTTTCGGCAGCTATTTTTCTGGTTTTTTCTGCACCTTCTTGTAATTTAGCATCTAGTTCAGAAAGATTGTTCATATAATAATTGAATTTTTCTCTTTCTGTTTTGAAATTTTCTAGAATTAAATTCAATAATTCGGTTTTAGCGTGTCCGTAACCGTAATTTCCACCTAAATATTTAGCTCGCATTTCTGCAACTTGAGTTTCGTTTGCCAATAAAGAATAAATTGCAAAAACTTTACAAGTGTCAGGATTTTTCGGTTCTTCTAAAGGCGTAGAATCGGTTTCGATAGACATAATTTGTTTCTTCAAAGGTTTGTCTGCCAAGAAAATATTGATAATATTTCCTCTTGATTTAGACATTTTTTGCCCATCAATTCCAGGAACATATTTGGTGTTTTCTTGCAATTCAGCTTGTGGAAGCACAAAAACTTCTCCCATTTGATTGTTAAATCTCGCACCAACATCTCTCGCCATTTCCAAATGTTGCAACTGGTCTTTCCCAACTGGAACTATTTCTGCATCGTACAACAAAATATCTGCTGCCATCAACATTGGATACGTAAAAAGTCCTGCGTTTACATCTTCTAATCGATCTGCTTTATCTTTGAAAGAATGTGCCAATTGCAATCTAGAAAACGGGAAAAAGCACGACAAATACCAAGAAAGTTCACAAACTTCGGGAATATCAGATTGTCTGTAGAAATAGGTTTTTTCGGTGTCTAAACCGCAAGCTAACCAAGCTGCAGCAATTTCGTAAGTGTTTTGTTTTAGTTCTTCTGCATTTTTAATTTGAGTTAAAGAGTGCATATTGGCAATAAACAAAAACGATTCGTTTTCAGATTTTTTTGATAATTCTATGGCAGGAATTATGGCTCCCAAAAGATTTCCTAAATGTGGAGTTCCTGTTGCTTGTATTCCGGTGAGGATTCTTGACATTTTTCTATGATTGATAAATGATGGTTGATAATTGATTGTAAAGTTGAGCAAAAATACGGAAAAGAAAAAACTTCAAGAAATTTCTTGAAGTTTATATGATTAAAAAAGAAAATTTTAAATCTCCAAACCATTAGGAAATGCTTTTCTTCTAAAAATAAGCAATAATGCAGCACCTATGGTAATCGCAGAATCTGCCACATTAAAAATATAACTAAAAAATTCAAAATGTCTTCCTAATGCATCAAAAGAAAACATAGGAAAATGGAACATATCTACCACGCAGCCCTTCATAAAATGAGAATAACCGTGCCCGAAAGGAACCAATTTAGAAACGCCACTATAACCAATCCAAGTGTTGGTAGATGCGTCATAAAAAGAACCACTATCGAAAATCATTCCGTAGAACATTCCATCAATCAGGTTTCCTATAGCACCTGCAAAAATAATAGACATTGGGATGATGAGGTAATTAGACGCGCCTTCTTTCAGCCATTTTTTGAAAAGGTAAACCATTCCTCCGATTAAGAAAACTCTTAGAATTACCAATAAATATTTCCCTAGAAGTCCACCAAACTGAATTCCGTACGCCATTCCCGGATTTTCTACAAAGGTGATTTTCCACCAATCTAATCCAAAAACATTAATGCTTTCATTAATGCTAAAGTGTGTTTTTATATAGATTTTAGAAGCTTGGTCTAACAATAAAACCAAAAATGTAATCAATGCTATTTTTTTCAAAACAAAAATTTTAAATTAATTATTTCTGAGAAAGTTCGTCTAATCTTTTGCGATCTTTTTCGCTTAAATCTTCGATTCCGTTTTTGCCCATTTTACTTAAAAGATGGTCTATTTCTTTTTGCCTTTCTAGTTTTTCGGAGTTATAACGGTCGTCAATAGTATAATTTTTATCTTTTTTTGGGGATATTTTTTCTTGAATATCATTTCTGAAGAAGAAAACTAAAATCACCAAAACGAGCAAAATGATAACGAAAGTATTCATAAAACAAGGGTGTATTTACACAATTTTGTCATTCAGAAAGAACTTTAGAATCGGCAAAAACCGCTTAAATTCTTACGGAATGACAAAATATAATTTTATTTTTTTACAGATTTTTAAACTTCCAACTTTCTTATCTCTGCATATTTTTTGCCTCTATACTTAGAGTAGCGTGCGGAACGGCCATTAATCTTTCTTTTGGGATTAACTTTCCTGTAACTCTACAAACGCCGTAAGTTTTATTTTCAATTCTTATCAAAGCATGTCTTAAGTCACGAAGAAATTTTTCTTGTCTTCCTGCTAAAATTGCATTTTGCTCTTTACTTAGTGTTTCTGCACCTTCTTCAAAAGCCTTGAAAGTAGGAGAAGTATCATCTGTACCATTGTTTTGGTTGTTGATAAAACTCTCATTTATCATCGTTAAGTCTCTTTCTGCTTTTTCTATTTTAGATTGTATTAATGCTTTGAACTCCTTCAGTTCTGCATCACTGTATCTTACTCTTTCTTCTGCCATAATCTTTAAATTTGAGACTTGAGATTCGAGATTTAAGATTTGAAAGTTTCTTTATTGGTGTTTCAAATTTCAAATTTCAAATTTCAAATTTTGTTAATGTTTACTTTAAAGTTCACTTCATTTATTTCTATTTCTTCCGAAATTGGAAGTGAATTTACAAAATCTATTTTATCTGACAATACTTCTTCGCAAATATATCGTTCATTGTTAATAAGTTCTTGCTTGTAAGGGCAGCTTTCTTCTAGGATTATTGAAATTCTGTCTGTTAAATCAAAATCTTTTTCTTTTCTTAAATTCTGGACTCTATTAATGAATTCTCTTGCAATTCCTTCTGCTTTTAACTCATCTGTAATGGTTAAATCTAATGCCACAGTAACTTTACCTTCACTTGCAACCGTCCAACCTGGGATGTCTTTTGTAGAAATTTCTACATCTTCCAAACCTATTTCGTAACCTGCAACAGTCATTTTTCCTTCTTTTTCAATAGTGGAAATTTGCTCCGAAGTCATATTAGTAA
>ERZ650307.489-NODE-489-length-22127-cov-23.491935_pt1 | contig 22127 bp, 21 predicted proteins | sample MGYA00376243_ERZ650307 | MGnify/ENA primary metagenome ERZ650307 (study PRJEB26733, sample SAMN07839242) | wastewater metagenome | biome: urban; feature: artificial channel; material: waste water | place: USA: North Carolina | collected 2016-03-31 ... | reverse complement strand
GCGGGATGATGTGAGTGTGGCAATGCTCGCCTAATTCGACCATGATCCAGCGACGGCCCATTTTGTGGGCAACTGCGCCGGTGGTGCCTGAGCCGGCGAAGGAGTCGAGAACAAGATCGCCGGGGGTTGTGGCGATTTCGATAACACGTTTGAGAAGGCGCTCGGGCTTTGGAGTTCCGAATGATTCGTCGCCAGGAAACAATGCCCGCATCTCATTTTTCGACGTGCGATTGCTTCCCACCTCGTCCTTTGACCAAAGGGTTCTCGGCACCAAGTCGCCAACCTCAGCAAGGTACCGCTTAATGCTCGGCCGAGCATTACCGGTTGGCCCCCACCAAATGCGTCCGTCGTTGTCCAATTCCCGCAGTTTTGCTTCCGAAATACGCCAATAGCGTCCCGCTGGTGGAGAGAATTCTCGACCGGTCGGCCCTGTAATCGTGTACTGGCCCTTCGAGTAAGGCTTGTTTGCATATGGGTCCCCTGGTAGCCAAGGCCCCCGCTTATCATTGTCTGGGTTTGAGTAGATTGAGTTTGCCTCATCTGTTCGCGCAAGTTTTCGGGGGACCCACTCAGGAGACCTTGAATAAACCAGCAAATGGTCATGGTCCGTGGAGAACTGCCTTGCAGAGTTCCGAGGGGAGTCAGCCTTCTCCCAAATGGCATTGCATACAAAATTTGCTCGCCCAAACACCTCGTCGCACAACACTTTCAGGTAATGGCATTCATTGTCATCGATGGTGATCCATAGCGAACCATCATCTGCCAGCAAGCTCCGGATGATCTCAAGGCGGTCACGCATCAGCCCCAGCCAGATCGAATGCTCCAGCCCATCATCGTAATGGGTGAACGCACTGCCCGTGTTGTACGGCGGGTCGATAAAGACGCACTTCACACGCCCCGCGAATTCTTGCTCCAACGCCTTAAGCGCCAGCAGGTTGTCGCCGAAAATCAATTGGTTATCAAAGATGTCATTCTCAGTCACGCGATGTGTGGCGTGGTACGACTTCTCGGGGTCTTCGAGCAGGATGCGCGGCTCCAGCTTGGGGCGCTTTTCCTTGCCGATCCAATTAAGTTCTAGTTTTTGTTTGCTCATAGTCTTGCCGCCTTAATTCTTGTGCAGACCACGCTTCTCGAAGAGTGCGCGATTTCTGCGCGCTGCATCCTTCAGAAGCTTGTCATAGAAAATAATTTCGATGTAGCCGTTGCTGCACGCGAGATTCTTGCAATAGCCTTCTCCACGCTGAGGAGCAAGGTCATCGAACGCACCCGGCCGAATGCGAATCGTGTGATTGCTAAAGCCGTCTTGATGCGCTTCATATAGCATCGACGGCGTTGGAAATGGCCTCGTACAAAGGCATCATGGCCTTGGCTTGGGACAGCTCCAGCCGGTCTACCAGACCTTTGATGTTGGCTTGCACTATGTGATCTCCTCGCTGGTTTGGCTGCGCCAAGGCCGCCATCAAACGGCTTTTCACAGATAGACAGTCCGCTTTGTTCTCAAAAACGCTGCGCGCTTGCTTGTTCCATTGAACTGCTTGAGCCACGCTGACCAAGCGATCTGCCACCAGATCGATTTCGCGAGGCCGCGCGCCGAGTTAGCTGCCACGCGTAGTACAGACTTTGATGTTGTGTCAGGAGCTGTTGCATTTAGGTTTGTTCCTCAGCCTCGATTTGTAACCACTTCGCTGCACGCCCTTTGCCTGTTGGCGTGATTAACCCCTCCATTTTCATAGCGCGCAACACAACTCGCACCATGTCGCGGCTGATGCCGGGGCAGGCTTCTTCGATGTCCGAGATAGAGAAAGGCAGTTGGCGTTTGAGAATCTCTGCGCGAATGCGCTCGCCTTTGGCGCCTCGTCCGTGCTCAATGGCGCCTACGCGCTCTTCGAATTCTTTGTAGGCGCGCAGCAGTGCCCCCCAAAAATAATTAAGCCACGGCGCGATGTTGTGCGCAGCCTCGTGCCAACCTTGAGAGCTGGCCTCCAGCGTTTCGTAGTAGCTTTCCTTCGATTCTTCAAAGGTACGCTCCAGGCTGATGAAGCGGCCTACGGCATAGCCGAAGTGATAGAGCAGTTGCAAGGTCAGCAACCGCGCCATGCGGCCATTGCCATCCGGGAAGGGGTGGATGCACAGAAAATCGAGGATGGCCAGCGGCGCCAGCACCAAGGGGTCGGCCAAATGCTGGTCCAAAGCAAAGCGGTAGCGCGCAATCAGGTCCGCCACCGCAATAGGGGTAAGGTGTGCGGCGACTGGCCGAAAGCGAATGCGTGAGCTGCCATCGGGGTGGCGCTCGACAATGTCGTTGTTCGTGGCCTTCCAATGTCCGCCAGATTGCGGCATGTAGCGGTACAACATGCAGTGAAGCTGCAAGACAGTACCCTCGGAAAACGGCATCTGCTCGCCACTTTCGTGGATCAGCCCCAAGGCATCGCGGTAACCTGCCACTTCCTGCTCGGAACGGCTTTGCGGCGTGGCATTCTTGAGCACCAGTGACTTGAGCCGATGAGGCGCCACCACCACACCCTCCAGGCGGTTTGACGACTCGGTGGACTCGACCACAGCCACTTGTCGCAGATCGCTTAAGACCTCGGGCGACTGCACCACAAAAAGCTGCTGCTTGCCTCTGCATTCCCCCAAGGCGCGCAATGTTGCCAACTGCTGTGCGTCAAAGCGCAGCTTGGCAAGGTAGTCTGGCGAGAGAGAGTGCATGGACAAATACTGGGCAAGTGAAAGAATGGGGTAATGCTACCGTAAATTGGGGTATTCAGCATGCTCGTTACCCCATTTCACCCCACGATTACCCCATTTCAGTCACCTCGCTGCGCCATCACCACGCATAGCGCGTCATCCACAGCGCACCAGCGTTCTGCGTTTGGAATCCCCGCACTTTGGCGCACAAAAAAACGGCCCGATCATCGGGCCGTCTACAGCGGTTTTACCGAAAAGCCTCAACTGCTCAACATCGCCTGATGCTTGCTCCCCAGCCCCAGATACGCCTCGACCACGCGAGGGTCATCCGCCAGTTCGCGCGCCGGGCCGTGCATGTGCACTTGGCCGTTTTCCAGCACATAGGCGTATGTCGGCCACTTGCAGCGCGGCACGGCAAGTGCGTTTTGTGAGCGGCACTTATTTAGCCGGCGCTTCTGGCGGCACCAGCGCGTCGATGGAAGGTTCGTCGTTCATTGCCGGGCTGTCCGCTGCGCCGATACGGGTGCGGCGGTATTGCAGGTAGGCGTCGCGGGTGAACGAATATTTGTCCAGCGCGGCTTCGTCGGCGGCATCGGTCAGTTCCAGTGCATTGGCGCGCTGGCTGAGCAGATTCACCCCGGTGGCCACGTTGGCGTCGGCGGGTTCTGGCAGCAGATAGGTGCGCGGATTGCTGGCAATGTCGGCGGCGCGGCCTACCGTGTCGCGCACGGTGGAAGGCCCCAGCAGCGGCAGCACCACATAGGCGCTGTTCTGGTAGCCCCAGCGGCCCAGGGTTTCGCCAAAGCCAGTCTTGTACGAGGGCAGGCCCGCCGGGGTGGCGATGTCGATCAGCCCGCCCAGGCCCAGGGTGGAATTCAGTGCGACGCGCATCAGGTCGGAACTGGCGCGGGCAAACTGGCCTTGCAGCAGGTGATTGACCACACTGACCACGTCTTCCAGGTTGCCAAACACATTGCTGACCGCCGCTCGCGCCGGCTCGGGCGTCACGGCGCGATAGCCGCGCGCCAGCGGTTGCAGGGCGGCGCGGTCAACCACGTCGTTAAAAGCGTGAACCTTGCGGTTGGCAGCTTCGTAGGGGTCGAAGCGGTTTTGTGGGGTGGCGGCGGCGCAGCCTGCCAGCAGGCTGACGGCCAACAGAGCCGGGAGGACGCGGCGAGCGCGTCGGGGGTCACGGTGCGCGAACAAGGTCTTCCACTCCATACAGGGTGATCAGGCTGGACAAGCCAGCCGGCGGCTGGCGCAGGGTGTGGCCGTGGCCAGCGGCGCGCGCCAGTTCGAGAATCAGCGCCACGGCGGAAGAATCCACCTGGGTGACGGCAGACCAATCCAGCACGCGGGCGGCCGCTGCGCGCGGGCGCAGCTCGCGCGCCAGGCGGGCGGTGTGGGCGAAGGTGACCGGGCCAGACAGCGCCAGGGTCAGGCCATCGTCAGTTGCTGGCATGCTTGCCACCGGACAAGGCGTCGTTTTTGTCCTTCAGCGACTGAATCAGCGCGTCCGGGCCGCCCTGACGCAGGATGTCGTTGAAGTTGTTGCGATAGATGGTCACCAGGCTGGCGCCTTCGATGCTGACATTGTAGACGCGCCAGCCGGTGGGGGTTTTGATCAGCGTGTAGTCCACCTGGGCGCTGCGCTTGTCGCCAGCGTTGGCCGGCAGCTCGACATCGGAGCGCACGGTGACTTCACGCGCGTCAGCGGCCGGGTTGCTGGCCTGCACGGTGATCTGGGCGTTCTTGAAGCGGGTCATGGTGGACGAATAAGTGCGCACCAGCAGCATGCGGAACTGGTCGGTCAGCTGTTTTTGCTGGTCTGGCGTGGCATCACGCCAGCCACGGCCTACCGCCAGCGCGGTCATGCGGGTGAAGTCGAACTTGGGCAGCACCAGCGCTTCCACTTCAGCGCGGATGTTCTTGGTGTTTTTGCCATTGTCGCGCTTGAGCACGTCCAGCACCTGGCGCGAGGTGTCGCGCACCAGTTCGTCTGGGGTTTCCGCCATGGCGTGCAGCGAAAACGACACAAAGGCACAGCAGATCAGTAACTTGCCCAGAAGATTCTTCATTTTTTGGTATCCCGTGTATTTATCGTGTATTCGTGGCGTTGTCCGGAGATCAGAACCGACAACGCTTAATGGCTATCGGCCGGTGCGGCCGGTTTTTCAGCGGCATTGAGCATGAATTTGCCAATCAGCTGCTCCAGCACCAGCGCCGAGGAGGTCAGCTTGATGGTGTCGCCAGCCGCCAGGTTGTCTGGATCACCGCCTTGCAACAGGCCGATGTATTGCTCGCCCAGCAAGCCGGAGGTGAGGATTTCGGCCGATACATCGCGGCTGAATTGGTATTGCTTGTCCATTTCCAGGGTGGCGCGGGCGCGAAACGATTTGTTGTCCAGACGGATGTCGGTGACGCGTCCCACCACCACGCCGGCCATCTTCACCGGCGCTTTGACTTTCAGCCCACCAATATTGTCGAACTCGGCGTACAGCGAATAGGTGCCATTGCTCCCGCTGCCCACGGTCAGATTGGCGGTTTTCAGCGCCAGAAACAGCACGGCGGCGCAGCCCAGCGCGGCAAAAATGCCCACCCATAAATCAATCGTAGCGCGTTTCATCTCAAATTCTCAGTCTTGTTCGCGGTTAGAACATGAAAGCTGTCAATACAAAGTCCAGCGCCAGAATGGTCAGCGCCGAGGTCACCACGGTGCGCGTGGTGGCCGAAGACACCCCTTCGGCGGTGGGTTTGGCGTCAAAGCCTTCAAACACGGCAATCAGCGACACTGCCGCGCCAAACACCAGGCTTTTGATCAGGCCATTGACGATGTCGGTGTGCCAGTCCACGGCATTTTGCATTTGTGACCAGAAGGTGCCGTGATCAAGGCCGATCAGGGTGACGCCGACAAAATAGCCGCCAAAAATCCCCATCACATTAAAGATGGCCGCCAGCACCGGCATGGACAGCACGCCGGCCCAAAAGCGCGGCGCCACCACGCGGGCAATCGGGTTGACCGCCATCACCGCCATGGCGTCCAGTTGTTCGGTGGCCTTCATCAGGCCGATTTCAGCGGTGATGGCCGAGCCGCTGCGGCTGGCGAACAACAGCGCCGCCAGCACCGGGCCCAGCTCACGCAGCAAGGACAGTGCCACCAGCGCGCCCAGCGCGTCGGCCGAGCCAAAGCGCACCAGGGTGGAATAGCCCTGCAAGCCCAGCACCATGCCGACAAACAGGCCGGACACCACGATGATGATCATCGACAGCACGCCGGCAAAATAGATTTCGCGAATCACCAGCGGAAAGCGGCGCAGGCTGGCGCCAGAGTCGCGCAGGATGGCGGCGAAAAAGCGGCAGACAAAACCGAGCTTCCACACCGCTTCAATCAGGCGGTGGCCAAACGCGGCAAACAGGTTGCGCGAGGAAGAATCAGCCATGGCGGCCTCCCAGGCCCAGCTGCGAGGCGTAATCCTCGGCCGGGTAATGCAGGCGCACCGGGCCGTCCGGCTGGCCATCAACAAATTGGCGCACAAACGGGTCGGTGCTGTGGCGCACTTGATCGGGCGTGCCGCTGGCGACAATTTTGCCGTCAGCGACGAAATACACCTCGTCCACCACGTTCAGCGACACATGCACATCGTGGGTCACCATCACCGCCGTGGCGCCCAGCGCGTCGTTCAGACGCTTGATCAGCGCGGCGATGGTGCCCAGGGCGATGGGGTCCAGGCCGGTGAAGGGCTCGTCGTACAGCATCAGGTCGGGGTCGAGTGCAATGGCGCGCGCCAGCGCCACCCGCCGCGCCATGCCGCCAGACAGCTCGGCCGGCATCAGCCCGGCCGCGCCGCGCAGGCCGACGGCTTGCAGTTTCATCAAGACCAGATCGCGAATCATCGTGTCTGGCAGGCCGGTGTGTTCGCGCAGCGGAAAGGCGACGTTGTCCTGCACGGATAAATCCGTAAACAGCGCGCCAAACTGAAACAGCATGCCCATGCGCCGGCGCATGGCATACAGGCCGGCGGTGTTGAGCTTGGCCACGTCCTGGCCATCCACCCAGACGCGGCCGCTGTCGGGTTTGACCTGGCCGGAAATCAGCCGCAGCAAGGTGGTTTTGCCACTGCCGCTGCCGCCCATGATGGCGGCGAGCTTGCCGCGCGCAATGCGCAGGCTGACGCCGTCCAGAATGCGGCGCGAGCCATAGGCAAAGCTGACCTTGTCCAGCTCAATGAAAGCGTCTGGTTCCACCGTGTGTGTCAATCTCGTTGCGGTTGCAGGAAAAACAGGCCCGGCGCGTGCTAATGCGCACACGCCATGGAAAAGTGCGGCTTTTTTGCACCTCACAGCAATAAAATTGCTGCCTCATGCGCATCGGATTATGTCGTAGGCGTAAAACGCCATTAAGATAGTCAAAGCCGATCGCGAAGTGCCCATTGCGCGTCGCGCCAGAGACTGGCGATACCACGCAGACATGGGAGCCGGCCGGCCATTCTAACGTTATCAGTGCGTGCAAAGCCAGCTTGGCCAGGGGGTCAACAATGCCGTGTGTTGCAGTGTGCATGAGATGGAGCGAGCATCGGTACATTAGGTTCCCTGTTGGCATGTTGCCATGCAGCAGGTCCAGACAATGAAGCGGGCCTTCTGGCTGTGTGCCATGCTGCTGACGGCCTGCCAGCACACGCCTGTCCCGGCGCCCAGCGAGCACCTGATGCGCGCCGAAGCGCCGGCCATGCGTCCACCAGCCCCACTGCCTCCGCCAGCCCCAGCGACAGCGGCCACCCCCACCTTCAGCCTGAATGTCATCGCCTCGCCGGTACAGCAAATCCTGATCAATCTGGCGCGTGACGCCAAGGTGAACATGGACGTGCATCCCGCCATCAGCGGCGTGGTCACCCTGCACGCCATTCGCCAGCCCTTGCCAGCACTGCTGGAACGCATTGCCCAGCAGGTGGACATCCGCTGGCGACACGAGGGCGACACCTACCTGATTACCCCTGATTTGCCCTATGTCGAATCGTATATGGTCGATTACGTGGCCATTGAGCGGGAGGCGCGCGGTGAAAGCGGCGTAGTCACGTCAGTGGTGTCGGCCAGCGCAAACCAGGGCAGCGATGCCCGCGCCAGCCAATCCGGCACCCAGTTGCGCAGCAGCAGCCAGCATCGCTTTTGGCGTTCACTGCTGAGCAGCCTGGAAGAGCTGTTGCGCCGTGAGGATGAAACCGTGCAGATCGTCACCATCGACCGCGAACAGGAAATCCGCGACACCACCACCCACACCGACAGCCAGACCCGCTCGCGCAAGCTAAATCCGCCATCAGCCAACCAGGGCGCTGCGCCCGAAAATAGCGTCACCGTGCGCGATGGCGAGCACAGCAAACTCAGCCACACCCGCGTACAGCCCGGCCAGCGACAAACGCGCAGCGAAGACAAAACCGTGCGGGTGACCCTGCACCTGGAAACCGGGGTGCTGGCGGTGCGCGCCACCCGTCGCCAGCATGCGCTGGTTGGGCGCTTTCTGCGTCAGGTGGCCGAGAGCGCCCGCCGTCAGGTGTTGATCGAGGCCACGATTGTCGAAGTTGAACTGACCCGCGAGTTTGAAACCGGGGTGGATTGGTCGCGGCTGACCGGCAGCGCTTCGCCGCAGTTTGTACAAAACAGCAGCAATCTGCTGTCAGACACTGCCCTGCGCGGCACGGTGCCGCTGGATCGGGCGCTGGGGGCCAATCCCGTGTCTTTGCTGTATTACCACAGCGGCTCGCTGACTTCGGCGGTGAAGCTGCTGGAGCATTTTGGCCGCACCAGGGTGCTGTCCAGCCCCAAGCTGATGGCCTTGAACAATCAGGCAGCACTGCTGAAAGTGGTGCGCGACATGCCGTATTTCACCCTCAAGGTGCGCCGCACCGAGGGCGGCGCCGACAAACCCGACCGGCTGGACTACGAAAGCACGCTGCATACCGTGCCCGAAGGCATCGTGCTCAGCGTGCAGCCACAAATCAGCGCCAATGGCGAAGTCTCGCTGCATGTGCGCCCCACCATCACCCAGATCACCGGCTATGTCAGCGACCCGGCGGTGACGCTGGCCGACGCTCGGGTGAACAGCCCGATTCCGCGCGTACAAGTGCGCGAGCTGGAATCCACCCTGCGGCTGATGAGTGGCCAGATTGGCGTATTGGGCGGACTGATCCAGGACAGGCTGGATAATCAAAGTGACGGCCTGCCCGGCCTGGGCATGCTGGACGGCATTGGCCGCTTGTTCAGTCACAAAACCGACCGGCTGGTGCGCACCGAACTGGTGGTGTTTTTGCGCCCCACCCTGGTGGAACACCCTGCTGTGCATGGCGGGGATCTGGCCGGGCTGGCCGGCGCACTGCCCGATGCCGGGTTTTTCAACGGGAGCGAACGATGAGCCACCCGTCCGACTGGCATCTTGGCGTGCCAGGAGCATCGCTGCATCCGCCCGCAGCCCCCTCCATCAGTCCGCCACCGCAGGCCCAGCCAACGGCGCCAGCGGTGGCCAGCCCCACACCGACCAGCCCGCCAGTCGCCGCATTGACCGCCGCCGTCAACACACCGCCACCAGTGGCTGCCGCCCCCCGCCCACCCGTGGGGCGATGGCAATATGGCCGGAAAGTCACTGGCGCATGGATTGGCCTGGCCGTCATCAGCCTGGTCGTGACGGTCGCCTACTGGCAGATCGCATTTTCTCCCGTTATTGAAGCCCAAGCCCCGACCCAGGCCACGGCAGCGCCAATGCCAGCTGCCACGCCAGCTGACCCGATCGCCCTGGCCGAACCCGCCCCGCTGGCCAGGTCGACCCCCATCACCGACGAGTCGATCGCCCCGCCAGCGCCAGCCACCACCCCGGCCACCGACCCATGGGCGCGCCCGGCAGGCTTGCGTCGGGACGCAACTGTCGCCAGAACGACAAACGCCCTCGCCAGCGCCCCCGACACCGAGGCCTGGCAAACCGGCAACCAGCTACTGGCAAGCGGCCAATGGTGGCCAGCCATCGCCGCTTACCAACGAGCCTATGCCCACACCCCCGATCCGGCGCTGGCGCACAATCTGGCGCTGGCGCTGACCGCCGCAGGCGAGCACGTTGCCGCCCAGCACTGGCAGCAACGGGCAGGAGAACACCCATGAGCGCGCTGGCTGCCCGGCTGGGCGACACCTTGCTGGCGCGGGGCTGGCTGGATGCCGACCAACTGGACATCGCCCAGGCCGAAGTCCGCGCCGGGCGACCACTGGAGCAGGCGCTGGCGCAACTGGGCTTTGTGCCCGATGGCGTGCTGCGTGACACCCTGGCCGAGTTGCTGGGCCTGGATAGCCTGGAAGCGCGGGCACTGGTGGCCGACAGCACCGCACTGGCGGTGGTGCCCGCACACTGGGCGCGCCAGCTGCGCGTGCTGCCCCTGCGCTATGCGCCGGCCAACCAGACCCTGACCATCGCCAGCGCCCGGCCCGCCGACCTGCGGGCGCACGATCAACTGGTGGCGGCCAGTCAGGGACAGGTGGCGCGGGTGCATGTGCAACTGGCCGATGAAGCCGACATTCTGCAAGCGCTGGACCGCGCCTATGGCGCCCCGGATACCCTGAGCGCCGTACTGACCGAATGGCGCAGCGGCCAGCAGGATGGCGAAGCCCCTGCCGTGCGGCTGGCACAGGCACTGATTGAAGATGCCGCCCGCCTGGGCGCATCGGATATCCACCTGGAGCCCGAAGCGGGCTTTGTGCGCATCCGCTACCGCATCGACGGCGTACTGCGCCCGGCGCGTAGCCTGCGCAAGGCGCACTGGCCCCCCTTGTTGGTGCGGCTGAAGGTGATGGGTGGGCTCAATATTGCCGAGCAACGCGCTCCGCAGGATGGCCAGTTGTCCATGCAGGTGGCCGGCCGCACCCTGGACATCCGGGTGGCCTGCCTGCCCACCCTGCACGGCGAAAACCTCAGCCTGCGGCTGTTCGACCGTGCCCGCGGCCTGCCCACACTGGCCAGCCTGACCTCCGCCACCCAGCATGCCCAGCTCACCCGCATGCTGGCGCGCCCGGAAGGCATGCTGCTGGTCACCGGCCCCACTGGCGCCGGCAAAACCACCACGCTGTACGCCATGCTGGCGCATCTGAATGACAGCACGGTCAACATCATGACGCTGGAAGACCCGGTGGAATATCCACTGCCCATGGTGCGGCAAACACCGGTGAATGAAGCCCTCAAGCTGGATTTTGCCAGCGGTATCCGCGCGCTGATGCGCCAGGACCCGGACATTCTGCTGGTGGGTGAAATCCGCGACGAAGCCACTGCGCGCATGGCGTTCCGGGCGGCGATGACCGGCCATCTGGTGCTCAGCACCCTGCACGCCCATTCGGCGCTGGGCGCCATTCCCCGCCTGCTGGATTTAGGGGTCGGGCCGGACATGCTGGCCGGCAACCTGATTGGCGTGGTGGGCCAGCGACTGGTGCGGGCACTGTGCCCCGCTTGTCGGCAGCCGGTGCCCACCGATAGCCGGGCGCGCCGCTTGCTGGGTGCAGCGGCCGACCAGGCCATGCTCTACCGTGCCCGTGGCTGCCCGCTGTGCCGGCACGATGGCCATCGTGGCCGGCTGCCAGTGCTGGAAATCCTCGACATCGACAGTGAGCTGGACGCCATGATCGGCCGACGCGCGCCGCTGGCCGACCTGCGCCGCCATGCCGGCCAACAGGGCTTCATCCCGCTGCCCGAGGCCATGCGCAGCCGGGTGCTGGCCGGCGAAGTGGCCCTGGACGAGGCCTTGCGCGTGGTGGACCTGGGCCACCGGGCCGGTGAGGGCTGAGCGATGCGCCGCTACCGGTTTCGTGCCGTGCATGCCGATGGCCGGGTGGTGCACGGCGTGCGTCAGGCAGCCAACGATGCCGCGCTGGCGCAGCGCCTGGCGCGCAATGGCCTGACCTTGCTGCGCGCCAAGCCATGCCGGGCGACGCGCGGGCTGACCGCCAGCGAACAGGCGGAATGGTGTTTTCATCTGGAACAACTGCTGCGCGCCGGGGTGCCGCTGCTGGATGCGCTGGGCAGTGTGCGTGATGCCCAAGACCATCGTCGCCCGCGCGACGCCATGGCCATGCTGGTGGACGCGGTGCACGATGGCCAGCCCCTGTCCGAAGCCATGGCCGCGCAAGCAGAAAGCTTTTCACCCCTGCTCTGCGGCCTGGTGCAGGCCGGTGAAACCGCTGGCGAACTGGCCTCCACCCTGGCGCGTCTGGCCGACAGCCTGCGTCGCGACGAGGCCTTGCGCGCTCATCTGCGCAAAAGCCTGCTCTACCCGGCCTTCGTGCTGGTGCTGGTGCTGCTGGTGGCCGCCCTGATGCTGACCCAGGTGGTGCCCCAGTTGGCCTCCCTGCTGGCCAGCACCGGAGAATCACTGCCGTGGAGCACCCAGGCGCTGCTGGCCACATCAGCCCTGCTGCAACAGTACGGCGCGCCCCTGGCCGTGGCCGGGCTGGCGCTGGCAATCGGCCTGCCCTGGCTGGCGCGACAGTGGCCCTGGCTGGCAACAGCGCGCGATCAGTTGGCCTTGCGCCTGCCACTTTGGGGCCCCTTGCAGCATAAGCGTGAGCTGGCCCGCTTTGCCGAGGCCCTGGCCATGTTGAGCGCCTCCGGCGTGCCCTTGCTGGATGCCTTGCGGGTGGGCGAGGCCGTCATCGACAACCAAGTGCTGCGTCATGGCGTCAGCCTGGCGCGTCGCCATATCGCCAACGGCAGCGGCCTGAGCGATGGCTTTGCCGCCGTCGGCATCTTGCCGCCGCTGGCCTTGCGCATGCTGCGCGTAGGAGAAAGCAGTGGCGAACTGGCTCGGGCGCTGGCCCAGGTCAGCGACAGTTATCAGCGGGAGGTGCGTCTGGCCAGCGAGCGGCTGCTGACCCTGCTGGAACCCACCCTGACCGTGCTGCTGGGCGGCCTGCTGTTGTGGATGGTCAGCGCTGTACTCGGCCCGGTATACAGCGCGCTCACCCGGCTGGGCGCCAGCGCATGAAGGCCGGCAAAACTCACGAATGGATCATCGTGCTGGGCGATACCGCCGCCTGGGCCTGGCCCCTGTTTGCCAGCCCAGCCGCCCCACGCCGTTTTGCTGCCGACGCCGAAGGCCACGCCGCGCTATTGCGCTGCCTGGGTGAGAGTCATGGTGAAGCACACAGCCGGGTGCTGATCGACCTGGCCTGCGAAACCCTGCACGAGCAGCACACCCCGGCCTTGCGCTGGCATGATCGACGCGCACTGGCGCAGCAATGCCGGCGCAACCAGTTTGCTGCCGATGCGCTGGTGGGCTGGCGCTGGCGGCCGGGTTTGGCAGACGACACCGTGTTGCAGCTGTGTGGAGTGCCAATGCAGGGCTCACTGCCCGCCTGGCTGCACCTGCTGACACATGGCGCAGCCCCGCCTGTGGCGCTGTATTCAGCCAGTTGGCTGGGCGAGCCGCTGGCGCGCACGCTGGGCGCCAGCCACGGCCCGGCGCTGCTGTTGCAACCTGGCTTGGCCAGCGCCCGACTGAGCTGGCTACAGGATGGCCGGGTGCGCCACAGCCGCCAGGTCGGCCCGGCCGGCGAGGACATCAGCCTGGTGCTGGATTTTTTTGCCAGCCAGCCGGATTACCCGGCCCACGGCATCCCCACCCTCTGGCAAACCGGGGAGGACGACAGTCTGGTTCACCATCCAGCCCTGGCGGGCTTTCAGCGCCAGCAAGCACCGCTTGAATCCGGCTGGCCGGACTGGCTGAGCGCACAGCTAAGCCGCCAGCCGGGCGATTATCGCTGGCCACCCGGCACATCGCGGCCACAACTGGGGCAATGTTCGCCCCGCAGCCGCCGGCTGACCCTGGCCATCAGTCTGGCCGCTGCCGTGTTGGGCGGTGGCTGGTTTGCCTGGGGCGAAGCGCTGAACCGGCAGGCGGCCCAGTTGGCCGAGCACACCCGCGCCCTGCACGCCAGCAACCAGCAACTGGCAGCCAGCCTGGGCCCGGCAGAAGTCACGCAGGCACGCCGCGCCGCCCTGAACAGCCTGCTGATATTGCGCACGCGCTGGCCACGCCTGGGCGACGATCTGGATGCCCTGGCCGAACAGTTGGCCCGCCGGCCAGCGCTGTCAGTTACGGCCTTGCACTGGCGCGCCGACCCTGCCCGGCTCAGTCAGGGCAGTGGCGCCCATGTGCAACTGGAATTGCGCGCCGACGCAACCCTTTCCGCCCGTCAGGCGCTGGCCGAGCTGGAGCAGTTGCTGGCCGCCTGCCGGCAAGCTGGCTGGAATGCCACGCTCAGCCACGCCCCCTTCGATACCCGCGCGGAAGCCACCTTGCACAGCCAAAGCGAGGAGGTCGTGCGGTTTGTCGTGCAGCTGACCCTGCCGGCCCGAAAGGCGGGCCAATGAAATGGCCCGCCCGACCCACCGGCCTTCCCTGGCGCTGCCTGCTGGTGGCGCTCAGTCTGGCGCTGGGCCTGGGGATCGTCTGGGCCGGCTGGCGCCACTGGCGGGTGGCCGACGCCCGGCTAAGCCAGCAGCGCACCCTGGCCGCCCACGCCCAGGCGCAGCAAGCAGCCTTGCAACAACGCCAGCAGCAGCACGAGCACGACACGCCCTTGTGGCACACCCTGCGCCAGCGCGGCTGGCTGGCGCCAGAAAACCGGCTGGCCGCCCTGGATATTCTGGCCCAGCTGCCGCGCCAGCCTGGCGTACAGCACGCCCGCGCCCAACTGGGCCCACGTCAGCGGCTGTCCTGGCCGTGGCCGCCCGATGCCCCACTGGCGCACAGCCTGTTGCACATCCAGCTGAGACTCAGTCATCCCCGCCACTTAGCCGACATGCTGGCGCCGCTGGCCAGCTTGCCCGGTCTGATGTTGCCCACCGCCTGCCAGTGGCGGCGACAGGCCGCAGATGACGACACGGTAGACGGCGAATGTCAGTTGGCCTGGATCAGCCAGACCAACGAGTAGCCACCTGCTAGCCGGCGCCGTGGTGTTTCAACGTCACCGGCCACTCGGCCCTGACGCCATCAGCCGGCGGCGTCGTCTTCCGGCGTGGTGTCCAACTGGCTTTCCAGCCGCTCGCACAGCGTGCGCAGCACCTTGATGCGGGCGTAGCGCTTGTTATTGGCTTCTACTAAGGTCCACGGCGCGGTCTGCGTGCTGGTGCGGTCGATCATGTCGCACACCGCGTCTTTGTAGGCCAGCCATTTTTCCCGGTTGCGCCAGTCTTCCTCGGTGATCTTGAAGCGCTTGAAGCCGGTTTGTTCGCGCGCCTGAAAGCGCGCCAGCTGTTCATCATGGCTGATGGCCAGCCAGAACTTGACCACCATCACCCCGGCGTCAGCTAACTGGTGCTCGAAGTCGTTGATCTCGCCGTAGGCGCGCAGCCATTCGTGCTCGCGGGCAAAGCCTTCCACCCGCTCCACCAGCACACGGCCATACCAGGATCGGTCAAAAATGGTGATGTTGCCGTGGCGGGGCGCCTGTCGCCAAAAGCGCCACAGCCAGGGCATGGCGCGTTCGTCTTCGGAGGGCGCGGCAATCGGCACGATGCGATAGGCACGGGCGTCCAGCGCGGTGGCAATGCGGCGGATGGCGCCGCCCTTGCCGGCGGCGTCGTTGCCCTCAAACACCGCCACCAGCGCGCGACGGGCAAAATCCGGGTGACGGGTCAGTCGGTTCAGCCGCGCCTGCCAGTGTTCCAGCTCGCGCTGATAGTCGGCCTTGCCCATCGGTTGATCCAGCTGGAGGGTGTCCAGTAGCTGCAGGCCGTCCAATGGCGGCAGCAAGGGCGGCGCTTCGGCGCGTGGGTGGGTCAGTGGCGCAGCATCCAGTCGGGCGCGCAAGGCTTGCAGGATGACGTGGCCGATGGTCAGGTGGCGGTAGTTGTCGTCCTCGCCCTCGACAATCACCCATGGCGCTTCACCCGTGCTGGTGCGGCGCAGGATGTGTTCAGCGTGGCGACGGATATCGGCGTATTGCTTGTAATGCCGCCAGTCCTGCGCGCGCACTCGCCAGCGGGTAGCCGGGTCGTGCTCCAGGGCTTTCAGGCGTTTTTTCTGTTTCTCGCGCGACAGGTGCAGCCACAGCTTGATGATCAGCGCGCCTTCGGCCACCAGTTGGCGTTCCAGCCGCAGCACTTCGCTGACCCGGTGGGCGGCGGTTTCGCTGTCCAGGTGGCCGTTGACCTGGCCAAACAGGATGTCGGAATACCACGAGCCATACATCAGGCCGATGCGCCCCTTGGGTGGCAGCGCGCGCCAGTAGCGCCACAGCCAGGGCCGGCCGCGATTGTCGTCGTCTTCGTCGGCAAAGGCCGAGGTGCGGGTGTGAATCTGGATCAGCCGTGGGTCCAGCCAGGACGACAGCAGATTCATGGTTTCGCTGCGCCCAGCGCCGTCAAAGCCGTTGAGCATGATGATCACCGGAAAATCCCCGCGCTCGCGCAGCTCGTATTGCGCCTCCAGCAGCGCCTGGCGCAGTGCCGGGCTTTCTTCACGAAAACGCGCCTTGTCGATGCGATGGCCCAGCTCGGCGGATTCAAACATGGTGCAACTCCGGTGGCAAGATTGCGCCAGCATACTCCAGAGGCAGCGCATCAGGCAGGCATAGGCAAGCCCCGTGGCTGAGCATGTCAGCGGGCAAAAGGACGGTTTTTGTCGCGATTGTGCAACGCAATAGAGCCGGAATGAACTTTTAAGAGGTGTCCAGGTCGCGCCCGGTGCACAGAGGTGTTGGCGCGCCCCCGTAAACTTACTACCATTCCAGTTTGGCACATCACTGGCGTTTTCCATGTCCTCTGCTTCCGGCCACAAACCGGCGCTGCCTGCGCTGACCCTTGCCGCTCTTGGCATTGTCTACGGCGATATTGGCACCAGTCCGCTGTACACGCTGAAAGAATGCTTCAGCGCCCACACCCACCTGACCCCCACCGTCGCCAACGTCACCGGCATCCTGTCGCTGATTTTCTGGTCGATCATCGTGGTGGTCACCCTGAAATACATTTCTTTTGTGCTGCGCGCCGACAATAAAGGCGAAGGCGGCATCCTCACCCTGGCGGCGCTGGCTGGCCGCAAGCTGGAAGGCTTGCCGCGCTCGCTGGTGCTGGTGCTTGGCCTGTTGGGCGCGGGCCTGTTCTTTGGCGAGGTGGTGATCACCCCGGCCATTTCGGTGCTGTCTGCGGTCGAAGGGCTGGAGGTGGTGGCGCCCGAGCTGGACGCCTATGTGCTGCCGCTGGCGCTGGGTGTGCTGATTGCGCTGTTTTTGATTCAAAAAAGCGGCACTGCCAAGGTGGGGGCGTTTTTTGGCCCGATCATGGGGCTGTGGTTTCTCACCCTGGGCGCGCTGGGCGTGCTGGGCATCAGCAAACAGCCGGCCGTGCTGCAAGCGGTCAACCCGATGCTGGGCCTGAGCTTTCTGGCCGACCATGGCTGGGCCAGCCTGCTGGCGCTGGGCTCGGTGGTGCTGGCGCTGACCGGCGCCGAGGCGCTGTACGCCGATATGGGCCACTTTGGCCGCAAGCCGATTCGCTATGCCTGGTTTGGCCTGGTGCTGCCGGCCCTGCTGCTGAACTACTTTGGCCAGGGCGCGCATTTGCTGAGCAACCCGGAGGCGGTGGAAAACCCGTTCTTCCACCTGGCGCCGGACTGGGCCACCATGCCCTTGGTGGCGCTGGCCACTGCGGCAACGGTGATTGCCTCGCAGGCGGTGATTTCCGGGGTGTTCTCGCTCACCCGCCAGGCCATCCAGCAAGGGCTGCTGTCGCGCCTGTCCATTCAACACACCTCCGACCATGAAATCGGCCAGATTTACATTCCGGCGGTGAACTGGGCCTTGCTCGGCTCGGTGATCATCGTGGTGCTGGCTTTCCAGAATTCCAGCGCCCTGGCCGCTGCCTACGGCATTGCCGTCACCGGCACCATGATCATCACCTCCATCCTGGCCTGCACGGTGGCGCGCCGGCAATGGGGCTGGCCGCTGCTTGCCACCGTGGCGCTGTTGAGCGTGCTGCTGGTGATTGACGTGCCGTTCTTTGTCGCCAATGTGCTCAAGCTGTTCTCTGGCGGCTGGCTGCCGTTGGTGATTGGCCTGGTGATGTTCGTGATCATGAGCACCTGGCGTCGTGGCCGTGAGCTGCTGTTCCAGCGCTTGCAGGAACAGGCGCTGCCGCTGGATTCGTTTATCGAAAACCTGGAAACCTACCCGCCCACCCGCGTGCAGGGCACGGCGGTGTTTCTTAACAGCGCCACGCTGGGCGTGCCGCATGCGCTGCTGCACAACCTCAAGCACAACAAGGTGCTGCACGAGCGCATTGTGCTGATGACGGTGCAGAACATCGACGAACCGTATGTCAAAACCGAAAACCGGGTGCAAGTCATCCGCCTGTCCAACAGCTTCTGGCAGGTGGTGGCGCGCTACGGCTTTAAAGAAGTGCCCAATGTGCCGGAGATTCTTGACCTGTGCGCGCAGCAGGGGCTGGAATTTGAGCCAATGGACACCTCGTTCTTCCTGTCGCGCGAAACGCTGATCTCCACCGACCGCCCCGGCATGGCGCGCTGGCGGGAAAAACTGTTTGTCTTGCAATCCAAAAACGCCCTGCGCGCGACCGATTTCTTCCAGATTCCGGCCAACCGGGTGGTGGAGATGGGCACTCAGGTCGAGCTCTGATCGCCAAACCAGACGGGCAGCCCGCACGCGCTTTGCGCGCGCGGCCAGTCAAACGAGGGGCCGGGGTCGCTTTTGCGCCCCGGCGCAATATGCTCGTGACCGGTCATCTCGACAATCGGCAAGGCCGCCGCCAGCGTGCGCGCCAGTTCGCCCAACCGGGCATATTGCGCATCGGTGAACGGCGTGTCGCCGGTGCCTTCCAGCTCGACGCCCAGCGAGAAATCATTGCAGGTTTGCCGGCCACGCCAGCAAGAGGCGCCGGCATGCCAGGCGCGCTGGCCGGCGCTGACAAACTGCACCAGCTCGCCATCACGGCGAATCAGCCAGTGCGCCGACACCCGCAACTGGGAAATCCAGCTGTAGTCTGGGTGGCCCTCTGCCGGCAAGGTGTTGGTGAACAGCCGCTCGATGTCGTGGCCGGCAAACTGGCCGGGCGGCAGGCTGATATGGTGAATCACCAGCAGCTGCGGCGGCTCGGTCTGGGCGTCGCAATTGGGCGAGGGCGCGCGCCGGGCCTGGTCAATCCAGCCGTCGGCGCCCAGCGTCAGGGCAGTGGACATATCGATGCTCGAAACAGACAATCAGGACGGCGATGATACCGCGTCGCCCGGCAGAACTGTTTGCCCAGCCCGCTTGGGCGGCTTGGGCAAACCGTTTTGACTTTTGGAGTTTTGCCATGTTGCCATCCGAACCCTTCGCCAGCCCGGCGGCGGCCAGTTTTGACACGCCGCTGGACATGCTGACCAGCTGCCACCAAAAAGTGCTGCGCTGCTGTGCCCAGCTGGACAAACTGCCCGGCTATCTGGCCGAGCATGGCGTCACCCCGGTGGTGGTCACCACGCTGGAAGGCGTGCTGCGCTATTTTGACGTGGCCGGCCCGCTGCACCACGCCGACGAAGAGCGCGATTTGTTTCCGCTGCTGGCCGCGCGCGCGCCGGACAGCCAGCCGCTCTTGACCGAAATCGCCATCGAGCACATCACCCTGGAAGGCATGTGGGCACGACTGCGCGAGCAACTGCTGGCGGTGAACGCTGGCGACGCGGCCGCACTGGACACCCACCTGAGCCAGGCTTTTGTGCAGCGCTATCGCGGTCATATCGACCACGAAGAAGGCGAGTTGCTGCCGCTGGCGCAGCAGGTGCTGAGCACCGACGAACTGGAGCGGATTGGCGGCGCCATGAGCGCACGCCGTCGCGACTGAGCCCACTCAAGTTAAATACATTGACACGACCCGAAGCGTCCATCAGGCTTTGTCAGGATGGACGCCTTCGTCCATCCTGACGTCACACCCCGGCAACAATCAGAATAAAAACAATAAAATCAAGCCACTAAATAGCTGGCACAACGCTTGCAAATGTCTGGCATCCCCCAATAAGAGCAAGGAGACAGCCATGACCGACGCGCACATTGTGCTGACCCACGGGCATCTCGATACCCTGGAAACCCTGAGCCAGGCCCTGCATCACCAGGGCCTTACCGTTGCCACCCACAGCAGTTGGACTGCCCTGCAAGCCTGGCTGACCGTCCGCCCGGCCAGCGTGCTGGCCATTGATCTGGATTTGCCCGACGGCCAGGGTCTGGAGATGGTGCGCGAGCTGCGCGCCCGCTATCCGCAGCTGGGCATCATCGCCCTGTCTGAAGACGGCAGCCTGAACGCCCGCATCGACGGCCTGAGCAGCGGCGCCGATGCCTATCTGGTGCAGCCGGTGGACGCGCGCGAACTGCATCTGACCGTGCGCACCTTGCTGCGCCGCCTGCCGCTCGCCGTCGGCGAATGCCCGCCCGGCTGGGCACTGAACCCGCGCACGCTGACGCTGACCGCGCCCAATGGCGCGCATATCGCGCTGACCCACAACGAAACCCGCGTGCTGAACGCCGCCGCCCGCGCCGAAGGCGCGCTGGTCAGCCGCCGCTGCCTGATTGAAGCGCTGGGTGCCAACTACTGGGATTACGACGAGCGCCGGCTGGAAGCGCTGATCAGCCGCCTGCGCCGCAAACTGCCGGGCCTGAGCGTGCGCGGCATCAAGGGCCAGGGTTATGTGTTCGATTCGGTGCGGCTGGATGGCCCGCAGCCGGTCAGCCGGGTGGCCGAGCATGTGAACTGAGTTCATCTCGCCAAACGGGATTCAGTCAATCTCGCTGGCTTTGTCGGGTAAACGACGCTAAAAATACCCGCGCCCCACCGATGAGATCAATCATCGGTGGGGCGCAGTTTTTCAGCAGGCGAAGCGGATTACGCCGTCAGCGCCAGCAGCGCGGCAAAGGCGTCATCAAACAGCTTGAGACCATCCACTTGCAGGCGCTCGCCCACGGCTTCCAGATCCACCCCGGCGGCGGCCACGGCGGCCAGCACGGCGCGCGCGCCAGCCGGGTCGGCGGCCAGCGTGGCGGCGGCTTCGCCATGGTCGCGGAAGGCCAGCAAGGTGGCGTCCGGCACGGTGTTCACCGTCTGCTCGCCAATCAGGCTCTCGACATACAGCACATCTGAATAAGCCGGGTTTTTGGTGCCGGTGCTGGCCCACAGCAGCCACTGCGGTTGTGCGCCAGCCTGGCGCAAACGCGCCCACAGCGGGCTGTCCAGCCGCGCCTGCCAAGCGGCGTAGACATCGCGCGCCAGCGCCACCGCCGCCTTGCCGCGCAAGGCCTCGGGCAGTTGTGGGTCGAGCAGGCTGTCGATGCGCGACAGGAAGAAACTGGCCACCGAGCGCACCCGGCCCAGCGCCTGGCCATCGGCCAGACGCGCCGCCAGCCCGGCCTCGTACGCCGCCCAGGTGGCTTCCACTTGCGCGCGCGAGAACAACAGCGTGACGTTGACGTTGATGCCCTCGCGGATCAGCGTGGCCAGCGCGGTGACGCCAGCGGCGGTGGCCGGAATCTTGATCATGGCGTTGGGCCGGTCAATCGCCGTCCACAGCCGGCGGGCGGCGTCCACCGTGCCCTCGGCGTCGTGCGCCAGCGCCGGCGAGACTTCCAGGCTGACATAGCCATCGTCGCCCTGACTGGCGCGATACTGCGGCTCCAGCAGATCGCAGGCGGCCTGAATATCAGGGATCACCAATTGTTCGTAACGCTGCTCGGCGTCCAGGTCGGGCAGCGCCTTGAGTTCTTGCAGGGCGCTGACATAGCGGACATCATCGCGGATGGCTTTGTGAAAAATCGCCGGGTTGGAAGTCACCCCGGCAATGCCGTCCTCGTCGATCCAGCGGGACAACTCACCGCTGCGCAAGAGGTCGCGGGACAGGTTGTCCAGCCAGATGCGCTGGCCGAACGGACGGATGGCTTGCAATCGATTCATACGGGTCTTTCTGGCGGTGCGAAGAGGGCGGGCGCTGGCTGCCCGCAGGCAGCAAGCCCCCCATTATGCCAGCGGCACGGCGAACGGGAAGCAGGAAATGCGCCAAAGATTGACCAGCGCCAAGCCAGAGACAGGCAAGCGCAAAACAGACTTGTTTTAAAACATTCGTGTTGCAAGCCAGTGACAGCGCGCGCCGTTTACTGAGCAAACACCCCAGCCAGACTATCGGCATCCAAGGCGCGATCCAGCCATAATTCCAGCTCGTCGATACTGGCGGCTTGCAGGCGGGCGAGTACATCTTCGGATAACGGGCCAAAGCGTTTTTGCAGCAGGCGGCGCAGTGCGTAGGCTTCGCCCTTGGCGATGCCGCTTTGCTCGCCTTCAAGACGGCCCAGCAACAAGCCCTTTTCAATCCCGATCTGCTCCACAGAAGTCACATAACGCATTTTCTCTTGCTCCTCAAGCACTTCGATATTGTGCCACAGCGAACGTT
>ERZ650307.483-NODE-483-length-22291-cov-6.434925_pt1 | contig 22291 bp, 20 predicted proteins | sample MGYA00376243_ERZ650307 | MGnify/ENA primary metagenome ERZ650307 (study PRJEB26733, sample SAMN07839242) | wastewater metagenome | biome: urban; feature: artificial channel; material: waste water | place: USA: North Carolina | collected 2016-03-31 ... | reverse complement strand
ATTCCCACGTCTTAGTAGGATTTGCGGGCTCGTCTTTTGTTGGGTTCTGTTTTTCTTTGCAAGGACTTATTGTGAATTATTTCACAAACTTATTATTCTGTTATTTAATCTTAGAATATTCTTATTATTCTGACGATTAAATAAATAGATTATTCTTAATATTATCTTAAATTTAGAAGTTTATAACGGTGTGTTGATAACTGTTAAAATATTAAGTAGAAAAAACAGAAGACTTGTGCTATAATTAATAAAGAAGATACCCAAGTGGTGGAGGAGATAAAATAATGGATGATAAGAAATACACAACCTCTGATATTGATAAAGAGGTATCGTTAGAGAAGGAAGGTATTGCAAAACAAAAGGCTGATGAATTCCAGTCTACTTTTCGTGGAGAAGGTGAATCTCCCAATTTTGACGCGTCTCCTTCTGGAGCTTCTGGGAGTAAATCACCAGTTTCGGGTAAACGACCATCTGATGCCTTATCTTCAAAAATAAAAGGTAAGACAACTAAAGCTATAAAAAATAAAGCTGGCGCTGCTATGAAAAGCGTTAGTAAGAAAGCTAGAAAAATGGCTGGGAAAGTTGCTGCTAACTTTGCTAAGAAAATTGCAGCAAGTCTGTTAACTACAATTGGACCGTATTTGATTGGTGGATTAGCAGCGATTGGTGGTATTGCCGCAATCGCTTATTTTGCTGGTCTTGTTATAGATAATGAATTTTCACGTGTAAATGAGGCTAATTATAACCATAAATCCACAGCTGATTTAAACTCAGTTATGAATAACCAGATGGGTTCTAAAGGGAACGTATTCTTTAATTCAAAGACTGGACGTTATGAATTAGCAAAAGGCAAACAACCCACACAATCTAATAAATTACAATACGTATATTATGCCGTAATGAGTAATCAATCAAAATGGTTTGTGACATATCAACGTGATAAAAGTGTTAAGTACCAACCTAAATCAGAACTGAAAGAAGTTGCTGCTAAAAAAATAAAAGAAATTGAAGGTAATACAAAACTTGACGAAACGGAGAAAGCTAAACAAATCCAAGCTGCAGTTTCAGAATCAAATCTTCAATACTACAAACCTTTATCAATTGAAGGTTCAAATAAACAGTATACATTAGACGGTAAAATGTTCAACTTAAATAATATTGACAAAGTTGGATTGAAAGGAAATGACAATACTACTGCAACTACAATTGATAACGTTCTTAACGAAAAATCAGCAAAATACATTAATGACTTGTCGTTAAATGTTAATTTGTTATACCTATTAGATAGTACATTACACGGTGCTTCACTTGGTACAGGGAAGAATCAAATGTTTTTTGGTGAACAATTCATTAAACCTGTTTATCACGATAGCAATTATAACTTCAAGCCCTTAACTGAATATAGAACTAAAACAGAAGAAGAACAAAAAGCTACGTCTGCTGTAGCTCACGGTGATGAAACTGATTCAACAGTAGAAAAGGAATTCCAAAAGAAATATAAAACTTGGACACAAGCACTAGATTCCCAAAATTTAGCACGTGGTGGTGGTAAGTCAGTTACGTCTAAAACTGATACAAAATCAGACGCATCATCAGATGGCATATCTAATCCTATATTAAAGAAAGCATTTGATTGGGGTAATTCGCAAATGGGCAAAGGTATTACCTATTCTATGGGTAGTCGTACTGGTCCTACATCATATGACTGTTCTGGTTTTGTTACTACTGCATTAAATAAAGCGGGATTTGAAATCCCTCCATTAAATACAGTTGCAATGTTACAAGCCACTGAATGGATGTCTGGTGATGATGGTGGTATTCCAGGTGAAGGTAAGTTAAGTTTTGGTGGTAAGAAATACTTTAAACAAGTTAAGCTGGATACGGCTAAGAAAGGTACAATTATAGTAGTTGGTGGTATTAACGGTGGTGGTGCTGCAGGACATACATTCTTTCTTGCAGAAGACTTCCACGGTGATTCTACAAAAGTTTTAGAATGTAGTGGTGGTTATAACGGGATTAATAATCAAGGAACTTTCCAATATGCATCAATGAATAATTTGCACGTTGTTGCAATGGAGCCAATTGGTACAACATCTGATACTTCATCTAGTGATAGCAGTAGTACAAGTACATCTAGTAGCTCATCAACTAGCGACCAAAATTCACATAACACATCAGGTGATTATAGTGAATATGTTGACACATCTTTGAAAAATCAAGTGTCAACAGGTAAATTAACTGTTAAATCACGTGAATTCAATACTGAATATAACCCAGAGATTCTATCGGGTCTTTATAAATTAGAGGACATTAATTATAACGTATGGCGTGAGAACGACTTCTTCATTAATAGCGATGAATTATCTAAATACTTTGATGTTTCTACATTTAGTTCAGCAACAGGTAATAGTCATTTTAACTCAATGGGTCCAATCCGTACTGAGGATAGTGATTCTACAACAAAAGAAGGCTCTGCTGAGTTGTTAAGTGATGAAGATAAACTTGATGATTATTCTGCTGATAGAGCAGAATTAACGAAATGGTCTTTAAAAAATGGAGTTAACCCTGCATTTGCCGCTAGTTTGATTGACGTCTTGAGTAATGACAGCAATAAAGATTTATTTGGAAGTCAATACAACTTCTTAAATTCAACTGATATTATTAAAGAACAAGAAAACACTTCTAAAGCTAAAGCTAAAAATGCAACAGAATTAAACAATTCTATTGAAAAGATAATTAAAAAAGAAATGGAATCTGTTAATACTACGTCAATTGGTAAACCATATTGGTCTATATCAGTTAAAGGTATATCTGATGAAAAAATATCAGTTGATAGTAAGTCTTCAGAAGCACCAGAAAGACAATTTTCAGCGTCAAGTATAAACGTATTTATTGCTTCTGCAATCTATAAGAAAATTGAAGCCAAAAAGCTAAATGAGTCTGATGTATCTTCAGATTTACAAGCAATGCTTAACAAATCGGATACTGATGCAACAAATCGTCTAATTGATAAAGCAGGTGGTCTTGCTGAAATCAATGATACAGTTAAGGAAATTCTTGGTTCTGGAACAAAAACAGTTATAAACAGTAAGGCTGGCAGCACAAGTTCTGAAAACTTCACAACTTCAGCAGATTTAGCTGCATTTATGACAAAACTTGATGCAAATAAGGTTGTTAATGAAGAACACACTAAAAAATTAAAAGGATATATGACCAACACATCAGTTAAGTATAAATTCCTTAAAAGTCTACCTTCAGGTGCAAAAGCTATAAATAATCCAGGTGAAGACGCAACACGTGCCACAGAAAACGATAGTGCAATAATTGAGTATAACGGGTTTAAATTTTCAATTAGTGCCACAGTTAGTGCTCAAAAAGAGGGTGAAGCCACTAAAACAGCAACAGCTGATGACTTAGATAAGATTAATTCAGCTCTTGCTGAGGTTGCTCAAAAAATAACAGAAGAAATCGGTGTTTCTGGAGATGGTTCAGCAAATTATGGTGATTATGGCTCTGAATACTATAATAATGAATTTACTATCAACAGTATGAGCGATGGTCTTACAGCTCTTTTTGAGAAACTATCTCAAGATAACGAGAAAAGAGACTGGAATGAAGACATTGCTAAGAATTTAGGACTTTCATCATCTCAATATAAAAAAGTTAATAGTGAATATTCTGCATTTGGCGGACAATCAAGTGATAAAGTTAATATTCCTAAAGAATCTGGTGCTAATGTTTTAAAAGACCATTTCTATACGTATAACGGAACAGGAATTGATGATACTAAAGCACTTGGTAATATTCAGATTGATGGTAAAACTAATGATTTAACTGTTGGTAATAGCAAACTTTATTATGTAAAGAACCAGAAAGTTAAAATTGCTGATGCCGCAAGCACAAGTACCAATGGAGAAAGAGCTCTTGTATTTGAAAAAGACGGAACTACTCCAAAAACAAAAACAGGTGTTTGGGATTATGGTTTTGGGTCTATATTTAAAATAGCCAGAAACGAGTACACAGCATATCAAATTGGTATGGACGAACACGGTAAATATAAACTAACTAAAGATAGCGGTTGGTTCGAAAACTTAGTCCAAGGTGTAAATGGAGATATTCATTCTTCAAAAGATACAGAGTACACGATAATTGGTGTTACAACTCCATTTGGCACTGTTAATTTATCAGAAAACTTTGTCAAGGATTCTAATGATTTTGATAAAGTTATAGATAAGATGAAAAACAATGTTGACCTTTCTAATGCTGATATAGAATTACTTGAAAAGCATAAAGAGGGAAATACAATTACTGTAAATGGTGAAAGTAAAATTGCTGATGAAGGTAATTCATTCTACTCTGATAAGCCTGTTATTGATACAGAACCTCAACTTGAAGAAAGTCAAGGTGGACAGTATATCCTAGATTATCTTGAGAATTATGAAACATACGTACCAAACACAACAGAATCTGATATAGACCCACTTCAACGTTGGAAAGCTATGAATGACATTAATGAGCACTCACAAAATGGTATGAATAAAATTCAAGACATTTTCAATAAGATTATCCAATCAGACAATGCCACTAAAACAAAAGATGAAACTGACACTAGTGGTGGAGCCGAAAGCACTGGATTTGATAAAGAAGTTATGAAGAAAATCTATGATGGATTAATCAATCGTGGTATGGGAACGAATGGTGCTATGGGTGTTATGGTAAATATGGCTCACGAGTCAGCTTTCCGTTCTGATGCAGTAAATGCAAGTTCAGGTGCTATTGGACTCAGCCAATGGTTAGGTGGACGTGCACAAGGTCTTAAAACATTTGCTCAAGCAAAAGGTAAAGACTGGACTGATATTGATACTCAATTAGATTACCTTGTATTTGGAGAAACAGGAGTTACTCACGACGTTGTTATTAAAGTGGCTCAAAATACTGATAAATATCAAGCTGTACGTGATTTCTACATTGGTTGGGAAATCCACGGTGGTGGTATTAGTTATGTTGGTATGAGTGAGGCTGATATTAAAGCAGACCCACTTACTGGTAGTAATGGTGTAGACCGTATCGAGACTAAAAATGTGGATAAGATGTGGAAAGCTATCGTTGGTGATGGTAAAGTTGTTGAACCTGACCTTGCTAAATTAGGTGCAGGCACAAATACAACAAGTAAGAGTGATGCTAAAGCGGAAAACGCTGATGGTACATCTATAGCTAACTGGGGGGACGGGACATCTTTCTTTGGTAAAGTGTCGGGCTTCCTAACTGATATCAAGTCAACCGTTATGAGCATTTTTGGTAATGACAAGAACTTTGACCCTACTATGTTTTCAACAGACCCAATCAAGCCTAAAACTGGTCTTATTGGTGAGCAAGATAAAATCTATAACAAAGATGGAGAGGTTGTTAATGACAGTTTAATTGTCAATGGTGTTGATGCCTATAAATGGCGCAGATACTCTAGACATTTATCAACAGAAAATTCGCTTATGGTTCTTAGACAATTTGTTGCTTCTATGGAAAGTAGAGACTCACGTCCTGTTTATTATGATGAGGTTTATGATACATTCAACACTTATGATTTAAACAGAATTGTGGAAGAAGATTATAAATATAATCTCAAGAAACTATTTGAAAAAGATGATGCGTCTAAAGATAATAAGAGTGATGACTCTGTTCAAACCGCTTCTCCTATTAAAGGACAATCAATCGAAGATTCTAAAGTTAAGGGTACAGCTGGATATATCAAAGATGGAGACAAAGTGTCTATGATTCCAGGATTACTATTTACTGGAGATAACAAAGAGGTAGTTTCTCTTAAAGCTGGTAAAGTTGTGTTTGTTGGTTCAGACGGCGATTTTGGTAAAACTGTAATCATTCGTTCTGAAAATAACACAGAACAAATTGCTTATACACACTTAGGCAAGACATCTGCACCAGCAGTAGGCAAGACAGTTGTTGCTGGTGATACAATTGGTGAGACATCATCTTCTGGTGTTATGGTAGTTGGTATCAATAAGAATGCTGATGCTGGGGATGGTCTTTCTAAGATTAAACTTCCTGATTCTCCTTCTGAAATAGGTGGAGAGTCTGACGTATATGATTTATTAAATTACTTTGGAATTAAAGGTGAAAATCAAAATAAATTATTAAAAGATTCTAATGGATATGACCCAACTAAATATTCTAAGAAAAAACCTGACACTGATGATATTAAAGATACAAAAGAGGTAAAACTTGGACAATACGTCACAACAACAGGTACTTCAACTGCATCATCAGGAGGCATTAGCACATCAGTTCCTAGTGGTTGGAAAGCCTCTGAGCCTGCTCCTTCACTAGCAAAATATGATGCTAGTTCTTATCCATTTGGTCAATGTACTTGGTTTGTCTATAACAGAGCAAACGAATTAGGAGTTTCCTATGGTAAGTATATGGGTAATGGTGGAGACTGGCAGAATGCCCCAGGATACACTGTAACGCAAAAACCAACAATTCATACTGCTGTTAGCTTTAAGCCAGGAGAAGCTGGTTCTAGCCCAGTATACGGACACGTAGCTTTTGTTGAACAAGTTAAGGCTGATGGTTCTATTCTAGTTTCAGAAAGTAATGTTAACGGATTAGGGATTTTGAGTTATAGAACTTTCTCTAAAGAAGAAGCAGCTAAATTACATTACGTAATTGGCAAATAAAAATAAAAACCTAGTTTTTTTCAAGCTAGGTTTTTTTGTGCTATAATTACGAAAAAGGATAAAAAAGGATAAAAAAGGATATGAGTGAAAAAGAATTACAAATTATAAAATGTGAATTCATTCGGATAAATGAAAGACGTAGATGTCTTGATAATCATAAGAGACGTGATATTAACCTAATTGTAGATGAAATTGCGAATATTCCGAAAATTCAGAACATTAACAAAGAAACGTTAGAAAAACTACTGATTATATTGGAGCCTAGGTTAAATAAAGAAGGAATAAAAGAAATCTTTTCGATATTGACGTAATTTAATTTTTATGATATAATATTATAAATAACTAAATAAATTGGAGGAATTATGCTAAAACTACTATTGATAATCTGTGCGTTGGCAATTGGATGTATTTCATATTGTCTATTATTTCACAAGTCGGAGCTAAAGGGGATTAAATTTCAATTTAAAAAACTAAAGGTTGATTTATATAAGTTGCTTATTTTGGCTACGTCAATTTTATCTATATTATTGATAGCCTGTGCATCTTCAATTTATAGTAATTTTTCTAAAAGCACAAAATCTGAAAATCAAAAACAGAAAACAGTTCAAATTAACTATTCTAAATTTAGACTTACAAATGACGATTTGTCATCATTGAAAGCTAGTCAAATCTACAGTAAATATAGCAAAGACGGTAAAGATTTAATTAATAAGATTTACCAGAAAGATGAACTAAGTCGTGATTATGCTATGACTCTAGTTGGTAAAGTAATCCCTAAAACTGAATTAAAGGGGTTAGGAGAAGACAAGAAGTTTAATATTACAGATGACGATTTTATTTCTATCGTTAATACAGAAACAGAAAGTTCTAAGTATATTAAATCATTGATTAATGAATCTAAAGCAAATAAAGATACAACGTACGTATTATTATTCCCGACAGAAAGTAATGATAAAATCAAAGAGTTCATCACTAAAAACGGAATTCCTAAAACATTTAAAGTTGCTGGGTATGAGGACAATGCTGATACTACACAAGTTCAGCCTGATTTGCTTTCAATTGCTAAGTATTACTTTAATGTTGTTGGTGCTCCGTCTTATGCCTACGTTAAAGATAATTCTATTTCAATTGCAGGAAACTCATCTGATGAAGAATTACTTAAACGTGTAATTAAACAATCTACTGAAAAGAACAGTTTATACAACTACGTTGTTAAATAATATTAGAAAAAACAAGATTAATTTTTTGTTTTTTTTATATTTTATAACTATAATTAATTTGTAAAAAAAATAAATTAAAGAAAACGAAAGAAGGAAACAACAATGACAACAGAAACTTTCACATTTCAAAAAACGAGAGTGTTGGATATCGACACTTTCGAAACAATTAAGGACCAGAAAACTTTTGACCTGGAAACAGGCAAAAGGGTCGGATTTATTAGAACTGTAATCTTGACAGATTACAGTGGTAGAACCACAGAACCTGTAAAGGTTACAGTGGTAAAACTTCAGTAATTCCAGAAGGTGCTACAATAATCGATAAAATCGATAAAAGAAAGAAGGAAAAAAATGAAAAACACTAAACAAATTGAAGCAGTTGAAGCAGTTCTCTACACAATCAATCGAGATATGCAAATCGTGGAAACCGCAACCGTGCGGTGCAATCCATCTTCATATGATTACAACGCTATCAAGCTGTTCCGTGATAATAATCGTGAATTATTGGAGTCATACTTCAATGATAACGAAAACAACTACGGCATAGCCTTCTATGCTTGTGGTTTCAACGGAACTGCCCAACAGTCGTTCACCCAGGATTGGGCGGATAGCGGTGTTAGAGTATTCTAGCACCCACAAAATAAAGAAAAAGAGCTTATAAAAGCTCTTTTTTGTTTTAAATAAAACATTTTTTTTAAAAAAGAAAACTATAATTAATTTGTAAAAAAAAATAAATCTTAAAAAAAGAAAGAAGAATGAATTATGAAAAACACATTAAAAAAATCAAACATTGTTTACTCAACTAAAGTTAATAAAGCTGATGGTCAACCAGCAGCTCTTGTAGTATTGAAATACCTTAGCGTTAATAACACACCTCGTGTTAATAAAGTTAAAGAAGATTTGTGGGCAATCAATTTCCCTTCTAATCTTACTGGAGACTTTAAGCTTAAAGGTCTTGAGTTTGCACTTAACGGAGCACAACTCGAACGTACTGAATATGGTGTCTCTGTAAATGTTACAGTATTTGCACATACAGAGAAACAGGCTGAATACTACGAAAAAGCAATCCAAAAAGGTTCACGCCTTGACGTAGTAGTCGGTAATGTTAAAATTGATAAATTTGGCACTAAATTTGTGGTAGAACGTGATGCAATCGGTTTTATCAACAAACCTGGTACAGATTATCATCCTCATCAAGAAACTGCTCAAGTTGAACAGAAAGCTACAATGGCTGAAGTTATTGAAGCAGAAGAAAATGACTATGGAATTTAATTAGCTGTTTATAAAAAAGAATGAATTCGTTTTGTTCTTTTTTTGTTTTACATTATTAATTTGTCTCATAATATTGACAGAATATTTTTTTTGTGCTACAATAAAAGAAGATATAAAATATATTAAAGGACGGTAATGAAATTGAGCGAATATAACGATATGATGTCGCCAGATGATTTGGCACGAGAAAAAATGTTCAACGAGTTTCTAAGCGGTATTGATGATTTAATCAACAATGCTGATAAATATATAGAGAAAACTACATCAGAGTCGAAATTTCAATCTGTAATGCCACGAAGCCCGTTTGAAAAGGGTCTTGTTAAAGTTTCAGAAAACCCTGATGTGTTTGAGGCAGTAGATGTTGAACCTTCCGCTAGTTCAGTCAAAGAAGTAAGTGATAATATAATTGATGTTGATTTCCCTAAATCAGTAGCAGATTCAGAAAACCCTTATTTTTCGTCTGATGAAATTACAGGAAGTGAAACTATTGAAAACGTTGAAACTGACAACAAGTATGAAACTGAATTAGAAAAAGAAACTGTTGATATTGCTGATACAACACCAGAACGTGACGTAGATAAGCATTCAGCTAAAAAATCACCTATTAATAAACCAGCAATTATGTTTGCTGTAATTGTCGTAGTTTTAGCAATCTTAGTTTCAGTTTCAATTTTAATTCTTTAATTTGTTGGAGGTGTATAATGTTAGAACATTTTGATACATCTGTCCTTGAGTTAAATGATGATACTCATATAATTCCAGAATCTGGTGGAGTATATATGTATATAGACAATAATAACGGTGGAACTTATATTGGTAAAGCCGTTAATTTGCGTTTGCGATTTAAAGGGCACAAGAATAATAAAAAAGCTAAACCAGGAAGTTTTGACTATGAATTAATTAGGCGACCTGGTGATTTTGACTATCGTATACTTATCTATGGTATTAAGGATTCATTTACTTTAGAAAATATCGAAGCAATGTATATCCAGAGGTTCTCAAGTGTTCAATTAGGATATAATATACGTGATGACCAACAAAAAATAACAGATTTAAGCTCTAAAAATATTTTAGTTGAATATAATAAATTAAGAGATAAATATCTTAAATTACATTCAGATTATGTTTTATTACATTCTGAATACACAGAACGAATCAACAATTCAAACTAAAATATAAGGAGGTATCGAATTGGTTAAATATTCTAATACAGTACGTGCCAAGAGCTTTGTTTATTGGAGAAAACGTGTTTTATCCAATTTGAATTCAATCCCACTAAATAGTTTATTACGCAACCCTAAATTATTACCCTCAAAACAAGGTGTTTATATAATGTTTCGAGTTGATGACGGATATCCCTATGTTGGTGAGTCAGTTAACGTATCACGTAGGTTAATCGAACACTCAGTTGTAAATTATCCTAAACAATATATAGACAGAGAGATACGCAAAAATGGTGTTGAGCACTATCGTGTTGCCTTACTTCAATTAACTGACGGTATGAATACCAAAGACCGCCGAGATGTTGAAACTAAATATGTTAAGTTATTTAATGCATATTATTTGGGGTTTAACGGGTCTAAGGACGGAAGTCCTAATAGCAAGATGAAGCGTAATTGGGATAAATTCATAAAAAAACGTAGACGAATGGCATTCCCTAAATTTGAACGTAGCTTGAAAGAGTACAATCAATATAAGGGTGCAGGTAAATTAAAGCGCTATAGTAAATTCCTAGAAAGGCGTAATAAAAAAAGAAGAAAAAATAAAAAAAGATAAAATTCTCTAAATTGTTGCAATTATCTGAGAATTCTGTTATTATTGTAATAAATAAATATTACGGAGGTTTGTCTGTGAAAAGTGGATTATCATCATTATTAGAATCAGTAAAGGAGAACTCTAAACTATTAACGAGAGAAGAAGAGTTCTCTTTAATTGCAAAAGCACAAATTGGATTTAAATCGAAAGAGAAACTAGAAGCTTTAGAAAAACAAGAGGGATTTGACCCTTCTGATGCATCTGTCCAAAGATATTTAGAAAACATTTATATTGGAGAAGAAGCAGAACACGAGTTAATCTACTCTAATCAAAGACTTGTAATTAGTATGGCTAAGAAATACATTAGAAGTAATGAATCCCTTGAAGATTTGATTCAAGAAGGTACGTTCGGTATTTATACTGCAATTAAAAAGTTTGACCTTGAACGTGGAAATTGTTTTTCAACATACGCAACACCCTGGATTAGAGCCACTATTAATAGATACATCTCAACTAATAGTAGAAGTATTAGAATCCCATACCATATAAGTGAGCTTTCAACAAAGTATAAACGTGTTTATTCAGAGTTGGAATCTGAGATTGGTAGAGAACCAACTCACAGTGAGTTAGCTGCAGCACTTGATGTACCAATTAAGAAGTTAAAGCAACTTCTATCTTATATTACGCCAACAACAAGTCTTGACTTGACCGTTAGTGATAGCAATACAACAAGAAATGATACATTTGGCGACACAATACCTACATCTGAAGATTTAGAGCGAGATGTAGAAAATAATGAGATTAAACTTATTATGTCTGAAGCTGTTAAAGTTCTAGATGAACGTGAAAAAGATATACTTTTTAGTTATCTTGGTATAAATAAAGACGATGGTAAACGTGAGTACAAAAACTCAATTGCCAAGCGATATGACTTGAATTCGCCACAGCTTAATGCTGTAATTGCCGAAGCAGAGAAGAAATTAAAAAACGAATTATCCAAAAGTGGAATTAGCTCGTTTTAAAACAGGAGAATATATATGAAAACTAATGATTTAATCCCAGAAGACCAACTTCTAAAACTTAATAAGCTCAAAGAAAAATTACCTAAAGATGAGGATAATGAGACATATTTAGAAGATAAAGAAACGGTTGAAACTGTTCTAACTGAAAGTGATACCAAATCTGAACCTATCGCAGAAACAGAGGTAACTGAGTCTGACACCCCAACTGTTGAAGTTCCTAAACCAGAAACAGAAGAATTAATTGCACGTAATGTTATTGGCTCTGAAACTGAGTCAGAAGAATCATCTGAAACTAATATTGACAGCGAACCTAATAAAACTGAATTATTAGAAGAAAAAGCTGAACCTAGTGATTCTAAAACGCTTGACCCTGATATTTCAAAAGAAATTGAGGAACGAGCTAAAGCTATTTCACAAATTGATATTGCTGAATATAAAGCAAATGAAGAACTTAAAAAACAATCTAATAAAAAGAAAAAAGTCATTTCTTCAGTATTAAATGGACTTGCTATTGGATGTGTTGCGTTTTTTATTGGTACGCTTGTTTCACCAAAACAAATGACAATTTCTAATCATTCTGTTAGACTTAATAAAGTCATTAAGACAATTGAAAACGAAAAGTCTCAAACAACACTTAAATCTTATAGTAATGCAGTTATTTTTGAAACACTTGGTAATGCTTACAAATCTAAAGACGTAAGTAAAACTGTAGATAAACAAGTCAAAACAATGAAAGACAAGTATGGTTCCGAAGACTTCAGTAAGATTATCCAAAATGCTGGTTATAAAGATGAAGCATCATTACGTGTTGCTATCACAAACAATAACCTCGTTCAATACTTTATTGAAGATAAGACTAAAGATGATAGTCTTAAAGAAAATTGGGACAAATGGTCTGGTAATGTCGGAGTTTCAGTTAAGTATTTCTCTACTAAAAAAGAAGCAGAAGATGCACTTGCTAAATATGAAAAAGTAGAGGGTTCTGATGTTGATAAGAAACTTGCAAATGCAGGTATCACATCTGCATATACTGAGAAAATTAACAGTATCAACTACTCTAACTACGGTATGAGTGAATCTGAGTTTTCAAATCTCAAGAAACTTAAAGTAAATACAGGATTTATTGTTAACTCTCTTGTTGCTTCAGACACAGATACAACTGGAGCAGTATCAGATAGTTATAAATATACACTTGTTCTTAAAAGTTCAAATGCTAATAAATCTACTTTTAATAAAGGTAAAGGTGATTTGAAAAACGCAATGATTACTTCTTTATCAACTGAAGATGGATTCCGTAAAGAAGTGCAAAAAACATATAAAATCAAAGGTGTTTCTGACTTTGGTAAAGATGTTGAGAAATTAATGAAATAGAGGTAGATACTTAATGGTAATTGTATATGGTAAAGAAAATTGTGCACAATGTAAAATGACAAAAACAGTAATGCAACGTGAGGGAATTGATTTTGTAGAGAAAGATATTGAAAAAGATGATAATTCACTTGAATATCTTAAATCTCTTAATATTAGAACAGTTCCGTTCGTTGAAACAGAAAATGATAGCTGGTTAGGTTTCAATCCTGCTAAAATTAGAGCACTTAAAGCTTAATAGTAATTTAAAAAGACAAGTATTCCTTGTCTTTTTCTTATATAGTTTTAATGTTTATTTAATTATCTCATTCAAAACTTAATTCTTCTATATTATAATCAGAGCCTAACCACTCTGCTAATATATTCTAATTGTTTTATAATTTCTTCTTTATTTAATTTAGAAAATTGTAATTTAAAACTATTAGTACATTTAGAAACGTCACGTTCTCTTTTATAACGGAAGAGAATTATGGATTCTGGAGATAATTCAGGAATATTCTCAACTTTTAATGTTTCAGGAAGAAAACGTGTTACTGAGACTGGCACCATTCCAAGTTTTTTTATTTTATTTATTTTAGAAATATAACTTGTGCTTATTTTCATTGTTTACCTCTCTATTTTATATTTAGTTCCTAATATATATTATATCAAAAAGTGGATTTTTTGTCTTATTTTTGCTATAATAGAATAAGAAGATAAAAAACAGGAGATTATTATGAAACTAAAAGCTAAATTTTACAAAGACCAATCTTTTTTAGATAAAACTTATTACACACTTTTAGGTAATAAAATCATCGACACTGATAATTCTGAAATTGGTGAAGTAGAAACTGGTGTATTCTACGACAAGCATAAATCTCAACCATATCCAGTTGTAATTGAATCTACTAAAACAGTAGAAGTCATCACGTTTATTGAATTGACAGGGAAAAGTGATTATTCATTTCAAGACTCAATTGTCCGTTTATCTGATATTGTAAGTAAATCTAAAGTAGCTTCAGGACTAACAGACCATTCTGTTGGATATGGTCTATTTTCATTTGCTAATTCAATGACAGACAAAGGTAGGAAAGCTATTTTAGGTGCAGAAATGTACGTTAAAACTGATGATACAGATGAGTTTGAATATGACCACATTACACTATTATCTAAAAATAAAGCAGGATATAGAACCCTTTGTCGTTTGTTAACACTAGCGTCATCTAGAGAAACTACAGAAACAATTAAGAACCCCAAATCTAGACCTTGGATTACACTTTCTGATATTGAAAAAGTGGATACTAGTAATCTTATAATTATGACGGGATTCTCTTATTCTAAAGTTAAAAAAGAAATTAAATCTGATAATATTGAAGAAGCAGTATCTTACGTTGAACAATTGAAAAAACTAATTGACAATTCTGATTTATATTTAGAAGTACAATTCCATAACAATGAAGATGATTCACTCTTTGATAAATATAGAAAACTGTCAGAATTAACAAATACTAAACTTGTATTTACAAATGATTTTCATATGCCCAATAAAGGCGATATTGAGGCTCTAGAGGTGTTCCAGACAATGGGTATGAAACAACTGGTAGATGGCTCAAACTGGCACATAGAGGGCGAAAATTGGCATATACACACATCTGAAGAAGTTGAAGAGATGGAATTGCCTTCTGATATTACAGATAATACAATTGAGGTATTTAATAAGATTGAAAGTTTTTCTTTACGAGTTAAAGATAACTATATGCCTAAGTTTAACATTCCAAAGGGATTTGAAAGTGAGCCTGAATACTTCACATATTTAGCTAAAAAAGGTTTAGAAGTACGTATGAATGGTAATATTCCAGAAGAATACCAATCTAGACTTGATGAAGAAATGAAAATCATCAAAGATATGGGCTTTACGGGGTACTTCTTAATTGTATCTGACTTTATTAACTATGCTAAACGTAACTACTCTGTTGCAGATGAAGAAACATCAGCACGTTGGAAATCATTTATTGAACATAATGGATATTCTCCTAAACCAATAGCAATGGGTCCTGCTCGTGGTTCAGTTGCAGGAAGTCTTGTGGCTTATGCTATGGCTATAACAGAAATTGACCCTTTGAAATATGGATTACTTTTCGAGCGTTTCCTAAATCCTGAACGGGTTTCTATGCCTGACGTAGATGCAGATATGCCTGATAATAAACGTCAAGAAATTATCCACTATGTTAAAGATTATTATAATACTGACTCTAATAAAGTAGAATCACGTGTATCTGGTATTGGTACTTTTGGTACTTTTAAAATTAAAGCATTGCTCAAGGCTCTGGTTCGTGTTCTATGGGGCGATACAGCATTTGGTAATAAACTAGCTGCCCTGTCTGACGAAAGCAATGAGAAGGGCGATATGAGCTGGAAACAGTATACTGAACTTGATTCAGTCAAGAAGATGTTTTCTAGTCCAGATACAGCACGACGTATGGACAAATTGAACAGATATGCACCTAAGTTGATTGGTTTAGTAAGTAATTTAACACAACACGCGGCTGGTTATGTAATTGCACCAGATAGTGTTACTAATTTTCTTCCTACTACATTTGCAGAAAACAGTAAAACTGGTGAGATGGAAATGTTAACGTCTTATACATATGTAGAAGATAGTGGATTGTTAAAAATGGACTTCCTTGGTTTACGTACAATGGCTATAATTGATGATGCTATTACTACAGTAAATGAAGAACGAGGGTTATCTTTAACAGTTTCAGAAATCCTAGAAAAGGCTCCGACAGATTTGAATCTCTATAAGTTTATCCAGAAAGGTAATACAGCTGATTTATTCCAACTTGCCTCTGCAGGTATGACGGATGTGATTGTCCGTTCACTTGCAGATGTAAATGACTCTGGAAATCAACAGAAAGCTGATGACAGTATTTTCTTTAGTCGTATTATTGCAGGGATTGCTATGTATAGACCAGGACCTATGGCTTATATTAATGACTTTGTAAACAATGCACTACACCCTGAGACAATCACATATCCAATTGATGAAATGAAATCTGTTCTTGAAACAAGTTTTGGTCTTATGATTTATCAAGAAAGTATTATGTCTCTACTTCGTGTAGTTGCAGGGTTTTCTCTTGGTGGTGCAGACATTGCGCGTCGTGCTATTTCTAAAAAGAAATTAGAAGTTCTTGAAGAACAAAAGAAAATCTTCATTGATGGTGATGATAATACTAAAGGTGGTATAGCAATGGGGTTCTCTAGAGATGCACTAGAGAAACTCTGGGGAGATGTGGAGACTTTTGCCAACTATGGTTTTAACAAGTCTCACGCTGCAGGATATGCCCACGTAGTTATCATTCAGGCTTGGCTTGCATATTACTATCCTTCACATTTTGCAGTATCAAACCTAAATCACCCACAAAACAAAGATAGTGTTGCTAAATTATTAAGTTTTTATAAATACCGTGGTCTAGAAACACACCCTGCTTCAGTAAATACAGCAGAGGATTTATTCACAACACAAAATGGTGAAATCCAATTTGGATTATCTGGTATTAAGAAAGTGGCATCTAAGGCTTATTCTATTAAAGAAGAGCGTCGTGAGAACGGTAAGTTTAAAGATTTACTTGATTTCCTCTTACGTATGTCAAGAAACCAAGATTCATCATTGAATAAGTCGTCATTAGAAGCTTTGATATATTCAGGTTCACTTGATGAGTTCTCTGGAACAAGATTAGATAAACTTGATAATATTGAGAAATTGTCTAACTCAATTTCATTGTTTAAGAAAGTTGACAATACTATTTTTGATAAAGCGGAAGATGGTTTCTTTGATACGTTCCTTGATTTCAAAGGTTTAGTTATGGATGAAACAGATGTACTTAATAAAGAGAAGGAATATACTGGTTTCTTTATAAGTGGTCATCCTGTAATCAATTATAAAAATAAGTATTCGTGGGTTTCTAATTATGATAAAGTTGGCACTATGAAATCTAAACTTAAAGTTGCTGTTGTAATTACAGAAGTTAAAAAGATAATTACAAAACGTGGAGAACAGATGGCTTTCTTAACTGTAGAAGATGAAGACAGTAGTACAGAAGTTGTTGTTTTCCCTAAAGTTTATAAAGATTGTGCTGGTTCATTGGTTGAGAATAATGTTATAACCTTATATGGTGATAATGATAATGGTAAAATATTAGCGACTGTAATTGAAGAAGAGCCTGAAATGCCTTTGGAAATCATCAAACTTGTTGTTAGTCTGCCAAAGTCTACATCAAGAGCTAAAGGTATAATTAAGAATGTAAGTGAAATATCAGATGATGATACTGATTCAGATTCAGATGGTAAGTTTGTAAATATTGGTTTTTATCCACATAGTGAATCAACTTCAGCTGTTAAAACTCTAGCTAAAAATGTATACCCAATACGTTATTCAGTTGATAACGTAACTTGGCTAAACGATATAGCAGGTTCTCGTAATATTAAATCATTGTGGAAAGTATCTGATTCTGCTGATTTATATAAAGAGTCTAAGTTTGATTTGGAAGAGCTCATTGATGATATAGAAGAAAACTATTTATAAAACAGAGAGACTAGTTGTTGACTAGTCTTTTTTATTTGTAGGAATTGAATATTGCAATTATTATCTTTTTATGCTAAAATTAAAGAAGAACAAAAAAGAAAGTGGTGAATAATATTATGGATAAATCAAAGAAACTAGCTTTATATTTAAGAGTTATCGAAGAGCAACAGTCTAAAATTAGAAAATTGGATATTAAGAGAGAGAAACTTCTAGTTTATTATCCCAAAGCTTTATATCCAGAGAGCCTTAGAGAAATGTATTATAAAGACTATCTAAAAAAAGAAAAGAAAATTCGTAGGGTAATTGAGCTTACACGTATTAAAATCCGAGGTGTTGAAGCCGCAATTAATAAGGATGGTGAATTATGAAACAAAACATTCAATTTGATGAATTAGAAATTGGCGGGGTTTATTACACATCACGTGCGTACAGTGGGGTAATCACATTAAAAGTTGTTAAGTTAACTGACAACTTTGTGGAGTTTGGAAATAATCCTGATGATAGAAGCTCATTAGGATATGGAATGTCTATGTCTAAAGAAGAATATAATGAGTTCATTGAGACTACTGCTGATAGATTGAACTTGTATAGAACCGAAGATGAGGTTCTATCTATTTTTTGTGATGCTAGAGAGATTGCTAAAACTGATATTAAAAACAGATTTTCTGGATTAACAAAAGACGAAACAATTAACCTATTAGCTAAAAAACTATATCTTGAGCTTGAAGCTTATCCTGATGAATACGGTGATGATAAATATAGACAACTTGGTGTTATGGATTTCTTGAATGAGGAATTCATTAAAAATAAATGGTGAAATTTATTGGTAGATAAAGATAGAGGCTAAATTATGGAATTATTTGAAAAAGACTTTGATGAATATCGCAAGGAATTTAGAAAATATAAATCAGGTCAGAAACGTGACAAGGCTAGAAATTTAATGGAATTTGTAACTGTGCAGGAAGCTGTTTATTATGCATATGTTAATTCTGGTGCATATGGAGCCGCAGACCGTTTACTAACTGAAATTTATGGTGATGAAGCTAAACCATTTTTAATAAATTAGGAGTATATGAGATATGAAAAAGAAAACTAAAGTTATATTATTTTCATCTATTCTTTTTGCAGTTGGTAGTGCTGGTGCTATTGGATATCAAATGAGTAGACCTGATACAATGTCAGCAAAGCTCACATCAGCACAGCAAAAAAGTTTAATTTCTACTGAAATTACAGCAGTACAGAATAATGCAAAGCCGAAAGATGTAATTAACAGCTTTACAGACAAGAATCGCTTATTTAAAATGAGTGATAAGAATAAATTAATTGCCTTACAAGCAATTTACACGTCTTTACAAAATGCGTCACTTTATTACAATAACACTGGTACTATTTTAGGTGGAGAAATTGACTATTCACGTGGAGATAGTAAAAATCCCCTTGATGCAGCTAAAGATAATAAATTAATTAAGGGTTTTGTAGATGAGCTTTCTGAACAATATTTAGAAGCAAAACCTGTCAATTCGTCTACAATTGTAGTTTTACCTGATTGGCAAAAATTGAATAAAATTGCAAAAGACAATGGTATTGATAGTAAATTACTAGCTAAAAGTGATTTGAATTACCTTATTACTGCTGGAGTTGATTCAGATAAGTTAGATGTGTTTAATGGTAAACGTGTAGACGTTATAGCCTCAGCTAAGGCATTTGAGCGTGTTGAAAAACAACTTGATGCATTAAAAGAAGAAAATAGTGATTCTAATGTAATTCAAGATTTGAATAGCTTATTACGTATCTATAATGATGCAACTTTCGGATATATAGAAACAAATAACATTACTTTGACTAAAACAGATGGTACTGTCCAAATTGATAAGGAAACCCTTGCTGAGTTGAAATCATTAGCAAAAATGAACTTATCTCTTTCTGATGATGCTGAAGTATACCTTAAAAATGTTGATAGTGATGGGAAAATCAAATCCTCTGTATTACAAAAAGGTGCGGAGACTTCTACCACTACATTTGGAACTTCTAAATTCTGGCAAGGGCAAACAGATATTACATCACTTATAAATGCTCAAGCTGATACAACATCAACTACGTCAGAATCTACATCAAGCTCGACAACTAGTAAATAGGAGGTTGTTATATAATGCTTAAAAATTTCAAGAAAATTTCAAGAAGTGAGCTTATAGACTATATTAAGCAAAGAGAACCTGATTTTAACGAGAAGCGGTTAGATAATATTCTAAGCGCACTTTTTGCTGTATCTAAAAAAGAGAGACCAGCTCTAGACAAGAAATTCCAACCTGTTGAACGTAATTTCATTTATGACACCTATGTTAAATACAAGTCATTTACGGATGATGTAAAAAACAAAAAAGGTTATGAGAAAGCTGTTAAATTAACACTCAAGGAATATTCTAAGATAAGTAAAGACGGTGAGTCTAAGATGACACCATTATCTAATAAAATACAAAAGTTCTCTAAAGGAATAAACGTAACTAATCCCAAGAAAAGCAATAAAATAACAAAGGGGATTGTATACACGTCTGTTGCAATTGCTGCACTATTCATAGGCTCATATACATATTTACAATTTTCCGCCACTCAATCTTGGAAAGTTAAAAATGACGTTGTTAAGGTTGAACACCTTACTAAAAAACAGAAGAATAATATCTCTGTAATTTATAGTTTTAAGATGAAAAACAGGGTATATTCTGTTGTGAGTGGCAATGTTGGGAATTCTCTAGATTCTTGGATTATATCAGGTGATGATGTCCTTATTGATTCAAATAAGCCACAAAACAGTCCACTTATTGTTGCTCAAGTCATTGATTATTACAAGAATAAAGTTGGTAATGATATGACTATCAATTCTGTTTCTATTAAAGATGACGTTGTTAAAATTAACAATAAATCCTTTAAAGTGGAACGTGTATCCAAGAATAATTTTGTTGTTAAAAGTATAAACGGTGATGCTTACAAGCCTAAAAAGGGATTTTTCTTGAACCAAAATGGTCAAAGAGATTTACTTAAAAAGCTTAAAATAGAAGATGAAGAATTATCAATTAAATCATTTAAAATAAATAGCTATAAAAACTTAGAGGTTCTCTTTACTGACAGTAGTGGTAAGTTGTATACAATTGTTACTAATAAAGATGGTAAAGTTCAGGGAAGTGGTGTTGGAGACAAAGCATCAGCTAATAATTATATCAGTGATATATATAACCTGGATAATAAATAGAGGATATGGTCTATGGAAAATATTATACTAAGAAACTACCTTGATGATTTAAAGAATGGTCTAGATGTGTTTTATAAAGAATATGAACGTAGTATTGACCCAACATCATTTCTAATTTCAAAAAAAGCTAAATGGTTATTTGAATCTGATATTATTTATTCTAAAACAAATAAAGAGTTATTATTAAGTTCAATAATAAAGGATATAAATAAAACATTAATGGAACATTCTAACGATAAGTTTTCTGTATTAAACGTAGAAATATATAGTGGTGAAATCCATTTGTTTTTAGGGACTCATAATGAAAAAGAAAAGTTAGTTTCCTGGAAATTATTCAGTGGTGAAATCAGAGTACGTCATTTTGATTTAATTAATAAGAATAACGATAAAATCTCAATTATTAAAAGGGAAATAAAAGAAAAAAATAGAGAACTATTGGAAACATCAACTATACTTGCAAATAAAGATGCCCTTGCAAATAACGGTATGTTTGTTTCGTATACAAAATCTGTACTTAGACCACGTAAGTTTAAAAAGGATTCTGAATATATAATAGAAACAATTGAAGCTGATATAGAAGAATTGAACGCTAATATTAAAGCTATTGAGGATGTTAATTCTGAAATTAAAGAAGATACAAACACACGTGAGATTTTAGAAAAGCTTGCTGGTTTATTTTCTAAATTCCCTAGAATTAAAGGGTTGTCTCAATATAATAGAGATATATTAATAAAAGGAGACTAAATATGGTCAATGATAAAAGTAAAAGAAGTGGATTAAGAGAACGTCAAGTTCTAACAAATAATGCTATCTCTGCAAAAGACAGAGAAATTGGTGTGGCACAATACAATCAGAAGATTCAAAGCCAAATTGATGAAAAGAATAACAAAGAGGTTAAGGTTCCGTCCTTATATATGGATAGGAAAAATATCTTATTCAAAAGTAATTACTCTGTTATTTTATTCTCTATCTTACTATTGCTTGTAAATACAATTGGTCGTGGGTTTAAAGGCGATTGGTTATATATTATTATGAATATTGTATTTTTCATTTTATTCTTAATATTATCTAGATTGGTAAATCCAATTAACTTTGCAAGCGATAACGTAAACTATGTTATGCCTAAATTTAATGTAGTATATCACGAATTACAACGT
>ERZ650307.478-NODE-478-length-22401-cov-12.346639_pt1 | contig 22401 bp, 16 predicted proteins | sample MGYA00376243_ERZ650307 | MGnify/ENA primary metagenome ERZ650307 (study PRJEB26733, sample SAMN07839242) | wastewater metagenome | biome: urban; feature: artificial channel; material: waste water | place: USA: North Carolina | collected 2016-03-31 ... | reverse complement strand
TTTGGATTAAAACTTAGGCTTTGGTGGAGTAGTTTCTAAAATCATTGACAAAAAAAAGCTTCTTTGATAGGATAGAAAAATTTTTATAGGATTTTAAACTTATGAACAACTACCAAAAAGCAATAGAAAATTCAAATATAGTCTCAAAAACAGATATAAATGGAATTATCACTTTTGTAAATGATGAATTTTGTAATCTTTTTGGTTTTACAAAAGATGAATTAATTGGAAAAAATCATAATATTATAAGACATCCTGATACTCCAAAAGAGAATTTTGAACTGCTTTGGAATACTATTTTAGATAAAAAAGTCTATAAATCTACTGTAAAAAATATATCAAAAAATGGAGAAGATATTTATTTAAATACAACTATTATTCCTATTTTAGATGAAAAAGAGGAAAATATTGTTGAGTTTGTAGCCATAAGATATGATATTACAAATGAAGTACTACTTCAAAAAGAGCTAGAAGAGAAACAAAAAATTATATTTCTACAATCAAGAATGGCAAGTTTAGGTCAAATGTTAGGAAATATTGCTCATCAGTGGAGGCAACCTTTAACAGAGTTAAACTTAAGCTTATTTAATCTAAAAAAAGCTTTTGAAAATGAGAACAAAAAAGAGATTGAAAATCTTTATTTAAACTCAAAAAATCTAATACTAGGAATGTCAAGTACTATTGATGATTTTACAAATTTCTTTGCTCCAAAAAAACAAAAAGAAGCTTTTTTAATAAATCAAAGTATAAATGAAGCTTTGAAGATTTTAAATAGAGTCTTAGAAGATGAAAATATTAATATAAAGTTTGATATTTTAAAAGATTTAGAGATTTTTGGATTAAAAAATGAGCTAACTCAAGTGCTATTAAATCTTATAAATAACTCAAAAGATGCTTTTGTACAAAAAAATATCACAAATAAAGAGATAACTATAAAAACTTATACAAATACAAAAGATGATTTTGTTTATTTAGAATATATTGATAATGCTCAAGGATTAAGCAAGGAGCTATTTGATAAGATTTATGAACCATATTTTACAACAAAACATCAATCAATTGGAACAGGTCTTGGTCTTTTTATTTGTAAAATAGTTATTGAAAATAGTTTTAAAGGTGAAATTATGCATGAAAATATTTCAAATGGTTTAAAATTCACTCTAAAGTTTCCAAAAATAGTATGAAAAATCTAAAAGTTTTAATAGTTGAAGATGAGCAAAAATTAGCAAATTTAATAAGAAACTCTATAAAAGAGCTTTTTTTTAAAGTAGCAATTGCAAAAGATGGTATTGATGGAATTAAAAAGTTTAAAAGTTTTAAACCTGATATTGTAATTAGTGATATTTCTATGCCCAATTTAAGTGGTCTTGAAATGTGCAAAATAATAAAAAGTAATAACCAAACTCCTATAATAATTTTAAGTGCCTACAGCCAAAAAGAGATGCTTTTAGAAGCTATTGATTTGGGAATTTCAAAATATTTTATAAAACCATTTGATATTGAAAGCTTTATTGAGTACTTAAAAGAGCTTTCAAATAAGATAAATAAGGAGAAAGACTATACCTTAAAAGGTGGTTTTGTATTTGTAAAAAACTCTTGTAGTTTATACAAAGATAGTGAACTAATAAATCTTACAAAAAGAGAGAAAGAGTTTATAAATCTTCTAATAGAAAACAAAAATTTACTTGTAAAAATGGAAACTATTAAAGAAAATCTATGGGAATTAGAGAATATAAGTGATGAAAGAGTTAGAACTTTTATAAAAAGATTAAGAGCAAAAACATCTAAAGATTTGATTGAAAATGTATCATCTCAAGGGTATATGATAACATCTAATTGATTTTTTATTTGTTTAAATCATAGAGTAAATTAGTTTTGATAAAATCTTTTTCAAATCATTTTTCTCTTTTTGACTTAATACTTTAAAATGATTTTCTAATCTCTTTGAAGCTTCACAAATACAAGATTCTATTAGAACAACACCTTTTTTTGTAAGCGTTACAAAAGTTTTTCTTTTATCCTCTTTTGAAACATCTCTTTTTATAAACTCTCTATCTTCAAGTTTTTTTAGAACTTTTGTCATACCACCACTTGAAAATATTGTTGCATCATAAAGTTCTGTTGGTGAAAGTGAATGATTTTCATTACTAAAATAAAGTGCTGCTAAAACATCAATATCTGAATGTAACAAATCATAACTAGTTTTATAAAAACTCTCTGATTCGTTATAAATATGCTTATTTGCTAAAAACATTGGTAAAGATAAAGCAAAAATCTCATGCTTCTTATCTTTTGCAACTCTACTATAAAATTCATCTATATATTTTTTATTCATAGCGAAAATTGTATCTAATTTAAAATTAAAATTATCTTTCTAGCAAGACAATTTTAAGTAAAAAAAAGATAAAATCTTGTTTTATTTCTAAAAGGAGCAAAATGAAAAAGATATATTTTACTTTTTTAGTACCAATATTCTTATATAGTCAAAATTTAGAAGAGTTAGTAAATTTAACAATTGAAAATAGATTGGTTGAATCTTCAAAACAAAATTTAGATGCACTAAAAGATGAGTATAAAAGTGTACAAAGAGGTTATTTACCAAAATTAGATGCTGGTGCTTCATACTCAATAAATGAACATGAATATCCTAATAATCCAAAAAAAAGAGCAAATGCTTATGGTAGTCTGAACTACCTATTATATGATGGTGGGAAAAAATATGATATTTATGATGGATATGAAACAAATATAAAAAGTGGTGAAAAATCACTTGATGCTTTAAAAAATAATCTATCACTAACTGTTATTCAATACTACTTTGATTATCTATCTCTTGAAGCAAAAAAAGATGCAAAACAAAAAGAGATAGAACAATTAACAGCACAAGAAGATAGAATTGGAAGATTTTACAATGCAGGAACTACAACAGAAGATGAGCTTCAAAAAATAGTTTCAAGACTTCAAAATGCTATTGTTGAACTTCAAGAAATTGAATTAAATATTATTACAATTACACATAATCTTGAATACATTACAGGCACACAAGTATCGATAACAGATGGTTCAAAACTTGAAGATATTAATAATTTGATACAAAAAAGTCCTAGATTTGATATTCAAGCTTTGGATTTTGAGACACAATCAAAACAAAGTGTTGCACAAGCACAAAAAAGTGGATATTACCCAACAATTACTTTGGATAATACATTTAATTATTATGACAATAATTACGATAGAAAAATCAACGATACAGATATAAATAATCATCAAAATGTTGCAAGTGCAAATATGAAATGGAATTTATTCTCTTTTGGTCAAACAAAATATCAATATGAATCAAAACAAAAAGAGTATTTAGCTAGTAGATCAAATTTTGAGTATGAAAAGAATAAAGCTGATGTTGATTTACAATTAGCTTTAAAGTCATATAATATTGCAAAAGCAAAAATTAAATCAACAGAAGCAACTCTTAAAGCAGCTCAAAGTGCTTATGAAATAATCAAGTCAAAATTTGAAAATGGACTTATAGATAATGTTGCATTTTTACAAAGTTTAACAGAAAAATATGATGCAATAAGTCAGCATAAAAAAGCTATTAATGATTTAGAAGTGAAAAAAGCAACAATAATTTACCACAGTGGTGAAAAATTACAGGAGTATATAAGATGATAAAAAAATCAATAATATCACTTTTTGTGGCAAGTATAGCATTTACAAATCTAAATGCAAATGAAGCCCCTGCACTTCCAGTGCAAGTATTTAAAGCAGAGAAAAAAGATATTACTACAAGTAAAACTTATCCTACTATTTTGAAAGCTGTTGAGCAAGTAGATATTATTGCAAGAGTATCTGGGACTTTAAAAGAGAAAAACTATACAGAGGGGCAATTTGTAAAAAAAGGAACTCTTCTTTATAAAATTGAACCTGATACATATTTGGCAAATTTAAACTCGAAAAAAGCAAACTTTATAAAAGCAAAAAAAGATTTTGATAGAGCAAAATCTTTAATAGCTTCAAAATCTATTAGCCCTCAACAATTTGATGATTATACTTATCAATATGAGAGTTCAAAAGCTGCTTTAGATGAAGCACAAATTCAATATAACTACACAAATGTTACTAGCCCAATAGATGGAATTGCTGGAATAAAAAAACAAGATATTGGAGATTTAGTAGGAACAACTGCTACTAATTCTACACTTGTAACTATTACAAACACAAATCCAATTCATGCTGAATTTTCTCTTCCAAAAGAGGATATGAATAAATATATAAGTCAAATTAGAGAAAATAAAGCAAAAATTAATTTACTATTAGGTGATAAATCATTTAATGGAACTATTGATTTTGTTGCTCCTGTAATTGATACAAATACTGATACACTTCTTGTAAGAGCAAAAATAGAAAATCCAAATAATGAATTAATTGTTGGAAATTTTGGACAAATTGAAGTTTCAAACCTTGATTTAGGAGATATTTTTGTAGTTCCTGAAAATGCTATTTTAAAAACAGCACAAGCAACAGTTGTAATTGTTGTTGGTGAAGATAATATTGCAAAACCAACACCAGTTGTTGTTGGTGATTTAATTAAAGAGGGTGTTGTAGTAAAAAGTGGTTTAAAAGGTGGTGAAAAAATTATTGTTAGTAATATTGCAAAAATAAGACCGAATACAAAAGTTCAAATCGTAGATAAAGAGAAATAGTTATGATTTCATCATTCTTTATACGAAACCCTGTTTTTGCAGGAGTTTTATCAATAATTATTTTCCTTGTTGGACTTGTTTCTATGACAAACCTTCCAATAGAACAATATCCAAAAGTTCTTCCTCCTCAAATTGTTGTAAGTACAAATTATCCAGGTGCTAGTGCTAATACTATTGCAAAAACAGTAGCAGCTCCTCTTGAGCAACAAATTAATGGTGCTAAAGATATGATTTATATGAACTCTTTAGCAGATGATAGTGGAAACTTGTCGATTAATGTATATTTTGAAGTAGGAACAGATCCTGATAGTGCAAAAATTGATGTAAACAATAGAGTTCAAGCAGCTTTGTCTTCAATGCCTGAGCAAGTACAAAGAGTTGGAGTTGTTGTAGGTGAAAAATCTCCTAGTATTCTTCTATTTGCAATGCTTCAATCTCCAAATAATACTTATGACTCTATATATCTTTCAAACTATGCATTATTAAATATGGTTGAAACTCTAAAAAGAGTTGAAGGTGTTGGAGATGCTATGATTTTTGGGGCAAAAGATTACTCTATTAGAGTTTGGCTAGACCCTTCAAAACTATCAAAATACTCTCTTGCTACAACTGATGTTATTGCTGTTATCAAAGAGCAAAATAATCAATATGCAGCTGGTAAAATTGCAGCTGAACCAATTGCAAATAAGCAGATGTACACATATACAATTCAAACTCCAGAGAGATTTGATGATCCTGTTCAATTTGCTAATATTGTAATTCGTTCAAACCCTGATGGAAGTAGTTTAAAGCTTAAAGATGTTGCTACAATTGAGCTTGGTGCTAGTAATTATAGTATGCAAACAAGATTAAATAATGCACCTTCTTTACCAATTGGAGTATTTTTACAAAGTGAAGCAAATGCTTTAGAATCAGCAGCTGCTATTAAAAAAGCATTAGAGGAAGCTAGTAAAAATTTCCCTGAAGATATGACATATACTATTCCTTATGATAGTACAGATTTTATTACAGCATCAATTGAAGAGGTTGTAAAAACATTTGTTGAAGCTCTTATTTTAGTTATTTTAATTATTTTTCTATTTTTACAAAATTGGAGAGCTACTATTATTCCTTTAATTGCTGTTCCTGTATCAATTGTTGGAGCATTTGCTGGAATGTATGCTTTAGGATTTAGTATAAATCTTCTTACTCTTTTTGGTCTTGTTCTTGCTATTGGTATTGTTGTTGATGATGCTATTATTGTTATTGAAAATATCGAACGGCATATGGATATGGGTAAAACTCCAAAAGAGGCAGCATTTGCTGCTATGAGAGAGGTAACTGGAGCTTTAATTGCTATTATTTTGGTACTTGGAGCTGTGTTTGTACCTGTTGCATTTATGGGTGGATTAAGTGGTGAAATGTATAGACAATTTGCTATTACCATAGTTGTGTCCGTTTTAATCTCTGGATTTGTTGCTTTAACATTAACACCATCGCTATGTGTAAGAATATTAAAAAATAAAAAACATGAACCTAAAGGCTTCTTCAAATGGTTTAATACTATGTTTGATAAAGCAACTGTTGGTTATTCACTTTTAGTTAAAAAAACTATTAGATACTCTTTAATATCTATGTTACTATTTGGTGGATTGATTTTTATATCTTATGATATGTTTAAGGGAATGAAAACAGGATTAGTACCTGATGAAGATCAAGGTACCATATTTATATTTGGGTTTAATCCTCCAGGTTCATCTTTATCAAGAACTATTGAATTATCAGAAGAGATAAATGCAATTATTTCAAAAGACCCAAATGTTAAAAACATTATTACTTTAGCTGGTTATGACTTTACAACATCAGCTCAAAGAACACACACGGTTGCTACTATTGTTAAATTAAAAGATTGGGATGAAAGACCAGAATCAAGTCAATCAGCTCAAGCTTTATTAAAAAAATTTAGTGGACAACTAATGGGAACTAGTGAAGGATTCTCATTTGCTGTTATTCCACCTGCAATTATGGGTATGAGTGTTACAGGTGGATTTGATATGTATGTTCAAGATAGAACTGGTGGAAGTGTTGAAGATTTACAAAAAGTTGTAAATCAAGTAATCGAAAAAGCAAAAACAAGACCAGAGTTAATGGGAGTTAGAACCTCTCTATCTGCAACTATTCCACAATACAAAATGGATGTAGATATTGAGAAAGCAAAAGCAAAAGGTGTAAATATAAACGATATTTACAATACTATTAATGCAACTTTTGGAAGTTTTTATGTAAATGATTTCTCACTTTACGGAAGAACTTATAAAGTAAATATGCAAGCTATTGATACATATAGATCAAATGCTGAAGATATGCAATATATTTATGTAAAATCATCAAATGGTGAACTTCTACCTTTAGACTCTTTTGTAACTTTAAAACAGATTGTTGGGGCAGACATTATAGAAAGATTTAATCTTTTCCAAGCTGCAAAAGTTTCAGGACAACCAGCTGCTGGATATAGTTCAGGAGATGCTTTAAAAGCTATAGAAGAAGTTTCAAAAGAGGTTTTACCACAAGGTTATACAATTTCTTGGGTAGGAACTGCTTATCAAGAGAAACAAATAGGTGGAAGTTCTGCTCAAGCCTTTATATTTGGTATTATCTTCTTATTCTTAATTCTTGCAGCTCTTTATGAAAAATGGCTACTTCCAATAGCTGTTGTTTTAGCTGTACCATTTGCTATTTTTGGAGCTATTTTAGCTACAAATTTAAGAGGACTTGATAATAATATCTACTTCCAAGTTGGTCTCTTAGTTCTTGCAGGACTTGCTGCCAAAAATGCAATTTTGATTGTAGAGTTTGCTCTTCAAAAAAGAAAAGAGGGATACAATCTAATTGACTCAGCTTTAGAAGCTGCAAAAGTAAGATTAAGACCAATAGTTATGACATCTTTAGCATTTACTATTGGAGTTATGCCTCTTGCAATTAGTAGTGGAGCAGGAGCTGCTAGTAAACACTCTATTGGAACTGGAGTTGTTGGTGGAATGCTAACTGCAACATTCTTGGCAATTTTATTTATTCCACTCTTTTATGTATTAATCTCAAGATTAAGTAGAGAAAAAGAGGGAAATATTGCAGAGGATTTAAAAAGAGAAGAAGAGGAAAACAATAGTGAAAAATAAGAGGTAGGGTTTAATCCCACCCTCTTTTGTAGCTATTTCTAAATTAGAAGAAGTTCTTTTTGTATTTATATTTTTTGCCTGCACACTTGTTTTTCCATTAAACTCTTTTTTACGATCATTCCATTTTCTAGCAATAAAATAGCCTATAAACTCTATAAAAACTCTTTTTAGCTACTATTTCAAAATGAATTTAGAAGAGAAATTAAAAGAGTTACCAAATGATTCTGGTGTTTATCAATATTTTGATGAAAACGGTCATTTACTATATATTGGAAAAGCAAAAGTTTTAAAAAATAGAGTAAAATCTTATTTCAAATTTACTCCAAAACTCTTACCTGCTGATAAACTAAGTCCACGAATATATAAAATGATTAGTGAAACTACTTTTGTAGAGTGGATTGTTGTTCCAAATGAACATGATGCTTTAATACTTGAAAACTCTTTAATAAAACAACTAAAACCAAAATACAATGTACTTTTAAGAGATGATAAAACCTATCCATATATTTATGTTGATTTAAATGAAGATTTTCCAAGACTTGAAATAACAAGAAAAATAGAAAAAGGTAAAAATATAAAATATTTTGGTCCATACTCAAGTGGTGCAAAAGATATGTTAGATAGCATATATGAAATAGTTCCATTGGTACAAAAAAAATCTTGTATAAAAGGAAAGAGTGCTTGTCTATTTTACCAAATAGGAAAATGTAAAGCTCCTTGTGAGCAAAAAATAACACAAGAAGAGTATAAAAAACTTTTAGATGAAGCTTTAAGCTATATATACAATAAATCAAAACTTTTATCAAAACTAAAAGAGAAGATGAAAATATATTCAGATGATTTTCGTTTTGAGGATGCTTTAAATTTAAGAGATAGAGTAAAAACTATTGAAAAATCTGAAATTAAAACAGGTATAGATTTAGCAACAAATGAAGATTTGGATATATTTGCTATAAAATCTGCTAGTAAAAAAGCTGTGATTGTAAGAATGTTTATAAGAGATGGAAAACTTGCATCTTCAAATTATGATTTTATAAAGATAAATGATGATTTAGAGTTTGATTTAAATGAAGCATATAAAAGAGCAATTGTAAACTACTACTCAAATGAACTTCCAATTATCCCAAAAGAGATTATTGTAGCTGATGAAATTTTGGATTTAGATGACATTGAAGAGTTTTTATATAAAAGATTTAATAAAAAAATAAAAGTAATAAATCCAAAAATAGATAAAAAAGCTAGCATTGTAAAGATTGCATTAAACAACTGTGATGAACTTCTAAGAATTGAAGCTTCAAAAAATCAAACAACTATATATGAAGAGTTAAAAGAACTATTTTGCCTACAAACAACTCCTAGTTTAATAGAAAGTTTTGACAATTCTCATTTGATGGGACAAGCAACAGTTGGAGCTATGATTGTTTGGAATGAAAATTTAGGCTCTTTTGATAAAAAAGCTTTTAGACACTATAACCTTGAATCAAAAGATGAATATTCACAAATGAGAGAGATGTTAATAAGAAGAGTTGAAAGCTTTTCAAAAAATCCTGCTCCTGATTTATGGATTATTGATGGTGGAGAAACTTTGCTAAAACTAGCATTTGATATTGTACAAAGTATTGGGGTAAATTTAGATATTATTGCAATTTCAAAACAAAAAGTAGATGCCAAAGCATATAGAGCAAAAGGAAATGCGAAAGATATAGTCCATTTTAGAAAAAATGGTGAATACAAAAGCTTAAATCTTCTTACAAGTGATAAAAGATTACAGTTTATTCAAAGACAAAGAGATGAAGCACATAGATTTGCTATAAGTTTTCATAAAAAACAAAAAAGAAAAGAGGATAAAGAGATATCCTTTTTACAAATAAATGGAATAGGTGAAGCAAAAATAAAAAAACTTCTTCTATATTTTGGAGAGTTTGAAAAGATAAAAAATGCAAGTTTAGATGAGCTAAAAGCTGTTTTAAATGAAGTTGATTCAAAAAATATATTTGATTATTTTAGAAAGGAAGAGAATGGCTAGAATATTATTAAACAAGGATAACCTTTTTTATAATCTAGAAGCAATAAGCCAAAAAGCAACAAGTAAAGAGAAAGTTGCTGTAGTTTTAAAAGATAATGCTTATGGTCATGGAATCGTTGAAATTGCAAAACTATCATGTGAGTTTGGTATTAAAAAAGCAGTTGTAAGAAGTGTTGAAGATGCACAAAAAATAAAGGATTATTTTTCTTATATTTTAATCCTAGCACCTAATGTTTTTCACAACTATTCACATACTTTTCACATAGCATTAAACACACTTGAAAACATAGAAAAAATACCAGAAAATAGTAATGTTCATATCAAAATAGATACGGGAATGCATCGAAATGGAATATCAATAGATGACATAGAAGTGGCTATTTTAGGGCTTTTGAAACAAAAAGCCAATATTACAGGGGTTTTCACACACCATAAAGGAGCGGATGAATTATCAACAAATTTTTTCTTCCAAAAAGAACTTTTTTCCAAAGCAAAAGCTAAGGTAAAAGAGGTATGTGAAAAACTTTTTTTACCAATCCCAGCTTTTCACTCTTGTAACTCATCTGCACTTTTTAGAGAAAAAAATTTTGAAGAACTTAATGAAGATTTTGCAAGAGCAGGAATTGCAACTTATGGATATTTAGAAGATGATTTACCATTTGATTTTCCAAAACTTAAACCTGTAATGAGTCTTTGGGCTTCAAAAATGGCAACTAGAACTTTGAAAAAGAATCAAAGCGTTGGTTATGGTGGGAAATTCACAGCTACTACTGATATGATAGTTTCAACTTACGATGTAGGTTATGGAGATGGTTTTTTAAGACTTAATGAAAATCACAACTACACAACACCAAAAGGTTTTCAAGTTTTAGGTCGTGTTTCTATGGATAACTTATCTATAAATAGTGATGAAGAAGAAGTTTGTCTTTTTGATGATGTAAGAGAGTTGGCTAAAATTCACAACACAATAACTTATGAAATAACTTGTAGCTTAAAAGAGAACATAAAAAGAGAGATAGTTTAAAACTATCTAACTCTTCTAAAAAATATAACTCTATAAAGCATTACTTAAAATCTTTTCTAAATCATCTTTTTCTATATCATTTTGATATGATAAATTTTCTATAATATCCGAAATATTACTTTTATCTAATCCAAATTGATTTAATCTTGTAGGAGTTCCTATTTTATTAAACCAACTCTCAAGTGCTTCAATTCCTTCAAGAGCTGTGTTTTTTCCAAAAATCTCTTTAGCAAATCTAATAAACTGAGCCTCATTTTGTTTATAATACCACTTTGCCCAAGCTGGAATTACAACACTAAGCCCTGCTCCATGAGGTACATTGTAAAGTGCTGAAAGTGCATGTTCTATTAAGTGATTTGGAAATGAAAAACCAGATGTTCCAACTGTTGTTGTACCATTTAAAGCATTTGTTGCAGCCCAAGCAAACTCTCCTCTTGCACTATAATCATCTGGATTTTTTATTAAAATTTCAGTTGTTTCGATAACTGTTTTTATGATATTTTCAACTTGTCTACTCATATATTTTGGCTGAACTTTTGCTGTAAAATAACCTTCAATAGTGTGTGCGATTACATCAGTAGCTGAATAAACTAAATACTCTTTTGAAACACTTTTTTGAAGTTCTGGATTTATAACAGAAACTTTTGGATAAACCAAAGGTGACCAAATACTAAATTTTTGTTTTGTTTTCTCATTTGTAACAACTGCATATCCATTCATCTCACTTCCAGTTGCAGCAAGAGTAATTATGTCAAAAATAGGTAGAGCCTTTTTTATTTGCTCTTTACCTAAAAAGAAATCCCAAACATCAACATCATATAAAGTTCCAACAGCTATTGCTTTTGAGCTATCTAAAACAGAACCTCCTCCAAGACTTAAAACTCCATCTACTTGTTCATCTTTTGCAATTTTTATAGCATTTTGAATAGTTCCTAATATTGGGTTACTTACAACTCCACCAAAAGCTATAAAATCTACACCATTTTCTTTTAAACTATTTATTACTACATCAAAAAGTCCATCTTCTATAACTCTTTTGCTTCCATAAACCAATAAAACTTTTTTTACTCCATTTTGGCTTATATATTTTCCAATATTTTTCTCTTTATCTTTTCCAAACTCAATTTGTGTTGGATTACAAAAACTAAAATTTTCCATATTTTGCTCCTTTTTTTTGAAATTTTATCTATATTTCTCTTTATCTACTAAATTAACAAAACCCTATATAAATCATAATCTTGTATAATAAAAGCTATTTTGAATAATTTTTTAAAGGCAATAGATGAAATACAATTTTGATAAAGTGATAAATAGAAAAAATACAGACTGCTATAAATGGGATACTACAAAAGATGGAGTGATTCCTATGTGGGTTGCTGATATGGATTTTGAAGTTGCAAAGCCTATTGTGGATTCTATTATAAAAAGAGCAAAGCATCCAGTTTTTGGCTATACAATGGTTCCAAATGAGTATTTTGAAGCTGAGATTAGTTGGTGGAAAAAAAGATTTAACTATGAGATAAAAAAAGAGCATATTATTCCAACAGTTGGAGTAATTCCATCTTTAAGTGCAATAATTCAAACTTTTTGCAAAAAAGATGACAAAATCTTAATTCAATCACCTGTTTATCACTACTTTAATATAGTTATACAAAACAATGATTGCAAGGTTATAACAAACAATTTGATATATAAAGATGCAAAATATGAGATAGATTTTGTTGATTTTGAAGAGAAACTAAAAAATGATAGACCAAAACTATTTATATTATCAAATCCTCACAATCCAGTAGGGAAAATTTTTTCAAAAAATGAACTAAAAAAAATGGGTGAGTTGTGTTTAAAATACGATGTTTTAGTAATAAGTGATGAGATTCATAGGGATTTAGTTTTTAAAGATTATATCTTTACTCCTTTTGCATCTATTTGTGAAGAGTTTTTACAAAATTCAATTACTTGCACAAGTGCTACAAAAACATTTAACCTAGCTGGATTAAAAGCTTCAAATATAGTTGCAGCAAATAAAGATTTAAGAGTAAAATTAGACAAAACTCTAAGCAAAAATGAGATGAAAGGAGTTAATATTTTTGGAATTTACTCTTTGATTAGTGCTTATGAAGAGTGTGAAGATTGGCTTTTTGAACTACTTATTTATCTTGAAAAAAATAAAAACTTTTTGGAAGATTTTATAGCAAAAAATATCCCAAAACTAAAAGTAGTAAAAGCAGAAGCTACATATTTATTATGGATTGATATAAGCTCTCTTGGCTTAAACTCAAAAGAGTTTACAAAAAAACTAGAAGATCTAGGAAAAGTAAGAGTAATATCAGGAGTAACTTTTGGAGAAAATGGCGATAATTTTATAAGAGTAAATATTGCAACACCTCTTGAGATTTTAAAAGAGGCTTTGTTTAGCATTAAAAAAACTATCGAAAGTTTTTAATAGTTTGATAGTTTTTGAAATGACATCTAAAAAGTAAACAAAAGTTTATTCAGTTAATTAAAATAGAAATTTTTATAAATTTTTATTTAATAATTAGAAAAAAATTATGAAAATTAGGTATTATAAACAAGCACAATACTATTTTAAAATATTTAATAATTTTAGTAAGATTAACTTCTTTTATTAAAAAGCTTCTTATAAATTATATGAAGTAAAATAGTAATAAAATGATAAATTTGTTAATTAGATTACTTTATTTAGGAAAATTTCAAGAATGAAAAAAAATATAATTTATTTACTATTAATAATCTTTAGTACATTTTTAAATGCCAATGAGAAAGTTGTATTACAATTAAAATGGTTTCATCAATTTCAATTTGCAGGATATTATGCTGCGAAAGAGAAAGGGTTTTATGATGAAGTGGGTTTAGATGTAGAAATTAAACAAAGAGATTTAAAATATAATAATATTGATGAAGTAATAAATGGCAATGCCCAATATGGTGTTGCTGATTCTATTTTGATTTTATATAGATTAAAACAACAACCTGTTGTAATTGTCTCTCCTATTTTTCAACACTCACCTAGTGTATTTATTTCACTAAAGAAAAAAAATATTTCTTCTATTTATGAATTAAATAATAAAGATATTCTTTTCTATCCAAATAATACAGATGGTTTTTCTCTACTTGCTATGATTAAAAAGTTTGATTTAGATGTAAATCTTGTTCGTGAAAGATATAAAGATGATTACATGAGACTTATTAATAATGAAGTTGATGTAATGCCAGCATATATTGCTAATGAGCCATTTTTATTTAAAGAGAAGGGTTATGATGTAAATATTATAAATCCAACTAATTATGGCTTTGATATGTATGGAGATATGCTTTTTACAAATGAAGATGAAGCCAAAAACAATCCAGATAGAGTAGAAAAATTTAAAGAAGCAACACTTAAAGGTTGGAAATATGCTTTAGAAAATAAAGAAGAGATAATACAACTTATAAATGAAAAATATACTCAAGAAAAAACAATTGAACATTTAAGATATGAAGCAAATGCAATTGATTCATTGATAAATAAAAATCTTACACCTTTGGGATATTTAGATCAAGGAAGAATTAGATACATAAGTGAAATGTATAAATATTACGGTTTAACTGAATCAACAATAGATTTAAAAGATTTTTTATTTGATGAGATATCAAAAAAAGATAAAAAACTATCATTAAGTGATGAAGAAATAAAATATTTAAAAGATAATCCTATTTTAAAAGTTCATAACTTTGACTCTTTACCTCCATATAATTTCACTTTAAATAATTATCCTAAAGGTTTTGTGATTGATTATATGGAACTATTAGGTAAAGTTTTAGGTGTTAAAATTGAATTTATACAAAATAAATCTTTGAAAGAATCATTTGATATGCTTAAAAATAATCAGCTTGATATTCTTCCAAATATAGCAATAAATGATGAAAGAAAAAAAACTATAGATTTTACAAATTATTCATTAGTTAATTTTCAAATAAGCTTAGGAGTAAATAAACAGTCTGATATTAAGAGTTTATCCGATTTAAAAAATAAAAAAGTTTCTGTTGTAGAAAACTTTTTTTTAGAAGATATTTTAAAAAAAGAGTATCCAAGTATTATATTATATAAAACAAAAAATACTGAAGAAGCTATTGAAGCAGTTGCCTCAAATAAAGCTGATGCTGTTATACATAATTTATCTACAATAGAGTATTGGATAAATAAAAACTGGTTAAGTAATCTAAAAACTATAGTTTTAAAAGATGATAATATTCAAACTATTGTTCCTTTACATTTGGGTGTAAAAAAAGATAATTTAGTTTTAAAATCGATTTTAGAAAAAGCTAATCAAAATATAACAGAAAAAGATATTAGAAATTTAGTTGATAAATGGTTAAAAAATAGTTTTTATGAAGAGATAAAATTATCTCAAATTGAACATGATTATTTATCTAAAAATAAAACTATTAATTATTGTGTTAACTCTAATTTTATGCCTATTGAAAGAATCAACAATAATAGTGTTTTAGGGATAACTTCTGATTATATAAATATTTTTAAAGAAAAACTAAATATAAATTTTAATCAAATAGAAATAGAATCTACTAAAGATGGTCTTAATAAATTGCTTACTAAAGAGTGTGATTTGGTTACATTTGTACAAAATTCTGATAATACAACTAAATTAGTTAACTTATCAAATTCTCATCTTTCTTTCCCTTTTGTTTTAGTTACAAAAATAGATAAAACATTTATATCTTCTTTAAACTCTTTAAATGGCAAAAGAATTGCTTATGTTGATGAAATGTATAAAGATATGCTAATTAAAGCATATCCACAAATAGAATTTGTAAAAGTTGACTCTTTAAAACAGGGGTTAACAAAAGTAAAAAATGATGAATTCTTTGGTTTAGTAGGGATACTTCCTGTTGTTGGACATGAAATACAAAAAGATTTCTCAAATACTCTTAAAATCTCAAAAGAGATTTTTAACAACCTACCTTTTTCAATGGCAACCTCAAAAGATAATATAATTTTAAATGATATTTTAAATAAGTTATTTAGCTCTATTTCAAATGAACATAAAGATAGTATTAACAATAACTGGATTTCTGTAAATTATGAAAAAATAGTAAATTATGAAAAAGTGCTAATTTCTGGAATGGTTTTTTTATTAATTATTTTTATTATTTTCTTAAAAAATAGAGAGATTAATAATATTAATTCACAAATGAAAAAATATATTAAAATTGTAGATGAAAATGTTTTAACTTCATCAACTGATTTAGATGGAAATATAACATATGCATCAGAAGCTTTTTGTGAGATAAGTGGATATTCAAAAGATGAATTAATAGGAACAAATCATAGAATTATTAGACACCCTGACATGCAAGAATCTACATATAAAGAGTTATGGGAAACAATAACTAGTGGAAAAACATGGAAAGGTGAAATAAAAAATAAAAAGAAAAATGGTGATTATTATTGGGTTAAAGCATCTATTTCTCCTGTATTTGATAATAAAGGTGAAATTATTTCATATACAGCAGTTAGAGAGGATATAACAGATAAAAAAACAATTGAAGAGATTTCAATTACAGATGGATTAACAAATATATATAATAGAAGATATTTTGATGAAATATTTCCAAAAATTATAAATGAAGCAAAAAGAAAAAATGAGTTAATAGCTTTTTTATTTATGGATATAGACCACTTTAAACAATATAATGATAATTATGGTCATCAAAAAGGGGATGAAGTTCTAATAAACTTTGCAGCTTGTTTAAAACAGAGTTTACATCGTTCATCTGATTATACCTTCAGATTAGGTGGAGAAGAGTTCGCAGTAGTTTATCAAATGGAAACAAAAGAAAAAGCTGTTGAATTTGCAAACACCTTAAGAAAAAATATAGAAAATTTAAAAATAGAACACAAATATAGTAGTGTTAGCTCTTATATAACAGCATCAATGGGATTGATATGCAAAAATGCAAATGAAATAGTTATTGATGAAATATATAAACAAGCTGATGATTTACTTTATCAAGCAAAAAGAAGTGGTAGAAACCAAGTGAAAGTTAATGAAGATTAAAAGCTTCATATAATATATTTTACCTTCATTTACAGTATGTCGGAATTTACGACATACTGATTTTTCATCTAATTCTTCACTTTAATTTAAACTTTTAAATATCATTTATATCTTCCAAAACATACTCTTTTTTATTTTCAAGACAAAAATCCAAAAAGAGTTTAAAAGCAAAATTTACCTCATCTTGATTATATCCAGCAACAGATATTACAACTCTTCTTTCTTCACCAATAATCTTTGGCAAGGATGAAAACTCAAGGTGTGTTGGAATTTTTTTCATAACTTCTATTAAGTCATTTTCACTACTTACAATTGTCACTGTTTTTCTATATTTTTTGATATTTGATTTTGTGTAGTGTCTATCCAAAGCCTCCAAAACCATACTTTGACTCATAGATGGAAATCCTGGTGTAAAAAAGAATCTATCTTCTAAATAAAATCCAGCTACATCATTTACAACATTTTTTAGAAGTTTTGCATTTATTGGAAGATACGCCATATTTACTCTGTGAGGATAAGCCTCCTCTTTAAATCTATTTTCTATTCTTTTCTTTGCTTCTTCGTGAAACTCCATTTGTGAGTTTGTAAAAGCATCTGCAGCTATTTGCCTTGTAAAATCATCTGGAGTTGCTCCAATTCCACCAAAACAGAACATCACACTATGCTCATCAGATTTTATAAGATTAAATATTTTTAGCATCAACTCTTTATCATCTTCAATCACAAAAGATGCTTTATGTTCCCAACCACGCTTTAAAAGCTCCTGATTTAAAAATGCAAAGTGAGCATCTTTTCTTCTGCCATTTAAAAGTTCAGTTCCAATAATTACGCTATAAAAATTTACTCTATTTTTCACTGATTAAAATCTTTTTTAAACTATTTTTGACAAAATGAAACTTTCCATCTCATCTACAATCTCTTCTATAGTTCGCTCACCATCTATTTTTTTCAAAATATTTTTTGATTCATAAAAATCTTGAATAGCTTTTAAAGGCTCAATATACACACTCATTCTGTTGTTAAATACTTCAACCTTATCATCATCTCCCCTATTTCTTCCAAGCACTCTATCTTTTGCAACTTCTTCGCTTACAACTACCTCTATACAAGATACTAGCTCTAACTCTTTCTCATTTTTCAAATACTCATCCAAAGCACTCATCTGCTCTAAACTTCTAGGATATCCATCTATTATTATTGTAGGTGTTGGAGCATTTTTTATAGCATTTATTATAGTTTGTATAGCTATTTTAATTGGTACTATATTTCCAGCATTTACATATTTTGCTATCTCTTTTCCTATATCACTATTTTTTGCCATCTCAGCTCTTAGCATATCGCCTGTACTATAGTGAGTTATATTTTCGTGTCTTTTTGCTATAAGTTCGGCATCTGTTGTTTTTCCACTTCCAGGTGCTCCAATAATTAAAAATAGTTTTTTCATTCATTTCCTTTTATTTTTCAAGCAATCATTGTATCAAAAATCATTTAAATTATTAATCTACTATTTATATCTTATCTACTATTAAATCCTTTTTTACTACAATAAGCGAAAAAATTTTAAGGATAAAATATGAATTTAATGCTATTTGGAGCACCAGGAGCTGGAAAAGGAACTCAAGCTAAATTTCTAATTGAGAAGTACAATATCCCACAAATCTCAACAGGAGATATCTTAAGAGCAGCAATTGCAGACAAAACAGATATGGGAATGGAAGCAAAAAAATTTATGGATGCTGGGCAATTAGTTCCTGATTCAACAATTATTGGAATTATCAAAGATAGACTAGCAGTTTCTGATTGTAAAAATGGATTTATTCTTGATGGTTTCCCAAGAACTTTGGCTCAAGCTGAAGCTTTGAGTGAACTTATGCAAAATATGAAAATTAAACTTGATAAAGTTATCTCTTTAAATGTTCCTGATAGCTTAATTGTAGGAAGAATTACAGGAAGAAGAGTTTGTTCTGGTTGTGGAGCATCTTTCCATGTTGAGTTTAATCCTTCAAAAAAAGATGGTGTTTGTGACTATTGTGGTGGAGAATTAACTATTAGAAAAGATGATAATGCCGAAACTGTAAAAAGCAGACTTGAAGCATACCACTCTCAAACAGCACCACTAATTGATTTTTATAAAAAAATGGGTGTGTTTATGGAACTTGATGGTACAAAAGATGTATCAGAAGTTACAAAAGATATGATAAACGCTCTTTCATAAATAATTCTTCTATCAAAACTAACTATTTTTAAAAAAGAGCAAATAGCTCTTTTTTAATTTTTATTCCTATTCTAAATTATTGTGTATAAATTGTGTAAATATTTATAAAGTAGTCCTAAATAGTATCATTTATTTAAATTATTTAACTAATGTTTTATTTTTTTAAGAGTAAACTTAAAAGATTTTATTTAAAAAAGGATTCGCTATGAATAAACTCTTATGGGGTGTAATAGCAATAATTGGAGCGGCATGCTTTGGTTATTTAGCTTTACAGCAAGGAGAAACTGTTTCAGCTATGTATTTAGTTGTAGCAGCTGTTTGTATCTATATGATTGCATATAGATTTTATGGAAGATTTGTTGCTTATAAAGTTTTAGAACTTGATAAAAACAGAGCAACTCCAGCTATGATAAATGATGATGGAAGAGATTTTGTTCCGACAAATAAATCTGTTTTATTTGGTCATCATTTTGCAGCAATTGCAGGAGCTGGTCCACTTGTAGGTCCAATTTTAGCAGCTCAAATGGGTTATTTACCTTCGATGCTATGGATACTTGTAGGTGGAGTATTTGCAGGTGCTGTTCATGACTTTGTTGTTTTATTTATCTCTTCAAGAAGAAATGGTAAATCACTAGGTGAAATTATAAAAGAAGAGTTAGGAACATTTGTTGGTGGTGTTACTATGATTGCTATATTTGGTATTATGCTAATTATCATAGCGATTCTTTCAATGGTTGTTGTAAAAGCTCTTGCTGAATCTCCTTGGGGACTGTTTACTATTGCTATGACTATTCCAATTGCAATTTTTATGGGTATTTATATGAGATATTTAAGACCTGGAAAAGTTGGAGAAGCTTCAGTTATAGGTTTTATTCTTCTAATTTTAGCTATTCATTATGGAAGTATCATTGCAGCTGACCCTTATTGGAAACAAGTATTTACATTTGATGCTACAACTTTAGCATTTATAATGATGGCATATGGATTTATAGCTGCTGTTTTACCAGTTTGGTTCTTATTAGCTCCTAGAGATTATTTATCAACTTTCTTAAAAATTGGTGTTATTGTACTTATGGCTATTGCAATTGTTATTGTTGCTCCAGATATTCAAATGCCAAAAATGAATACACAATATTTTGATGGAAGTGGTCCTGTTTTTGCAGGAGCAATATTCCCATTTTTATTTATTACTATTGCTTGTGGTGCTATTAGTGGTTTCCATGCTCTAATTTCAAGTGGAACAAGTCCTAAAATGTTAGAAAATGAGACTCATGCACTTCCTGTTGGATATGGTTCTATGTTAATGGAGAGTGCAGTTGCTATCATGGCTTTAATTTGTGCGACAATTTTACATCCAGGACTTTATTTTGCTATTAACTCTCCTGCTGTATTTATAGGAACAGATGTTGTACAAGTTGCTCAAACAATCTCTACTTGGGGATTTAGTGTAACTCCTGAAGAAATTTTCACACTTACAAAAAATATTGGTGAAGAGACAATTTTATCAAGAACTGGAGGAGCTCCTACTTTTGCTATTGGGGTTGCACTTGTACTTCATGAAATTTTTGGTGGAGTTGATATGATGGGATTCTGGTATCACTTTGCTATTCTTTTTGAAGCTCTGTTTATTTTAACTGCTGTTGATGCAGGAACAAGAGCTTGTAGATTTATGGTTCAAGATATGCTAGGAAATGTTTATAAACCTTTAGGAAATACAAATAACTATGCAGCTGGTATTTTAGCTACATTTTTAAGTGTTGCTGGTTGGGGATATTTTCTGTATCAAGGAACTATTGATCCAAGAGGTGGAATTTATTCATTATGGCCACTATTTGGTGTAAGTAACCAAATGTTAGCTGGTATGGCTTTAATGCTTGCAACTGCAATACTATACAAAATGGGTAAAGCAAAATATACTTGGGTTACAGTATTACCTGCAACATTTGTTTTAATAGCTACTATGTATGGTGGAATTCAAAAAGTGTTACCTTTCAAAGAGGGTGATAGAGTTCATAATGCTGTAAGTCACGTTGCTACTGCACAAATTCAAATCAAAAAAATCGCTGATTTAGAAGCAAAAATTCCTACTTTGACAGTAGAAGCTGATATAAATAAAGCAAAAGCTGATATAGCTATTGCAAATAAACTAAAAAATTCAAATATAGTTAATGCTGTTTTAGCAGTGTTCTTTATGTTTGCAACTACTTTAGTAATTATTGCAACTTTAGGAATTTGTTTTGGAAGAATAAAAATACCTTTAAAAGAGACTCCTTATGTAAGACTTGATTCTCTTCAAAAGGCTTAAATGTGTTTGGAAAAATCAAAGAATTCTATGAAAAATCTGAAAAGTTTTTTCACCCTCTTGTGGGGCTTTCTAGCTATGAGAAATATCTTGAGCATATGAAAAGAGTTCATCCAGATAAAAAAGTTTTAACTAGAGGCGAGTTTTTTAATGAGTCTTTAGATAGAAAATACAATACTGGTGGTTTTAAAAAGTGTTGTTAAACTTTTAAGAGTAGAGTTTCTACTAAACATAAAAAGGCTTAGAACTTTTGTTCTAAGCCTTTTTTTATATCTTTAAAATAGTTGAATGATTTGTTCTAATAATCTATAAAACAACTTGTTTTTCTTTTAAAGCTTTTGCTCTTTTTTTCTTCCATCTATCAAAATATAGCATATATCCAGTTATTACAAATAAAGCCATAAGACTTGAAGCAATAAACATAAGCAGTTGTCCAATCCAGCCAAAATATTCTCCACTATGAAGTGGTAACATACTACTCATAAGCTGTTCATTTAATTTTTTATCTTCAAATTTTGCTTCTTTTACAACTATAGATTTATTTGGATCAATTTCCATAGAGTTTGACTCCCTAAAATGTGTTGCATCTGCATACAGATATGAAATTGTATATATACCATCTTTTGAAGGAGTAAGTCTCAAATTTGCATTTTTATAATCCCTTGAAACATTTTGATTAAAAATATCTGCTACTTTTTGAGCATTTTCATAAGAGATTAATTCTGGCTGTTTTTCAGATTTTTGCTCTTTTTCACTCTGCTTTTCTTTTTGTTGTCCTATTTGAACTACTTGAGTAGTTGGTGTAGCTCTTTTTGGTTGTTCAACTTGCATAACAGTAAACATTGCACTTCTATACCAATCATACGACCAATAAAGTCCTGTAAAACACATAAGTAAGA
>ERZ650307.476-NODE-476-length-22437-cov-14.836520_pt1 | contig 22437 bp, 20 predicted proteins | sample MGYA00376243_ERZ650307 | MGnify/ENA primary metagenome ERZ650307 (study PRJEB26733, sample SAMN07839242) | wastewater metagenome | biome: urban; feature: artificial channel; material: waste water | place: USA: North Carolina | collected 2016-03-31 ... | reverse complement strand
CCTAAAAATGATATAAATTGCCGCACAATTTTATCCGTATTAGGTGGAAATGTACATCTGACCTATATGGAAATCAAGAAAGTTCGAATTGATAGTTGCAACCCCCAGTATTGATTCGTAACACAAAAAAACCGCGCGGTCTCCCGCGCGGTTTCACCTTCACCCGGATTCACATCCGGGTTGCCCTCTAGATTTTCACTATAGACCATCAACGCATCAGGTGGTTGCCCACTTCGCGCATGCCGGCGGACAGCATGGCCAGGTCCAGCGTGTCGTAGCCTTGCAGTTCGCTCAGCATTTGCTGGCAGACTTCCAGTTCGCCGCCTTTGCCGGCCAGCCAGTGCTTGGCGTACTGCGCTTCGCCGCAGGCCGGGCAGGCCAGGGCGCTGGCGGTGAGTTCGCGGTGCAGGCGATACAGGTCGTCGCGCAGCGCCGAGCGGGTGAGGGCTTGCCAGCGGTTGTCGCGCGGCAGGCGGGTGATGGCGTCGCGCAGCCAGTCCAGCTCCAGCACGCGGCCCAGCTCGAAGTAGTTGGCCGCCACCACGGCCAGCGGCAGGTTTTGCGCTTGCGCCAGCTCCAGGATGTCAAAGCCGGCCACGGCAAAGTCCAGGCGGGCCACCACGCCGGCCAGTTCGGCCGGGGTGTGGGCGGCGTGCAGGCGTTGCTCCCAGTCGGCCACCGCCGGGTAATGGGCGGCGTCGATCCAGCCGGGCAGGCCGGCCAGCAGTTCGGCCATCGGCGCGCGGCAGCGGGCCACGGCGGCGGCGATGTCGCCCAGCGGGCGGCCGCTGCGCAGCAGCCAGCGGGTGGCGCGCTCGATCAGCGTGCGCACTTGCACCAGCATGCTCACCTGCACATCGGCCGGCACGCGGTTGTCCAGCGCTTCGATGGCGTTCCACAGCGCTTCGCCGTCAAAGATGCGGTTGACCGTCACCCAGGCTTGCACAATGTCGGCGGCCGGCCAGGCGGATTCTTCCTGCATGCGGAAGATAAACGTGGTGCCCATGCGGTTGACCACCTGGTTGGCCAGCTGGTTGGCGATGATTTCGCGCTTGAGCGGGTGGCGGCGCATGGCGTCGGCAAAGCGGGTTTGCAGCGCCGACGGGAAGTAGTTCACCAGCACGCTGTCCAGATCGGGGTGATCGGGCAGGGCCGAGGCTTGCAGGGCGCGGTCCAGCGAAATCTTGCTGTAGGCCAGCAGCACGGCCACTTCCGGGCTGGTCAGGCCCTGGCGGCTGGCGCGGCGTTCGGCGATGGCGCTGTCGTCGGGCAAGAATTCCAGCGCGCGGTTGAGCTCGCCGGTTTTTTCCATATGGCTGATCATGCGCTGCTGGGCAGACAGCATTTGCGCCGCGTGGGCTTTGTTCACCGCCAGAATCTGGGTTTGCAGGTAGTTGTTGCGCAGCACCAGATGGCCGACTTCGTCGGTCATTTCCGCCAGCAGCTCGTTGCGCTGCTTGAGCGTCATGTCGCCGGCCTGCATCACCCCGCCCAGCAGGATTTTGATGTTGACTTCGTGGTCAGAGCAATCCACCCCGGCCGAGTTGTCGATGGCGTCGCTGGACAGCGCCACGCCGTGGCGCGCGCATTCGATGCGGCCCAGCTGGGTGATGCCCAGGTTGCCGCCTTCGCCAATCACCTTCACCCGCAGCTCATTGCCGTTGACGCGCAGGCCGTCGTTGGCGCGGTCGTTGGCTTCGGCGTGGCTTTGCGTGCTGGCCTTGATATAGGTGCCGATGCCGCCGTTGTACAGCAGGTCGGCCGGCGCTTGCAGGATGGCGTGAATCAGCTCGGTCGGCGCCATGCTGTCGCGCTCCACGCCCAGCCAGGCGCGCACGGCCGGCGACAGCGGGATGGATTTGGCGCGGCGCTCGAATACCCCGCCGCCGTCAGAGATCAGGCTGCTGTCGTAGTCGGCCCAGCTGGAGCGCGGCAGGTTGAACAGGCGCGCGCGCTCGGCAAAGCTCACCGCCGCGTCCGGGTTGGGGTCAAGGAAGATGTGCTGGTGATTGAACGCCGCCAGCAGGCGGATATGCTCGGACAGCAGCATGCCGTTGCCAAACACGTCGCCGGCCATGTCGCCAATGCCGATCACGGTAAAGTCCTGCGTCTGGGTGTTGACGCCCAGGTGGCGGAAGTGGCGCTTGACCGATTCCCAGGCGCCGCGCGCGGTGATGCCCATTTTTTTGTGGTCATAGCCGGCCGAGCCGCCCGAGGCAAAGGCGTCGCCCAGCCAGAAGCCATATGCTTCAGACACGCTGTTGGCGATGTCGGAGAATGTCGCCGTGCCCTTGTCGGCGGCCACCACCAGATAGGGGTCGTCTTCGTCCAGACGGCGCACCGCCACCGGCGGGGCGATCTGGCCGTTGACCAGATTGTCGGTCAGGTCGAGCAGGCCGGAGATAAACATCTTGTAGCAGGCCACGCCTTCGGCCAGCCAGGCTTCGCGCTCGCTGGCCGGCGGCAGTTGCTTGCAGACAAAACCGCCCTTGGAGCCCATCGGCACAATCACCGAGTTTTTCACCATCTGCGCCTTCACCAGGCCCAGCACTTCGGTGCGGAAGTCTTCCATGCGGTCAGACCAGCGCAGGCCGCCGCGCGCCACCTTGCTGCCGCGCAGATGCACGCCTTCCACCCGCGCGCCGTACACCCAGATTTCAAACAGCGGGCGCGGTTGCGGCAGGAAGGGAATCGCCCCGGATTCCAGCTTGAACGACAGATACGGCTTGGGCTGGCCGGCGGCGTCGCGCTGCCAGTAGTTGGTGCGGCGGATGGCCAGGATGATGGTCAGCAGGCCGTTGAGGATGCGGTCTTCGTCCAGATTGGCGACTTGCTCGAATTGCTCGCGCACTTCGGCTTCCAGCCGGGCGCTGGCGCTGGCGCCGGCGTCGTCGTGCGCCGGGTCGAGGCGGGCCAGGAACAGGCGCACCAGGCCGCCGGTGATGGCCGGGTAATTGCCCAGGCATTGCTCGACATAGCTCTGGCTGAAAGTCAGCCCGGCCTGGCGCAGGTATTTGGCCAGCGCGCGCACCAGAATCACTTCGCGCCAGTCCAGGTCGGCCAGCAGCGCCAGCTTGTTAAAGCCGTCGTTCTCGCACTGACCGGCCGCCACGCGGCGCAGCAGCTGCTGAAAGCGCTCGCGCACATCGTCTTGCTCGATATGGGCGACATTGGCCACTTCCAGGCCAAAATCGTTGATCCACACCGTGGCGCCGTCGGCGCGCTCCACGGCGTAGGGGCGTTCGTCCTGCACGCGCACGCCCATATTCTCCAGCACCGGCAGGCTGGCCGACAGGCTGACCGGCTGGCCGGCGCGGAACACTTTCAGGTTTTGCCCGGCGCTGCCCTTGCGCAGCGGCTTGTACAGCTTGAGCGCCAGCGGCGCGCCAGCCAGCGCTTCTTCGATCAGGCTGATGTCCAGCACGGCGTGGCGCGGCGAAAAGTCTTCGCGGTAGGCCACCGGGAAGGCATGCTGGTATTGCGAATACAAGGTGTTGCCGCGCGCCTCGCCATGGCTGTCGATCAGCTGCTGGCGCAGCTCGTCGCCCCAGCCGCGCACAATGCGGGCGATGTCCTGCTCGATGCCCAGCGCGTCAAACGCCGGCAGCGGGCCAGGGGTGCGGATGATGTAGTGCACACGGGCCAGATGGGTGTCAGAAATCGACACACTGTATTCGGCGGCGCTGCCGTTCAGCGCCTGCATCAGGATTTTTTCGATTTTCAGCCGCACTTCGGTGCTGAAGCTGTCGCGCGGCACAAACACCAGCGCGCTGACATAGCGCTGATACAGGTCGGTGCGCAGGAACAGGCGCACGCGCGGGCGCTCCAGCAGATTGACCAGGCCTTCGGCAATCGGCTGCAAGACGTCCACCGGGATTTCAAACAGCTCGTCGCGCGGGTAGCTTTCCAGCACAAATTGCAGGGTTTTTTCTTTGTAGCTGTTTTCGACGTAATCACACTCCGCCATCACCGCGTCCATCTTGCGGCGCAAAATCGGGATATTGCGCGGCGATTCGTGGTAGGCGGCGGCGGTGTACAGGCCCAGAAAACGGCATTCGCCAATCACATGGCCCTGGGCGTCGTAGCGCTTGATGCCAATAAAGTCCAGATGCGCCGAGCGGTGGATGGTCGAGCGGGTCTGCGATTTGTTCAGCATGATCGGGCAGGCCGGGTCGTAAGCCAGCTCGCGCAGGTGCGCCGGCAGCACGGCAAAGCTGGCCGAATAGGTCTTGTCGCCCTGATTGCGCAAAATGCCGTGGCCGCTGCCCGGCACAATGCGCAGCGCGTCGCCGTCGTCGGTGCGCACCAGGTCGTAGGCGCAGTAGCCCAGCAGCAAGAAGTGGCGGGCGTTCACCCAGTCCAGAAACGCGGAAATCTCGTTCACGTCCAGCTTGCCATCCGGCAGCGGCGCTTGTTGCAGTTCAGCTTGAATGTCTTGCAGCTCGCGGCGCATGGCCGGCTCGTCTTCCACCGCCAGGCGGATGTCGGTCAGCACCTGCTCCAGCTCGGCCACCACCGTCGCCAGCTGGGCGGCGTCGCTGATGCGGTCGATTTGCAGATGAATCAGCGATTCCAGCGGCAGATTGCGCTCGCCGGTGCGACGGGCGTCCAGCAGGCGGCCGTCGGCGTCGCGTTCGACTTCCAGCACCGGATGCACCAACAGATGCAGGGTGAGGTTGTGGCGGGCCAGCAGCATGGCCACCGAATCAATCAAGAACGGCATGTCGTCGTTGACGATTTCGATGGCGGTGTGGGTGGATTGCCAACCGTGGCGCTCAAAATCCGGGTTGTAGGCGCGCACCTTGTGCTGGCCGGGCAGGCGTTCGCCGGCAAAGTCCAGGTGGGCCATGGCGGCGCCGTAGAGGTCGAGCGGCGCGGCGCGCTTGAGGTCGGCCGCCTCGGCTTCTTCAAAATAGGCGGTGAAATACGGGGCAAGCCGGGCGTGGTCGGCGGCGGGCAGACGCTCGGCGGCAATCGCGGCGACATCGGCAATCAGCGCGTTCAGTTCAATCTGGCTGGACAAGGACATGTGTTGGGCTCTTTTCAGTGCTAGGCAACAAGCTGGGGCAGAGTGTGTCTTGGCATGCGCCACTCCGGACAGGAAATGGGCATGCGCCGATTCTAGGCATGGCTCAAGCCTGCCACCTTCGGTTTTGCGACATGGAGATACAACATCAAGACGAGACGGGCCGTTGAAAGCGACATTTGTTCAGCACCGTGTATGCTGACACTCTGTTTATAGCTGGCGTTCAGGCTGTCGCCATGACAGCCGGGCGATCGGCGCGCCCACCTGGCCCGGCGGCCATTCCGCAGGCATGCGGGCGCCGGGCGAGCGGATTCTGGCGGCATCGCAGCGAGGGCAATGGGCAGATTTTGCCCCGACACGGCCAGATAAAAGCACAAAATGCCCTGCACAACCCTTGCGCAGCGGTGATGCTCGCCGCTACCCTGCCGGGTTTGGTGAAACCTGCCTGCGCCGGGCGCATTCCGCCATTTTACCTGCCGCCCGCGCCTTTCCACGGCGCGCTTGCCATCCTTGCCGATTTACCCTAGTGTGAGTTCTGACGTGCCCGTTCAACCGATCCTGCCTGCCCGCCGCTCTTCCATGCCGGAACCCACCCCGCCCATCCAGAAACCCCTGCGCTACGGCTTTTTGCTGTTGCCGCAGTTTTCCCTGTCCGCCTGGGCCTTGGCGGCGGATGCGCTGACGCGCGCCAATGGGCTGGCCGAACGGCGGGTGTTCGAAACGCTGACGCTCAGCCTGGAAGGCGAACGGGTGCGCGCCGGCTGCGGCGTGGACATCACTACCGACCTGACGCTCAGCTACGCGCCCCGGCTGGATGCGCTGTTCATCGTGGCCGAAGACGCCCAGCTGCCGGTGGATGTCGAGCTGTTGCAACGCCATCTGGCGCTGCTGTCGCCAGACAAGCTGTTTATCGCCGGCCTGGACACCGGCAGTTACTGGATGGCGCGCGCCGGGCTGTTAAGCGGCTATCGCGCCACCCTGCACTGGCAGGAAATCAACCGCTTTACCGAAGAATTCCCCGATGTGATCGTGTCGTCCAATCTCTACGAGATCGACCGCAATCGCGGCTCGTGCGCCGGCGGGGCGGCCACGCTGGATTTCATGCTGGCGCTGATTGGCCAGCACATGGGCGCCGACTTTGCCGCGCAATTGTCCGAAGTGTTCAGCATCGAGCGCATCCGCCCCGGCAACGAGCGCCAGCGCATTCCGCTGCAAACCCGCATCGGCGGCAGCCAGCCCAAGCTGACCGAAGCCGTCAGCCTGATGGAAGCCAATATCGAAGAGCCGCTGACCACCGACGATATTGCCTTTTATGTCGGCGTGTCGCGCCGCCAGCTGGAACGGCTGTTCAAACAACACCTGAACACCGTGCCGTCCAAATACTATCTGGAACTGCGCCTGAACCGCGCCCGCCAGCTCTTGCAGCAAACCAGCAAATCCATTGTGCAAATCGGCCTGTCGTGCGGGTTTTCGTCCGGGCCGCATTTTTCCAGCACCTACCGCAATCATTTTGGCATTACCCCGCGCGAAGAACGCGCCCAGCGCAGCCAGCAAGGCTAAGCGCCGCTCACAAAACCCCCTGGCGTCGTTGCCGTGGGTTGGCTGCACGCCTGGCCAGGGCCGCTGTTTTGCCTGGGGTGAGTGGTGTAGGGATGCACGCCGCATTGCCCGCATGGCGATGGCTGTGTAGCATGCCGACCACATTGCTTTGCGGATATCTTGATGAAAATTTCTGATTTGTTGGCCTGGGCCGCCTTGCTGGCCCTGCCCTGCGCCCAGGCGGCCGAAGCGCCCGCCCAGCCCAAACCGCGTGAAGTCTGTTTGGCCTTGCTCAATGGCGCACTGGCGGCCAGCGGGATCGAGCAAGTGTGCCAGCTGCCACAGCGCACACTCAGCAGCCAACTGCACCAAGGGTTTGCCATGCTGGGCTGCCAGCAGCATGTCCCCGAGCAAGAAGGGCTGCAACTGAGCAAACGGGTGTCGGCTGACCTGAATGGCCAACTCGGCCAGCAAGGCCAGAAAGCGTTTTGCGCGCAAAAGCAGCCGATATACCAAAATACCCAACGTCAGTTTGCCCCGCTGCTGGAAAAAGCCCGACAGGCGCCGCCACGCTGAGTCACCGCGCACTTGGCGCCGCTAACCAACCCCTCCTGGCGTCGTTGCCCGACCTGGCTTTACGGTCTGCAGCTGCACGCCTGGTCAGGATCGCTGGGCGGGGTTTGGTGAGCGACGCCTAGTCCAGCGTCAGCTGCACCCGGCCGGCGCACACCTCGCGCAAGCGCGCACTCAGGGCCGGCATTTGATCTGCCGGCAGACGCCAGCGCAAACATACCTCGCTGGCGTGGCTGACGGCCAGCAGCTGTGCGCCGGCCTGCGCCAGCTCGCGGCGTAATACCCCTTCCAGCGGATACGCTGCGGTGGCGCTGCCTTCGCACAGGGCCACCTGGGCAATCTTGTCGGCGCTCAGCAGCGCTTGCGCCACGCTGTCGGTATAGGCGCGCACCAGGCCGCCGGCGCCCAGTTTCACCCCGCCAAAATAGCGCACCACGCTGGCCAGCACGCCTTCCAGCTGCTGATGGCGCAGCACTTCCAGCATTGGCCGCCCGGCGGTGCCGCTGGGCTCGCCGTCGTCCACCGCGGCAGACTGGCCACCCGCCAGCAAGGCCCAGCACACATGGGCGGCACCGGGGTGTTCGGCGCGCAAGGCCGCCACCCGCGCTTGTGCGCTGGCGCGGTCGGCCATCGGTTCGACGCAGGCGATGAACTGGCTTTTTTTGATGATCAGCTGATGGTGGGCCGGGGCGGCCAGGGTGAAGGGCATGGGCACATCGCCAGAAGGCAGAAAGGCGCAAGGGTAAATTCTGCTGGCGCGCCAACACAAGCCCCGCACCGGATTCAGCGGTGTATAATCCTGACGCTCTCGTCCCCTCAACGGATGGCGCGCCCGCCGCGCCCGATTTCTGCATGAAAACTCCGCTCTCTTTTTTGCTTGCCGCCACCCTGCTGGCGCCGACGCTGACTTTTGCCAACACCGTTGCTGCGCCGATTGCCGCGCCCGCCGCCGCCCCGGCCAGCTTTGTGCCGCCGCCGCCCGAGATTGCCGGCAAGGCGTATTTTCTGAATGATTTCAACAGCCAGCTGCCGATTGCCGTGCGCGACCCGGATTTGCGGGTGGACCCGGCCTCGCTGACCAAGCTGATGACCGCCTACCTCACCTTCAAGGCGCTGCGCGAAAAACGCCTGAGCCTGGAGCAAACCCTGCTGGTGTCGGCCAAGGGCTGGAAAACCGAGGGTTCGCGGATGTTTCTGGATCCGAAAACCCCGGTGACGGTGTCTGATCTGATTCGCGGCATGATCGTGCAATCCGGCAACGACGCCTGCGTGACGCTGGCCGAGGCGATTGCCGGCAGCGAAGAGGTGTTTGGCCAGGTGATGACGCGCGAAGCGCGCCGGCTGGGCATGAACGGCACGCATTTTGTCAATTCCACCGGCCTGCCCGCCCCCAACCACTACACCACGGTGCGCGATTTGAGCACCCTGGCCAATGCGGTGATTCGGGATTTCCCGGAGTTCTATCCGATTTATTCGATGAAAGAATTCCGCTATAACAACATCACCCAGCCCAACCGCAACCTGCTGCTGTACCGCGACCCGCGCGTGGACGGCATGAAAACCGGCTTTACCGACGCCGCCGGCTACAACCTGATTGCCTCGGCCCGCGCCGACGGCCGCCGCGTGGTGTCGGTGGTGGTGGGCACGGCCAGCCCGGAAGCGCGCGCCAACGAAAGCAGCAAGCTGCTGAACTACGGCCTGCAGTTTTTTGAGTCGCCGCGCCTGTACGCCGCCAACAAGCCAGTGGGCAAGCTCAAGGTGTTCAAGGGCGAGGCCAGCGAAGTGAACCTGGGCTTTACCCGCGATATTTACGCCACCGTGCCCAAGGGCAGCGCCGCACGCATTCAGGCCAAACTGGATGCCCCGGCCAAGCTGATTGCACCGATCAAGGCTGGCCAGCCGGTGGGCAAGCTGACGGTGACGCTGGATGGCAAGGTGCTGGCCGAACAGCCGGTGCTGGCGCTGAATGCAGTGGGCGAGGCCGGTGTGTTTGGTCGCTTGGTGGACAGTGTAAAACTGTGGTTTAACTGATTCAGTCACCACACTGTTGCCATGTCATCTTTGCAGATGGCCTGGCGTAGCCAGCAGGCATCAGACCATGCAGGGCGATTCCAAGGGCGTGTAAGTCGTGCCGGTGGGATCGCCCTGCATGGTTCGGCAGCAGCATCCACCATGTATTACAATGCCGCCTATGTATACACCAAAATACGTATCACGTTCTGAATGGCTGACCGTGCGCGGCCATGCCTTTCATGTGCGCCACTGGGGGAGAGAAGGCGCGCCCAAGCTGTGGATGCTGCACGGCTGGATGGATGCCTCGCCCACCTTTCAGTTTGTCGTTGATGCGCTGGAACGTGACTGGCACATCATCGCCCCCGATTGGCGAGGCTTTGGCCTCACCGCCTGGAACAGCGGCAGCTATTATTTTCCGGATTATCTGGCCGACCTGGATGCCCTGCTCAGCCTGCACAACCCGCAGGCCCCGGCGCGGCTGGTGGGCCACAGCCTGGGTGGCATGGTGGCGATGAGCTATGCCGGCGCCCGCCCGGAGCGGGTGAGCCGGCTGGTGTCGATTGACGCGTTTGGCCTGCTGGATATCCCGCCCGAACACGCGCCGCAGCGCTATCGGCAATGGCTGCAAGAATGCGCGCAACCGCCCGGCTTTGCCCCGGTGGCCGATCTGGATCACTTTGCCAGCCGGCTGATGCGCCGCAATCCGCACCTGACCGCCACGCGCGCACGCTTTCTGGCCGAACACCTCACCGGCATCAGCGCCGACGGCGTGCGCCGCCATCTGGCCGATCCGCGCCATAAAATGGTGAATCCGGTGCTCTACCGACTGGAAGAAGCCAAAGCCTGCTGGCGCGCCATTCGCTGCCCGGTGCAATGGATTCTTGGCGGCGGCGCCAGCGACCACCCGCTGACCGGCAAAATCCGGCAAACCCTTCACGAACGCGCTGCCTGTTTTCATGAGCTGGAACAGCTCACCATCGCCGACTCGGGGCATATGGTGCAGCAGGAACAACCCGAACAAGTGGCCGCCGCCATCGAGCGCTTTATGGCGCCGACACGCGGCGAAGCGCCATAAAGCGCGGCCAATGGATCACCTGTTTGCCATATGGGCTGATAATTAAGTAAGCTTTCGGCATGTTTCGGCCTGCCGACCTTGTTTACTCACTCACCAAGCCCTGACCATGACCCTGATCCGCCCCATCCGCCTGGCCCTGCTCCTGGCCAGCTTCAGCAGCGTGCCCGCCCTGGCTGCCCCCGCGCCTGAGCCCTCCCTGGCCAAGATGGCTACCGAAGCCATGAACCAGCTGTACAAACGCTACAACGACAGTAAAAAATGTTGGGTCACCCGCTACCAAGGCGACATCTATTGTATGGAGATTGATAGCGTGAACCAGGCCGGCGGCATGCTGCATGTCTTTGCCATCGGCAGCACTTCAGACGCGGCACATGTCACGCCCGGTGTTGCCGGTGGCATCGTGCTGGACATCACCAGCCGCCCCGCCAAGATTGTTGCCGCCAGCAAGGTGATTGGCGGCTACGGCAATACCGGCACGCCACCCGACGCCTGGCAGTTTACTCGCCTGGGCAGCGAAGCCTGGGGCTGGATCAATACGTCTGGCTACGTCAATCAAGGCGTGGTTGAGGGTTCAATGTGCATTCTTGGCGTGCGTGGCAAAGAAATCGTCGAGCTGGGAGTATTTGCCAGCGAGTTCAGTTGCGATGACTGTGGTGTCAAGGGCACCGCAAATGATATCAAAAGCACCATCCAGTTCGACACGCTCAACGACAAGCCCATGTACCCCTTCACGGTGCGCATGTTTGGCAAGCGCAATGGCAAGCCGCTGGACATCACCTATAAAAACATCAGTTTTGATCCAGGCACCGGCCGCTACCGGATGCCTAAAATGCTGCTGGACAGATAAACGCGGCTCACACAACCCGCCTGGCCTTGTCGTGCAGCTTTGCCGTATGCCTTGTGGTGTCAGTGCCGCGTGCTTAATCAGGTACATGGCACTGAGTGTTGTTATCGGCGCTAAAAGACCCGCCAGGCCAACTGTGAATGCAGCGGTGTCCTCTCATCCGGATGCTGTCCACATGAAAAATGATGATTTTTTCATGCTTTCTAACAGATTCAACATCATGATGACATTGACAATTTAATGATTTATCGTAAAAATATGCTTTGTACGCAAAAGCAGAATTTTTCCGCATGACACCAGCCAGGATCATACGATGTCAGATACAGTCAAGGTAGCGTTGATCAGTTTACTGGCAACGGTACTGACTGCCGTTGTGGCGAATATTGACAAGATTTCCGCTGGTGTCAGTCAGGTGCTTGTGCATGCAGACAAAGCACAAGGCAACCTCTCTCGCACCACACAAGCCGCACGCCAAGAAAAAACCGACGAGCAAGCGCTGAAAGAGGCGCAAATCCTGTTGGAAGCACTGGCGCCCAAGCTGGTTCGACAACGGTGGCAAGGCGGCACTCACATCCGTACCCAAGCATTGGCCGTTGAGCAAAGTGAGCAAAGGCAGGCTATTCAGCTGGTGCTGTTCTGGAATGTCAGTGATAGCACCTATCCCGAAAATGCCAGGCAAACTCAATATCAGCTGGAAGGCGTGTTGTTGATTGATGCCTTGGGTAACGTCAATCTCAAGCCCAAAAGCATGAATCAACCTTTGAAGCTATATGAACAAGGCCTGAATAGCCACCGTGGCGATACAATCACCTTCGGGCGATTTCCTGAACTGGCCACCATGACAGCCCTGGCAGAATCTAAATAATTTTTAGTGGATAAGAGCGGCTAACAAAACTCAGCGCCGCGTTGCTGGCCAGGCGTGTGGTCGTAGACAATATGGGTACACATTTAACCCTGCGGCCTACGTTACCCGCCCTACCCCGGTTGCCAAGTCCACGCATTGGAACAACAAGCCCCCACACATCGTTACGCTGATTCGGTATCGCCTTGCGTGGCGAGGTGATTCACCAAATTATTCAACACCCTAGCCCCTGCCCGCGTAGCGGCATCCATCCCTGTTGTCCATCTGCACATCCCACAAACACACCGAGAACTTCGGTAAGTGCAATGCGCCAACTGCTGCTGCGTCGCCCCGTCCAGTTCTTCCTGCACCCGCGTCAGCAAGGTTGGGTTGCAGGGTGGTAACGGCGCGGGCCAGGGTGTCACCCTGCTCGCAAGCCGTCCAGCCACGCCGCCCGCTCGCGCAACCGCTGCGCCACATCCGCCGCCAGGCCGTCGATGGCAGCCACCGTGCGCAGGCGCGCCGGGTCGGGGCGGTGTTCGGCTTGCAGGGCGTTGAATTGCGCCAGGCTCAGCGTGTCGGCCGGGCGGGAAACCAGCGTCACCGGCGCACCCGGCCACAGCCGGCCGGGCTGACGCACCGCGCAATACCAGCCGGTCAAGCTGTGCTCGGCGATAAACATCGACAGCTGCTCCACCTCCAGCCGGGCGTTGATTTTCCAACAGGGCTTGCGCGGCTGGGTGACTTGCAACAGCGCCTCGCCCACTTGATAACAATCGCCCAGACACACGCAGGTTTCGTCCCAGCCGGTGGTGGACAGGTTTTCGCCCAACACCCCGGCGCGCAGCGCAGCGGCGGCTTGCGGCGCATGGGCGGCCAGCCGGGCGTAATGCTCGGCCGGATAGTGGTGAATGGCCTTGTCCGGCCCGCCATGAAACCGCCGGTCGGCCTGCACATCGCCACGCAAACCATCCACCGTGGCCCAGGCCTCGTCCACCGGCTGTTTATACATGCCGGTGGGGGTTCCGTCGCCGGGCAGGTGAGCCAGTTGGCCGATGAATAATCCGGAAAGAGTCAGAGAGGGGAGCATGGGATAAACCGGAAAAGGGCAGGAAGGGAATTGTACGGGAAGGGCCAGGGTGGTGGCGCGGGGATTGGCCATCGGGCACGGTAGTGTTGCGGGCGAGCCTATAAAAAACGCGCCAAGAGTATCTCCTGGCGCGCTTTTGTCTGCATGGCGGGATGGGCGGTTTTTCTTTCAGTGTCGCCCTGGCCTGGCTTACCCCGCCCGGCTGTTGCGGCGTTGGCGTTTTTGCGCTTCGACTTCATCCGCGCGCACGTCGGCGGCGAGTTTGTCCAGCACGCCGTTGACGAATTTGTGCCCGTCGGCGCCGCCAAAGGTTTTGGCGATTTCGATGGCTTCGTTGATGATCACCGGATACGGGGTTTCCGGGTGTTGGGTGAGCTCCAGCGCGGCCACGCGCAGGATGGCGCGCTCCACCGGGCTGACTTCTTCCGGGGCGCGTTCGTAGTGGCGTTGCAGTTGCTCGTCCAGGCTGGCGATGTCTTGCAGCACGCCAAACAGCAGGGTGCGGAACAGGGCTTCGTCGGCCTTGGCGAAAAATTCATTTTCGCGCAGGTTTTTTTCGATGGTGCTGGCGGTGTGGGCGTTCAATTGCCATTGGTACACCCCTTGCACGGCAAATTCACGGGCGCGGCGGCGGGCAGTTTTCATTCAAAAAAGCTCTTGTTCAGATTAACCATTTCCACGGCGACGCGGGCGGCTTCGCGGCCTTTGACTTCCATGCGGGCTTCGGCTTGTTCGTCGGTTTCGGTGGTCAGGATGGCGTTGGCGATGGGCACGCCGGTGTCCAGGCCCACGCGGGTGACGCCCGCGCCGGATTCGTTGGACACCAGCTCAAAATGGTAGGTCTCGCCACGAATCACCGCGCCCAGGGCGATCAGCGCGTCAAAGTCTTCGTCTTCAGACATGGCCAGGGTTTGCAGCGCCAGCGGGATTTCCAGCGCGCCGGGCACGGTCACCAGGGTGATGTCTTCGGCGGCCACGCCCAGCTTGATCAGCTCGTCCAGGCAGGCGTCGCGCAGGCCGTGGCACACCACCGGGTTAAAGCGGCTCATCACCACGCCAATGCGCAGTTCGGCGCCGTCCAGGTTGGGCTCTACGATTTGGATATCGGGATGCATGGGAGTCTCCATTGCCGCGACGGCCATGGCGGCCGTCGCAAAACAGGTGATTTTACGCGTGGGCCGCCTCGGGCAGCAAATAGCCCGACACTTCCAGGCCAAAACCGGTCATGCTGGGGATCTTGCGCGGCTGCGAGAGCAGGGTCATGCGGCCCACGCCCAGCGCCTTGAGCATTTGCGCGCCGATGCCAAAGGTTTTGGCGTCCCACTTGGCGCGCGGGCGCTCGGCGTTGAGGTCGGGCAGCGCGCGCTCCAGCAGCTCGGCGCCGTGTTCGGTGCGGTGCAGCAGCACCACCACGCCCTTGCCGTCGGCGTTGATCTTGGCCAGCGCTTGGGCCACGCTCCACGAATGCGGGCTTTGCCCGGCGTCCAGCCAGTCCATCACCGACAGCGGCTCGTGCACGCGCACCAGGGTGTCGGCGTCCGGGCGGATGTCGCCCTTGGACAGCGCCAGATGGGTTTCATTGGTGGTGTTGTCGCGGAAGGCGTGCAGGGTGAATTCGCCAAACGGCGTGGCCACCTGGCGCTTGCCCACTTGCTCGATCAGGCATTCGTGGCGGCTGCGGTAGTGGATCAAGTCAGAAATCGCGCCGACTTTCAGGCCGTGCTGCTCGGCAAACACCAAAAGCTCGGGCAGGCGGGCCATGGTGCCGTCGTCGTTCATGATTTCGCAGATCACCGAGGCGGGCTCCAGGCCGGCCAGGGCGGACAGGTCGCAGCCGGCTTCGGTGTGGCCGGCGCGCACCAGCACGCCGCCGTTTTGCGCCTTGAGCGGAAAAATATGCCCCGGCTGCACGATGTCGCTGGGCTTGGCGTGGCGGGCCACGGCGGCCTGCACGGTGCGGGCGCGGTCGGCGGCGGAAATCCCGGTGGTGACGCCTTCGGCGGCTTCGATCGACAGGGTGAAGTTGGTGCCGTGCGACGAGCCGTTGTTGCTGACCATCAGCGGCAGGTTGAGCTGGCGGCAGCGCGCCTCGGACAGCGTCAGGCAAATCAGCCCGCGCGCGTATTTGGCCATGAAGTTGATGGCTTCCGGGGTGACGTGTTCGGCCGCCAGCACCAGGTCGCCTTCGTTTTCGCGGTCTTCCTCGTCAACGAGAATGACCATCTTGCCGGCCTTGATGTCGGCGATGATGTCTTGAATAGGACTGAGCATAATGGACTAAAGGAATTCGGAAGAATCAACCAGAGCCGGCCAGGCGGCCGGTGTGTGAAGTGCAGTTCTTCTATCATACCCCAGTGCGCCGATTTCCGCGCGCGCGATGGCGCTATCGATAGTGTATTTGGCAATATGCCGGCCGTCAGCGGGCCATTGCCGGGGGCCAGGGCGGCCGGCGCAAAATTTTTTTGCCGGGTTTTTGGCATTCCCGCCTGCGCGGGCAGGGCAATGGCTTAAAATGCAACACTTCCTTGCCAGATGTGCTGTCTGGCTTATCGACTGAGTATTGGCATGAAAAAACTGCTTTACCTGGCCTGTCTGGCCTCGCTGCCCGCCTGGGCGGCGCTGGACGCCGATCTGGTGGCCGCGCGCAATGGCGGCCCGGCCCTGTTTGCCGCGCAAGACAGCGCGCAAGGCACGGTGCTGGAAAGTTACCCGCGCTACTGGGCGCTCAGCCGCAATCTGGACGCCGCGGGCAGCGGCGAAGTGCAGGCCTTTTTGCAACGCTACGCCGACAGCGCCCTGGCAGAAAAACTGCGCCTGGACTGGGCCAAGCGCCTGGCGCGCAGCGAAGCCTGGGCTGAATTCGCCCAGGAATACGCCAAGCTGCCGGCGGTGGCGCGCGACGACGATGTGCAATGCTCGGACACCCTGCTGCGCTTAAAGCAAGGCGATGGCGAGGCGCTGGCGCAGGCGCGTCAGCGCTGGCTTACCCAGCGCACCGCCACGCCCGGCTGCGCGGCCTTGTTTGATCAGTTAAGCGGGCGCTTGTCTGAGGCGGACATCTGGCGGCGCGTGCGGCTGATGCTGGCCGCTGGCAATGTCAACAGCGCGCGCGCCATCAGCCAGGCCACCGGCCAGCCGCTGTCCGCCGCGCAGGTGACTAGCCCTGGCGTGGGCGATCTGTCCACCCAAGCCGGCCGCGAAAGCGCGCTGTTCGCCATCGTGCGGCAGGCCAAGAACGACCCGCAAGGCGCCGGCCAGCTGCTGGCCAGCCTGGAGGGCCGCCTGCCCAAGACCGACGCCGGCTATGGCTGGGGTCAGGTGGGCATGGCCGCCGCCAAACGCCAGGACGGCTGGGGCGCGCTCAGCGCCTACGCCAAGGCCGACAAGCGCCAGCTCAGCGACGAGCAATGGGAATGGTGGGCGCGCGCCGCGCTGCGCGTGGGCCACTGGGAAACCGTCGCCCAGGTTACCGAAGACATGCCCGAGGCGCTGCGCAACCAGCCGGCCTGGACTTACTGGCAAGGCCGCGCGCTCAAGCAACGCGGCAAAACCCAGGACGCCAACCAGCGCTTTACCCGCATCAGCCAGCTGAACAGTTTTTATGGCCTGCTCGCCCGCGACGAGCTGGGCACGTCGGTGGGCGAAACCCCGGCGCGCTACACCCCGTCCGAGCAAGAAATCGCCAGCATGCGGCAAAACCCGTCGCTGGCGCGCGCGCTGGCCTTGTTTGATATTGCCCAGCGCTTTGCCCGCCCGGAATTCCGCGAAGACGCCAAGCGCGAATGGCGCTTTGCCATGCGTAATCAGCCGGATGAATCGCTGCTGGCGGCGGCGGAAATCGGCCGTCAGGCCGGCTTTTACGATATGGCCATTTATAGCGCCGACCGCACGGTGAACCTGCACGACTTTACCCTGCGCTATTTGTCGCCCTACCGCGACGCCACCCAGCGCTACGCCCGCCAGCTGAATCTGGACGAAGCCTGGGTGTATGGCCTGATTCGCCAGGAAAGCCGCTTTGTGCACATCGCCCGCTCCGGCGTGGGCGCTTCTGGCCTGATGCAGCTGATGCCGGCCACCGCCAAATGGGCGGCAAACAAGATGGGGCTGGGCAGTTTCTCGGTGAACGATGTCTCCACCAATATCCAGCTGGGCACCTGGTATCTGCGCCATGTGTTCGACGGCCTGGACGACAACGCCGTGCTGGCCACCGCCGCCTACAACGCCGGGCCGGGCCGCGCCCGCGCCTGGCAATCTGGCGACACGCTGGAAGGGGCGATTTACGCCGAGACCATCCCGTTTACCGAAACCCGCGATTATGTGCAAAAAGTGATGGCCAACGCCGTGCATTATTCGGGTCATCTGGGCAGCGCCCGGCTGCGGCTGAAAGACCGCATGGGCTGGATTCCCGGCCGTTGAGCGACGATGGCAACAGGAAAGAACCTTGCATCATGAACACATGTTTTGACGCGCTGATTGTAGGGGGCGGCCTGGTGGGCGCCAGCCTGGCGCTGGCGCTGGCGCGCCAGGGACGCCAGGTGGCCTTGATTGAAGGCCAGCAGCCGCCATTGACCGGGCTGGACCGCCCCGACGACTGGGATCCACGGGTGTACGCCATCAGTCCGGCCAATCAGGCTTTTTTGCAGGGACTGCACGCCTGGCCGGATGCTTCCCGCCTGGGCGTGGTGGCCGGCATGGACGTGCGCGGCGACCGCCACGGCCGGATTGCCTTTCACGCCGCCGACGCCGGCCAGCCGGCGCTGGCCTGGATTGCCGAAAACCGCTGGCTGCTGGCGGCGCTGTGGCAGCAACTGGCCGACAGCCCGGCACAATGCATTGCCGGCGTGCGTCCCACCGCCATCAGCCAGCATCCGCGCCATGTCAGCCTGACGCTGGACGACGGCCGCAGCCTGAACACCCGCCTGCTGATTGGCGCCGACGGGGCCAACTCCTGGGTGCGCCAGCAAACCGGCATCCGCGTGGATGTCTCGCCGTATGGCCACAGCGGCGTGGTGGCCAATTTTGTCGCTGAGCGCGACCACGGCAATATCGCCCGCCAATGGTTTTTGGGCGATGGCATCCTGGCCTGGCTGCCCTTGCCGGGGCAGCGGATTTCCATGGTGTGGTCCACCGCCAAGCCCGAGGCGCTGACCGCGCTGGACGCCGCCAGCCTGTGCGACACCGTCGCCCAGGCTGGCGGGCGCGAGCTGGGTGGGTTTAGCCTGCTGACCCCGGCGCATGCTTTTCCGCTGCGGCTGATGCGCCCGGACAGCGTAGTGGCCCCGCGCATCGCCCTGGTAGGCGACGCCGCCCACACCGTGCATCCGCTGGCCGGTCAGGGCGTCAACCTGGGCTTTGGCGACGCCCACGCCCTGGCCACCCTGCTGGCCGAACACGGCGGCGACCCCGGCGAATGGCTGCTGCTGCGCCGCTACCAGCGCATGCGCCGCGAGGCGGTCAACACCATGCAGCTGACCTGCGATGGCCTGTTCAAGCTGTTTCATACCCAAGACCCGCTGCTGGGCTGGCTGCGCAACACCGGCCTGTCGCTCACCCAGCATCTGCCCTTGATTAAACGGCAGCTGGCCAAGCAAGCTATCGGCTTTTGAACCAAGAACTGCTCACACAACCCTCCTGGCGTTGTTGCCCGACCTTGCCGTGCTGCGGTCGTGCCAAGCCAGCCGCATCAAGGCGGCGGTGGGGCCACAGCCGGCAATCACTGATTTGCCGTTTTCTTTCACTACCGTGTCTTGCCGATAGGCCGGTACACCGCTCATGCGCTCAAGCCATTTGTAAATGCGCATCCACCAATTCACCCAGGCGGCGCAAAGCCTGGTCTTGCGCTGGCGTCCAGGGCGCGCCGCAAGAAAGCCGCATGCTGCTGGCAAAGCCTTCGCGCGCAGAAAACAGCGCGCCGGGCGCCAGGCTGATGTTTTCTTGGGCGGCGGTTTCCATCAGCGCCACGGTGTCGGCCTGCGGCGGCAGCTCCACCCACAGCACATAGCCGCCTTGCGGCGCGTTCAGCCGGGTGCCGGCCGGAAAATACCGCTCGATGCCGTCCATCGCCTGCGCCACCTGATCGGCGCAGGCGCGGCGCAGCCGGCGGATATGGCGGTCAAAGCCGGATTCCAGAAACTGGGCCACCACCTGCTGCATCAGCGCTGGCGTGGTAAAACTATTGATGTATTTCAGCACCTCCAGCTTGGCCTGATAGCGCCCGCCGCACACCCAGCCCACCCGCAGGCCGGGTGAGATCATCTTGGTGAACGAGCTGCAATACAGCACATTGCCGCAGGTGTCGAACGCCTTGGCCGGCAGCGGCCGCTCGCGGCCAAAGTGGAACTCTCCATAAATATCGTCTTCAATCAGCGGGATATTGCGCTCGGCCAGCATCTCCACCAAGGCGCGCTTATTGGCCTCTGGCATCAGGCTGCCCAGCGGGTTGGAAAAATTCGGCGTCAGCAGACAGGCTTTTACCTGGCCGTGGCGGGTGGCCAGCTCCAGCGCCTCCAGCGACACGCCGCTTACCGGGTGGGTGGGGATTTCCAGCGCCTTCACGCCGTGGCTTTCCAGAAGCTGCAACACGCCAAAATAGGTGGGCGATTCAATCGCCACCACATCGCCGGCCTGCGCCACCGCGCGCAGGCACAAGCTCAGCGCCTCGATACAGCCATTGGTGACGATGATGTCATCCACCGCCAGCCGGCCGCCCCAGCCCAGCGCGCGGCGGGCAATCTGCCGGCGCAGACTGTCCAGCCCGGCCGGCTTGCCATAATCGCTGAGCAAATGACTATGACGACGCAGCGCCTCGCTGGTCAGCTTTTGCAACTGCGCGCCCGGAAACAGCTCGGCCGCCGGCACCGCACAGCCAAACGTGCCAGCGTGGGCAATGCGCATATAACGCCACAGCAGCGCATTCACCGACACCAGCGACGGCTCGGGCGAGGGCGAGCTTTGCGCCGGCAGCGGCAAAGGCGGGCGGCGGCGCACATAAAAGCCGGACTGCGGCCGCGCCTCGATCAGCCCACGGTCTTCCAGCACGCGAAACGCTTCGGTGACCGTGGTCAGGCTGACCTGACGGCGGGTGCGCATTTCGCGCAGCGACGGCAGTTTATCGCCGGGGCGCAGCGTGCCGCTGGCGATCATGCTGGCGACATCGTCGGCCAGATGCTGATAAAGCAGGGTGGGCGTGGTGGCGTTCATGGTGTCAATCAGGCGGTGAAAGTCGCTCACAAAACCAGGCGCACGCAGACAGGGTAAGTCGTACGGCAAGCCAGGAGGGTTTGCTCAGCTGCGCTCAACACAAAAAAGCGGCAAGGTGCGAGCTTGCGGCGCGGTTTTTACTGTGGCGGCTGTGCGGCGTTTTGCCGGCAGCGCGTCATGCTTATGCTCGCGCCTGTCGCCCTGGCCCGCCAGAGACAGTTGCAGTGCAACATGAGCATGACAGTTGAACAACTGCCCAGGCAAAACCGGTCAAAATCGGGCCACTGTGCCTCTGCCGGCGCAGCGCGACACAGCCTAGCATGATTGGCGTCCCCACACCGCTTTCAGGAGCCCAATCATGACCCCCACCCGTCACTGTGTTGCCGCTGGCCAATTACTGACACTGCCCGCCCGCGCCGGCCAATTGGCGCGCTGCGCCAGCGGCGTGCTATGGCTCACCGCTGGTGATGGCGATGTGGTGCTGCGCCCCGGCGACAGCTACCCGGTGCCCGCCGACGGCCCACTGTTGGTCGAAGCCGCCGACCAAGGCGTGCTGTTGCTGGAAACCCCGAATGCCCACGCCCGCCGCCGACCCCGCCCGCTGCGCTATCCCGGCTTGGGACGGGGGGCGGTGTGGGTGCTTGGCTAGTAGAATGTCAAGCCGTGGATTTCTCTTGACCGCGACGCGCTCTGTCGCGGTATCCAGTTAACATCATGCTCCAGACATTCACCACATGGTCTTTATGACAGACCGAGGAGCATCTGATGACACATCTTCCCCTGAAACCCCTGCTGCTTGCTGCTGGCCTGTTTATGGCCAGTGCGCAGGCGGCCACACCGGATATTCAGCCTTATCTGGGCAAATGGCGCACGGATGATGGCGAAGTGCTGGCATTGAACGCCAAAGGCGACGTCCGTATTCAACAAGCCAACCGCAAGGGTGACTGCACAGGCCACTATGCCAATCGCTACCAAACCCTATCTCGTGAGCAACTGGTGAAAGATTTGCAACGCTTCATCCGTGAACTTGATCCGGAAGAGGACGATATTCACACCCAGCGCCGACTGGCCAATGAGCAACTGCAACAACTACGCAAAAATGCCCAGTACACCAGTTTGTTTTCAATGTGCAGCGATGGCTCCCGCACCCACGTATTCATCAGCCCCAGCCACGGGTTTTATCTGGAAGAAGGTGGCGGCAACGAATGGCTGGTGCTGATGCGCAAGGTGCAACCATGAAATCATCCTTGCCATTTCTGCCTGCCCTGCTGGCCTGCCTGACCATGCCTGCCATTGCGGCCAGCTTCGACTGCGGCCAAGCCAGAACGCCAGTGGAGAGAGCAATTTGCACCGACCCGTCACTGTCGGCGCAGGACGAGCAACTGGCCTTGCTATTTGAACAAGCCAAGCTGCATGGCGAACGTAGCGAAGTGATCCGCCAGCAAAAAGGCTGGTTAAAAACCCGCGATGCCTGCAAAGACCTGACCTGCCTGCGCAAGCAATACAAATCACAAGTACAGCTTTTGCAGCCAGTGGCCGCTGCTATTGGCCAGGGCATGCCATGGACCGGGCGATATATCGTCAATCGTGATAATGAGCTGGCCATTCGCCAAATTGGCCCCAAACAGATTGAATTTGATTTTATGGGGTGTGGCTATTCTGCTAGCGGAACCATTTCCTGCAATGGCGTGCATGGCGTAGCCCGTGTACAAGGCTCGCGCGGTCATTTTTCGGCAGAAGATTGCAACCTTCAATTTTATCGCCATGAAGATGGCAGCATGTCGGTAGATCAGCAGGGTATTTGCGATTTAGGCGCTTACGTGACAATGGGGAATCAGTATCGTCGGGTCTCCAAAGCTGTGCCGACATTTCCTTATAAAAGCGTACTGGATGGAATGTGACACGTCATCTCAATGCACGTCACGAACAAGCAACGAAACAGGAGAAAAATATGATCAAGATTCAGGATGCAGAATGGACCACGGTCGGGCAAATGTGGTGGGCGTTTGTCTGGCGGGTGGTGGTGATTGGCACTTTGATTGGCCTGGTGGTTGGCTTCATCTTTGGTTTTCTTGGCGCCATTATGGGCAATACAGCGATGGGGCAAATGATGGGCATGGGGTTTTCCATGCTGCTCAACCTGCCAGTGAGCATCTGGGCGTATCGGGCGGCACTGACCAAGCGGTTTGATGGGTATCAGTTGGCGCTGGTAGCGGAATAGATAGAGCTTGCAGCC
>ERZ650307.475-NODE-475-length-22454-cov-7.077548_pt1 | contig 22454 bp, 14 predicted proteins | sample MGYA00376243_ERZ650307 | MGnify/ENA primary metagenome ERZ650307 (study PRJEB26733, sample SAMN07839242) | wastewater metagenome | biome: urban; feature: artificial channel; material: waste water | place: USA: North Carolina | collected 2016-03-31 ... | reverse complement strand
CTTGCCGTACTATCTGTACTGTCTGCGGCTCGCCGCCTTGTTAGCTTACTTTTTTAAATTGGTATTATTCCGACTCAAGTCGGAATCCATATTTTTGTATATAACAAAGTAATTCAAAATTAATTTTTTGAAATATTGCTCGTTCGTGTGAAAAACTTATAAAAATCGAAGGCCGTCTGAAAGGGTTCAGACGGCCTTTGGGTTATAATTCATAGGTGAATGAAAAAAAACATGAAAGGCCGGTTATGCCTGGACAAGATTTGAATTTGGGTCGTTTGGTGCATGGCTATTGGCGTGCGCATGAGTGGGGTTTGAATGCCGAGGGTTATTTGGCGCTGATTCACGATGTGCTCTCGCTCGGCATCCGCACGTTCGACCATGCCGCCTGCTACGGTGGCTTTGCCAACGAAGAGGCATTCGGGCAGGCGCTGGCGCTGGAAAAAGGCCTGCGCGAGCAGATGACTATTGTGAGCAAATGCGGCATTGTGTTTCCCAATGCCCAATTGCCGGAAATGAAAAGCAAACATTACGACAACAGCCGCGCCCATATTGTTTGGTCGGCCGAGCGCTCGGTGGAAAAGCTGCAATGCGGCTATCTGGATTTGCTGCTGATACACCGCCCCTCGCCTTGCGCCCATCCCGAAGAAATCGCCGCTGCGTTTGATGATTTGCACCGCCGCGGCTTGGTGCGCCATTTTGGGGTGTCAAACTACAGCGCACAGAAATTCAGCATGCTGCAATCGTATGTCGACCAGCCGCTGGCCACCAATCAAATCGAAATTTCGCCGCTGCATTTGGCGCCTTTTGAAGACGGCAGCCTGGATTATCTTTTGGAAAAACGCGTGCAGCCGATGGCGTGGTCCCCCTTGGGCGGCGGGCGCTTGTTTGACAAGGCCGATTTGCAAAGCCGCCGTGTTGCCCAAGCCTTGTTGGCCGCCGGCGAGCGGCAGGGCGAAACCCGGCTCGACACGCTAGCCTATGCCTGGTTGCTGGCGCATCCGGCCAAAATCACGCCGATTGTCGGCTCCGGGCGTTTGGCGCGCATCCGCGATGCGGCAGATGCGCTTGCTGTGTGCTTTACCGAAGAAGAATGGATAGCCGTGTATGCGGCAGCACAAGGGCATGATGTGCCGTGATTTGAGGGTTTGATCAAAGAGGCCGTCTGAACATTCAGACGGCCTCTTTTTATGCGTGTGCATTTGCGGCAAGCGCTGGCGGCTCGAGCATTTCAAGCGCAGGTTTTCACAGCCAGCCTTGCAGATTTTCTTCCGCCAACGCCGCCAGCGCGTCAATCCAAGCCGGGTTGTCGTTGAGGCAGGGAATATAGTGAAACTGTTCGCCGCCGGCGGCGTGAAACTGCTCGCGCCCGGCGATGGCGATTTCTTCCATGGTTTCGAGGCAGTCGGCAGCAAAGCCGGGGCAGAACACGTCTAGCGTGGTGGTGCCTTGTTTGGGCAGGCTGTCAAACAAATCCTGCGTTGAAGGCCCCACCCACTTGGCTTTGCCGAAGCGGCTTTGAAACGATACCAGATAATCGGCTTCGGCCAAGCCCAAAGCGGCAGCCAAAAGTTTTGCCGTGTGGCGGCATTCTTCGGGATAGGGGTCGCCTTGGTCGTGGCCGGCCTGCGGGATGCCGTGAAAGCTCAGCATCAGCTTGCTGCCGCGGCCGTGCACCGCCCAATAGGCTTCGATGTGCTGCTTCATGGCTTTGATATAGCCCGCATCATCGTAAAAGCGGCTGATGGTGCGCACGCTCATTTGGTTGCGCTGCTGCTGCAACACGGCAAACACTTTATCGAGCGCGGCGGCGCTGCTGGAAGCGGCATATTGCGGGTAAAGCGGCAGCACCAATAAGCGGCCGACGCCTTGCGCTTTCAATTCGGCAAGGGTGCGCGGCACAGAGGGCTCGCCGTAAGTCATGGCGTGACGCACGATGATGTGTTTGGGCAGCTTTTGCGCCAATGCGGCGGCCTGGCGCTCGGTAAACACGGCCAGCGGCGAGCCTTCGGGCAGCCACACTTTTTCATAGCCGTGGGCGCTTTTTTTCGGCCGCAAGGTGAGCACGGGGCCCTGCAAAATCGGCTGCCACAGCCATTGCGGCAATTCCACCACGCGCGCATCGGAAAGAAATTCGCGCAGATAAGGGCGTACGGCGGCGGCGGTAGGCGCGGCCGGTGTGCCGAGATTGAGCAGCAGCACGGCGGTGCGCTGTTGTTGCGCAAAAGGCAGAGCCGGTTCGGGCAGAAAACGGGGCATGTTTGTCCTTGTGGAAAAGCGGTTCAGACGGCATATCGCAACTGGTTGCATTTTTAGATTAATGGCATGAATCAGGCCGTCTGAAAAGTTTTCAGACGGCCTTTAAATGTTTACAAATTGTCTTTTTGCGCCAGAATGCGGCGGCTGCCACCCACATCGGCAGGCGACACTACGCCGGCATCTTCCAGCGCCTGCATCAGGTTGGCGGCACGGTTGTAGCCCACGCGCAATTGCCGCTGCAGCGAAGAGATGGAGGTTTTGCGCGATTCGAGCACAAAAGCCACGGCCTGGTCGAATAATTCGTCGCTGTCGGCATTGGGGTTGACGGTGTTGGTGGTTTCCAGCGCCGCTTCGCCGCTGAGCAAGCCCTCGATATAGTTGGTGGGTGCCTGGCGCTTGATGTGGGCCACAATTTGATGCACTTCGTCATCCGATACAAAAGCGCCCTGCAAGCGGGTGGGCTCGGCGTTGCCCGGTTGCAGAAAGAGCGAATCGCCGTATTTGAGCAATTCGTCGGCGCCCATTTGGTCGAGAATGGTGCGGCTGTCGATTTTGCTTTGCACGGTAAAAGCCATGCGGGTGGGAATATTGGCTTTAATCAAGCCGGTAACCACGTCCACGCTCGGGCGCTGGGTGGCTACAATCATGTGGATGCCGGCGGCGCGCGCTTTTTGCGCCAGGCGAGCGATTTGCTGCTCCACCGATTTGCGCTCGGTCATCATCAGGTCGGCCAATTCATCAATCACCAGCACAATCATCGGCAGCGTTTCGAGCGGCTCGGGCGCATCGGGGTTGAGGCTGAAGGGGTTGAGCAAGGGCTTGCCGGCGGCTTTGGCCTGCTTCACTTTTTGGTTGAAGCCCTCGATATTGCGCACGCCCACATGCGAGAGCAGGCGGTAGCGTTTTTCCATTTCGGCCACGCACCAATTGAGCGCCTGGCCGGCTTCGCGCATATCGGTAACCACGGGGCAGAGCAAGTGCGGAATGCCGTCGTAAATGCTCAATTCGAGCATTTTCGGGTCGATCATGATAAAGCGCACTTCTTCGGGCGTGGCCTTGAAAAGCATGGACATAATCATGCCGTTTACACCCACCGATTTGCCCGAGCCGGTCATGCCGGCCACCAAAAGGTGCGGCATTTTGGCCAAATCGCCCACCACCGGCACACCGGCGATGTCTTTGCCCAGCGCCACGGTGAGCTTGGATTTGGCTTCGGTAAACACATTAGCCGCTAAAATTTCGCTCAGCATCACATCTTGGCGGCGCGCGTTGGGCAATTCGATGCCCATGGTGTTTTTGCCGGCAATGGTTTCCACCACGCGCACGGCCTGCAACGACATCGAGCGCGCCAAATCTTTGGCCAACCCCACAATCTGGCTGCCTTTCACGCCTTGCGCCGGCTCGATTTCAAAGCGGGTGATCACGGGGCCTGCGGTGGCCGACACCACTTGCACGCCGATGCCGAATTCGGCCAGCTTGGCTTCGATGCGCTCGGCGGTTTGCTGCAACACATCGGGGTTGACCACGGGCGCTTCGCCTTGCGGCTGACGCAGCAGCGCCAATGAAGGTTTGCTGTATTCGCCTGTGGGCAAGGGTTCGGCGGCTTGGCCTTTTTCGTCAAACAAAGCCGGCTGCACCGGTGCGCTAGGCGGCGCCACTGACACGGCCACTGCTTTGCGGTTGCTGCTGGTGCCGTCGATTTTTTCCACCGGCTCGGCGGTGATGCTTTTCGCTTCGCGCACCATGCGGCGGGTGGTTTTGGCATCGGGCAGCTCTTTGATGTATTTGTGCTCTTTGCGGATAAGCTTCAGCCACAGCCATTCGATTTTGGCACCGGCTTTTTCGAGGATATCCAACCATGAAGCCTGCACCAGCAGCGATAAAGCCAAAAGCATAATCACCAGAATAATCAGCAGGCTGCCCGAAGTGCCCAACAGCCAGCTCATGCCTTGTGCGGCAAACGAGCCTATCATGCCGCCCGCGCCCACCGGCAGCGCTTCGGCAAGCTGGGTTTTAAAGGCAAACACTTCCAGAATCGGGCTGCAGATTAAGAGCACCAGCAGGCCGATGGCGGCTATGGTGGTGTTGTAAGTTTTTTGCTCGTCGTTGTGCAGCGGGCGGAAGTTTTTATACAAAAACACGCAGGCGGCAATCACCCACCACCACACCGATAAGCCGAAAAGATAATAACCCACATCGGCCAGATAAGCGCCGAAAAGGCCGCCGAGGTTGCGCACCGCCTCATCTGAAGCGGCCACGCTGCGCGACCAGGCCGGATCGGTCATGGTGAAGCTCGCCAGCGAGAGCGCCACAAAAATCGCTGCGGCCAGCGCCAAGAGCCATAGAGTGTCGTTGATGAGGTTGACCACATGCGAAGGGCGCGGCGCTTTGCCTTCGTTTTTCACCACGCCTTTGGGCTTGCGCGGCGGTTTGTCGGCTGCGGCTTTGGCATTTATCGGTTTGCTGTTGGTGCGGGTGCTGCGCTGGGGGGACTTGTTGGCCATAGTATTCGGAATCGGGCGGCCGTCTGAAAAGCACGGTCGCAGAGGATAAAGCGGTGTGACAACCTATGCGGCGCATGGTTGCACGCGGGAATCAAGCATTCGTTTAAAAATAGTCTGGCTGCATTAATGTAACCGTGCCTGCGGCCACCTTTGCGGCTTATTTTTGAACGTGCTGTCAAACCGGCAAATTATACAATATTGCGCTGCATTTAGGGGAAAAGGCCGTCTGAAAGCAAAGCGTTTCAGACGGCCTTATGGTTTGGCAGGCAAGAGGCTCAAGCGTAATGGCCGGCGCCCAAGATGCAGGGTTTGTGTGCGCCGGTGGCGTGGTGGGTGCCGGCGGGGATGCGGTTTATCCAGCAGGCGGCAAGCCAGCCGAAGGCGGCGGCTTCCACCCATTGCGGGTCGAGCTGCAGTTCGGCGGTGCTGTGTAAAGCGGCTTGTTGCGGCGCAAGCAGGGTGCTCAGGCGCGCCATCAGCGCCTGATTGCGGATACCGCCGCCGCACACATACACTTGCCGCGCGGCAGGCGCACTGCTGTCGATGGCTTGCGCAATGCTCTGTGCGCTGTATTCAAGCAGGGTACACAACACGTCGTGGGCGTTTTCAGCGCCGTTTAAATGGGTGTGCAGCCATGCGAGCGAAAACAGCTCGCGGCCGGTGCTTTTCGGGTGGGGCAACGCAAAATAAGGGTGGGCGAGCAAGGCGGCGAGCAAGTCGGGTAACACGCGCCCTTGGGCGGCTTTGGCGCCATCGGCATCATAAGGCTGCTGCCACACATGTTGCACCCAGGCATCCATCAGCATATTGCCGGGGCCGGTGTCGAAGCCGAAAGCAGGTGCATCGTCCGGCAGCACGCTGATGTTGGCAATGCCGCCGATGTTGAGCACCACGCGGGTTTCGTGCGGGCTGTGAAAAAGCGCTTCGTGAAACGCCGGCACCAAAGGCGCACCCTGGCCGCCGGCGGCCAAATCGCGGCTGCGGAAATCGCCGATGGTGAAAATGCCGCTCAATTCGGCCAAGCGCGCCCAATCAGCCAGCTGAATGCTGTAGCCCGCTTCGGGCGCATGGCGCACGGTTTGGCCGTGGCAGCCGATGGCGGTAATGTCGGCAGGCGTTAAGCCTTGCTGTGCGAGCAAATCGGCCGTTACGCCGGCATAAAGGTTGCTTAATTGTTGCGAGAGCAGCATGCTGCGGTGCAATTCGTTGTTGCCGCAGTTTTGCAAATTGAGCAAGTCGGCTTTCAACGTGTGGCCATAGGGTGCAAACGCATGCGCCTCAGCGGCAAGCCAGCGCGTGCCCTGCATGCGGATCAGCACGGCATCTGCGCCATCCATGCTGGTGCCGGACATGATGCCGATATAGAGTTGGGTGTTCATCATAAATTGTTCAGGCCGTCTGAAAATGAAAGGGGATTATAAAGGCAAAGCAGCCATAGAATAACGAGAATAACGCAAACTATCGGGCAGGCCGTCTGAAACAAAAAAAGCGCATCATCACAATGCGCTTTTTTGTTTCAGACGGCCTGCGGTTTATTTCAGGTTGCCGCCGGATTGGTTGGCCATATACACCACAGCCGCTTCGATTTCGGCATCGGTGAGGTTGGCATTGCCGCCTTTGGGGGGCATCACGCCGCCATCCGGGCCGGTGTAGCCTTCAATAGCGTGTTTCACCAAGGTGGCTTTGCCTTGTTTCAGGCGTGTGGTCCAATCGGCGTTGTGGGTGATTTTCGGTGAAAACGGAATGGCGGAATCGGCAGAGTGGCAAGCCATGCACAAACCTTCAAACACTTTTTTGCCATCGGCGCTGCCGGCGGCTACCGGCGCGGCGGCGGCATCGGCGCCGGAAGCATCTGATGCGGCGCCATCGGCTGCGCCCACGGCAGGCGCTTCAAAGTTGCCGCCCGATTGGTTAGTCATATACACAATGGCGCGCTTGAGCTCATCATCGGTCAAGTCGGCTGCGCCGCCTTTGGCCGGCATGGCGTTAAAGCCGTTGAGGGCGTGGTTGAACAAGGTGTCGAAGCCTTGTGCAATGCGCGGCGCCCATTCGCCGTTGTGGGTGACTTTGGGTGAATTGGGCACCACGCTGTCGGCCGCGTGGCATTGGATACAGATTTTGTTGAAAATCTGCTCGCCTGTGCGCTGGCCCACCGGGGTGCCGTCGCCCATGGTAACGTTGCCCACCGGCATAATGCGTGTTTCGGTGGCAGATTGGGTGCTTTGCTCAACATCGCTGTAATAGCCGCTGGTGGCCAGCTTAACCAGGAAAAACAACACTGCAAGCAGAATAACGATACCACCCAAAAGGGTAGTCAGAGCAGAACCTCGGGCATTCTTGTTGTTAAGGTGATTCATTTGGTTGGCCTCGCCGTTTGGTGGTTGTGACGAAAATAATTGTTGTAGATGAATTGTTTGTTAAATTGTATTAACAATAATTTGCTGGATTATACTGAATTCGCGGTGGCTTTCCAATCTTTAAAACTTAGTTTAGCTCAAAATAAGGTGGATTTTTTTTCGAAAGGCCGTCTGAAGCCTTTTTTCGCACCTTTAAAATATTCTGGCGGTGTGTGTTTGCCACAAATATTTTGCGCGGCGGCCGCTTTGTGCGATAATTGCGCTTCTTTGAAATCCGCACCCATAGCTCAGTTGGAAGAGCGTCAGTTTCCGAAGCTGGAGGCCACAGGTTCGATCCCTGTTGGGTGCGCCAAATTTTATTATGCGGGCAGCCGGTGGTTTACACGGGCTGCCCGTTTTGCATGGCTGCAACATGCAAAAGCACGCAGGCAGGCCGCTGCAAGGGCTGCGCCGAATCGGCCGTTAATCTGTGTATGAAAAAAATTGTGTTAAACAATGCAAGTTTTTATCTTGCCGACCCGCGCGGTTTCGGTTAAGGTGTGGTTTCCTTTTTCATAAACTCTCAAGTGCCTGAATGAATTGACTGGGCAGCTTGGTTGTCGCCGGATTGCGGCAGTGCGCGTACCCTAAACCGCTGCCTGCCTCAATCGCATTACAGGTGCGGTGGCGAAGCCGGTTGCCCCTATTGGTTTACGCACGATACAAAAGAGGTTGCTATGCAATTATCCGGTGCACAAATTCTCGTGCAGAGTCTTAAAGCGGAAAACGTGGAATACGTTTTCGGCTATCCCGGCGGCGCAGTTCTTGAAATTTACGATGCGCTTTTCCAGCTAAACAAATTCCGGCATATCTTAGTGCGCCACGAGCAGGCGGCAGTGCATGCGGCCGATGCTTATGCACGCACCAGCGGCAAAGTGGGCGTGGCTTTGGTCACTTCCGGCCCCGGCGCCACCAATGCGATTACCGGCATTGCCACAGCCTACACCGATTCGATTCCGATGGTGGTGATTTCCGGCCAGGTCGGCACACCGGCCATCGGCAGCGATGCGTTTCAGGAAATCGACATGATCGGCGTGTCGCGCCCTTGCGTGAAGCACAATTTTCTCGTAACCAGCATACACGAGCTGGCCGACACAGTGAAAAAAGCTTTTCAAATCGCCCGCAGCGGCCGCCCCGGCCCGGTGGTGATTGATGTGGCCAAAGACGTTACCCAGGCGATGGCCAAATTCAGCTATCCGCAGGAAGATATTTTCATCCGCTCTTACCAGCCCGTGGTCAACGGCCACACCGGCCAAATCAAAAAAGCCATTCAAATGCTGGCTGCGGCCAAGCGCCCGCTGGTGTATTTCGGCGGCGGCGTGGTGCTGGGCAATGCCGCGCAAGAGCTCACCGAATTTGTGCAGCTCACCGGCGTGCCGTGCACCGGCACATTGATGGGCTTGGGTGCTTATCCTTCTTCCAACCGGCAATTCCTCGGCATGCTCGGCATGCACGGCACTTATGAAGCCAATCTGGCCATGCATAATGCCGATGTGGTGGTGGCTGTGGGCGCGCGTTTTGACGACCGCGTGGTGTCGGTGCCGGCCAAATTCAGCGAAAAACCGAAAAAAATCATTCATATCGACATCGATCCTTCCAGCATTTCCAAGCGTGTGAAAGCCGATGTGCCGATTGTGGGCGATGTGAAAAACGTGTTGCGCGAATTTGCCTGCATTTGGAAAAAGCAGGAATTAACCTTCAACGAAGCGGCGCTGGCCAAATGGTGGGAAGCCCTGGAGGCTTGGCGCAGCCGCGACTGCCTGCGCATTCCCGAAGCTGATGGCGACATTATCCTGCCGCAAATGGTGGTGAGAACCCTGGCCGAAGTCACCAACAACGATGCCATCATCACCTCGGATGTGGGCCAGCACCAAATGTTTGCCGCCCAATATTATCCGTTTGAGCGGCCGCGGCAATGGCTCAATTCGGGCGGCTTGGGCACCATGGGCGTGGGCTTGCCTTATGCCATGGGCGCTTATTTGGCCGACCCGAGTAAAGATGTGTGCTGCATCACCGGCGAGGGCTCGATTCAAATGAATATCCAAGAGCTTTCCACCTGTTTCCAATACAAGCTGCCGATTAAAACCATCTGCCTCAACAACGGCTATTTGGGCATGGTACGCCAATGGCAGGAGCTTTATTACAGCAACCGCGAATCGGAAACCTATTTCGATTCCTTGCCCGATTTTGTGAAGCTGGCCGAAGCTTACGGCCATGTGGGCATGCGCATTGAAAAAGCATCCGATGTGGAAGGCGCGTTGCGTGAAGCGCTCGCTCTGAAAGACCGTTTCGTGTTTCTCGATTTCATCACCGACAAAAAGCAAAACGTGTTTCCCATGGTGGGCAACGGCAAAGGCCTGGATGAAATGGTGTTGCCGCCGCATATGCGCGAAACCCCGCAAGACAGTGATGTTAATGAGGTAACCGACCGCGATTACGACATAAGGAGCGTGCCATGAGACACATCTTATCTATCCTGATGGAAAACGAATCGGGCGCGATGAGCCGTGTGGTGGGCTTGTTTTCGGCGCGCGATTACAATATCGACTCGCTCTCGGTGGCCGCCACGGAAGACAAAACCCTCTCGCGCATGACCATCGTCACCCACGGCGATGATGCCGTGCTCGAGCAGATTACCAAGCAGCTCAACAAGCTGATTGAAGTGGTGAAAGTGGTGGATTTAAACGAAAGCCGTTTTGTCGAGCGCGAGCTGATGCTGGTGAAAGTGCGCGCCGTGGGCAAAGATCGCGATGAAATGCTGCGGCTCACCGAAATCTACCGCGGCCATGTGGTAGACGTTACCGATAAAAGCTACACCATCGAAGTCACCGGCACCAGCGACAAGCTCGATTCGTTTCTCGAAACCGTCAGCAGAGGCCTGATTCTCGAAACCGTGCGCACAGGCGCGGCCGGCATTGGCCGCGGCGAGCGCATTTTGAAAGTATAAGCCGCAGCCGCAAACCTTTCAGACGGCCTCAGGCTTTTTAAAAGGCCGTCTGAAACAACGTTTGCATTTTATTTTTGATTGATACAGATAATGGAGCAAGGCCATGTCCGGCATCAAAATTGTGGCCACCGTGGTGGTGAAGCCCGAATATCGTGAAGCGCTGCTGGCGCAATTTGCCGACTTGGTGACCGCCAGCCGCCGCGAAGCAGGCAATTTGCGCTACGATCTGCACCAAGCAGCGGGCAGCCCTGAAACGCTCGTGTTTATCGAGCATTGGGCTTCGCAAGCCGCCCTTGATGCCCACAATGCCAGCGCACATTTTCAAAGCTTTGTAAAAGCCGTTGAAGGCAAAAACGACTGCATCGACATCGTGTTGCTGCAAGATGTGTCCGACAACGCTTAAATCGCGAAACCAACCCTTTTTAATGAATTAACCCCCTTTTTTGAAACAAGGAATCTGAACCATGCAAGTTTTTTACGATAAAGACGCCGACCTCTCCCTGATCAAAGGCAAAACCGTGGCCATCATCGGCTACGGCTCGCAAGGCCACGCCCATGCCGCCAACCTGAAAGATTCAGGTGTAAACGTGGTGATCGGCTTGCGCCAAGGCGGCTCATGGAAAAAAGCCGAAGCCGCCGGCCACAAAGTGCTCAGCGTGGCCGAAGCCACCAAAGCGGCCGATGTGGTGATGATTTTGCTGCCCGATGAAAACCAGCCGCAAGTGTATAAAAACGAAATCGAAGCCAACCTTAAAGAAGGCGCCGTGCTGGCTTTCGCCCACGGCTTCAACGTGCACTACAACCAAATCGTGCCCCGCGCCGACCTCGATGTGATTATGGTTGCCCCCAAAGGCCCCGGCCACACTGTGCGCAGCGAATACAAAAAAGGCGGCGGCGTGCCCACCCTGATTGCGGTTTACCAAGATAAATCCGGCAAAGCCCGTGACATCGCCCTCTCTTATGCCGCGGCCAACGGCGGCACCAAAGGCGGCGTGATTGAAACCAACTTCCGCGAAGAAACCGAAACCGACCTTTTCGGCGAGCAAGCCGTATTGTGCGGCGGCGCGGTGGAGCTCGTGAAATGCGGCTTCGAAACCCTGGTAGAAGCCGGCTACGCCCCCGAAATGGCTTATTTCGAGTGCCTGCACGAATTGAAACTGATTGTGGATTTGATGTATGAAGGCGGCATTGCCAACATGAATTACTCCATCTCCAACAATGCCGAATACGGCGAATACGTGACCGGCCCCGAAGTGGTAACCGCCGCCACCAAAGACGCCATGCGCAATGCCTTGAAACGCATCCAAACCGGCGAATACGCCAAAATGTTCATCCTCGAAGGCGCCACCAACTACCCGGCTATGACCGCGCGCCGCCGCATCAACGCCGAGCACCCGATTGAAGTGGTGGGCAACCAATTGCGCGGCATGATGCCGTGGATTGCGCAAAACAAATTGGTGGATTTGGATAAAAACTGATTGGTTTTTCTTGCTTGAAAAGCCGCCTGAAAGTGAAGCTGCCAAGCTGAATCTTTCAGACGGCCTATAGGTGGCAGGGTGGTATAAAACCCTACCACTTTATCTATCTAAAATAAGCGATATACCTTTTATTAAGGGCGTGGGCATCTGAATAGATGTTTATTGAATATTAGGAGTTTTTATGTCGGGAATTTTGCGAACCGTTGGCGTTGCTATGCTTGCTGCTTCTGCTTTGCCTGTTGCCGCTTTTACAGGCCTTGCCTCCATAATTTTGATTCTTGTCTTCATTTTTTCGCCTGAATCGAGATCGTTTGGTTTGTTTTTGTTTTTCTTGGTGACGGCTGCGGTATGCTACTTTGCCATCAAAAGCTTGCAGAATATATCAAAACGCGGCCATTCTTTTGTTAAAAATATTAACGCTCAAGAAGGCCTTAATTTGAATCCGAATGAGATGCTTGGCTATCCAAGCCCGACATTTTGTGTTTTTGACAAAAATAACCGCAAATTGGCTATATGCAACAGCGTAACCAAAGATTATAAAGTGCGTGACTTTGATTATGTGCTTCAATGGTACTACGAATGGGGAACGGGCACCCGTATGGATGTGGGTGTTGGCGGCGCAGCCCTGCCTAAAACCAATGTACGGGGGCCGGCCATCAGCCACAGTGAATATAAAAAGAATTTCATTGTGGTTTTGGAAGTTGCCGATGAAAATAATCCGCTCTTTAAATTTCAAATGCAGAATGAAGAAGCGGCAAAGCGGTGGTGTGCAAAGCTTAATGCAATATTTAATGGCTAAATAAGTAGTGTGCAAACCAATTCGGCAAACCATTTTCGATAACTGTTTAACCGGCTTGCATCTTTGCAAAAGGCCGTCTGAAAGCTTTCAGACGGCCTTTTATTATTGCGTTAATGAAAGTAAAAAGCGCATTTAAATTTTGTAAATATTTGTTTTGCAATAATGCTTTATTGTTTCAAAAGGCTGCGGCGCCCGTGTAATAAAATATCATTCGGTTTCATCTTGAAATCCCCTGTGTTTGCGGCTAAGCTGAATCGGTCTCAAGAGCAATTGAGAACGAGTGCAAAATCATACCGATAGCATGTCACACCAACATACAGTCAGTTATCTCAGGAGAACCCATCATGGCAAAAGATTTAAACGTATTCGATAAAGCATATGGCTTGCTGATCAACGGCGAATGGACCAACGGCAGCAAGGGCGAAACCCTCACCTCATATAATCCTTCCAACAATCAGCCGCTGGCCACTTTTATCGATGCGAGCAACGAAGATGTGGATGCTGCCGTGGCCGCCGCGCAAGAAGCCTTGAAAACCTGGCGCCACACCACCGTGTATGAGCGCAGCGCCATTTTGAACAAAATCGCCGATGTGATTGAAGCGCATGCTGAAGAGCTGGCCTTGCAGGAAACCCTCGACAACGGCAAGCCCATCCGCGAAACCCGCGCCGCCGATATTCCGCTGGGCGCCGAGCATTTCCGCTACTTTGCCGGCGTGATTCTGGCCGAAGAGGGCAGCGTGAACGAAATTTATAATGAAGACATTTCCATTGTGCTGCGCGAGCCCATCGGCGTGGTCGGCCAAATCATTCCGTGGAACTTCCCTTTCCTGATGGCCGCTTGGAAAATCGCTCCCGCGCTGGCCGCCGGCTGCACCGTGGTGATTCACCCCTCATCCAGCACCTCGCTGAGCCTGCTTTCATTCGCCCAAAAAATCAATCATTTGCTGCCAAAAGGCGTGCTCAATGTGATTACCGGCCGCGGCTCCAAATCCGGCGAATACATGCTGCACCACAAAGGCTTCAATAAGCTGGCCTTCACCGGCTCCACCGAAATCGGCCGCCATGTGGGCATTGCCGCCGCCGAAATGCTGATTCCCGCCACGCTCGAATTGGGCGGCAAATCTGCCAATATTTTCTTCGACGATATGCCGTTCGACAAAGCGCTCGAGGGCGCGCAAAAAGGCATTTTGTTCAACCAAGGCCAAGTGTGCTGCGCCGGCTCGCGCATTTTCGTGCAAGAGGGCATTTACGATAAATTCGTGGCCGCGTTGGCAGAAGAATTCAAAAAAGTGAAAGTCGGCCTGCCGTGGGAAGACGACACCCAAATGGGCGCGCAAGTGAACGCCGGCCAAATGGACACCATCACCAAATATGTGAAAATCGGCGAGCAGGAAGGCGCGCAAATCATCACCGGCGGCAAGCGCGCCGAGAGCGGCGATTTGAGCAAAGGCGAATTTTTCGAGCCCACCCTGATTGCCGCGCAGAGTAACGATGACCGCATCGCCCAAGAAGAAATCTTCGGCCCCGTGGCCACCGTGATTAAATTCAAAACCGAAGAAGAAGTGATTGCCATGGCCAACGACAGCGAATACGGCCTTGGCGGCGCGGTGTGGACACTCAACATCAACCGCGCCCTGCGCGTGGCCAAAGCCGTGGAAACCGGCCGCATGTGGGTAAACTGCTATAACCGTCTGCCCGCCGGTGCCCCGTTTGGCGGCTACAAAACCTCAGGCATCGGCCGCGAAAACCACAAAATGATGCTCGCCGCCTACACGCAAGTGAAAAACATCTACATCAGCACCCGCGAAGAGCGCGAAGGCATGTATTGATTTGCGGCTTTATCATCAAGCAGGCCTTCACCGGCCTGCTTTTTTCATGCATAGGCCGTCTGAAACCTTGGGTTTGACGATCACCGCGCGTAGGTACGGTTAGCCGCCCTCAGCGGCGTAACCGTACGCATGTAAACTTGCGCGACCCAATATGCGTGTATCCGCCGAATATAAGCTCATGCCTGCCTGCGCACCACAAACATTCAGACGGCCTACGGCATGCAGATGGGTTTTGGTAAACAGCCATCAATCCGGCAATCATGCAAGAAAAAGTTAATTTATGTTTGATGTTTTATGTATACAGGTTATAATTCGTCAAGATATTGAACTAAAATAAAGTTCATTTTTTATTGCTCACATTATTTCCAAACAAAACGGGGTTTTATCATGGCTAAAGCCAAAAATATCCAACAAATTACGTTAACCGCTGTGTGCGTGGCCGTGTTGGCCGCTTGCGGTGGTGGTGGCGGCAGCAGCGGCTCGCCCAATACATCTTCTACCGATACCGGTGCTTATGTGGAAGAGGCCAAAGCGGCCAATAAGGTAAGGTTGCAGATTGAAGCCATCGGCGCGGCAGACACGCTGGAAGTGGGCGATGTTGCTGCTGTTCAGAGGGCGGTGGATGCTTTTAATAATCTGAACGATCTGGAAAAAAATTTGGTTCCGCTTGCCTCGCGCAATGCTCTGAAGGCTATGGTTACGACCATTAACACCAATGCGCAAACCGCTGAAAATATTGCCGAACAGTTCTCGAAGCTGCCGGCTACAGCCGATACTGAGGCAGAGAAAGCGCAGGCGGCCGGCGTTGCCGCCGCTTATAATGCCTTGAGCGATGCGCAAAAAACCTGGTTCAGCGCAACATTGAAAGCCCGACTGGATGCGCTCTCCCAAGATACCGCCCCCGACTCCGGCAACGGCAGCACCTCCGGCAGCAACGACAGCCTGCCGCCGCTCAACCTGCCCACGCCGCTGCACACCTCATTTATTTCTTCCAACACCGCCCAGCAGCATAATCCGCATATGCAGCTGCGCTTGGTGGACGGCCAACCCGCGCTGCTCGACACGCAAATCGGCCTGATCCGCAGCTTGTTTATCAGCCCGAATGACCCAGTGATTGTGGATGGCGCGGTGTTGAGCAGCAATAATCCTGTGGGTTATCTCACACCTTATTCTGCCAGCACCAAGGCCAGCTCGGCGGGCACTACCCAAGAGAATATCCAAGGCTTAACCGGTGCACCCCGAGGCGTGTATTCCAACGTGAAAACCTCGCTGGATAAAGAAATCAAAGAGAATTTCGATGCATTGGAAGCGGCGAAAAAAGTGTTGAAAGATCCTGAGGCCGACCTTAAAGCCCGCCTTGCCGCTCAGGATGTCGTGGATAAATTGCAGCCGATTTATGACCAAGATATGGGGCGCCGCGAAGTAATGGAATCTCAGGTCAACACCATTTTGCAAGACCTGGCCTACATCAAAAAAGACAAAAACGGCTTGGTATTCGACAAAGCCTTTGACGGCGTGTATGTGATTCAGTTTGAAAACGGCACCGAAGTGGTGATACACGATTCTGCCGCCGCCGGCTGGACCTATCAAACCTTTGCCCATTATATCGACCGAACCAACGGCGTGTTGCGCGGCTATCAAAGCTTGGGCGATGAAACCACCGTGGCGCAAATGCCGGTTTCCGGCACTGCCACTTATACAGGCATCACCACGGCCTATCTGAATAAGCAGCAAGTTACCGCCAAGGTGAATGCCGTGGCCGATTTTGCCAAAAAAGGCGTGCGCTTTACCACCAGCGATTCGCAAATCCACACGCTTAACGGCAATGTGCGCACGTCCACCGCTGCGGATAGGCTCAATATGAGCGGCACGGCTTCGTGGGCGGCGGGTGAAAATGCCTTTAAAGGCAATGTTGCCACCGCTGATAAAGCTTTGAGCGGCACCTTTAACGGCAAATTTTACGGCGGCGCATCCGTGGCCGAAATCGGCGGCACCTACGGCCTGAAAAACGCCGACAACAGCGAGCAGCTGATTGGCGGCTACGGCGCCAAACGCCAATAAACCGTGCAGAACAGCCGGCCGCCTGAGCAATCAGGCGGTTTTTATTGGCGCGGGCAGGGCGCTTGTGCCGGTTTGTTCAGACGGCCTTTGCCGGCTTTCGATGTAGGTCGGATACTCGTATCCGACGCTTGCGCGCCAGCACAAGGCTGGAGACCGACCGATGCAAAACGCCCGTTCTGTCGCTCCTGCGCAGGCAGGAGCCTAGTTTGGTGCACTATTTCAGTTGTCGGATGGCTAGGTATAGTGGAATGCATAAAAAAAGTGACGCAACGGGTAGGTTGGGTTGAAAACCCAACAAGCCCACAGGCCGTCTGAAACGTTGGGTTTATCAACCCAACCTACGCCGTTATAGAGCATAGTTTTGTATCACTTTTTCTTACATTCACTATATTATCAAACGAGAATAATCAAATATTTGATTTTATAGATAATTGATTATTTTCGGAAATGTGCGAGACAAGCAAAGCGCTGCTTTGCACTGAGCACCCGCCTGCACGGGTGCGGCAGATATTTGGTTTTGTAAAAGCCTTGGGTTATATGGTTTTGGCCTTGCCGGCCAAATGTCGGATTCGAGAATCCGACCTACGGCTGTTGTCCGACGGCCTTTATCGGCTTTCGATGTAGGTCGGATACTCGTATCCGACGTTTGTGCGCAAGCGCAAGAATGTTTTTGTTTTGGCTGCTTGCGCCAAGTTTTCAGACGGCCTGTTTTCAGAAATAAAAGGTATACCGCAAAAGGCTTTGTTTTGCGTGTGGCCACCATATCCCATCAACGGATTAAATATAAACACATGAATTATAAGAAATTATTGCCCACTATATTGGCTGCTTTCTGCCTGCCCGTTTGGGCGGATACGCCGCCGGAGCCGCGCACCGAGCCTGAGCTGCGTTTGCGCACGGCGCAGCCGCAGCGCTCTGATGCACAGCAAAGCGCCTTGGCCGAAGAGGCACAGGCGCAAAGCCGCGTGGTGCAGGTGAATGCTGAAACACTGCTGGCCAACCCGGAATTGCTCTCGCGCGCGATGGTGTCGGCGCTGGCGGCGCAAAATATCGCCGGCATCAAAGTGTTGCTGCCTATTTACACGCAATGGCCGCAACACGATGCCGGCTTGGCGAAATTTGCCCGCGCCACGGTGGCGCAGGCTGAAGGGCGTTCGGGCGAGGCGGTGAAGCTTTATCGCGAGCTGATTGCGGCCGAGCCCGATTCATCGGCGGTGCGCATGCGGCTGGCGCAGGCCTTGTTTGAAGACCAGCAAAACGAAGCGGCGGCCGATCAGTTTGACCGCCTGCAAAGCGAGCCGCTGCCCGAAGCCGCGCGTGAAATGGTGGCGCAATATCGCGATGCCTTGCGCAAGCGCGATTCGTGGCAATTTTATGCCGGCATCAATGTGAGCCGCGAGCAAAACATCAATCAGGCGCCGAAGCAGCAGCGCTTGGGCGCTTATTTGAGCGAAGCGCAGTGCGAAGCGGTGCGCGCGCAGCCGGGCGGTGCCGATGACGATTGCTGGCGCGGCTGGACTTTTGATGCACCGATTGATGCGTTGGGCATCAATTACCAGGCCGGGGTGGAGAAAAAATGGTCGCTCAGCGGCGGCTGGTATGCTAAAGCTTCGGCCGATGGTTATGGCAAATATTACCCTGATTACGGGCGCTATAACGACACCACCGTGCGCATTTCTGCCGGCGCGGGCTATGCCGACCAGCGCACCGATACCGGCCTGATGCCGTTTCACGAGCGGCGCATCTATGGCAACGATGCCTATAGCTACACCAACGGCGCACGCTTTTATTGGAACCGCTGGCACACGCCGCGCCTGCAGAGCCTCACCGCGCTGGAAATCGGCCGTCTGAAAAATATGCAGCGCGCGCGCAGCGATATCGACAGCCGCTTAGCCAGCGGCTCGTTGGTGTTTTATACCAATGCCCGCCAATATTGGCTGTGGGGCTTGGATTTTTATCAAGAGCGTAACGGCCATGCGCAGAGCGACAATTTCAACCGCTACGGCGGCCGCGCTGCGTGGGGGCAGGAATGGCCCAAAGGCATTTCCACCCGCGTGCAGGCGGGCTTGGCGCAGCGGCATTATCAAACGGCGAGTTTTTTCAGCGATGGGGAAAAACGGCGCGACACCGAGTGGAACACGTCATTATCGTTATGGCACCGCGCCCTGCATTTCGGCGGCATCACCCCGCGGCTCACCGTGGCTTATTACCGCAACAACAGTAACGATGCTTTTTATGAATACGACAAACTGCGCACTTTTATCGAATTCAACAAAACATTTTAATGCCCTGATATGCGGTATAATCGATTGCTTGATTGAAAAGGCCGTCTGAAACGGCTGCACGGAAAAATTATGGATATTGCACCGGATCCGGGCGCACGCCCCGGCGGCAGGGCGCTGTTGCGGCAAAACAGCATTTATCTGCTGCCCAATTCGTTTACCATTGCGGCTTTGTTTGCCGCCTTTTACGCCATCACCCAGGCGATGCACAACCAGTTTGAAACAGCGGCGATTGCGGTGTTTATCGCCATGCTGCTCGATGGTATGGACGGGCGCGTGGCGCGCTGGACCAACAGCCAAAGCGCTTTTGGCGAGCAGCTCGACAGCCTGGCCGATATGGTGAGCTTCGGCGTGGCGCCGGCTTTAATTGCCTATAAATGGCAGCTTTTCCAATTCGGCAAGCTGGGCTATTCGGTGGCGTTTATCTATTGCGCCTGCGCCGCCTTGCGCTTGGCTTTGTTCAACACCATGATAGGCAAGGTGGAGAAGCGCTGGTTTATCGGCATTCCCAGCCCCGCCGCCGCCGCGCTGATTGTGGGTGTTGTTGGCATTGTCCACGGCCGTGATCGACATGAACGATGCGAAGGAACGGTTGCCGAGCGACGTGGAAGCAGCCCACGTGTAGCCCCAGATGGTCTCGGGAAGCGAGGTGCTCTGGAAACCCGAAGTCGTATACTGCTCCTCGTTCATGAGCGAGTAGCCTGCCGAAATCACCGCCCCGGCAGCATTGGCTGCCGTGGTGTAATCGCCCGTCGTCAGTGCCACGCGAGCCAGCACCATGTTCGCAACCGTCTGGTCGATGTCCGCCGTCGAACTCTTGGGATCGTAGCCTTCCTGCTCGAACAGCGCGATGGCGTTCTGCAAATCGGTCGTGATCGTGCTGTAAACCTCGGTCGACGGGGTGCGTCCCTTGGCACCCTCGACGGTCAGATAGAGGGGGACACCCGCCTTATCCTTGCCGCCGTGCATGTAGTCGTCCTGGTAAACGCACATCAGGTAATAGTAAGCCAGCGCGCGGTAGGTCAGCGCCTGAGCCTTATATACCAGCGCCTTGCCCGTAACATCGTCGGGGATCAGGTCGAGGATCTGGTTCGACTGATAGACGATCTTGTAGTAACAGTACCAGCGGTCTGCCGTATAGGCATTGGTCTGGGCACGGATGCTTTCGAACATATATTCGTCGGCAAACCAGTTGGTCAGTTTCGTGAGCACCATATCGTTGCCCTGCAAATCCATACCCAGATTCCAAACCATGAATCCGCGGTCGTTGGTCGTTGCCTGGCGGTTGCCGGTATGCATGTAGTTGACGGCTCCCTGCATCATGGGGGCGAGCACGAGGTCGGCATTCTCCTTGATCAGTTCGCCCAGCTGCTCATCCGACACCTGGCTGCCCGAAGGCTCGGTGTCGAGCTCGCTCGCACAGGATGCGAACAGGAGCACCGTAGCTATTGCGATGTAATATACTATGTTTTTCATACGCTAATATCTCGTTTATTATAAGTTCATCGTAATACCGAAAGTAAAGGTCTTCGCCTGCGGGAACCCGAATGCGTTCTGTCCCGCGTAAGCGGTACGCGGGTCGAAGCCCGTATGCGCGGAGGTGAAGTAGAGGTTGTCGGCGGCGAAGAAGACACGCAGCGACTCGATGCAGATCTTCGACGTCCAGCGCTTGGGCAGCGTATAGCCGACGTTGATCGTCTTGAGGCTGAAGTAGGAAGCATCGCGGTAGAGGTAGTCGCAGTTCGAACCTACGAAATTCCAGGTGCCGTTGAACATCAGCTTGGGGAATTTGGCATTGGTATGCTCCGGCGTCCAGGTGTTGCCCACGAGGTCTTGCGAGGCCGTAAAACCGGCACGTCCCGGACTATATACGTTGGCCGAGTTGCCGTCCCACTGGCGGCCGCCGATCTGGTAAGCCGCAGCCAGCATGAAATCGAAGTTCTTCCAGCGGAACGAGGTGCGAAAACCACCCGTCACGTCGGGCAGCGCATCGCCGATCTCGTACTGCGTGGCTTCGTTGATATTGAAGGTCTTTTCACGGCCCGTAACCTTGCCTTCGCCGTCCACGACATCTTTCCAGAACGTCTCCTGGCCGGTTTCGGGATCTACGCCGGCAAACTTGAAGAGGTAGAGGTTGTAGTAGGACTTGCCTTTGCCGCGCAGGAAATTACCGCTGATGTAGTCGCCGCCCAACGCCGGGTTGCCCAGCTCCGAAGGATAGTCGATCAGGCGGTTGCGTGCGAACGAGGCGTTGACCGCGAAGTTCCAGTAGAGATCCTTATGCTTGAGGATGTCCACGCCCAGGTCGATTTCGAAACCGCGGTTAGCCAGGATACCGACGTTTTCCAGGCGGCTCGCAAGGCCCGTCGACGACGGGGTCGGACGGTTCCAGATCAGGTCGTGCGTACGGCGGTTATAGTAGTCGACCGTACCGTAAAAACGGTTCCACAGGCGGAAATCGATACCCAGGTCGATCTGGTAGTTGCGCTCCCACGAAAGATTGCGGTTACCCGTGCTGGCTTGCGTAATGCCGATCTGGCCGTTGGTTTCCCCGATCGTCCAGAGGTTGGTGTAGGGATACGAAGCCGAAAGCTGGTTGCCGGCCACACCGTAGTTGACGCGCAGTTTCAGTTCGTCGACCCACGTAGCGTTGTCCATGAAGCTCTCGCCCTTGATACGCCATGCGGCGCCCACAGACCAGAAGTGGCCCCACTTGTCGTACTTGAAGCGCGACGATCCGTCGTAGCGGTACGAACCCGAGAAGAAATACTTGCCGGCGTAGTTATAGTTCACACGTGCGAAATAGCCTTCGATGGCGGTCACCACGGTGCTCGAGGTCGAACCGTTTTGGTACTGAGAAACGGCGTTGCCCAGTTCGGGGATGCCCGGGTAGAAAATATTTTTCTTGTAGGCGTCCACGACACGCTGGTCGGTCTTGCCGAACTCGTGGCCGATCAGTACGTCGAAGTTGTGGTTCTCCTTGATGGTCTTGTTCCAGTTGAGCATCTGCTGGGTGTTGTACGAGAAATAGTTGTCGTTGTACTTCTCGACAAGACCGTTGTTGGTCGACGTGGCAGCCGTACCGTATTCATTGTTATAATAGAAGGTATCCATCCGGTACACGTTGTCCAGCGTGAAGTTGGCCGTGAACTTGAAATCCTTCAGGAATACGACCTCGCCGTAGAAATTGGCGTAGAGGTTGTCGCGAACCGAGTTGTTGATATCGCGGCTCATCGACTGCACGGGGTGCGCGAAGTTGTTGAACGAGTTGAACTGATCCTGCGTCGCACCGTAGGGCGAAAGGGTCGTGCCGTTGCCCTGCTCGTACATCTTCGTGCCGTCGGCATTGTAACGGATGTTACCGTCCAGGTCGCGGGCGTAGTACGGCACGGTGGGGTTCTGCCACATCGTCCACAGGAACACGTTACCCGTGTTGGCACCCGAATAGCCGGGGCTGTCGATGTCGCGGCGCGAATACGAAAGGTTCGTCCCGACCTTCAGCCACTTGGTGGCCTGTGCATTGAAGGCGGCGCGGCCCGAGTAACGCTTGAATCCCGACATGATTACATACGAGGGGTCTTCGAGGAAGCTGCCCGAAACGTAGTAGTCCATCTTGTCGTTGCCGCCGCTGATGCTCAGCGTGTATTCCTGACGGAACTGCTTGGTGAACAGGTAGTCGTCGTAGTTGTCGGCATAGAGCAGTTTCGCGTCGGAATTGAGCTTGCCCGTGGCGGGGTCGATCAGCGTCGTACCGTCGGGAATCTTATAGGCCATGTAGTTTCCGAGCACGGGCATGAGGTTGGAGTTCGCCGCATTGGCAAGCGCAGCATGGCTCGCCCCCGGATTATTCGCCTCAAGGTAGTTATAAAGCCCGCCGTATACATATTCGTAATAGTCGCCGG
>ERZ650307.461-NODE-461-length-22861-cov-11.059151_pt1:10000-22861 | contig 22861 bp, 19 predicted proteins | sample MGYA00376243_ERZ650307 | MGnify/ENA primary metagenome ERZ650307 (study PRJEB26733, sample SAMN07839242) | wastewater metagenome | biome: urban; feature: artificial channel; material: waste water | place: USA: North Carolina | collected 2016-03-31 ... | reverse complement strand
AGTTCAAAATAAAAAACCACTTTGAACGCACAATTTTGGACGATGTCGATGCCTATCTGACAAGAATCCTTGAAGCATGTAAATTCGATTCTTTCAGTTCCGCCTATTTGTCCATGAGTAGTTTTGATGTAGTGGTAAACGGAAAAGGAAAAGAAACATTTGGAAAAGGGTATCGTGCATTCCTAAACACGATTGTTGCTATTGCCTTTTTTGAGTACTTATCTGAAAAAGGCAAGTATTCACCGGGACTCTTAACCATTGATTCGCCGATTCTGTCACTGAAAGAAAAAGGAAGCGAACAAGCGTCCGATAGCATGAAATCTGCGCTGTTCAGCTATTTACTTGGGCATCAAAGCGAAGGTCAAATAATTATCATCGAGAATGACATCCCGGCGCTTGATTATGAAAAAGCCAATATAATTCGCTTCACCAAAGACCTTAAACAGGGTCGTTACGGGCTATTGGAAAATGTCCAATAAGGAAAAATCGGAGGCAAAGAATATGACCGAGAAACAAAATATCGAAAACTGGATGTCGATGAGTAGCATTACAGAATATCTCGACGTAAGCAGAGAAACGGTATTACAGTGGATAAACAACAGAAACATGCCCGCTCACAAGGTCGGTCGTCTGTGGAAGTTTAAGGCATCCGAAGTAGACGAGTGGATTAGATCTGGCGGTGCGGCCGAAAGCAACAGTGAGACCGTATCGGATGACGCTCCTGCCAATGATGGCAGAAAGGAAGGTACTACAAAATGACCGATAACCAGAAGAAATTATTAAACATCCTCCGGGAGATGTTCCAATTTGACCAGTCAGATCTTGATTTTGGTATTTACCGCATTATGCGAATGAAGCGCGACGAAATCAGTAGATTTGTTGATGAAGAATTGCCCGCGCAGATTAGCGAAGGCTTGAGCGAGCTTGCCGGGCTGGATACAGCAGCTGAAATCGCTGCAATAGATAAACAGATCGCGGATACAAAAGCCGCACACCTTTCGGAAGCAATAAAAGCTGCCGCCGTTGCCGAGCTTGAAGAAAACAAGAAGGCCATTGCCGGAAGCGTCAATGTTGCCGCTGTGGAAGCAGATGTGTATAACCATTTGACAAATTTCTTTTCCCGCTATTATGATGACGGCGATTTTATATCTCAGCGGCGCTATAAGGATGGAGCGTACGCCATTCCCTACGAGGGCGAAGAGGTTAAGCTCCATTGGGCGAATGCCGACCAGTATTACGTAAAAACAAGCGAGTATTTTAAGGATTACACCTTCAAAACGATGTACGGTAACACCGTCCGCTTCAAACTCATCGAAGCCGAAACTGATCGGGACAATAACAAAGCAAATGAAAAACGCTTTTTCCAGCTTTATACCGATAAGCCGTTTGAGGTCATTGACGACGTACTTTACATTTATGTTGAATACAAAAACGGCGGCAAGAAAAATCAGGCCGAATGCACCGCAGAAATTGTATCGGCTTTTATTGAAGTGCAAACTCAGACGGAATACCAGCCGTTTTCCTCAACACTATCAATGACGGACAAAAAAACGCTGCTTGAGCGTCAGCTCAATCGCTATACCGCCCGTAACACCTTTGATTATTTCATCCATAAAGATTTGGGTAAATTCCTGCGCCGTGAGCTTGATTTTTACATCAAGAACGATGTTATTTTTCTCGACGACATTGACGAGCAAGATGAAGCGAAAACGAAGGAATATCTGACGAAAGCAAAGGTCATCCGCAAAATTGCGAGGAAGGTCATCGCCTTCCTGGCGCAGATTGAGGATTTTCAGAAAAAGCTGTACCTCAAAAAGAAATTCGTGGTCGAAACGAATTACTGCATCACGCTCGACCGTGTGCCGGAGGCATTGTATCCCGAAATCGCCGCCAATGAAGCGCAGCGCGAGGAATGGGTGCGTTTATTTGCCATTGACGAGATTGAAGGCACAGATGGCGACCTTGTAACTGCCGCTGCGCTGACTTATACCGTGCCGCTTACAGTAGATTTCCTGAAACAAAATCCTTACCTTGTATTGGACACGGCTTTTTTCAGTGCAGAATTCAAAGAACAGATTGTCGAAAGCATTGATAGTTTGGACGAAAAGTTGGACGGGTTATTAATACATAGTGAAAATTCACAGGCGCTTAGATTGCTACACGATAAATATCAGGAAGCAATTAAGTGCGTGTATATCGACCCACCTTACAACACAGATGCAAGCAAGATAATTTATAAAAATGGATATGAGCATTCAAGTTGGATTTCATTGATGGACACAAGGCTTGTACTTGCAAGGAAACTAATGAGTCCAAAAAGTGTTATTGAATTAGCGATTGATGATTATGAATTCCGCTATATTAATACATTGATGGATCAGATATTTGGTGTTGATAACGCCATATCAAACATTGCTATCTTCACAAATCCAAAAGGACGCGATCAAGGTTTTATTGCTCAGGCACATGACTATACAATTATGTATGCTAGAGACAAGCGATTTGCCGAAACCAATAATTTCATCCTTTCGCCAGAAGAAATGGCAAAGAAGTTCTCCAAGACCAGAGAGGGCGAAGCCGTAAGAGAGCTACCTCTTAAAAGAACCGGTTCTGGGAAGACGCGTGCAGAAAGACCATATATGTTCTTTCCATTCCTTTATCATATTGCTTCAGAAAAATTGTCTGTGATTCCGAAGGATGAGTGCGATAGAATATTTAATCCGAAGAAGAAAACATTTGACGATGATTTTTTAGCAGCATTAAAAGAAAGATACGAAAAAAGTGGATATGCTTTCATTTTGCCAATGAGCGAACAGGGCGAGTATCTCCGTTGGCGCTGGGGATATAGTAGTTGCGTAAACGGAACTGAAAATGGTGCATTGTTTGTCAAAAGGACGAGAAGTGGCTATACCATATATCAATATGACGTTGGCGACGATGAAGCCACACCTAAGTCTATGTGGTTTGGAGAACGTTACGACGCTTCTTCCAAAGGCACTAATTTGTTAGCTGATATTATTCCAAATAATCCATTCGATTATCCCAAAAGCATTTTCACGGTTGAAGACAATTTAATTGTTGGCTCTGGTGATGGCGATATAATCATTGACTTCTTTGCAGGCTCCGCTACTACTGGGCATGCCGTGATTAATTTAAGTAGAAACGATAACGGATATAGAAAATACATTCTTGTCGAAATGGGCGAGTACTTCAATACCGTTACGAAATCGCGTATTGAGAAAGTGATTTACTCAGAGGATTGGAAAAAAGGCAAGCCAGTCTCTCGCAAGGGCAGCTCCCACGCATTCAAATATATGCGCCTCGAATCTTATGAGGACTCGCTGAACAACATTGTCCTTCGCGGCGGCGAGCATGATTTGTTTGCTGAGGCACGAGAAGGCTATATGCTCTCCTATATGCTTGGCACCGAGGCTGTGGGCAGCGCCAGCTTATTGAATGTTGAAAAGCTGGATAAACCATTCAGCTATAAAATGGACATCACGCGCAATCTGGAAAGCTCGGAATGCACCATTGACCTTGTGGAAACCTTCAATTATCTGATTGGTCTTACTGTCGTAAAGAATCATGCAATTGTCTCATATGACGCTGATTTTTCCACTGGCAAATACGGCGCTGTGTCCGCTGATCTAAAAGCCGGAGACACGTACAAATTCAAGGCAGTCGAAGGTACGGTGCCGAGCGGTGACAAGACGCTTATTCTCTGGCGTGAGATGACCGGAGACATCGAAAAGGATAACGCCGCACTCGACGCCTACTTCCTTTCGCTTCCGAATGCAGGGAGCTTCAGACGGGTATATGTCAATTGCGACAACAACCTTTTGAATCTGCGTCGCAACGGTGAGAGCTGGCAGGTCGTCCTAATCGATGAAGAAATGAAAAAGCGCATGTTCGAAGACGCAGAATAAGGAGGCGGCACAATGCCAAGAAGATCAACGGCTAACGAGCCGCAACTTAAATTTTACCAAAAGCTCATATTGAATCGTTACCTGCTGGCGCAGTTCGGCGTTTCTGATTTACGTGAACTTTCAGTGAACATGAAAAAGCCGTCGCTGGAAGAAGTCGACGGCGAAGGTATCACGGGCTTTTATAAACAATTAATAACACAGTTCGAAGGAAAATGCGCAATAAGTGAGGATAAACTCGCCCGCTATGACCTGAACATAGTTTCTCATATGCGTAAAATTAATGAGAGACGTTTCGACCCGCTGGTGTTAAAATACTTTCAGTATCTCTCGCTGCTTTTTGTCGAATTTTACCTCGACGAATATTTTAACAACCGTCAAGGGTTGATTGACGGACTGAACGCCTATGTTTCCGATTTTAACGCCCAGTATCCAAATGATGGCTATGAGCCTTATGGGGAGAGCGACCTTAATAAAATCGCTGTGTGGAATGCTACAGGTAGCGGCAAGACGATCATCATGCATATCAATTATCATCAGTACCTGCATTACTCCGGTGGAAGACTGCCGGAGGATGCTACATACATTTTGCTTACACCTAAGGAAGGTTTGTCACTCCAGCATATCGAGGATTATGCCGATTCAGGCATTTCTGCGAGAATTTATGATAAGTCAGCCAGCCGCTGGACACAAAGCGCCAATGATATCAGTGTGCTTGAGAATACGAAGCTGGGCGACAAAGACCAGGACACTGTGGTATCCGTCAAGCGTTTTGGAAGCCGTAACGTCGTATTTGTGGATGAAGGTCATCGTGGTTCCTCCTCCGGTAAAGATGGCAAATGGCAAAAATACAGGGACGAATTATGCTCTGAGGGATTTTCCTTTGAGTATTCGGCTACCTTCGGTCAAGCGATAGCCTCGTCCAATGACAAATCGCTCGCTGAACGTTACGCCAAGTGCATCATTTTCGATTACTCTTATAAGTATTTCTATGGAGACGGCTACGGTAAGGACTACAACATTATCAACCTGCCGGACGACAGCAACGAGATGAAACGCAATGTGTATCTGACTGCTTGCCTCATGTCCTATTATCAGCAGAAAAAGCTCTATCTGGCGCAGGAAAACGAATACGGACCATTCAACATCGAAAATCCGCTGTTCGTCTTTGTCGGAGCAAGCGTTAATGCCGTGCGCACCGAACGTGGACGTAAGGTTTCTGATGTTGTGGATATTCTGTTGTTCTTCCGGGACTTCGTTACGAACATAGCGGTTTCCACAGCAAATATTGAACGTGTTATTTCCGGCAATACGGGGCTGCTTGACAGCAAGAACAGGGACATCTTTAGAAACAATTTCCCATATCTGACGTCAGTGGGCATGTCTCCGACAGCCATGTATGCGGATGTGCTGAAAACCGTATTTAACTGTGCTTCGGTCGGTGCTACCTTCCACATTGAAAATCTTCGAGGCATTAGCGGCGAAATTCGACTGCGTCTCGGTGAAAACGAACCGTTCGGCGTTATAAACGTCGGTGATGATTCGGCTTTGCTCGGATTGTGTGCAGATAACGGCTTCAATACAGATTCTATCAATTTTTCCGATTCGTTATTCCAAGGCATAACAAAGCCACATTCGACCATTAATTTGCTCATCGGTTCAAAGAAATTCACCGAGGGATGGAACTGCTGGCGCGTTTCCACAATGGGACTGATGAATGTCGGTCGCAGCGAAGGAAGCGAAATCATTCAGCTCTTCGGGCGCGGCGTTCGTTTGAAAGGCTGCAAAATGTCGCTTAAGCGCAGCAGCTTCTATAAGAAGGACTATCCTGAGACTGTTGTCCCGAAACACATCGGTATTTTAGAAACTCTCAACATATTCGGCGTCCGGGCAGACTATATGAGGCAGTTTAAGGAGTTCCTCGAAAATGAGGGTGTGCCGAGTGAAAAAGGACAGCCGCTTGTACTAAAAATGCCTGTGATACGGAACAAAGAGTTCAAAAAGAGCGGGCTTTATTCCCTACGCGTAAAAGGCGGTGCGGAGTTCAAAAAATCTGCCGCAAAGCCGATAATGCAATTTAAAAGCGGACTACCTGTGGTTACGCTTGACTGTTATTCAAAGATACAGTTTGAGTCCTCGCAGACACGCAGTGCGGGCGAGGTCACAAAGAATGAAGCCGTGCTTCGTCCTGAGCATCTTGCATTTTTAGACTATGAAGCGATTTACTCTGAGCTGCAGAGATACAAGATCGAAAAAGCGCGTTACAATGTGAATATACCCCGGCAAGCCGTAAAAGACTTGCTTCAAAACAATCAATGGTACAAGCTGCTCATTTCGGAGGACGAGCTCGTTGTCAGCAGTTTTGAGGATTACAAACGGTTTGAAAAAATAGCTGTTGCTTTGCTTACAAAGTATTTCGACAAGTTTTATTACGCGGAGCAAAATCGCTGGGAATCTCAGGTGGTCGGATATGAACTCGTGCCAATGCAAGATGATAACGAAAACTTCCTGAACGAAGAAAAAGATGAGTACAGCATCAGTATTGATGACACCAGCGAAAACGAGACCGCAATATTATGGCTTCGTCAGGTCATTGAGGAAGTTGATAAAGCGAAGAAAGAAAAGAGACTGCCAAACTTCGCTATGCCGAGGCAAGGTGATATCGAAGCAATAAGCGTTTCAGCGCATCTGTACAATCCACTTCTGTATCTGGCTAAAGGGAATGTGGAAATAGGGATATCCCCTGTCGCGCTGAACGAGGACGAGTTGAAATTTGTTAAGGCGCTCCATAAACATATCTCCGATCATGCCACATACTTTGCGGATAAAGAATTGTACCTCATCCGCAACCGTAGCAAAAAGGGCATCGGATTTTTTGACGACGCGGGATTTTACCCGGACTTTATTCTGTGGCTGATTGCCGATGATAAGCAATTCATTACGTTCATTGATCCGCACGGCATGGGCAGAGAGTCCATTACCTCTAACAAGGTCGGTTTGTTTGCCCGTTTAAAGGATGACATTGAGAGTACGCTGACAATACCATCTGTGGTATTAACCTCGTTCATACTGTCTCCGACAAAGCACTCTGAGCTTGCGGATAAAAGCGCAACCATCGAGGAATGGAACGCAAGACATGTGTTATTTATGGACGGCAGTGATTATATAGAGGATCTTTTTGCGGGGATAATCAGATAATGCAGCGAAAGATGATAAGTATTATACGCTCCGAAATATCAAACAAGGAGAACTGAGAAGATGATTTTATCAAAACCAGATATAAAACTCGAAACGAAGCTTGTTGGTTTCGTTGAAGGTAAATTCTATATTCCATCATTTCAACGTGGGTATCGATGGGGGCAAGATGAGGTAACACGGCTGCTTGATGATGTTAATTCCAACGGGACGAAAAACTACTGTTTGCAACCGGTTGTTGTAAGAAGAAAAGAAGATTCTTATGAACTGATTGATGGACAGCAGCGGTTAACGACACTGTTCCTTATCTATAAATACATGAACATTTCAAGTTCCGGATTCCTTGATGAGCCTAAATTCACCTTGATTTACGAAACAAGAGAAAAATCAGAAGAATTCCTGGCAACTTTAGACCGCTCAAAAAAGGAAGAGAATATTGATTATTGGTTTATGTGCGATGCCTATGAGACGATTGAGAAGTGGTTTAGCAACAAGGATAAGAAATCAACTCTGACCAATATCAACAAATACTTCGACGAAAATATCAAAATCATCTGGTATGAGGTAGATGAGAATGATGATGCGATAGCGCTGTTTACACGACTCAATATCGGGAAGATACCCTTGACGAGTGCAGAGCTCGTAAAAGCAATGTTCCTGAGCCGAGATAATAATTCCGAAATGGACAGAGAGAAGCAGGAGGAAATATCTCTGCAATGGGACAATATCGAAAAAGAGCTACACAATAACTCATTATGGTATTTTTTGACGAATCACTCAAACGTAAAATATCAAACACGTATTGACCTGATCTTAGATTTGATTTCGGGTAAACCAGCAGACAACAAAGAAAAATACTACACCTTCTTCTATTTTGACAATTTGAACAAAGAGGAGAACCTAAACGAGATCTGGAAAGAAATCCAGCATACATTTCTAATCCTGAAAGATTGGTATGAGGATCATGAGCTCTACCACAAAATTGGCTATTTGATCGCTTCAAACACAAAATCCTTGCAAGATATTTTTGTGTTATCCAGACGTATAATAGACGGAAAAGGCATTACAAAAAAACAGTTCAAGTCAGAATTGGATGTGTATATAAGAAAGAGCGTTGCACTTAACGGTAATTATTCTGAACTTAGTTATGAAAAAACTGCAGATTACGCAAAAATCAGCAGACTACTTCTTTTGTTTAATGTTGAATCTGTTCGCCAAAATGGTGAACAAACGCATTGGTTTCCGTTTGAAAAATTCAAGTTTCAAAAATCAAGCAAAGTCTCATGGAGCCTAGAGCACATACATGCGCAACAGTCAGAAGGTATGCAAAAGCAAGACGATTGGAAGGAATGGCTTAGATTACATACCCCTTCTATTGTGTCGCTAGGTGATGGGAACAGCGAACTAATCAAGGAGATGGAAACCGCGTGTGCAAAGGAACGTCTGGAGCGCCTGGAATTTGAAGACCTCCAGCAAAAGGTAATACAGAAATTGTCTTCCCAAGGGAACACAGAATACATGCACTCGATTGCAAATTTAGCTTTGCTTAACATGAGCGATAACGCAGCTCTCAATAATTCCACTTTTGATGTCAAACGAAATGCGATCATTGAAATGGACAAGAAAGGTCAATTTATCCCATTTTGCACAAAGATGGTTTTCTTGAAATACTACACACCCTCTACAAGCAATCAGTTGCATTTTTGGGGACAGCCAGACAGGATCGCATACATTAAGGCGATCAACAGTACACTTAAAAACTACCTGCCCAAAGAAATCTCAATAGAAAAGGAGGCTGAATAATATGGGGACCTCATTTAATTCTTTTATTGATATATTTAACACCGGTTTTAAAGTTGACGAAGAAACCGTCCATCTGAAAAAGATTGCTATCCCAATTATTCAGCGAGACTATGCCCAAGGCCGCATTGACGGTGAAGTCAATCGAATTCGTGCACGTTTTCTAGACTCATTACACCAAGCGATTATTTCTGATCCAATCACCTTGGATTTTGTTTATGGAGACATCAACAGTAACGGTGTTATGACCCCATTGGATGGCCAACAGCGCCTTACGGCACTGTTTCTCCTCCATTGGTACGCTGCAAAAAAAGAAAATATAGACCCATCAGATCATCTTTTTTTGGGGAACTTTAGTTATGAAACAAGGTACAGCGCACGCGATTTCTGCTCTTTTTTAATAAAGTTTAATCCCTCATTTACGAAAATCCTGTCTGAAGAAATTGTTGATCAGGCATGGTTCCCGCTTGATTGGAAAAAAGATCCAACAATCAGTTCAATGCTTGTGATGCTTGATGCGATTCAGGTTGAGTTCGCGGATACACAGGGAATTTGGGATAGACTAAAGAATAACGCTATTACTTTCTACTTTCTGCCGATCAAAGACATGGGTCTCACTGATGAATTGTACATCAAGATGAACTCGCGCGGGAAACCACTAACGCAATTCGAACACTTCAAAGCTGAATTAGAACGTGAACTTCGGAAGATTGATGAACCTACGGCAAAACGGATCATTAAAAAGATAGATCTTGATTGGACCGATATGATATGGCGTTATCGTGGCAATGATAATGTAATTGATGATGAGTTCCTGCGCTATTTTAAGTTCATTTGTGACATTATTTGTTATCAGAACGGCGGGACCACACAAGGCAAGAGCAATGATGAATTTGACCTCTTGAAAGAATATTTTTCCGGGCAAAACAAAAATGTGTTGGCAAATATCCAAACGCTTGAGGAGTATTTTGATTGTTGGAGCAAGCTCAATGGGGATAATACTCCTGATAAATTTTTGGAACGTAATATTTCGCACGATCATCAGGCTGGAAAGATAAAAATTGAGAAAAGGTATGCTGTAAATATTTTTAATGACTGTGTGCGCACTTACGGCGACATAACTGGCAATGGTAACAGAGTGTTTCCATTGAATAGGATTGTCCTTTTGTACGCAGTCATCTCTTATCTGTTAAACAAGGATACGATAACTGATAGTGATTTTTCAAGAAGGTTGAGAATCGTAAACAACTTGATTCAAAATTCCGAAGATGAGATCAGCGACAGTGAATTCAGAACAAGCGGAAATAGAATGCCAGCTATTTTGAAGCAGGTTGATGCCATCATAAGAACCGGAAAAATCGATGACAGCATTGAAAAAAACCTGAACCTAAATCAGTTGGCTGAGGAAGCCATCAAGATAACTTGGGTCGAAAACAACCCGGATAAGGCTGAAGATCTGTTTGAATTAGAAGACCACGATTTGCTGCAGGGACAGATTGGCATTATTGGCTTGGAACAAACGGATTATTTCAAGCGTTTTCCATCGCTTTTTTCCTGTAAATGGGACCTCGTTGATTGTGCGCTTATGTCCATAGGGAACTACGGTCAAAAAGAAAAAAACGGATGGAGATATCAGTTAGGTTCGAAAAAGAATATGAAGGCGTGGCGAAATCTATTTCACAAGAGCAGTAATGAAGGATTTGATAGAACAAAGGATGTTCTTAAGGAGTTGCTGTCTCTTGCTGATTCATTCAGTGATGAATTATTATCAGGAATTATTGACACCTACATTAAAGAATGTGAAGCCAACAACGAATTTGAATGGCGATATTATTACATTAAATATGACCTTTTCAGACCGGGGAATTTCGGGAAATATTGGTGGGATGACATAGGAAATAAGCCATACGAATTTTCCGTTATGTCAACTGAGTCAAAGATTTCTGAAAATACCTATCAGCCCTTCTTAAAGGCGGCTTATAAAAAGAAACTGTCAAAGGACCATTATGGTCAAAGAGCAATTGATGGTGATAATTATATAGTCTGTGTAAATTCTGCCTATGTTGTAAAAACCATAAATTCAGATGCCGAAGTAGAGAAAATGGCTATAGCACAAAATGATCAAGGCATAGATACGGAAGATAGAATCAAAAAACTTCAGTCAGTTTTGAACAGCGTAGTCAAAGAGAATATTGAATTATGACCATTTGATTTATACATGAGGAGGTAAGGTAAAAATGATTTCAGACAAACAATTTGAAGATGCCTTTACCGCTGCCGGTGGGTGGTTTTTCCTAACGCAGTTCGAGTTAATTAAAGCTTGGGAAGGAAGTAAAGCGGAGTTAGTCGACATGATTTATAGTAAGGGATTCGATGCAAAAAGGACTGGAAGCAACACCCGTGTCTCAAGTTCAATAAGGATTATTGACGCAGGTCGAGGAAAAGAAGCTTTGATGAAAATCAGAGATTCAAAATCCATAAATAGGGGGCATCCTGAAGCGGAGCAAATTGCCCGCGATTTGTTGTCAAAGTATTTTGGATGAACGCTGAAAAATGGGAATGAGTAAAATGGCAAGCAATGCAAGTGTTTATACACTTGCGAAAATCACATTTGATTTTCTAATTCTGGGAAAATCCCAGACCCATTAGTACGAGTTTGAATCATCCATCAAGCAACAAATTCGTACCTTTTAGTAAGATGATATATCTATTTGAAAAATTCTAAAGAAAGGAGCTGAACTCATAATGATAAAGATTGTTGATAATCAAGAACTCAAATTGGAATACAAGAAAGGATTTGGAGCGTGGACATACCACCTTAGAATTCCAGGGACTGCAGATATTGAGGGGAAATGGGGTTTTCTAAAGGTATCCGGGACAATTGACGATTATGAAGTAAAAAGCATTAATTTGGCACCAAGGAAAAATGAAGACAAGATCATCTCGATCAACAGAAAGATCAGAGATGCAATCGGTAAAAGCGGCGGAGATACAGTTAATGTGACTTTGTTTTTGCACGATTAAAATACTTGATACATCTGACACAAATGATTTTAAAAGGGAAATACTTGGTGGCAACGCTGGCACTTTGTCAGATAACACAGTATTTAGGGCTTGCTCAACAAACCAATTTTCACCAGTAAGTCGAGCAAAGGTTGAATTGGATTTTTGAAAAAGCCTAACGAAGATAATTAAAGACAAACCAGTATAATTATTCATGGAAGGGTCAATTGAGCTGCTATTAGTTATTAATACGGATAAAATTGATTTGTCTGGTGCATGACGGGAGGAACCACAATTGGATCATTACTTACCCGGAACACCATAATCCAGTATAGGCGGCAACCCTGTTTTGAGAGTTCTTACAGGAAATGAATGATGGTAATTATGTTGCATTTGAAGAAGGAGGCTTATTCGTTCGTGAGTAATGATATTAAAGCAATTGAAACAGAATATGACGGACATCGATTTCGCAGTCGACTTGAAGCTCGTTGGGCAGTCTTTTTCAATGCAGTCGGTCTAACTTATGAAGGACTCTCTTGGAAAAGATAACGGTTTATGATGACTATTTCATTGTGGAATTTAAGTCTGGAATTGAAATCCAAATTGACGAGTAATCGATACAACACTATAACGAAGTGGCTGATGAGATATACCGCTTGCGTGAACTGAGGCAAAATGCATTGGTTGAAAACGCAGTCATGTCAACTCGCAGAATATGATGATCTATTGGTGAGACGGCTTATTGAGAAGTTAACAGTCTTAGATGATAAACTGACTATTGAGTTCAGGCTCAGTGCTGAAATTGATGTAGAAATATAATGCATATAACTAACCGCCAGTCGAGGAGAATTATCCTTTATCTGGCGGTGCTTTAATCATTAAAACCCTCATCAAGTATAAATAGAAAATACATTGCTCGTTCACTTGAATAACTGTTCAA
>ERZ650307.461-NODE-461-length-22861-cov-11.059151_pt1:0-5000 | contig 22861 bp, 19 predicted proteins | sample MGYA00376243_ERZ650307 | MGnify/ENA primary metagenome ERZ650307 (study PRJEB26733, sample SAMN07839242) | wastewater metagenome | biome: urban; feature: artificial channel; material: waste water | place: USA: North Carolina | collected 2016-03-31 ... | reverse complement strand
ACAGAGGAATATATTTTGATAGTAATGAATTTAATGTTATTGAAAATGATAAAATAGATGATATGATTTTAGAATATTCTGAAAATGGTGATTTAATAATCCATGAATTTGAAGAATGGCATTAAATAAAAAGATTAAGACTGAAAATTAGTTTTGATCTTTTTCAATTATAAAATAAAATTAAGTAGATATTTTAATAATATGATACAATTGAAAACAAAAGTCGGTATACTAAAATTGGTATAATTATGAAAGAATAAGCTATTTGAAACCAGTTGAATTTGAAGAAATTAGTTGTGTGATACACAGTACCTGTTGAGTATGAGAGCTTGTAAAAAATCAATTTGATAAAGGAATATGATATGGAAAATAATAGAAATAGACAACCTAATGTAAAAGAAAGAACTCTTATAAATAGAATAAAACGCCATTTTAAAAGATATGGAGGGATTTCTATTGTAGATTTTCCTCACTATGAAGAAGTTGAAAAAGTTATTGGATGGAATAAAGCTTTAGATATAGCAATGGAAGAACTTAAAAATAATAAATTAACGAAGGAAGAACTAATAACTGAACTACAAAATGAGTATATAAAAAATGGAAAAATAACAAGAGACTCATTTAAGTATACAAGGCAGGCAGAAAAAATATTTGGCTTATGGAATAAAGCATTGCAAGAGAGCTTGGGAATATCTAAAAAAATAATATTCACAAAAGAAGAACTGATTACGATGATTCAGCAGCAATATTACAAGGATAAAAAAATATCAGCAAAGACTTTTAAATATGCACACCAAGTAATGAGAGAATTTGGGTCATGGTCAAAAGGAATGGAAGAAGCATTGAGTTTCCATAATTTTGAGAGACGGGAATATACAAAAGAAGAGGTCATTGAAGGAATACGAAAGGAATATAAAGAAAATCCTAATTTGAAAGCAAAAACAACAAAGTTTTATCGACAATCAGTAAAGCACTTTGGGAGTTGGAATGAGGCACTTAGAATTTCTACAGGAAAGACAAATAAAATAAAAATTACAAAAGAAGAAGTTGTTGAAGCAATGAAGATAGAATATGAAAAAAATGGAGAAATATATGGAGAAAAATTTAAATATTATTTCCATGTAATAAAGTATTTTGAAACATGGAACAATGCTATGATGGAAGTATTCGGATTTGTTAATATGAAAACACGTACAAAAGAAGAATTAGTCAAAATGATACAAGAGACACATGAAAGAGATGGATATGTTACAGTCAAAAATTTTAATCATGTTAACCAAGTAAAAAAGTATTTCAAATCATGGAGTGATGCATTAGAATATTCAATAGGAAAGCCAAATGTATATAAATTAACAAAAGAAGAAGTAATAATTAGAATGCGAGAACAATATGAGCAAGATGGTGTAATTACGTATAATACATTTAAACATATAAGAGCAGCAGAAAAACATTTTGGAAAATGGTCAATTGCAATGGAAGAAGTTTTAGGAATAAGAAATAGGATATCGTATACTAAAGATGAATTAATAGAAATGATACGAGAACAATACAACAAAGATGGAAAAATATCGAGTGATACATTTAAATTTGCTCATCAAGCGGCTATAAAATTCGGTTCGTGGACAAATGCTTTAAAAATAGCTGTTGGAATAGATAGAAGTTATAAAATATTTACAAAAAAAGAACTTACAAATATGTTGAAAAATCAATACATGAAAAATGGGAAAGTGACATCAAAAACATTTAAATATAATCAACAAGTAAAAGCGAGATTTGGAAGTTGGTCAAAGGCAATGGAAGAGATTTTCAATGACATTTAGTAAATAAATAATAGAATGGAAATTTCCACGAATGAAAATCAGGAGAAAATTAATAAGGGAATAGAAGAGGAAAAAGGAGATTTGGAAGTAGGAACATGAAAATTATATTTTGATGGAGGTTTACTAGAACTTATACTTTTAGGAATTTTAGGAGCAGTAATAACAATAGTAACCTTAGGAATATGTGCTCCTTTGGAAATTTACTTAATACATAAATGGGAAGTTGATTACGCGGTTGTTGAGGGGGAGAAAACTTAAATTTACAGGAACAGCATTAGAATTATTTTGAAGCTGGATTAAATTACTTTTATTGATAATAGTACCCCTTGGTATTTATCCTTTTTGGACAATTATTTTTATGATAAAGTGAAAATCTAAAAATACTGTCAATTTTTCTGTAAAAAATAAATTAAAAATTAATAAAATAATGGTATAATTACTAAAATGAAGCGTGTTAGAAATAGTTGACTTATTTAATGGGAGAAATAGTATGTTGAAGAACAATATAAAAATGGATGGTAAGGTCTGCATAGAGTGCGATGTTAAACAGACACAGCTTGCCGATAAGATTGGTGCTACGAGACAGTATGTCAAATGTATCATCAAAAAGCAGGAAGGTGTGGGTAAAAAAAACTTCGTGCAAATGCTGGAGGCTCTTGGTTACGGTATGGAACTGACTTATGTAAAAAGAAATGATGAAGGTGATGCATTATGATAATCTATGTTACAAAACAGACTTTTCAGAGATACAAATTGAAACTTCCGAATGAATTAACGCCTCCTCTCAATCAGATTGTTGAGGCTGTGATCCAGAAGGAAAGCGGAGATAAAATTCTTGAATGGGGAGCAAAACTGTTTTATTTTGATAAAAGAAAATGTATTCAAATAGTGAATTTTGCCAGTAAGCTAACACTGTTTTTAGTTGATATAAAGTTAGCGGACTTAGGAAATGTTGGCGATATGATAGCACGCTATTTGCTTGAATTATATAAGACGGATAAACAAATGACAGGAGCCCTAAAGAGAATGTTTGAAACAAACCCAATCACCTGTTTTGGAAAGCTTACAGACAAAAGTGCTATTGCTACACTGAATACAACACAAAGTGGATTTGCTTATAACGGCTATTATTTTTATGAATTTATTCGAGATGGAATTTTGCATACGTTGGAGATCAATCACGCTGTGAATTTTAATTGGCTGTTTACAATGAAGATAAATGGTAAGACAGAGTATATCTATGCCGGAGAAAAATTTAAGGAGATTGTCCTTGAGAGGTACGGCAGATAGGGATTATCACAATAAAATATAATAATTTAGACAGAACTGATATTGAGAGATTTAAGAGAGAGTTTCTTAAACTTCTTTGAGATCATTACATCGAAATAGACATTGAATCACAGGTTATAAAGACTTGTGATTTTTTATTTAGTAAAACCTATTTTGCATGAATAAAAAAAGGCAGTCGCTGGCAACGACTACCTTAAAAGGAGTTTATGAAGAAAAAAGTTTTTAAACCTTTCTCATTGGTCAAGATAAGTATAACTCTTATTTCTTAGAAATGCCTTATACTCATCTTTAATTCTTCTTATCATTTTAGCTAACATCTGAATTAGAAATTACTCTTATAAGAGGCTATTTTCTTTATTGTAAAAAGCATGAAAATGAAGTATAATGAATACAATTATAGAATGTTTCAAACACAGGAGGAAAAATGAAAAAGAAATGGAAAATAACGTTAATAGTTTTAGCTGTATTATTTGTATTTTTTGAAATACTTTCAATAACTATTTTATTAAAAGAAAAGTCGAATATAGAAAAGAAAAAACAAAGTTTAAAACTAGAAAATGACTTGAAAGAGAAAAAAATAAAAGAAATAGATGCTCAAATAAAACAATTGAAATTAGAACAAGAAGATTTGAAGAAAGCTAAAGGAGTGAGTGGCAATGCGAAATAAAGTGCTAATTTGGAGTGGGATTTCATTCTTTGTTTTACTTGTTGGAATGGCATATTATGTTTTTATGGCAAATGCAATAGTAACTTCTGAATATATGAAATTGCAAGAAAAAAATGTGGCAATATCAAATATAGAAAAACAAAAAGAAAATGAAAAAAATGTGTTGACGGAAGAAAATAAAAAAATGAGTGAAGAAATGCAATTAAACTTCAGTAAATACAAAGTAGTTTATCTAACATTTGATGATGGGCCAACACCAATAAATACACCTAAAATATTAGAAATTCTTAAAAAAAATAATGTAAAAGGAACATTTTTTGTAATAGGACAAAATCCAGATATGTATAAAACAATAACAGATTCAGGAAATTTAGTTGCACTCCATACATATTCACATGAATATAAACAGATATATCAATCAGAAGATACATTTTTCAAAGATTTATATAAAATAAGAGATTTAGTAAAAGAGAAGACAGGAATTGATTCGAAAATAACAAGATTTCCTGGTGGTTCATTAAACAGAATGGTACCTAATGATGTAATGAGTAAAATAATAGCTAGATTGAAAAAAGAAGGTTTTGTTTATCAAGATTGGAATTGTGATAGTACAGATGCACTCCAAAATGGTAGACCTGTCCCATTAATAATAGAAAATGCAACAACAAAATGTCCATATAGCCATGTTGAAATATTAATGCATGACAGTGCTTTAAAAGTAACAACTGTAGAAGCCTTACAACAAATAATAACTTATTATAAATCAAGAGGATATTCATTCGAGACATTAAAGTCATATAGTCCTAAATATCAACAAAGAAAATCGTAATACTTAGCTGGGAATAGCTTTACTATAAAATTGGAGGAATATTTCAAAATGGGTAATATAAGAAAAGTGGATTCTTTGATAGTAATGAATGCAATAAAAAAAATGTTTCTCGAATCATCATACGTTATAGGAAAAGATGTATATAATAGTATCTCTGCTGCTGCACTAGATGAAGATTCACTTATTGCAAAAGAAGTGCTAGACCAGTTACTTAAGAATTACGATATAGCAATGGAAGAAAGAATTCCAATTTGCCAAGATACTGGTTATGCTGTAGTTTTTGTAGATATTGGACAAGAAGTTGTGGTTGAAAATGGTAGTTTAACCAATGCAATTGAAGAAGGTGTTAGACAAGCGTATGAAGAAGGATTTTTAAGAAAATCAATAGTCGATG
>ERZ650307.449-NODE-449-length-23257-cov-6.460564_pt1 | contig 23257 bp, 5 predicted proteins | sample MGYA00376243_ERZ650307 | MGnify/ENA primary metagenome ERZ650307 (study PRJEB26733, sample SAMN07839242) | wastewater metagenome | biome: urban; feature: artificial channel; material: waste water | place: USA: North Carolina | collected 2016-03-31 ... | reverse complement strand
GTGTTGCGCGTTCAGAGGTTCCTGTTCTGATTTTAGGAGAAACAGGCACTGGTAAGGAAGTCATGGCTCAAGCTATACATGGTGCAAGCTTACGTGCAGGCCAACCCTTGAAGATAGTGAATTGCGGTGCTTTGGCTCCTAATCTAGTCGACTCTACACTGTTTGGCCATAAAAAAGGGGCTTTCACTGGAGCTGATAAAGATTATCCAGGGTTATTTGAACAAGCTGATAATGGAACCTTGTTTCTTGATGAAGTGGGAGAATTAACTCTCGATATTCAGGTTAAATTACTACGTGCTTTGCAACAAGGTGAAATCACCCGTTTGGGTGATACCAAAACCATTAATGTGGATGTGCGTGTTATTGCTGCAACCCATCAAGATTTAAATAAACTCGTTGCTCAAGGCAAATTTAGAGAAGACCTTTTTTATAGATTGGCTGTTGGGGTGATTCGGATTCCTGCATTAAGGGAGCGGTTGGAAGATATTGAGCTGATTGTTTCTCAACTCGTGGATCAAATTAATCAGTCAGCATCCAAACATCCAGACTATAAAAGTAAAAAAATTTCCAATAATGGAATTAAATTTATATCTGGCCAGCGGTGGTCTGGAAATATTCGTGAACTTTGGAGTACGCTCAATCGCGCTTTTTTATGGTCTGATAACCAAGTCATAGATGAAAACGAATTGGCGAAAGCGATACTTGATAGACCTCTGATAGAAGAGGATTTGGCAATATCATTAACATTTAATGATAAAGTGGATATAGCCCAACTAACTGATAATTATCAGAAAAAATATGTTGAAGCGGCATTAAAAGCTAGTGGTAATGTGAAAAAGCATGCAACACAAATGCTCGGTTTAAAAGACCATCAAACACTTACTAACTGGATGAAGCGTTTAGGTATAGAGTTAGAAAAATAATCGATAAATGCATGTTGGCGCCAAAATTGCTCCATATAAAGCAAGGAATAGAATCGGATGAAGCAATCAATGAATTTTGAATTTTTGCGAAAAGATTGGCCTGAATTAGCAGATTTTGGTGGATATGCTGAAGAATACGCATTCAGTGATCCACAAAGTGCATTGATTAAGCTTCGCTCTTATGCTGAGTTTATGGTTAATTTTATCTACCGTAAGTTAGATTTACCTTGCCTGCCAAAAGCATCTTTTCATGAAAAACTAATAGGCGAAGATTTTGTACAGCTAGCTTCTCCTCCTGTGCTCGATAAGTTTCACGCAATTAAAACCCTAGGCAATAAGGCTGCACACGAAAATAAAGGTTCCGATAAGGATGCTGTTTTTGCTGTAAAACAGTGTTACCACTTAGGTGCATGGTTGTATTGCAGCTATCACAGTGTGCAATCTAGCTTAATTCCCGCGTTTATTGAGTTCAATTCAGATATTTCGCTAGCTAGTAAATTAAATAAAAAACTTGAGCAAAGTGACGCTTTATATAAGCAGGCAATGGCAGAACTTGAACAACAACGAACTGCTAATGAGAAAATGCTTGCTGCCGCCAAACAATCTTTGGCAACTCGTAACGAGCCAATGTTTATGGCTTTCACATCCAATAGCCAAGCAGCATCGAAAACTCTTGATTTTAGCGAAGCTGAAACACGCAAATATCTTATTGATATGGAACTTCGTGAAGTCGGTTGGGATGTTGCTGAAAATGATGAATCAACCGATGAAGTTGGTCAGGAAGTCCCTGTGAAAAATCAACCAACCGAAACGGGTGCTGGTTTTGTTGATTACGTTTTGTGGGACGATGATGGCTTACCTTTAGCTGTAGTTGAGGCCAAACGGACGTCAAAGGATGCTCGTATTGGTAAAAAGCAAGCCAAGGACTATGCCGATGCTTTAGAAAAAGAGCACGGGCAGCGCCCTGTTATGTTCTATACCAACGGACATGATATTTATATCTGGGATGATGTTCAGGGCTATCCACCCAGAAAAATTTATGGTTTTTATTCCAAAAGCTCGTTGCAGCATTTAGTTAAATTTCAGCGAGTAGAAAAGAAACCGTTAAGTGATGTTCAAATTGATACCACTATCACGGAGCGCCGCTATCAGCTTGAAACCATTGCCCGAGTGCATGAAATCTTTGAACAGAAGCGTCGTAAGGCTCTGATTGTTCAAGCAACTGGGACAGGTAAAACACGTGTATCAATCGCATTATCAAAATCACTGATGGATGCGAAATGGGCAAAACGTATTTTATTTTTATGTGATAGGAAAGAGCTGAGAAAACAGGCGAATAAAGCTTTTGTTGAGTTTCTCGGTGTGAAACCTTATGTGGTAGGGAAAAGCGATAAAAAATACCAAAGCACAGCTCGTGTATTTATTGCAACGTACCCTGGCATGATGAGCATTTACGAGAACTTTGATGTTGGCTACTTCGACCTGATCATCGCTGATGAGTCTCACCGGTCTATCTATAACGTTTTCGGGAATATTTTTAAATATTTTGATTGCTTGCAAGTGGGCTTAACTGCTACCCCTGTTGAAATGGTATCTCGCTCGACTTGCCAGTTGTTCGGTTGTAATTACAAAGAACCAACAGCTAACTATCCTTTAGAAAAAGCTATTGAAGAAGGACATTTAGTGCCTTTTGAGATTGCAACCATGACAACACAATTCATGCGAGAAGGGATTAATCAACGCTCGTTAAGTGATGAGCAGATCGCTGAGCTGGAAGCGCAAGGCGAAGATCCTAACGAGTATGAATTTGATTCAGCCGAGATCGATAAAGCAATCTTAAACAAAGATACCAACCGTAAAGTTATTCGAAACTTGATGGAAAATGGTATCAAGGATAAAGATAACCAATTAATTGGTAAGTCGATTATCTTTGCGCGAAGAATTGACCATGCACGGTTACTCAAGGAACTTTTCGATGAAATGTATCCTTCGTTGAGCAACGGTTTTTGCGAGGTTATTCACTCTGATGAACCTCGTGCTGAAGCGTTAATTGATCAATTCAAAATTACGGAAGAAGAGAAAGCCGAAGATCCGTCACTTCCCGATCCTATTACCTTAGCAATCTCAGTCGATATGCTAGATACAGGAATTGATGTGCCCAGTGTGGTCAACCTAGTATTTGCCAAACCTGTAAAATCAAAAGTGAAGTTCTGGCAAATGATTGGCCGTGGTACTCGTTTATGTAAAGACTTGTTTGGTAAAGGGAAGGATAAAACCCGTTTTCAGATCTTCGACCATTGGAATAACTTTGACTACTTTGAATTCAATTACAAAGAAGTTGAGCCATCCAATGGTAAATCATTGGCACAAAAAAGGTTCGAATTACGACTACAGCTTGCATCGGCAGCTTTGAAAAAACTAGAACTTAATGCGTTTGAAGAAACGATAAAACTACTGCTACAAGACATCAAAGCTCTTGATACGCGGAACATCAACGTGCGTGACCATTGGGCTAAGGTAGAGCAATTATCTGATTTTAAACTTCTGAAGCAGTTTGCTAAAACCGCGGTGGGGAGAAAACCTGCGCCAGGCCAGGCGGCCTGGCGCGAAAATCGCACGCTAACCCTCTTTACCAAAGCCAGTTTGCTGGATAAGCATCAGCATAACGCTGTTGACCCAGCCGTGAGCCAGGCTCTGGCGGTCACTCGCCACGTCAACACGTACCAGTTGCTCTTTGCTGACCGGCGCGGCGGAGATGCCTTCGATCACTACCCGGTACCAGACGGCGGCGGGACGGAGTTCGTTGGCGGGCGCAACCGGGTTCAGCGCCACCGGGCCGCCGTGACTCTGCGCCAGCATCAGATTAGGCAGACGGCGGATGGCGTCGTGGTCGATGGTCACTACCGCGCCTGCGAGCGGCTGCCAGCGGCCCTGCTGATAAACCCGCGCCGTCGCGCCGTCGCGCAGGCGCGCCAGGTCGGTTTCGCTGACCAGCGCCTTCACGCGCCAGCGGTGGGTGTCGATCACGCTTGCGATGCGGGTGCCAGGCGAGACCCAACTGCCGGGGCGCAGGGTCTGCTCAACGTCATGCACCACGCCATCCTCCAGCGCCACCAGCTGGAGCCGCTGAAGCTCAACGGCGCTGGCCCGCTGTTGAATGGCGTACTGGCGCGCCATCTGGTCGGCGACCACCTGCTTCGCCGCGCCGTTTTTATCGAGCGCCATCGCGCCGCGGGCGCTGGTCTGCCACGCCTGGCTTAGCGCCAGCGCCTTATCCTGCTCGTCCGCCGGGACGGGGGCCACCAGTTCAAACAGCTTCTGGCCCGCCTTGACCTGCTGGCCTTCCTGCACCAGCACCTTGTCAAGCTGGGCGGCATAGGGCGTGTAAACCGGCTGTGCCACGCCCGCCTCCATCACGCCGTGCAGGGAGACCTGCCCGGACCAGGGCAGAAAGACCGAAAGCCCCAGCGCGAGTGCGACGGCGACAAGGCGCAGCAGGCGCGCCGGAGCGATTTCCCGGCGGCGCGCGCGCCAGATTTTGAGTTCGCGAAACATCGGTTGCACCACAAAAGTGACTATCTCAATAAAAAACAGCACCAGCCCGAGCGCCTTAAAAAAGGCGTTGTAGACCACCAGCGCGATGCCGACGAACAGCAGTAGCCGGTAAACCCAGGTGGCGAAGGCGAAAAGGGTGAGGAAGCGGGCAAAGGCGGGCGAGACGTTATCCGGGATCGGATCCTCAAGCCCCAGCAGGTGCCAGCGCAGCCAGCGCTTCGCCCAGTTGCCCGCCCGTTCGTGCAGGCCAGGGTAGTCCAGCGTATCGCTGAGAATAAAGTAGCCGTCAAAGCGCATAAACGGGCTGGCGTTCACCGCCACCGTCAGCACCCAGGCGGTGGTGGCGAGAAAGAACAGCGCGCCTTTAACGTTGCCTTCCGGCGCGAAGCTCCAGAACAGCGTCGCCCAGGCCGCCAGCATCAGCTCGGCCATAATGCCCGCGCTGGCGATGGAGAGCCGGTGGCGGGACTGCGACAGCTTCCAGCTCTCTCCGGTATCGGTGTAGGCCATCGGCCACATCACCAGCAGCGCCACCCCCATATGGCCGACGCGTACGCCGTAGCGGGTCGCCATAAAGGCGTGCCCCAGTTCGTGCCAGCATTTGGAGAGGATCAGCGCCACCGCGAAGGCCAGCGCCCCGTTCCAGCTCAGGGCGCCGTGCAGCGCGGCCTCGACGTTATCCCACTGGCGCGCGGCCAGAACGACGCCTGCCAGCGCGGCGACGGCGGTCAGCAGTAGAAACGGCGCGCTGAAAAGCCACTCCACCCACGGCAGCATGCGGCGCAGGGCTTTCTCCGGGCGCACCAGCGGCAGGCGGATAAACAGGTAGCCGTGCAGAATACGCCGCCAGAGCGAGCCGCGCGCTTTGAACGCGCCGCGGCGCAGCAGCTGTTGCTGCTGTAAAAAGCCCAGGAACTGCAACACATCCTGTTCGTCCACCGTCATGGTGGTCTCCTGGCTGATGCTGTCGGCAATCGCCTGCGGCGCGCCGAGCGGCCAGCGGCGCAGCATCTCCAGCTCCAGCCAGCCCAGGCGGAAATAGAGGTTGCGCACCGGGTCGGCCAGATGCCAGGCGGGCGAGCCGTCGCGGTTGTTGCCCGCCGGGTGAATTTTTAGCTCGTCGCGCAGCGGCGGCAGCGGCTGCGGCTGCGCAAGAGCTGTCCCGCCCGCAGGCGGGAGCGTCGCGGCTGTTTGCATATCAGAATCCACACCAGGCGCGCAGCGTCGCCAGCGGACGACGGAAAATCAGATAACCGAGCAGGCTCCAGTCGCCGGAGACGCGGGCCGTGCCCTGCAAGCCGATACGGGCGGCGCTGGACGGGTCGGTTACGGTGCCGCGCAGCAGGTAGCTCGCGACGCCGTTCGGCGCTTCCACCGTCTCGTAACCGGCGTAATCCAGCCGCGCGGTCAGCGGGTGCAGCGGGGCGACCTTAAGAAATACGGTCATCGCCGCGTGCGGGTTCAGGTTGGTGGATTCCGCCGCAGGCGCCCAGGCGCGCACGCCGAGCTTCGTCGGGTCCGCCAGCAGGCCGATGCGCTCGCCGGTCTGTACCGGACGGCCCGCCCAGTCGTCCGGGTCGGTGTAGACAAACACGCCGCTGCTGCGGGCGCGGATCGACAGCTTCTCCAGCTCGCGCTGCAACGAGGCAACCTGCACCTTTTGCTCGCGCCATTTGCCTTCGGTCAGAGCCAGTTCCGCACGGGCGTTCGGGTCTTCAATCGCCTGCTGAGACGCCTGATGCATATTGACGGTGGCGGTCGCCAGCTCCGCCTGAGCAATGGCGAGACGGTTTTTTAGAGTCGTATCATCCAGCTCCGCCAGCACCTGTCCGGCCACGACCGGCGTGTTCGGCGGCACCTTCATCTGGTGAATCACCCCGTCGCTCGGCGCGGCGATCACTTCGCTGTTAAGCGAAATTACCTCGGCGGGCACCAGCGTGTATTCCCGAATCGGGATCAGCATAACCAGCAGCAGAAGCAGCAACACGAGACCCGCGCGTCGGCGCACCGTGGCGGGCAGCAGCCGTTGCAGGCGAGAAGGCCGCGCCACCAGCGCCCACCAGGTGTAGCCGTACAGGTTCGCCAGCTGGAGCAGGGCGTATTCGGGGCTTTCGACGCCAAGCTGCGTCGGCCACGGGGTATCGCGGGCCAGCAGCAGCAGGGCGTGCAGCTTGCCGTCCGGGCCGGTCAGCGCCAGCACCCAGACGTGGCCCGGCAGCCATTCGTCCCACTCGCGCGCCAGCGACTCGCTCAGCATTTCCGGCGACAGCGGCATCACGCGGGCGGTTTCCGGCAGCGCGGCGCAGCGCGGCGCGATGTCGCAGGCAACGGCGGCAAGCCACAGCGCGTAGGGGGTATTGCGGTCGGTGTCGCTCAGGCCGGAGTGCGCCGCAAGCTGGGCGCGCCCGGTGGCGGAAACGGCGAGCAGCGCCGCCTGGCGATACTCCACCAGCGAGCGGGTATCGTTACACATCACAAAACCCAGCTCTTCGGGGCTGCGCGCCGCTTTCACGCGCGCCGCGAGAGAATAGAACAGGGCGATGCTCACGAGTTGGTCGTCCCGCTCTGGCACTGCGCCGCCGCTTTCGGGCAGACTGGCGTCGCGCGGCCGCTCATGCCGGGCAGTACGTCCTGGGCGTCGCTGCCAAATTCCGCTTCAATCTCAATCGTCTGGCTCACGGCGTCCACGCGGCCGCTGATGTGGGTGACGGTCATCGGGTAATGCTTGCCGGTTTCACCCACCACCGCGTCAAGCTGCGCGCCGGGCGCAAGCCAGGTGGTCCAGCCTGACGGCACGTTGAGGCGCGCCTTGCGGGTGCCGTTGCTTACAAGATCGATAACCTGCGCGCCTGCGCCGACGCCCTGGCCCTCTTTGACGTAAATACGCGCCACGCGGCCGTCGAACGGCGCGGTAAAGCGGCACTGCGCCAGCTGCGCTTCAAAGATTTTGATCTGGCTGCGGGTGCGGTTCACGTCGGCGGCGGCAAGGCCAACCTCCAGCGCGCCTGCGGAATGCAGACCCTGCAATTTCGCCTTCGCTTCATATTTGATCTGCGCGGCGCTGTACTCGGCGTCTGCCGCGTCGCGACGGGCTTTCAGCTCGCTACAGTCCAGCGTCACCAGCAGTTTGCCTGCCTTGACCGTATCGCCCAGCTCAACGTTGACCTGCGACACGCGCCCGGCCACCACGCTTGATAGCGGGCTTTCCTGGTTGGCCATCACCAGAAAACGCACCGGCGCGGCGCCGTTGTCGGCGGTGGCGTCAGGCGCGCTCTCAGGCGCTGCGGCAACGGCCGCATCCGGCGTTGCGACTGCCCCCGCCGCAGCGGGGGTTGGGTCGGCGGCGAAGGCGCTGGCGCACAGCGCCAGGCCCGTCAGCGGCATGAGCGCGCGGACCCTGCGCCAGCCTTCGTTCACGTTGTTCATACCTGTTCCTGTTATTAAGGGTTACTTGCCGTCATCACGCCGGTGTCGCCTGCCGCTTTATGCAGGTTGGACACCACGGAGAGCGCGGCGGCTTCTGCCAGCGCGCTGACCGAACGGGTGTTGACGTCATTCGGCAGATAGCTGGTGTATTTCTGGTAGGCGACCTGCGCGCCCTGGGCGTTATAGACCGCCATTTCCCACACGCCGCGCTGCGAGCCTGACGCGCGTTCAAGGTTGAGGTTCATTTGCAGTTTCACGCTGTCGGCGCCGTTGCCCTGCACCAGCTGGTTGGCGGCCAGCACATGGGTGACCGACTGATAAATCGCGCTCTTGTTGACGCCCGCTGGCAGGCGGCCCAGGGTGACGCTGACCGGATGGCGGGAAACTACCGCGTCGGCGCTCTGGGTGAAGACCTGCTTCTCGCCCGCCACCAGGCTCTGGTTGATTTCACGCGACAGGGTCGGCAGATCGCTGCTGGTCACCTTTTCCGGCAGCAGGTCGATGCCTACCGAGTTCAGCACGCGGCCATAGGCGGACTGCGCCTGCGCGTAGGAGGCGGCTTCCTGGAAGCGGGAGACGATGGAGCGCGCCTGGGTGCGCAGGGATTCCAGGTCGCTTGAGAGCGAGTTGTCGGAACCGGCGCGGGAGATGCTCGCCAGACGCTGGTCGACGCGGGCGGACTCCTGGGCTATCTGGTAGTCGTACACCGCGAGCTTGTAGCGCTCAACCGAGACGCGCACCTGAGTCAGCACCGCCATGCTCAGCGCCATACGGCGGGCATTGTCGGTGGCCAGGCGCGCGTCGTTGGTGCGGCTGATGGCCGGCGCGCTCAGCAGCTTGAACAGGTTCATGGAAACGCCCACGCCGCCCTGCACCCAGCTGTTGTTGTAGAGGTAGCTGTTGGAGTCGTAGCTGATGCCGCCGAACAGATTCAGGTTCGGGAACAGCGAGGCGATCTGGCGTTTAGTTTCCAGCACGTCGATGCGGGTTTTGTAATCTTCTTCACGCAGCTCTGGGCGGCGTTCCAGCGCCATCTGCTCAAGCGTATCAAGCTGGCTTGGCACGCCGGAAAGCGCCGGATTGGCGACGTCCTGTAAGGTGAAGTCGGTGGTGGACGGCAGGTTCAGCAGGGCGGCCAGCTCGCTTTTCGCCATCTGCATCTCCTGGCGCTTCTGGTTCAGCAGCGCCACCGCGTCGAGCAGGGCGCGCTGGTACTCCAGGCCCTCGACCGGCGGCAGAATGCCTGCGCGCTCCGCTTCGCGGGTTTTCTCAAGTGCGGTCTGGATCTCTTCGGCCAGCGGCTGCGCTTCGCTCAGCAGACGCTGTGCGCCCAGCGCGCGCCAGTACGCGTCGCGCACCTCCTGGACAATATTCTGCAATACCTTGCGGCGACGCTCTTCGGCGATGTTGACGTTATCCGCCTGCTGCTTCGCGCGGTAGTAGCTCATGCCGAAATCGAGCACGTCCCAGGAGAAGGTGGCGTCGGCCAGCAGGTGCTCGCGCTCTTCAGAGGTGGACGGACGCAGGCTGACGACCCGGTCTTCGATACCGACGCTGGTGCCGCCGGAATCGTTGTCGCGCCAGCGGTAGCCGGCATCGGTCATCAACTTCGGCAGCATATCCTGCTGGGAGATATCCAGGATGCCGCGCGACAGGGCGGTTTCCATCATCTTCAGGCGGTAGTCGAGGTTGTATTTCAGCGCGCGGGCCATGGCGTCTGACAGGGTCAGCGGACCAGAGACCGGCTGCTGGTCGCGGTACATGGCGGCGCGGTCGGCGCTGACGCGCGCGCCGATTTCATCCTGGGTCAGCGGTTCAGGTTTAATGGTGCTGCAACCGCTTAACAGCAGCGCGGAAACCAGTGCGGCGACAGGGGCGAGCAGAGGCGCGGAACGTACGGCAGTCGGGGTTACGGCAGTTAAAGTCGTCATCATTGTTATGCTTAAAGTGTTGAGTTAATAATCCGGCGGCGCGGCGCCGCCGGTGTAAAAGGTTTTTGGAGTTGCGCGATTAACGATGCGGTGTGGCGCCTCCCACGGTGACCGGTTCCGGCGCGGCGACGCGGTTACGGGCCAGCGCGTCGACCTGCGCCGCCAGTGACGGCGCGCCTGGTCGGGCGGCGGCTTGCGGCACGATCACCACGCCCGGCGCGGCGGCGTGAGCCTGCTTCGCATCAGGGGTTTTCTCGCCGCGCTCCTGCTGCACGGTGGTTCTTTCGTTGATGCGCTCGTTAAGCGGCGGACGTTCCGGCGCGTTTTCCAGCACGGGCGCAGGCTGTACGGATTTATTCAGCGAGAAGTGGCTGAAGTGATCGCCCAGCAGCTGCGAACCGATACCGGTGGCGGCGAAGGTGTTCACCACGCTGCGTTGCAGCGTGGTGTTTACCCAGCGGGTAAAGAGAATGCCGTCTTCCAGCACCGGCGTGCCGTTGTCATTCATGCCGCGGCCCAGCTCGGTAATTTTGCGGTTCAGCTCCACCTTGCGAGAGAACTGGTCGCTGTACAAGCCGTAGATTGCGGGCAGGATAAACAGACCCGGCGAATACGGCTGATCGAGCGACAGCTCGTAGTTGGTGTAGTAGCTCGGGAAGTGCTGATCGCCTGTGCGTACCGACTGCGGCGGCGTCACGCCGTGAATAACGATGGTCAGCTGCGCCTGGCTGGTATTGCCGTCGGCGTCGGTAATGGTGTAAGTGAACACCTCGCTCAGGGTGGCGTTGGCGTCCAGCGACGCCACGCGGCTGTTGCTGCGGTTCAGCACATAGCTGTAGTTGCCGCGGGCGTCGAGCGTCAGGGCGCCGAACTCGCCCAGGCTTACGCCGCCGACCGCGCCCGCGCGGTTGAGGTTCACGGAGGAAATCGCGCTCACCGGGCCGCCCGCCGCGGCGCCGTCTGCGCCGATAGCGTCGCTGCTAAAGACGTTGCCCGACGCCGCCTGCTGGCCGCGATCCTGGTCGATGCTGTTGTCGTCCGCTGCCGCGACCGGCGCGTCGTTGAGAATATTGACGCGCAGCAGGCCCGGCGCGCGGGTCTGCTGGCCGTTGACGGAGAACCGAATCTCTTCGCGGGTGGTGGATTCGCCCGGCTGGTTAACCGCCTGGGTCAGCGTGAAGCGGTATTGCAGCGTCGCGCGGCCTTCGCCGTCCACCTGGAAACCGGTGAGCGACAGCACGCCGTCCGGCGTTGCGATATCCACTGGCGCCTGGGCGCTCAGCGCCTGGAGCTGCGCAAGCGTCAGGGTCTGGCCGCCAATGGTCAGGCTTTCCACCGGCTCCAGCGACAGTACGGCCATCGCGCCCGTGGTGGTTTGCGCGCCGCTGGCCGTATCGACCAGACCTGCCTCTTTCACCCACGCCTCGGCTACGGGGTTCACCAGCAGGCGCAGTTCGCCCGTGGCGGTGCCGCCGTCGTTGCCGTCGCTCAGGGTGTAGTTCAACACTGGCGTAAAGCCGGACCAGCCGCTTGCCGGGGTAAACAGATAGCTGCCGTCGCGGTTAACCACCAGCGTGCCCTGGCCCGGGATCGTAATGATGTCCCCCGGCGCGTAGGTCGCGCCGCCGACGGTGATCTCCGCCACGTGCAGCGGGTCGCTGTCCGCGTCGCGGTCGTTGGTCAGCAGATTGCCGCTGACCGGCGTTTCCGGCAGGGTGCTCGCTTTATCCGCCACCGCGACCGGCGGGGTGTTGGTGACCTCAAGCGTGACCTGGGCGGTTTCGGTGACGCCGCCGCTGGTGACGGTATAGGTGAAGGTGTCCTGGCCGACGTAGCCCGCGTTTGGCGTATAAACCAGCTGCCCGTTTTCAATAGCGACGGAGCCGTGCGCGCCCTGGGTCACGCCGGTAATGGCCTGGTCCGGGTTAACGAAGCGGTCGTTGCCGATCGCATCAATCGTCACCGGCACGCCTGCGTGGGTGGTGGCGCTGTCATCTTTCACGTCCGCTACCGGGGTGACGGTGATGGCGAGCGTCGCGGTAGCGGTGCCGCCGTCGTTGCCGTCGCTGACCGTGTAGGTTACTACTGGCGCCGTGCCGTTCCAGTCGGCCACCGGCGTAAAGCGGTAGCCGCCGTTGCGCTCAATGGTCAGCTCGCCGACGCCCGGGAGCCGCGCGGTATCGCCCGGCTGATAAGTCTGGCCGCCGACGGTGAAGCCCGCGATAAACAGCGGATCGCCGTCCGCGTCACGGTCGTTGAGCAGCAGGTCGCCGCGCGCCTCGTAATCTTCCGGCGAAGCCACTGTCTCGCCCGTTGCGACCGGCACGCTGTTGGTCAGGGTGACGGTGACGTTGGCGGTTTCGCGAACGCCGCCGCTCTCCACGGTGTAGGTGAAGGTATCCTGGCCGACATAGCCTGCCACAGGACGATAAACCAGCTGGCCGTTTTCAATGGTCACCGAGCCGTGCTGGCCCTGATCCACATCGATAATCGCTTTGTCGGCATTGCTGAAACTGTCGTTATGCAGCGCATCGATAGTGACCGCAACACCCGCATGGGTGCTGGCCGTATCGTCCTTCGCGTCCGCCACCGGCGTTACGCTAAAGGCGAGCGTGGCGGTGGAGACGCCGCCGTCTTTGCCGTCGCTGATGGTGTAGGTCGCGGCAGGCGGCACGCCGTTCCAGTCGGCCACTGGCACAAAGGTGAAGCTGCCGTCGGCGCGGATCGTCAAATCGCCATAGCCTGCCAGCGTCGCGGTGTCGCCCGCGAGGTAGCGGGTGCCGCCGACGGTAAACTCCGTCACGGCGAGGGCGTCGCCATCGTCATCGTGGGCGTTAGTCAGCAGGTTCTGCGCCGCAGTGCTGTTAAGCGTGGTGTCTTCCGGCGTGGAAATCGTCGGTACGCTGGTCAGACGCGGCGCCACGTTGGTGACGTCCACGGTAACGGTCGCGGTTTCGGTTTTGCCGCCGCTGGTGACGGTGTAGTCGAAGGTGTCGCTGCCGACATAGCCCGCGTTCGGGCGGTAGACGAGCGTGTTGTTCTCAATCGTCACCGTGCCGTGGGCGGCAGCGGTGACGCCGGTAATCGTCTGGTCGCTGTTGCTGAAGCTGTCGTTGTCGAGCGCGTCGATCACCACCGGCACATCGGCATGGGTGCTGACGCTGTCGTTGACCGCATCCGCGATCGGGTTGACGGTAAGTAAGAGCGTCGCCACGCTAAATCCGCCGTTGCCGTCGCTTACCTGGTAAAGGATCGGCTGCACGGCGCCGTTCCAGTCGGCGACTGGCACAAAGGTATAGCTGCCGTCGGCGTTAATGGTCAGGTCGCCCATGCCTGCAAGCGTCGCGGTCTGGCCCGCCGCGTAAATCTGCGTACCGGTACTGAACTGCGTGATGGCAAGAGCATCATTGTCATCATCGCTGTCGTTAGCCAGCAACCCGGTGGCGGCGCTGCGCGTCAGGGTAGTGTCTTCCGCAGTCCACGTAAAATCATCGTGCGCCACCGGCGCAATGTTGGCGATGGTGACATTAACGGTCGCGGTTTCCGTTACGCCGCCGCTGGTGACGGTATAGGTAAAGCTGTCAGTGCCGTTAAAGCCCGCGTTCGGGGTATAGCGCACCTTGCCGTTTTCAATCGCCACCGAGCCGTTATTGCCCTGGGTGACGGCGGTAACGGCTTTGTCGCTGTTGCTGAATCTGTCGTTCGCCAGCACGTCGATGACTTTCGCCACGCCCGCGTGGGTGGTGGCGTTGTCGTCAACGGCGTCAGGGATCGCATTGTACTGAATGGTGAGCGTCGATGTGACGCTGCCGTTATCCCGGCCGTCCGTTGCCGTGTAGGTCACCACCGGTACGTTGCCGTTCCAGTCAGCCACCGGAATAAACGTCACGCTGCCGTCAGAAGTAATAGTCAGGCTTCCGTACCCCGCCAGATTGGCCGTCTCGCCTGCCTGCCAGGTGGTACCGTTGACGGTAAAATCGGTCACCGTCATGGTGTCGCCGTCGGCGTCGCTGCTGGTATCTAATAAAAGGCCAGGGATACCGATCGGCGAGTCTTCACCGTTAATCGCTGTCCAGTGGGGCAGCGTCGGCGCGCTGTTGGTCAACGTCAGATAAACCGTGGCGGTCTCCTCGATACCGCCGCTGGTGACGGTATAGGTGAAGCTGTCGTTGCCGACGTAGCCGCTGGTCGGGGTGTAAACCACCTGGCCGTTGCTGATGCTAACCGTACCGTGCGCGCCGTCGGTGACGCCGGTAATCGCTTTGTCGCCGTTGGTGAAGCCGTCGTTGGTCAGGACATCGACCGTGACCGGGGCGCCCGCATGGGCTGTCCGGCTGTCGTCATGGGCGTCCTGCACCGGCGTGACGGTAATATCGAGGGCGGCGGTTTGCACGCCGTTGTCGCGCCCGTCGGTGACCTCATAAGTGACCTGCGGCACGCTGCCGTTCCAGTCGGCGACCGGAACAAAGGTATAGCTGCCGTCGGCGTTGATGGTCAGCGCGCCATAGCCCGCAAGCGTCGCGGTCTGGCCAGCGGCCCACGTCGTTGCGCCCACCGTAAATGCGCTGACTTTCAGCGTATCGCCGTCCGGGTCGCTGGCGCCGTTCAGCAGATTCTGCAAAGCCGTGCTGGTCAGCGTCTGGTCTTCCGCTGTGCTGGCGGTTTTGCCGACAACCCCGGTCGGCGCACCGTTCGTTAACGTTACGGTGACGTTCGCGGTTTCGGTTTTGCCGCCGCTGGTAACGGTATAAGTGAAACTATCGGTGCCGACATAGCCGTCGTTCAGGGTGTAAACCACCTTGCCGTTGCTGACGGTCACCGTACCGTGCGCGCCGTTGGTGGTGGCGGTAATGGCTTTGTCGCTGTTGGCGAAGCTGTCGTTATTAAAGACATCAATCACCAGCGGGTCGCGCCCGTGGCCGGTCTGGCTGTCGTTAAACGCATCCTGCACCGGCGTAACGGAGATATCGAGCCTCGAGGTGACGTCGCCGTTGGTGCGACCGTCGGTGATGGTGTAGGTCACCTGCGGCACGTTGCCGTTCCAGTCGGCGACCGGAACAAAGGTATAGCTGCCGTCGGCGTTGAGGGTCAGCGCGCCGTAGCCCGCAAGCGTGGCGGTCTGGCCGGCGGCCCAGGTGGTATTGCCCACCGTAAACGATTTCACCGTCAGCGCGTCGCCGTTCAGGTCGCTGGCGCCCGTCAGCAGATTTTCGCCGTTGGTAAGCGTTGTGTCTTCCGCCGTGCTGCCGGTTTTAGCCAGGCCGACCTGCGGCGCGTCGTTGACCAGAGTGAGGGTGACCGTCGCGGTTTCGGTTTTGCCGCCGCTGGTGACGGTATAGGTGAAGGTATCGGTGCCGACATAGCCGCTGGTCGGCGTGTAAATCACCTGGCCGTTGCTGATGCTAACCGTACCGTAAGCGCCGTTGGTCTTGCCGGTAATCGCTTTATCGCCGTTGCTGAATTTATCGTTGGCGAAAACGTCGATGGTCACCGGCGTACCCGCGTGGGTCGTCAGGCTGTCGTCAAAGGCGTCTTTTACCGGCGTGACGGTTATCTTCAACTGCGCCGTGGTCGCGCCGTTGGTGCGGCCATCAACCACCCGGTAGGTCACCGTCGGCACCGTACCGTTCCAGTCGGCGACCGGGACAAAAGTATAGCTGCCGTCGGCGTTGATGGTCAGTTTGCCATACCCGGTGAGGTCGGCGGTCTGGCCTGCGGTAAACACCGTGCCGACGCCGCTGACGGAGTAGTTAAGAATGCTCAGCGTATCGCCATCAGGGTCGGAATCGTTCAGCAGCAGGTTTTGCGCGGCGGAGCTGGTCAGCGTCGTATCTTCCGGCGTGCTGACGTTTTCACCCTGGGTGACCGGGGCGGCGTTATTCATCTGAATCGTGACCGTCGCGGTTTCGGTCACGCCGCCGCTGGTGACGGTATAGGTGAACGTATCGCTGCCGACGTAGCTCGTGGTGTTAGGGGTATAAATCACCTTGCCATTGTCGATAACCACGGAACCATAAACGCCCTGGGTGACCGCCGTGATCGCTTTATCGCTGTTGCTGAAGCTGTCGTTGCCCAGCACGTCGATGGTTTTCGCCTCGCCCGAATGGGTGGCGGCGGTGTCGCTCACCGCGTCCGCCACCGCTGTAATGCTCATGCTGATGCTCTGCGCCGTGCTCCAGTGGCTGGTCTGGCCGCTGTTGAAGGCGCTTTGCAGATCCTGCGTGCTGCCCGCGGCGCTGACGCCGGTATCGGCGGAACTGGTGCTGTCGGAGACGCGCACCGTCAGGCCGCCCGGCACCGCGCCGTTGTAGTCGGCCAGCGGCACAAAGCGCAGCTGGGTCGAGGCGAGCAGCACCAGCGCGTTGGTTTCGCTGTAGCTTGTGCCAAGCGCAGTCCAGGTCGTGCCGTTGGTAGAGTACTCCCAGTGGCCGAGGCTTGCGTCGGTGGTGTTGCCGACGATCGCCACATAGCCGATAGCGCCGCTGGCGTTGCCGCCGCCAGCAATTCCCGTCTGGTTGTCGGCGGCGTCGCTGTAGCTGCCAAGAATAGAGGTCAGCGTTTTGCCAACTGGCGTATCTTCCTGCATGGTCAGCGGCGTCGCGCTAATCGTCGGACGGTCGTTGACGTTAGTGACGCTGGTTGAGAGGGTGACCATCGCTGCGCTATAGCGTGAACTACTGCCGTTGGTTGCCGTTGATACAGTCTGGCCGCTGGTCAGCGACCCTGTCGTTGCGGTGGTGTCGCCGTTGTTGTTGGTTTCCACCAGACGTACTTTCAAGGCAGCAGGCGTCCCGAAGAAGTCAGCGGCAGGTACAAAGCGGACTTTGGCCGTTGCATCCAGCAGCAGGGCGTTGGCGTCGGTGCGGCTGCCAATGGCAGCCCAGGTCGTGCCGCCATCGGTGGAGTATTGCCATTCGCCCTGCGCGCTGTTGACTGACAGGTTAGTGATAGCCACGCCCCAGAAACTGTCAGCGCTGGTGCCGCCGGTTGCCGTAATGGACGCATTGTTGACCTGATCGTTCGGGTCCGAGAAGTTACCGGCAAACAGGTTGGCAATGGTGTCGCCGGTAATCGCTGCGGCGCTGGTGTCTTCGCTCACCGGGGCCAGCGTCTGGGTAGCGCCGCCCAGCACGACCGGGGCATCGTTTGACGGTTTCATGGTCACGCTAAAGGTACGGGTGGTGACCAGCGCGGCGGAGGTGTCATCGGCGTAGCTGATGTCGCCCGGGTTCGCGTTCGGGTTATTGCTGTCGCCGGTAAGCGTGGTCGGGCGGCTGCCGTGGTTGGCGTTATCGTTCACCACTACGGTGACGTTAAAGGTGCCGTTCCAGTCGGCGGCGGTGACGCCCGCGTTGGTCGGCAGGTTCACCGTCAGGTTAGCGAGGCGGCTGTTGATCTGCGAAAGCGTGCCGGTAAGTGTGAAGCTGGTGGTGTTGACGCCGCCCGCATCAACGGTGCCGCCCGTCCCGCCAATCGTTTTAAAGGTAAAGCCGCCCGGCAGAGTGACCGTCACCGTCAGGCTGGCGCTGTCGGCGTCCGGGTCCGCCACGGTAATGGCGGGCAGGGCGACGGTCGTTGAGCCTTCGTTGACTGACTTGTCCGTCACCGTGATGGTCGCCGGATCGTTGACGTCGCTTGGGAAGACGCTGCGCCATGCGGTACTGACGTTCTGGCTCAGGCCGGAAGGCAGCGCGCCGTAAGGGTCGATAGCCGTGGTCGGCACCGCCGCGACGCCGGTGACGGCATCGTTCTGGCCGCCGTTGGCGCTGTTGGCGCTTGTCAGGTTGCCAGAGGCGTCGCGCAGGCGATCGTCGGCAATCACTTCCACACGCCAGGCGTTATCGGCGTTCGACAGGGCGGAGCCGGTCATGGAGACGGTCAGCGCCGCCAGGTACGCGTTCACCTGGCTCAGCGTGCCGCGGATCACCAGTGCGGACTCGCTGCCGTTATAGACGCTGTCAATCGTCACGCCGGACGTTGTGTTGCCGGAGCTAATGGTGATGTCGGATACGCCGGCGTTACTGTACTGCGCGGCGGTCAGCGGCACGCCGCTGGCGTCGGTGATGCGCACCGTCACCTGCATAAAATCGGTTTCGCCGTCGGCGATATTGCCGCCGTCGGTGTAATCCGGGTCGGAAATCACAAAGCCGCCGACTTTGGTGCCGTCGACTACCGCCGGATCGCTGTTGAGGTAAACCGTACCGCCCGTTGCAGAGACAACCGGCGCGTCGTTCACCGGCACAATGGTGAGGTTCAGCGTCTGGTCGGCCGGGTCGGCCTGCACGGTGTCGCCGATATGCGAGTCGCCGTCGTCCAGATGCAGGGTGATGGTGACATCGCCCGCCGCTGCGCCGTTCAGGTCGTGGTTGACGTTGGCGCCGCTCTGCCAGGTGAGGCCGAGCGCCGCGTCGTTCAGCAGCGCTTCAATGTCGCTGGCGCGACCGGTCAGCGTCAGCGTGCCGGAGTTGTCGCCGGAAATCGTAACCGGCTGGCTGCCGGCGGCGCTGGCGGTGGCGCTGGTGTTCACGTCCGCGCCGCCGATGCCGAGGGTGCCGGACGGCGCGGTGATGGTGACGGTCACCGGCGTGCCGAAGGCGGCGGATTCGGTGTCCTGCACCACGATATTGCCGCCGATAAAGCTTGCCTGATCTTCATAAACGGTACGGTCCAGGTTGGTCACGGTCAGCGTGCCCGGATCGTTGATTTCCGAGGCGCGAATGGTGACGGACGCCGCGCTCAGGTTGCCGCTTTTTTCCGGTACGGAGGCGCTGTACCAGTTGTACTCGGTGGCGTCGACGGCGGTGGCCGCCGCGCCTCTGCCAGGCGTCGCGGGCTGGTTCAGCGTGCCGCCGTTAGCGCCTGCCGTCAGCGTGCCGCTTGCGTCGCGCAGGCGGTCATCGGCGATAGTCTGCACCTGATAGGTGGCGTTGCGGTCGGTTCTGAAGGTCACCGTCAGGCCCGCCAGCGCCGCGTTCACCTGGGCGCGGGTGCCGCTCAAGACCAGATAGTCGTGCTGGCCGCCGTGGGCGGTAGAGATCGTCGCGCCGCTGCCGGTCGCGTAACCCAGGGTCACGTCGCTGTATTCGCTGGCCACGAAGGCGCTGCCGTCCGCATGCAGCAGACGCACGGTCACCTGCAAATAATCGCTCTCGCCATCGGTCACGCCGTCTGTCAGATCCCCATCTTTGACCGAGAAGCCCGGCAGGGCGTTGCTCGTCGCCGTGGCGCTGGCGATGTTCTTGATGCCCGACGGCGCGGTCACTTCCGGCGCGTCGTCGGTCGGGCGGGTGTAGATCCAGAACGCGTTGCCGGTCTGCTCTTTGTCGCCGTCAGAAATCGTGAAGGTGAACTTATCGTCCGGGGTGGCGGGTTCGCTGTTGCCGCTGCCTTCGGTGCCGTCGTTCAGGTAGTAAATGTACCCGTTCGCCACATCCTGCTGGGTGAAGGAGGAGCCTTTGCCGATGGGGCTGAAGTTCACACCATCTTTGGAATAGGCCAGGGTGCCGTGGGTCGGCGCGCCGGTGATGGTGTACTGCTCCTGCATTGAGCTGCTGTCGGAATTGTAGGCTTGCAGCATGGCGCTGGTTATCTGGCCATAGCTTCCTTCGGTGACGTACAGCGGGTTGTTGACTGGCGTGCCGCCAATCAGGTTCGGCGAGCCTGCGGTCACCGTCGGGTCGGCCTGGGTCGGGTCTTTGGCGATCTGCGGCGCGTCGTTGACGTTAGTTATCTGGATTTTCACCGTCGCGTCGCTGGCGGAGGTGGCGCCCCAGCGGTCGGTGGCCGATACGGTAAAGGTGGTGGAGCGCACTTCCGAGCCGTCGCTGACGAAGCGCAGCCCGGTGGTCGAGGCGCTGGCGGTAAGCAGCGAGGCGTTGAGCGTCTGGCCGACGGTAACGTCAACCCACTGCGAGCCGTTGTAGTATTGCAGCGTGCCGCCGTCCGGCAGCGTTTTGATGGTGAACGTCAGGGCGTTGGCGCCGGTCGCGTCGTTGTTATAGGCGTAATTGTTGGCGCTGGCGCTGCCGTCTTTGATCGTCGCGCTCTCTTCCAGCCCGTTGCCGCTGTTGGCGTCGTCCGGGTCGCTTATCGCTATCTGGCCGGTGGTCAGGTAAGCGGTTTCGCCTTCGGCGATGACGGTGGAGGAGGAGCCGGTCACCACCGGCAGATCGTTCACTGGCGTGACGTAGATGTTCAGCGTCGGCGTCCAGATATCGGTCACCGGGTTGCCGTTGGCATCGAGCGTGGTCAGACCCGCCGAGACAGAGAACGCCGCGGCGTAGACAAAGGTCTCTCCGCCGTCGTGCTGGAAGCGAATATTGCCGCTGTCGAGGTCGGCCTGCGTAAAGGTGGCATATTCGCCGAGCGTCACCCAGCCGCCGCCGACATTTTTTTGCAGCTCGCCGCCTCTTGCGCCGTTCGAGAAACCGAGGAAGGTATAGACCACCTGCGAGGCGTCCACGCCCGTGGCGGTGTAGCTCAGGCCCGGCACGCTTGAGAAGTCGCCGCTGGTGCCGTTCAGTACGAGGATGCCGCCTTCTTCCACTTCGCCGCGGGCGTAGCCAGAGGTGAAGTCCACGCCCGCCCAGGTGGAATCGCGGTTGGTAATGGTGGTGACGCGATCCGGAATCGTGCCGGGACCGCCGCCCGTGACCACCGCAAGGCCGATGGTAAAGGTAAAGCTGGTCAGCGTTTCGGTGCCCGGCGTGTACACCCCGCCGATGCGGCTGTAGGTCGTGCCGTCGGCGTTCCAGCGCAGCGCAGCGGTGTTGTCCACCACCACAAAGTTGAAGCTGTCGGTGTCACCCGACGCGCTGGCGCTGGCGTACTGCACGTACTGCACTTTGCCGTCGACGATATCCTGCATGGTGAAGGTGCCGCCGTTTTGCAGGCGGTAGCCGTCCAGCGTCAGGTAACCGTGGGTGAGCTTGCTGTCGTCAACGATAAAGCTGAGGTGGTTATCGGTGGAATCCACGTCGCTTGCGCCGATCATCGCAGACGTAAGGGTGACGGCGTTCGCCAGATCGTCCACCTGCGCGTGCAGCGTTACGTTGTCCAGAGTCGGGTCGTCATCCATCGGGCGCACGGTCAGGGTAATGGTGCCGTCGGTGCTGGCCGGCACGCCGGTGCCGCCGCCCTGGTCGGTGACGCGTACGCCAAAGCTGTCGGTGCCCTGGTTTTCACTGCCGTCGTTAGCATAGGTCAGCAGATTGCGATCGGCATAGTCAAAGGTCTGGCCGACGGTGACGGCGACGCCGTTAAACCAGAGCGTGCCGTGGGTCGGCAGGGCGGTAATGGTGAGAGTCAGCGTTGTGTCGCCCGGATCGCCGCCGCCGTCCGCCTCTATATACTGGCCGACGTTGCCGGTGTTGACCGCATTGTTGGGCTGGCCTTCAAAGACCACGCCGCTGCCGCTAAGGGTCGGCGCCTGGTTCTGCGGGGTAATGTTCAGCGTGACGTGGACGGTATCGGACTGCGCCTTCGGCGTCGCGCCGTCGTTGATGACCGCCGTAAAGCCGTCGGCGGCGTTCTGGTCTGCGCCCGTGGCGGTGTGGACATACTTCACCTTGCCGTCGATCAAATCCTGCTGGGTAAAGATAGAGCCGACGCCCATCCGGTCGCCGTTCAGCGTCAGATAGCCATACTGCGGCAGGTCGGTCAGACCATAGACAATCTGCACGGGCTGCTGGGTGCCCGCCGTTACTTCCGCATCGATGGCGTTAAGGGTCACGGTGGTGATGACGCTGCCGCCCGATTCGATCTCCGGCACGTTCTGGGTGGCGTCGGCCACGCTTACCGGGTCGTTCGACGGGGTCACGGTCACATCGATGGATTTGCTGGTGCTGACGCCCGCGCTGTCGCGCACCGTGACGTCCAGCTTGCCGCTGGCGCCGGTGTTGCCAAGCTCGACGTCAGCGGAGGTAAAGGTGATGCTGTTAAGCCAGGCCTGCGCTTCGCTGGCAGTGCCGGTCATGGTCAGCGAAGCGTTGCTGGTCTGGCTGTCGCTGAGTTTGCCGATGGCGCTGTTGCTCAGGCTCACCGTGACGGTGACGGTTTCGCTGGCGTCCGTGGTGCTGACCTGCCAGCCGCTGAGCGTGGCGGTATCGGCGCCTGCGGCGTTAAGGCTGCTCGGCTCGGCGACGGTGATGCCTTTTTCCGGCGCGGTGACTTCCGGCCCGGCCAGCAGACCGTCGTAATCAAAGGCGAAGGTTTTCGCTTCAATGCTGCCGGTATGGTTTTCCAGCACCCAGTCGCCGGAAAGCGCCGCGCTGCCGGTCATGTCGCTGGAGGCCGCCACGTCCGCCTGAGTCACTTCGGCGAAGCGGGTGATAAAGGCGTTATCCTGGGCGGAGACGTCGCAGCCGTAAAGCAGGATGTCGCCGCTGTCGCTAAGGCTTGCGCCGATAGCGCTGAGCTGTGAAGACCACGCCGAGAGGTTGCCCGCCGTCAGCACATCGGTGCCAAGCGTAATGGTGTCGGACGCGCCGTGGCTCAGAATATGAATGGCGGAAATATTGGTTTCGCCTTTCAGCGCGTCGGCAAGCTGGCTCAGACCCGAGCTGTTTTCATCGATAATCACCACCTGGCTGCCCTGCGGCACCTGGTCCACCAGCGACTGCCAGCCGGAGATATGCTGGTCTATTACATAGACTTCGCTGGCGGCGCTGCCCGGTTTTTCGCTTGCGGCGTCGGCTGTGGCGGCGTGGGGAATATCCAGCGCCTTCGCGGGTTCGGTGGCGCTTTCATGGTGCACCAGATCGCTTGCCGATGCCTCATGGATGGCGGTTTCAGCCAGAGCGGCTCCATCAAAAAGCTGGCGAGACTCAAGAGCAAAACGATGCGCACGCGGACGTAAACGACGGTTCTTTATTGTAGTCATAGGTTTACTGCTCTTGAAAAATAGAGTGACTGGATAAATATTCTGAGTTCAGCGTTGCCAGGAGTGTACACCATGTCGCCAGGCCAGAGGAGGGCAAACAGGGGATATATTCATCGAAATTATCGAATGGACGCTTAGCGCGCGAAGAATAAATAAATCTTAAAGGACAAACAAGACAGCGCCCTGCCAGCCCTGAAAAAACCAATACGACGAAAGGCTTAACCGTAAGCAAAATTTTATAATTAATTTCATTAACTTAGCATTTGAATACTTTTAAAACAACTCGCTTTTAGTAACAATTAAGCAACGCTGAAAACCGAAAAGGTAAAGCAAAAGTTCGGCGCATTAGAATTAAATACTAACTTCATGAAAAATTCAGGTTATTATTTTATTAATTCCCGTTACCGCATTAGTGAATTATGATTTTTTATAAATTGCGCAAAAAAAGAGCAAAATCTGCTTGGCCTCTCAATATTAGTAGTATTTAGGTAATGACTCCAACTTACTGATAGTGTTTTATGTTCAGATAATGCCCGATGACT
>ERZ650307.444-NODE-444-length-23450-cov-9.057277_pt1 | contig 23450 bp, 12 predicted proteins | sample MGYA00376243_ERZ650307 | MGnify/ENA primary metagenome ERZ650307 (study PRJEB26733, sample SAMN07839242) | wastewater metagenome | biome: urban; feature: artificial channel; material: waste water | place: USA: North Carolina | collected 2016-03-31 ... | reverse complement strand
AGTGCGGTGGCAATACCTGCGCCGGCTCCACCGGTAACGGCCGCTAAAGCCAGCGCGATAATGGCGGCACCTGCGCCGGTTAGCCCTTCCTGCTTGTAATCCCATTTTTGGTATTCAAGCTGCACCTGATTCCAGTTCACATCTTTGGAAAGCTGCAATTGCTTCAAATAGGCATATTCGGGCTGGCGGGCGAGCTTTTCGATTTCGGTTTTGAGCTGGCCTTTGGGGATATCGACAATATAGCCGCCGGGGGCGCTGAGCTTGGGCGGGGTGGGGCCTTCGAATTTGGGCAGGGCGAGGGTTTCCACCACGCTGCCGCTGCCGGCCATGCTTTGCCACACCACGGCATTGGATTTGCTGCTTTCTTCTTTTTGCACCGTGGTTTTGATGCCTTGCAGGATGATTTTGGCATCTGCCTTGGCTTTTTCACCCACACCTGCCTGAATATCGGCACCGGCCAAGCCGGTTTCGAATTCGGTGCCTTCAAGCACAGTATCCCAACCGGAACGGGTGTTGACACCTCGGGCAATCATTTTTACCGGCAGCTTGGTTTCGGTGAGTTCTTCGCGTTTGTAGTCTTTGTTTTTGATTTTGAGGCCGACAAAGCGGGTGCTTTTGTTGGTTTCAAACCGATGTGAATGCTGCCCTTCTACCGCCAGCAGATTGAGCTCTTCTCCTGCCACCAAGGCGATTTTGCCTTTGGGTGCGTTGAAACGGGTGGAATAGGCATCGATATTGCCGCCGGCTTGCAGGCCGATGCCGACACCGCTGTTTAATTCGACAGGCGCAGGCATAATCAGGTGGTTGGTGTTGTGGGTAAACTTGGTTTTGCGCAGCACGCTGCCGCTTCTGCTTTTGGTTTTCAGAAAGGTATAGGCGTTGTTTTCACCGCTTTCCAGCAAAATATCGCCATAGGCTTTAATGTCGATGCGGCCATTGGGCGCATTGAGCTGTGATGCGCCGATAATAATACGGGCATTATCGTTAGCAGCCGGCGCTTGAATGGTGATGCCTTGCTTACCCTGCAGGCGCGAGGGCTTATTAATCACGGCTTTGTCGTAATGGCTTTTAAAGCGCTGCAAACCGATTTCGTAGCTGTCGGCCACGCCATCGATAAAGATGGCGCTTTGGGTTTGATCGCCCACTTTGGGCAAAATGCCTGCGGCTTGGATGTTGAGCTTTTTCTCGGCCAAAACATCAGAGCCGCTCACTTCAATGCCTTGGGCAGAAATCAGATTGATGTTTTGCCCGCTCAGCGTGGCCTGCTTGTATTCATAGCCTTTTGGTTTATGCCCTTTAACGGTTTTGTTGATGGCTTGGATATAGAATTCTAGGCGACCTTTTTCGTTATCCCATGCGGCCAAGCGTTTGTCTTTGGCATTCGCTTTTTTTGCCGCTTCAATCTGTTGCTCCAGTGCGCGGATGTCACGGCGCAGCTCGGCCACTTTTTGCTCGGGGGTGTAATCGCTGAATTTGCTGCTCACGGCATCAATATTCAGCTTGCCTTTGGTCGTGCCCACGGTCAAATCTTTCCCCGCCGCAATCTTGGCCGCCTGAATATCGGCTTCGCCGGCGATCAGCTTGATTTCGCCTTTGGCGCTGAGCGTGGAAGTGGTGGCGCTGGGGTTGCCTTTGTTGCCGCTTTTGCCGGCAAGGGTGAGCTTGTTGCCGGCTTTGAGGTGGAAATTGCCATCGGCGGCAACGGTATAGCCGGGCTGGATATGCACATCGCTTTTGGCTTCGATATTGATGCTGCCATCGAGGCTTTTCAGCTTGGCATCGTTTTTCAGCACCGGGTTGCTCAGGGCTTTTACGCTGCTGTTGCCGCCGAGGGTGATGGCGCTGCCGTTGGATTTCAGGTGCACGGCGCCGCCCTGCATTTGGCTGTTGTTGGCGTTGTGCCACCAGCCGCTGTGAATAGAGAGCACGCCGTTGGCTTTGAGGGTGTTGGCGGTGCTTTGTTTGTCGTTTTGCAGAATTTGGTTGTTGCGGCTGCTGATGGCCATATGCCGCCCGGCGCCGGCATTTACCTGATTCAAATGCACTTTGCCGGCATCGGCGGCGATGGTGGTGTTTTGCGATGAGGTGGCGGCCACTTGGCTCAGCGTTAAATCTTGTTTGGCTTCGAGCTGGAGCGCGCCGCGGGTGGCGCTGATTTTGGCGTGGTTGATGCTGAGGGCGCCGTTGCTGCTTTGGGCTTGGATATGGTGAGCGAGCAAGGTGTTTTGCTGCTTGCCGTTGCCGATAATCATGTCTGCGCCGGACACCAGGCGGATATCGCCTTCGGCAGCAGTGATGTCGGTGTTGTCGGTTTTCAGACGGCCTTTGCCCACCGAGCCGAGCGCCACGCCGGTTTTGCCGCTGAGTTTGGCTGTGGCGGTGCCGATGCTCAGCAAGTCAACGCGGCCGGCAGCCATGATGCTGAGGTGGCCGTTGGCGGCGGTGGCGTTTAGGCCGTCTGAAACGATATTGCCTTGCAAGGCGGCAGCTTCGATATTTTGGCCGGCATTTAATTGGGTGTTGGGGGCAAGGCCGAGGTCGCCGCTTTGGGCGCTTAGGCTGAGGTTGCCGCTGCCGGCTTTAAGATTCAATCTTTCCACGGTGATGCTGCCGGCGGCAATGCTCAAATCTTTGGCCGCATTCAGGTTTTTCTGCGCGGCGGCGCTGATGCCGGCTTTTTCGCCGGCTTTCAGGCTCACGTTTTGCGTGGCGGCGGGCAGCTCTGCGCCCACGGTGAGATTAAGGTTTTTACCGGCATGCAGGTAAACGGCTTCGGCGGCTTTGATGGTGGTGGTGGCGCTGATGTCGTTATCGGCCAGCGCCACGATGTTTTTGGCGGCGCTGAGGCTGCCGCCGCTGATATTCGCATTGGCGGGCGCCGGGTTGGCGGCAAGTGAGGCAGGCTTGGCGGCTTCAAGGTGGATGCTGCCTGCGCTGCTGGCCAGATGGCCGGCATTGAGTTGCACGTTGCCGTTGGCCAAGATGCTGATGTCTTGCTTGGCGTTGAGGGTGCTGTTGTTTTGCAGGTGGTTGCTGCCTTGGGCGGCGGTGTAGATTTGGCCGCTGCTGCCAAACTTGGCGTCGTTTATCGTGATGTTGCCGCCGGCGGCTGCGCTGATGGCGCCGCTGCCGCTGTTGGTGAGCGCGGCTTTTTTGTTGATTTGGATATGGCGGCCGGCATCGAGAATGATGGCGGAGGCCGTCTGAACGTTGCTTTGGTTGAGCGCGGTGTTGCTGAGCACCAAATCGCGGCCGGCATCGACCACCATCAGGCCTTTGCTCTCGATTTTGCCGGCGGTGGAATCAATATCGCCGTTGCCGCTGTTGGCCGCTTGGTCGGTGGTGGTGAGGCTCAAATAAGTGGGTGCGGCTTCGGTTGCGGCGGATGTGGTGCGGATTTGGCCGCTGTTTTCAATTTTGCCGGCCGAGGTGAGCACCAATTGGCGCTCGGCCTGCAAGGTGCCGGCGTTTTTCACACCCAAGCCTTTTTCGTTGGCAATCAGGGTAATGCTGCCTGCATACATGCTGCCTAAGGCGGCGGTGTCGATGGCAAGTGCAGGCTTGGTGCCGGCGGCGCTGCCGTTGCTGATTTCGCCGCTTGCATAATCGATTTTTTGCGCGCCGGTGGCGATGGTGAGTTGATTGGCTTGGATTTTGCCTTGCACGGTGGCGGCGCGGCTGAGGATTTCGGTGTAGCCCGCGCCGGTGCTGCCTGCATCGTTGAGGCCGCCCGCGCCGATGGCAACCGTGCCTTGGCGGATGTCGAGCTGGTGCAGCGCGCCCTCTTTAATCACCGGTGCGCCGGTGGTGAGCACGGCGCGGTTGGCGTTTTTAAAGCCGCCGCCGTTTACCTGAATGCCGGCCGGGTTGGCGATAATCACGTCTGCCCTGCTGCCTTCCACGCTGATGATGCCGGCAAGTTTGCTGGGGCTGGTGCTGCGGATTTCGTTGAGAATCACTTTGGCGCTGCCTTTGGCCAAATTCGGGTTGGCTGTGCGGCTGTTGTTGAGCACGGCGCCTTTGTTGTCGACATCGAATTGGGTGTAGCGGTTGTGGCTGAGGCCTTTGGCGGTGGGGGTTTGGATGTTTACCAACGGTGCGCCGCTGCTGTGTTTCAACACGGCGGCCTGCTGATTGGCGGGGGCGGATTTGTCGGCAATGATTTGCGCTTGGGCAAAGCCGATGCCGCCGAGCAACACGCCGCAAGCGGCCAGCATGGGCATGCCGGCTTGCAGGGTGAAGCCGGCGCGCGCGGAGCTGTCTTGCGTGGATTTGCCTTCGCGGGCGGCATGCTCGGCCACGGCCATCATGCAGCCGCGCTTTTTGTTGAAAATGATTTTATGCAGGTGCTTGTTCATTTATATTTCCCTTGGATTAAATATTTTCAGACGGCCTTGGTTTAAAAGCTGTAGTTGAGGTTAAAGCCGTAAGTAGTGCGCTCGGTTTGAAAGTGAGCGGGTTTGCTTAAGGGCTTGCCGATAAACACGTCGTAGCTCAGCAGGCCGCCCAAGGCTTGTGCGCCTTTGAGGCCGATCACGGCGCCGGCCAATTTTTGTGCAGGCAGGCCGCGGGTGCTCAAGCCGGACACGCGGCCGTAATCAAGGCCGAGATAGGCTTGATGCTCGGGCAGATAATGCCAATTGAGGTTATTTTGCCCATACCAGCCGCGCTCGCCGCTGAGGTTGCGCTCGCCATCAAAGCCGCGCACGGTGTAGCGGCTGCCGATGGCCAAATGGTCTTGCGACACCAAGGGTGATTTGTTCCATTGGGCGAATATTTCACCATCGTAAGAAAAATAATGGCGGCCGATTTGAAACGGCACAGCCGCACCCAGCGTGGCATGGATGATTTTCATGCGCGAAGTGCCGGGAATGATGTCGTTTTCTTCGTTGAACTCTTCCGGCGCTTTAAGGCTGCCGCGCATGCCGGTGCCACGCTTGTAGGCCAAGCTGCCGTAAAGGCTGCCCCAGCCGAGCTGCGCCCGATGGCCGATATCGGCCGCCCAGCCGGCGGTGCGGCGGCGCTGCACTTCGATTTCATTGTTATCGTAGTATTTTTGGCTTTGCTGCTGCCACAGCTTGGCGCCAAGCGTGGTTTTGTGGCGCGCATTGCGAAACACCACCCGGCTCGCACTGATGTTGCTGTGATGGCTTTTGCCGTTGTAATCGAGGTTGGTGTGGATGCCTTCCACAGCTTCGTGATAGCGGTAGCCGTTGTGGTTCCATGCAAAAAGCCAATGGCCGACCGGCACGGAATAATGCAGGCTGTAGCCGCGGGTGCCGCTGCCGGTGGTGATGCCTTCGGCATCGGTGTAGGACGCTTTATGGCCTAAATCATGGCTGTAGCTGGCGTAAAACAAATCGCTCAAGCCCAAAGGATTATCAAGCGAAAGCGCTAGGCTGCCCTGATATTTGCCGGTGGTTTTGCTGCCGGCATCATTTGCATTGATGTTGAAACGCAGCGGCCGCGGCTGCTGCCAGCTCACCACAATATCGCTCTGCCCTTCCATTTCACCCGGCTCAATGCGGATATCGGCGGCCACGCTGGGCAGGCGGCGCAGGTTTTCCAAGCCCTGCTCTAAATCGCGCAGATTCAGAATATCGCCGCTTTGGTTGGGAAATTTATTGGCAAAGGCGGAAATGCGGCCAACGCTGGCGGCATCGCCCTGATTTTCTTCGTAGCGTATGCTGCCGAGCCGACCCGGCTCTACGCTGAGTTTCAGACGGCCTGAAGCCAAATCTTGCGGCGCGATATACACTTGGCTGGTGAGGAAGCCCTTGGCAATGGCGATGTTTTGCGCCAGCGTTTGCAAATGTTGCAGGCGCTTGCTGCCCAAACACATGCCGGGGATGAAGCCGGATTGCTTCACCAGCGTGGGCACGATAAAGGCGAATTCGTCGGGCGCATCATTGAGGGTAATTTCCTGCACCGCCATACACGGGCTTTCGGGGGCGCCTAATTTGAACGGGGCGCGAGCCGGCAAATCGCCGCCCAAGCGCACGTCAACATCAGGAATCAAGCGATTGTCGAGCTGCTGCTGGCGCTGCTGGTTGCGGTTGAATTCGGTGTCGGCATCGTTGGCCGATGCGGCATGCGGATAGGCAAGAAACGTAAAAACAGCAGCGTATTTGATTACATTTGTTATTAAGTGCATTGATATTTGCAATATTTGTATGAATATGTAAATATGAATTTTACATTAATATGAAAATACATGACAAATATTTTGATTGGCTGCACATGCAAAGAGGCCGTCTGAAAGCTTTCAGACGGCCTCTTTGCATGCTTATCCCCGCTTATGGCTCGCGGCTGTTTTCTTCTTCCTGCTGGCGCTGCTCTTCATATTGCGCCTGCTGCGCCAGCACCGAGCCTTCGGGCGCTTCCGAGGTTTCGCCCTGTTCCCACGGGGCGCTTTCGGGCAGGGCTTCGATGTGGATGGTTTTGAGCGAATAATCGGGCTGATAGTGCAAATCGTATTTCGCGGCTTTGATGGTGGAGAGCATAATCAGGCTCATAATCAGCAAAAGTGGCGCGCCGGCGAAAATCGAGGCCGTCTGAAGGGTGGAGAGGCCGCCGATAAACATCAGCGCGGCGGGCATCAGGCAGAGGGTGAACGCCCAGAATAGGCGGTTCCAGCGGTGCGGCTCGTCGTCCACTTCGTGCTGCACCACCGAGGCGAGAATATAGGAGATGCTGTCGAAAGTGGTGGCGGTAAAAATAATGGCCAGCAGGGTAAACACGGCAATCACGAGCTTGGCCATCGGCAAAGTGTTGAGTATGGCGAATATGGTGGCGGTGGGGCTTTGTGTGTTTAAGATGTTCACCACATCGAGCGTGCCGGTGAGTTGCAGATAAAGGCCGTAGTTGCCCAACACAATGAAAAACGCGGCGCAGCCGAGCGAGCCGAAAAAGATGGCGCCCACGGCCATTTGGCGGATGGTGCGGCCTTTGGAGATTTTGGCGATAAATAAGCCGATGGTGGGCGCAAACACGAGCCACCACGCCCAGTAAAACACCGTCCAGTCTTGCGGAAAATGCGTGCGCTTGAAGCCGTGTTGCTCGAATTGGCCGAAGGCTTCCGTCCAAGTCATCATGCGCACCATTTCGGTCACGGAGCGGCCGATGCTCTCGAGGCCGGTGTTGAGGATAAACACGGTGGGGCCGGCCAGCAGCACGAAAATCAAAAAAGCCATGGCCAGATAAAAATTGATGTTGGATAAAAATTGAATGCCGTTTTTCAAGCCTTGATAGGCGCTGTAGGCAAAAATCATGGTGGTGAGCAGCAACACGCCCAGCTGCATGGAAAGGCTGTTGGGCGTGCCCAATAATTCATATAAGCCCTCAGTGATCATCGGCGAAGCCAAGCCCAGCGTGGTGGCGCCGCCGCCTATCATGCCGAACACGAAAAACACATCCACAAGCTTGCCCCAATTGCTGCGGGTGAATTTTTCACCGAAAAGCGGCATCAGGCTTTGGCTCACTTTGAGCACGGGCGAATTGCGCACATGGGCGAAATAGGCAATCGACACCGCCGGCACCAAATAAATCGCCCAGGCCACCGGCCCCCAGTGAAACAGGCCGTAAGTGGAGGCCCAGCGCACCGCATCGGGCGAGCCTGCCGCAATGCCGAAAGGCGGCCCCTGATAATAATAAGCCCATTCCAACACGCCCCAATAAAGAATGCTCGCGCCGATGCCGCCGCAAAACATCATCGCCGCCCACGAGCCGGTTTTGAATTCCACCTCGTCGGCCGGCTTGCCCAGCTTGATGTTGCCGATATCGGAAGCCGCGATATACACCACAAACACCACCGCCAACACGCCGAAAGCCAGATAAGCGCCGCCGAAAGTGTTGGTCACAAAAGCCTTGGTGTGCGCCACCCAATCGGCACCCTGCTCGGGAAAAAGCACCAACGGCAGGGTAACGCCGAGCAAAATCAGCAACACGCCGAAAAAAGTGAATTTGTCGATGCGCGTGTCGGGCGTGGCCGAGGCGCGCGGCTGGAAATTTTTATCCGCATCAAACATGCCCAAATGGCGGTAAGAAGCGGCTCGAGTGGCCGGCTTGTATTGCAAAGCGGTCTTTTTGGGATTTTGGGGCTGATGAACAGACAATGTTGGCTCCTTAGTTGGTTATTCGTGAGTGTCATGTCGGTTTTCAAATGCAAAACAAAAAATAGAGAAGAATGAATCACATATCAAATAAATGAAAACGGCTCATTATAACATATTAATAATATGTTGATTTATAAACAGATTTCCAAAGAGGCCGTCTGAAAGCCTAGGCGCGCCCCACGCAAATCGTTATAATGAACGAAATTCATAATCACACACAAATCATTCATGGAATCCATCATCGAATTGCGCCACCTCAAAACCCTGCTGGCGCTGGAAGAAACCGGCACCGTGTCGCAGGCCGCCAAGCGCGTGTTTCTCACCCAATCGGCTTTGTCGCACCAAATCCGCGCGCTCGAAAATTATTACGAAACGCCGCTTTTCGAGCGCAAATCCAGCCCGCTGCGTTTCACCCCCGCCGGCGAGCGCCTGCTGCAACTGGCGCGCGACCTGATGCCGCAAGTGGTGGCCGCCGAGCGCGACATGGCGCAGATTATCGAGGGCGAAGCGGGCGAATTGCGGCTGGCCGTGGAATGCCACACCTGCTTCGATTGGCTGATGCCGGCCATGGGCGTGTTCCGCCCGCTGTGGCCGCAAGTGGAGCTCGATATCGTGTCGGGCTTTCAGGCCGACCCGGTGGGCTTGTTGCTCAGCCACCGCGCCGATTTGGCCATTGTGTCTGAAGCCGTGCCGCAAACCGGTATCATTTATCAGCCGCTGTTTGCTTATGAAATGGTGGGCATTTGCGCCAAAGACCACCCCTTGGCCGGCAAAGCCGTGTGGCAGGCCGAAGATTTTACCGATGAAACCCTGATTACCTATCCCGTGCCCGACGATATGCTCGATTTGCTGCGCAAAGTGCTGCTGCCGGCGGGCATCAACCCGCCGCGCCGCCACAGCGAGCTCACCATCGCCATCATCCAGCTTGTGGCCAGCCGCCGCGGCATTGCCGCACTGCCTTATTGGACGGTGATGCCTTATCTCGAAAAAGATTATGTGATTTCCCGCCCCATCACCTCAAACGGCCTGCAAAGCGAGCTCTACGCCGCCATGCGCGCCGAAGATGCCGGCAAAAGCTATCTCGACAACTTCTGCCAAATCGTGCGCGAGCGCGGCTTTGCCGATTTGCCGGGCTTGAGCGTGCTGAATATGCAGCCGGATAAAAAAGCCTGAGTCGGATAAATAACCAACAGGCCGTCTGAAAACGTTCAGACGGCCTGAGCTTTTTGCAACATGCTGCTATAAGTTATACCATTTCCTGATTACGATGTTTTAAAAAAGCGTAATCGTTCACACGATTACGCTTTTGCAGCCACATAAGCCGCCCATCAATCCAACAACGCATCCACAAACGCGCGTGCGTCAAACGGGCGCAAGTCGTCGATTTTTTCGCCCACGCCGATATAGCGCACGGGAATCGGGCGGCTGGAAGCGAGTGCGGCGAGCACGCCGCCTTTGGCGGTGCCGTCGAGCTTGGTGACAATCAGGCCGGTGAGGCCGAGTGCGTCATCGAAGGCCACCACTTGGTTGACGGCGTTTTGGCCGATATTGGCATCGAGCACCACAATGATTTCGTGCGGCGCGTCGGGCAGTGATTTTTGCAGCACGCGCTTCACTTTTTTGATTTCTTCCATCAGGTGAAGCTGCGTGGGCAGGCGGCCGGCGGTGTCGGCCAGCACAATATCGATGCCGCGCGCTTTGGCCGCTTCCACCGCATCGAAGCACACGGCGGCCGAATCGCCCGAGGCTTGCGAAATCACGGTCACGTTGTTGCGCGCGCCCCATTCCTGCAATTGCTCGCGCGCGGCGGCGCGGAAGGTGTCGCCCGCGGCCAGCAGCACCGATTTGCCTTGGCTTTGAAAATATTTGGCTAATTTGCCGATAGAGGTGGTTTTGCCCGCGCCGTTGATGCCGGCGAGCATAATCACAAACGGCTCCTTGCGCGCGGGAATCTCCAGCGGCTGCTCCAAGGGCTTGATGAGCTCGTAAATGGCATCTTTGAGCGCGCCGCGCAATTCGTTGCCGTCTTTAAGGCCTTTGAGGCTCACGCGTTTGCGCACGTCTTTCATCAGATAATCGGTGGCTTCGATGCCCATATCGCTGGTGATCAGCACGGTTTCGAGCTCTTCATACAAATCTTCGTCGATTTGGCCGCCGCCAAACACGCCGGCCAGCGATTTGGCCATTTGGTCGCGCGATTTGGTGAGGCCTTGTTTGAGGCGCGCCGCCCAGCCGGGTTTGGCCGGCTCTTCGGCAGCGGCTTGCTCGGCTGCGGCCGCTGCGGCGGCAACCGGCACGGCGGCGGCCACGGTGGCGATGCTGTCGGCCTGTTTGAGCGCATCGGCTGCGGCATGGCCGCTCAATTCGGCAGGCGCGGCTTCGGGCGCGGGCTGCGGCACATGAATTCTGCCCACCGGCGCTTCGGGGTCGAACTGCTCGGGCAGCTTGTCGCTGCCCCCCACCACATCGGCCACCAATTGGCTCACAGGGTGGCCGGCGGCATCTTCGGCCACGGCTTCGCGGGCATGTTCGCTCAAAGGCTGCGGCTGCTCGAATTCGGCCACGGCCACGGAAATATGGCCGGGCTCGGTGTGTATGTCCACATACGGGGCAATGGCCGGCGTGGCTTCGGTTTCAGACGGCCTCTCGGTCGTTTCGGGGGCGGCTTCGGTCGCATCCGGCGCCAAGGTTTCGGCCGGATGGGATTCGGAGTGGGCGATGTCGTGGGCAAAGCGGCTCAACGGATGCGTGGCGGCATCGGCGGCCACGGTTTCGCGCGCGTGCTCGCTCAAAGGCTGCGGCTGCTCGAATTCGGCCACTGTCACGGGAATGTGGCCGGGCTCGGTGTGCGTGTGCTCGGGCGCTGTAATGGCAGGTGCGGATTCGGCCGTTTCAACCGGCTGGGCGTTTTGCTCGGGCGCGGTTTCGGGCGTTTCCGGTTTTTTCTTGCGTTTGAAAAAGCTGAACATGGTTTTCCTTCGGATTGGGCGGAAGAAGATAAAATAGGTTTGGCGGTATTGTAGCTTATTTTGGCCGGGCAAGGCCGCTTGAATCATGATGAAGCGTTTTCAGACGGCCTTGTTTATCAAGCGCATAAAAGCTACCATGTGCACGTTTATTGTGAAAGGATTCGGCCATGTGGAGCCGCATTTTATTGATTTTTTCCCTGGCCGCCGCGCTGCCCGCGTGGGCGCAAACGCTGGCTGAAACCCTGCCCAACGGCATGAAAGTGATTGTGAAAGAAGATGCGCGCGCGCCGGTGGCGGTGGCACAGCTTTGGTATCGGGTGGGCAGCGCCGATGAGGTGGCCGGCAAAACGGGCTTGAGCCACGCGCTCGAGCACATGATGTTTAAAGGCACGCCCTCGGTGCCTTCGGGCGAATTCAGCCGCCGCGTGTCGGCTTTGGGCGGGCAGAACAATGCCTACACCAACCGCCACGAAACCGTGTATTTCGAAACCGTGGCCGCGGCCAATTTGCCCGAAGTGTTGAAAATGGAGGCCGACCGCATGGCCAACCTCAATTTCAGCAATCAAGATTTTGCCAACGAAATGAGCGTAATCCGCGAAGAGCGCCGCCAGCGCACGGAAGACAGCCCCGGCGGCAAATTATGGGAGCAGCTTTATCTGAGCAGCTTTCAAACCGATGCCAACAGAGCGCCGATTATCGGCTATATGGCCGATTTGCACGCACTCAAAGCGGCGGATTTGCGCCGCTGGTATCGGCGCTGGTATGCGCCCAACAATGCCGTGCTCGTGATTGTGGGCGATGTGGATGCGGCGCAAACGCTGCGCACGGTGCAGCAATTATTCGGCCCGATTCAAGCGCGCGCGTTGCCTGAGCGCCAAAATCTGGCCGAGCCGCAAGTGCGCGCACCGGCACGCGCCGAAACCCGCGCCGTGACCCACCAGCCCCTGCTCGCGCTCGGCTATCGCGTGCCTACTTTGGAAAAGCTCGACGACACGCTGCCTTATGCGCTTGATGTGTTGGCCGATATTCTGAGCGGCAACAGCGCCAGCCGCCTCGATAAAAACCTGGTGCGCGGCAAAGAAGCGGCGCTGGATGTGGGCGCAAGCTATGATATGTTCAGCCGCGGCCCGGCTTTGTTTACGCTGGTGGCCATGCCTGCCGACCGCACCGATGTGGCTCAATTGCAAAAGCTGCTGGAAGCGGAAATTGCCGATATTGCCCGCCACGGCATCGGCGCTGAAGAGCTTGCCCGCGTACACACGCGCATGGCCGCTTCGGAAATCTACGCCCGCGATTCGATGAGCGCGCAAGCCTCGCTGATGGGGCAGCTGCAAACGCGCGGCTTCAGCTATCGCGATGAGGCCGAATTGCGCCGCCGCCTGCAAAGCGTAGATGCCGCGCAAGTGCAGGCCGCCGCGCGCCTGCTCACACCCGAGCGCCAAACCGTGGTGGTGGTGCAGCCCGAATAAAGCAGGCCGTCTGAAAACGTTCAGACGGCCTCAAGCCATTTAAAAATCAATATGTTAAAAATTAATCTTGAAAGCATTTCTGCCATGCATCTTTCTCTTTCCCGCAGCCTTTTGGTGCTGGCCTGCGCCGCTCTGCCGTTCAGCGCCCACGCCGTCGATATCCAGCGCTGGCACACCGCCGAGGGCACGCAAGTGCTGCTGGTGGCGCGCCACGACAACCCGATTGTCGATGTGCAAATCAGCTTTAAAGGCGCGGGCGCGGCCTTTAACCCGCCGGGCAAAGGTGAAGTGGCCGACTTCACCGCCGCCATACTCACCGATGGCACGCGCACGCTGGATGAAGAAGCGTTTAACGCGCGCGCCAACGATTTGGCCGCCGACATCGGCAGCAGCAGCAGCGACGAGGGCGCCAGCATCCGCCTGCGCAGCCTGAGCCGCGCCGAGGTGTTGCAACCCGCGCTGAAATTGGTGAATCAGTCGCTCACCGAGCCGCGTTTTGATGCCGAAGTGTTCCGCCGCCGCCAAAACCAAAGCGTTACCGCCTTGCAGCAAAACGAAACAGACCCCGCTTTTGTGGCCGACCGCGCCGCCACGCTTTTAGATTACCCCGACCACCCCTACGGCAGCAGCGCCCGCACGAGCGAGCAGAGCCTGCGCGCGGTAACGCTGGCCGACATACGCGCCTTCCACCGCAGTCGCTACGGTAAAAACAATGCCATCGTGGCGGTGGTGGGCGACATCGACCGTCGCCAAACCGAAGCCTTGGTTCAAACCGTGCTCGCCGGCCTGCCGGCAAAAAGCAGCCGCAGCGCCGCCGTGCCGCCTGTGCCCGAGCGCAACGCCCAACGGCGTGATATTCCTTTTGCCGCCGAGCAGGCGCAAATCGTGATGAGCATGCCGCTTATCCGCCGTGACGACCCCGATTATTATGCGCTGGTGGTGGGCAACTACATTCTCGGCAGCGGCGGCTTCGACGGCCGCCTGATGAAAACCCTGCGCGATCAATACGGCTACACCTACGGCGCCTACAGCAACCTCGCGCCCGCCACCGAAGCCGGCGCCTTCAGCATTGCCTTCAGCACTCAAAAAACCAACGCCGCCCCGGCATTGGCCGCCGCGCAAAAAGTGCTGGCCGACTTTGTGGCCGAAGGCCCCACCGAAGCCGAATTGCAGCAAGCCAAAAGCAATTTGGTCGGCGCCTTTCCCCTGCGCTTCGACACCAACGCCAAATTGCTGCAATACCTGAGCCTGATCGGCTTTTACAACCTGCCCGACGATTATCTCGAAGCCTATCCCAAAGCCGTGGCCGCCATAAGCAGCGCCCAAATCAAAGCCGCTTGGCAGCGGCGCGTGCAGCCGCAAAACATGAATATCGTGGTGGTGGGCGCGGATGCGCCGAAAAATACCGATGCCCAGTCTAAAAAATAAGTTTCTTTGAGAATGGGTATTTGCGTTACAAGCATAACAAACAGGCCGTCTGAAAGCTTTTCAGACGGCCTCGTTTGTTATGCTTGAAATGTATTAAAAGCGATAGCCCACGGTGGCCATAAAGGCATTATTGGTGGCTTTGTCGCCGCTTTTTTTATAGCGCACCTGCTCCCATTCGCCGCCCACTTCCACATTGGGGGTGACGGCATATTTGGCGCCGAGGCCGTAGCCCAGGCCGTTCATGCCTTGCGCATCGCCACGGGGGTTTTCAAAGCGGCCGTAGTGGTAGCCGACTTTGCCGTAGAGCATGGCATCGCTGGTCACGCGGTAGCCTTGGATATACGAAGCGGATAAATCGTATTTCTGCTTGGCATTGCCATCGGCATTGCTGCCCAAGGTGCGGCTCAAGGGCTTATAGGCCACTTCACCACCGCCAATCCAATTGCTGCCGTAATCCACATTATAGCTGCCGCGAATGGCGATATCGGCTTTGCTTTTTTTGTCGAGATTGCTGTTTTTGATGTCGGTTTTGCTCACGCCTGCGCCCAATTCAACGGCGGGGCCGGTAAACGTGGTGCTCATCGGCGCGGCCACGGCGCCGGCGGTGGCACCCAAGGCCAAAACGGTTAATAACGCTTTTTTCATGATAGGGCTCCTGTTGGAATAAAAAGGGGTGGCAGCCGGCAAGGCCGCCGTGCGCTGCACAGTATCGTGGCGGATAGACTGCCGCACAAGTGCCGAGTTGCCGGTATTACCTGATTTGGCGCGGGCTTTACGTTTGTAATTTACGTGATTATTGTGATTATGATTGCTTTGAAATTATTTCAGACGGCCTCTGTTTGCATCTGGCTCAAACGCAACGCCTTGGCCGCACAATAAAAACCGCCGTCCGGCAAACGGGCGGCGGTACGGTGAAACGTTCAGACGGCCTCAACACAGGTTATGCCATTCAAAAAGTCGGCTTACAAGGCGGCGGGCCAACGCAGTAAGGTTGCTTTCGGGGACGGGTATTATGCGTCCACTTCATCGGCCAAGCGGTTTAACACTTGCTTTTGCGCCTCGCTCAGATAATGCTGGCCGAGCAGAAACGAAGCGTTGGTCCAGCCGAAGCCACCGGCAGGCACATATTCGAATGCCGCGCCCACATTGCCATATTCCGCGTCCACTTTGTGCGAGGCTTTTTGCACATTGAATTTTTCGGTAATCAGGCCGTTGTATTCCACCGTGGCGCGCACCAGCATTTTCAGCCAAGCAAATGCGGCTTCGGCGGCTTCATCGGCAAAGCCGTAGCGTTGCAGACCTTCCCAAATCAGGATTTGGTGCGGCGCCCAGCCGTATGGGCCGTCCCATTGGCGCTCGGGGCCGGGCGCATCGCTGCACACTTGTGCCGACATGATGCCGCCCACCTGCAAAAGCTGCGGCAATTGCGTGCGCACCAATTTTTCGGCCTGTGCCGGCGTGCAGCAGCCTGCCCACAAAGGCAAGAGATTGGTGGCCGATAAAAAGGGTTGCGGCGTGCCTTTGACGGTGTTGAAATCGTAAAACGTGCCCTCGGCTTCGTGCCACAAATAGTCATTCATCAGCGCCTGACGCTTGGCCGCCTGCGCGCGCCAATAGTCGGCGCTGTAGCTTTTGCCCTGATAATCGAAGCGGCCGCCGAAATATTCATCGGTGAGCGCGGCCAGGTCGGTTTCCACGCGGTAAAGAATGCTGTTTACATCCACGCAGGCCAAATCGGCGCACACATCGTCAAAGCGGGTGGTGGTGTCGTGGCCGCTTTCGCGCATGCTGCGGTCGTGCACGAAATAGCGGTCGAGCGCCGGCTCGATAATTTTACCTTCATCGTAAAGGCGCTCGAATTCGCGCACCGGCAGGCCGTGTTTGTCGGCATATTTTTGCAGCTCGAAATCGAAATGGCCGGGCTCGGTTTCTTTCGGGCGGCCGTGTCCTTCGCCGAAATAGCGGTTCAGCCCGATTTCGGTGAGGCGGGTGGCCGGGTTCATCCACACATTTTCATATTCGGCAATCGCAATGCCCACATGCTCGGCCAGCCATTCGGCCGACACGCCTTCGCCGCAAGCAGCCATAAAGGCGGCCAGATAGGGCGTGTAGAAAGGCGGCTGCGAGCGGGTGAGGTAATAGCTGCGGTTGGCGTTGAGCATTTTGCCGTAATACTTGATTTGGTAGGCCATGTTTTCCAGCATGCCTTGCGCCAATTCGTATTCACCGTGCTCGAGCAGGCCCAGCGCAATAAAATAGCTGTCCCAGCCATACATTTCATTGAAGCGCCCGCCCGGCACCACATAAGGGCGCGGTTTGCCGCTTTTTGCATCGTATTTCAGCGCCAGCAGGCCGGGCTTGTATTCGATGCTTTTCAGGTATTCATCGGATAAAGGCGGTGCGGGCAGCGGGATGATTTCGATATTGGGGTGTGCCGCGCTGATGCGGCGGTAATATTCGAGGCCGTCTGAATCGGCTTCGGGCACATATAAATAGCCTTTGTCACTGGCGCGTTTTTCGTCAAACAACACCGCCAGTACATTATCCGCATCCATGCGGCGGGTGAGCGTGCGCCAATAATGGCTGCGCATCAGATAATCGATGCGCTCAAGCGGCGGCAGGGTGATTTTTTCAGGATCGATTTCGCCCTCGCCCAGCCAGATTTCCTGCAATAAATTGGCCAGGTGATAAGTGCCGCGCACTTCCAGCGCATCGCCGTTTGCAGCGCGCACGGTGAAATGCTTCGGGCCTTTATCTTCCACGGTGATGGTTTTGCTGCCGGTGCTGTCTTCCTGCGCGAGCAGAGCGGCCAATACTTCAGGCTTGTTGATGTGCATTTTCGTAATCCTTGATGAATTTGTTGAGCAGCCACAGGGCGATAATCAAAAGGCTGATGGGAATAATCATGAAATAAAACGCTTTCGCGCCGCCCACATGCTCAAACAGCATGCCGATGATGCGCGAGCCGAGCGTGCCGCCCAGCGCCGAGAAAATCACAATCAGGCCGGTCATGGCGCTGTGCATTTTTTGCGGCAAGGCCGAGAGCGTGGCCGAGGCAATCAGCGGATACACCGGTGCGATAAAGAGGCCGATTAAGGGAAACACAAAACCTATCATCGGAATATCGCCAAAGCTGTGCACCGGCGCGGCCTGATAATCGAGCGCGCGCGGCAACACAAACGCCACAATGCCCATCGCCAGCAGCAGGCAAACCGTGAGCAATTTAGTCCAATGGAATTTTTTCACCAGCTGGCCGGCCAAAAAGCGCCCCGCCGCCAGCGACAAAGCCAAAATGCTGGCCATCTGCACACTCAAGGTATCCGAAAGCGCGAGCACATGGTGGTTAAACGTGGGCAGCCAAGTCATGATGCCTTGCTCCACCATCACAAACAAAAACGCGCTCAACACAAAGAAAATCACCAAAGGCAGCGCAATCAGCTTGATCATGCCCATAAAATCTTCGGCGACGCTGCCCTCGCTTTTGGGCACATCCACATCCATTTTGGAAAACAGCAGCAGCAAAAAAGCCAGCGCCACCAGCCCTGCCAGCAAAAGGTAAACGCGCAGCCACGCATCCGGGTTGGCCGCATCGAAAAAGGCCGGAAAAATAAAATAAGCCGAAGCGATGCCGATCATGAAAAAGCCCTCGATGGAGCTCATCATGGTGTTGTGCTCTTCCTTGCTGCGGGTGAAAAGACCGATCATCGAATACACCGACACCTTGATTAAGGCAAACGACACGCCGATGGTGGCAAACAACACCTTGGCGCTGCCGAAGCTGTTGCCTGTGTACATATACAGGCAAGCGCCAAACACCAGCGCCAGCCCCAGCAACATGCTGTTTTTATAGCCGAACTTCGGCAAAAACGAAGCCACAAAAAAAGAAACGAAAGCGATGGGCAAATCTTTAAACGCTTCCAGAATGCTGGCCTCGGTTTCGGTAACACCGTAATTGGCCAGCGATTGCTTGATAACGATGCCCACGCTGTTGAGCAATATCGCAAACACAAAATAATTGATAAACAGCGCGGCTTTGATGCCGGTATTTTTGTTCATGTTGAAGGCTCTCTGTTGAGGAATAAATCGGTAAAACGTTTTATCTTTTATATGGCTTTTGCCTATCGCGGCAGTCTAACAAATATCTGTCATAAAACCTACGGGCACGCGCAGCTTTCCCGACCTAAATCAAATTCCCGCCGCCCAACGCTTTCAGACGGCCTCTATCCTGCCCAATCCATTTCAAAGAAAGCCGCAAAGGCCGTCTGAAAAACGCTATAATCCACGCCATTGATTTTCATGATTAAAGAACACACCACCATGACACGCAAAATCCTCGTCACCTCCGCGTTGCCCTATGCCAACGGCAGCATCCATCTGGGCCACATGGTCGAACACATCCAAACCGACATCTGGGTGCGCTTTCAAAAAATGCGCGGCCACGAGTGCTATTATTGCTGCGCCGACGACACCCACGGTACGCCCGTGATGCTGGCCGCGCAAAAGCAGGGCATCGCGCCGGAAGACATGATTGCCCAAGTGCGCGAAGCGCATTTGGCCGACTTCACCGGCTTTCACATCGGCTACGACAATTATTACAGCACCCATTCGCCTGAAAACAAAGCCTATTCCGAAAAAATCTACCGCGCCCTCAAAGCCGGCGGCAAAATCGAAGCGCGCACCATCGAGCAGCTTTTCGACCCCGAAAAGAACATGTTTCTGCCCGACCGCTTCGTAAAAGGCGAATGCCCCAAATGCCACGCCAAAGACCAATACGGCGACAACTGCGAAGTGTGCGGCACCACTTATTCCCCCACCGATTTAATCAACCCCTATTCGGCCATTTCCGGCGCCACGCCGGTGCTCAAAGAGAGCGAACATTTCTTCTTCAAGCTCGGCGATTGCATCGATTACCTGCAAGAATGGACTGCCGGCAGCACCACCCTGGCCGATGGCCGCGTGCAGCCGCATTTGCAGCCCGAAGCGCTCAACAAAATGAAAGAATGGCTTGTGCCCGATGAAAACGGCGAAGGCGGCCTGAGCGATTGGGATATTTCGCGCGATGCGCCCTATTTCGGCTTTGAAATTCCCGATGCGCCGGGCAAATATTTTTATGTTTGGCTCGATGCGCCGGTGGGCTATATGGCCTCGTTTAAAAACCTGTGCGACCGTATCGGCATTGATTTTGATGAATTTTTCAAAGCCGACAGCCAAACCGAGCTTTATCACTTTATCGGCAAAGATATTCTCTATTTCCACGCCCTTTTCTGGCCGGCCATGCTGAAATTTTCCGGCCACCGCGCCCCCACCGGCGTGTTTGCCCACGGCTTTCTCACCGTTGACGGCCAAAAAATGTCGAAATCGCGCGGCACGTTTATCACCGCCGGCTCTTATCTCGAGCAAAAGCTCAACCCCGAATGGATGCGCTACTACATCGCCGCCAAGCTCGGCAGCCGCATCGAAGACATCGATTTGAATCTGCAAGACTTCATCGCCCGCGTGAACAGCGATTTGGTCGGCAAATATGTGAACATCGCCGCGCGCGCATCGGGCTTTATCGCCAAGCGCTTTGAAGGCCGTCTGAAAGATGTTTCACACAGCGCCTTGCTGGCACAACTGGCGGCGCAGAGCGAAACCATCGCCGCCGATTACGAAAACCGCGAATACGCCCGCGCCCTGCGCGACATCATGGCCTTGGCCGATGCGGTGAACGAATATGTGGATGCCAACAAGCCGTGGGATTTGGCCAAACAAGAAGGGCAGGATGCGCGCCTGCACGAAGTGTGCAGCGAATTGATTAATGCCTTCAAAACGCTGAGCGTGTATCTCGCACCGGTGCTGCCGCAAGTGGCCGAGCAAGCCGCCGGATTTTTGAATCTGCCGCAACTGGCTTGGGCCGATGCCGAAAAACATCTTTCAGACGGCCACAGCATCAACAAATACCAACATTTAATGCAACGCGTGGAGCAACAACAAGTGGATAACTTAATCGAAGCCAACAAACAAAGCATCGCCGCCGCCGAAGCCGCGCCCGCCGCCGACACCTCGAAATTCGCACCCGTGGCCGAGCAGGCAAGCTTCGACGACTTTATGAAAATCGACATGCGCGCGGCCAAAGTGCTCAATTGCGAAGCGGTGGAAGGCAGCACCAAATTGCTCAAATTCGACCTCGATTTCGGCTTTGAACAGCGGGTGATTTTCTCCGGCATCGCCGCTTCCTATCCCAACCCCGCCGAGCTCAACGGCCGCATGGTGATTGCCGTGGCCAACTTCGCCCCACGCAAAATGGCCAAATTCGGCGTGAGCGAAGGCATGATTCTTTCCGCCGCCACGGCCGATGGCAAGCTGAAATTGCTGGATGTGGATGCCGGCGCCGCACCGGGGGACAAAGTGGGCTGATGCACATTGATTGAATGTGCAGCCAAAGGCCGTCTGAAACGTTTTTAAGGAGGCTCTGAATAACTCTGGCGAGTGAATTTTGCCGGCATTTTTATGCTAGGCAAGGCGGTTTTTTGAGGGAATAGTGGTTCTATTCCCTCAAAAAACCAACGCAGCATAGCGTAAAAAGGACGATAAAAGGCGCCGCCATGAGTTATTCAGAGCTTCCTTAAAGTTTTCAGACGGCCTTTCAAATATCTTTCGCAAAACCCTTATAATATATCTTGATTATTTTTATCCGACACAAAGGCCGTCTGAAATGCCGCAAAACCCCAACAACCTCTGCTGGCTCGATATGGAAATGACCGGGCTCGATCCCGAGCGCGAGCGCATTATCGAAGTGGCGATGATCATCACCGACCCTGATTTAAACGTGCTGGCGCAATCCGAAGTGTATGCCATCCACCAAAGCGATGAAGTGCTCGGCGCCATGGACGAATGGAACACCGCCACCCACGGCCGCACCGGCCTCACCGAGCGCGTGCGCGCATCCAAACACACCGAAGCCGAAGTGGAACAAAAGCTTTTGGCCTTTATGGCCGAATGGGTGCCCGAAAAAGCCACGCCCATGTGCGGCAACACCATTCACCAAGACCGCCGCTTTATGGTGCGCTACATGCCCGCGCTCGAAGCTTATTTCCATTATCGAAATCTTGATGTGTCCACCCTGAAAGAGCTGGCGCGCCGCTGGCATCCGGCCGTGGCCAAAGGCGTGGTCAAACGCGGCTCGCACCAGGCGCTGGACGACATTATGGAAAGCATCGAAGAGATGCGCTATTACCGCACTCATTTCATCAAGCTGCCCGAGGCCGTCTGAAACGCTGCAAGGGCGTTTTATGCCCATTCAAAAAAGTAATATACAAACAGGCAGCCCGTAGGTCGGATTTCTTGAATCCGGCCTACGCAGATGGTGTTGTCGAACTGCTTTTATTTGGTAAGCTTATTTTTTGAATCAGATGGCGATAAAGCGGCACATGGCCGGCCGGCGGTTTTGGCGGCCGCCGGGAACCAATCTGCCGTGGCCGCGGCCAAATAAGACTATGCTGAATAGCTGATTGGTCGGTGCTGCATCAAATAATCGCGGATTTACACACAAATTTCATGCAGCCTGCCTATAATGAAAGCAACCGGCCGGCGCAAACACGCCGCCATTTAGCGCAATCCGATAACATGCCGTCTGAAACCACCCACCGATACTGCGATGAATATAAACGAAACCCCCATCTGGCAAGCCCTGCAACAACACCGGCAGCAAACCGCCGATGTGCACATGCGCACACAGTTTGAACAAAATCCGCAGCGCTTTGCCGAAATGCACGAAACCCTCTACGGCCTCTTGCTCGATTACAGCAAAAACCGCATTGATGCCGCCGCGCTCGATTTGCTCTGCCAATTGGCCGACACCGCCCAAGTGGCCGAACAAGCGCAGGCCATGCGCCGTGGCGAGCGCATCAACATCAGCGAAAACCGCGCCGTGCTGCACACCGCCCTGCGCCAAAGCGCCGATGCCGAGCCGGTGCTGGTAGACGGCGAAAACGTGTTGCCGCACATCCACCGTGAGCTCGACCGCACGCTCGCTTTTGCCGAAAAGCTGATCAACGGCAGCCACACCGGCGCCACCGGCGAGCGCATCACCGATTTGGTGCACATCGGCATCGGCGGCTCCGATTTGGGCCCGCAAATCGCCACCCAGGCGCTGCACGCCTACCGCAAACAAGTGCGCGTGCATTTCGTGGCCAACGCCGATGACGCCAATATCGCCAAAGTGCTCACCGGCCTGAAAGCCGAAACCACCGTGTTCAGCATTGCCAGCAAATCGTTCGGCACCCCCGAAACCCTGCTCAACGCCCATGCCGCGCGCGAATGGTTCCGCGATCAAGGCCTGCGCGAGGCCGACATCGCCCGCCATTTCGTGGCCATCACCAGCGAAGTGCAGGCCGCGCGCAATTTCGGCATTGCCGCCGATCATATTTTTGCCATGTTTGATTGGGTGGGCGGCCGCTACTCGGTGTGGTCGGCCATCGGCCTGCCGCTGATGGTGGCCATCGGCGAAAAACATTTCCGCGAATTTCTGCGCGGCGCCCGCGCCATGGACGAGCATTTCTTCACCACACCTTATCGGCGCAACATCCCCGTGCTCCTGGCCTTAATCGGCATTTGGTATAACAACTTTTATCAGGCGCCGGGCTACGCCGTGGTGCCCTACAGCCACAACCTGCGCCGCCTGCCCGCCTATCTGCAACAGCTCGATATGGAGAGCAACGGCAAGCATTGCGGCATCGATGGCGGCTCCGTGGCGCTCGACACCGGCCCGATTGTGTTCGGCGAAGAAGGTGTCAACTGCCAACACGCTTTCTTCCAGCTGCTGCACCAAGGCACGCGGCTGATTCCGAGCGACTTTATCGTGCCGATGCGCACCGCCTATAAGGTCGGCCGCCAACACCGCTTTGTGGTGGCCAATGCCTTTGCCCAGGCCGAAGCCTTTATGCGCGGCAAAACGCTGGCTGAAGCCCGCGCCGAGCTGGCCGATTTACCCGAAGCCGTGCGCGACGCGCTGGCGCCGCAAAAAGTGTTTCCCGGCAACCAGCCCAGCAACAGCATTTTGATTGACGAGCTCACTCCGTTCAACTTGGGCATGCTCTTAGCGATGTATGAACACAAAATATTCGTGCAAGGCACGATATGGGGCATCAACCCATTTGACCAATGGGGTGTGGAATACGGTAAAGTGCTGGCCAAAGCCATCGAGCCCGAGCTCAACCGCGACCAAACCCTGCACCACGACAGCTCCACCAACGGCCTGATCGATTTCTACCGCGCCTGCCAACAGCGCTAAAACATCTCAAGCCACACACACAAAGGCCGTCTGAAAGAAATTTTCAGACGGCCTTTGTGTCTTGCATATACTTGCATTCAGCAGCGCAGAGCATTTTATACCCATCCAAAAAGTAACCTAACTTCGTTGTCTCGCCTTGCCGTACTATAGTGGAATGCATAAAAAAGTGACACAACGGGTAGGTTGGGTTGAAAACCCA
>ERZ650307.435-NODE-435-length-23699-cov-12.200220_pt1 | contig 23699 bp, 24 predicted proteins | sample MGYA00376243_ERZ650307 | MGnify/ENA primary metagenome ERZ650307 (study PRJEB26733, sample SAMN07839242) | wastewater metagenome | biome: urban; feature: artificial channel; material: waste water | place: USA: North Carolina | collected 2016-03-31 ... | reverse complement strand
TTCATCTTATATCTATTTTATAGTAATTTGTAATTAAAAAGTAATCAATAATTTAATATAATAATAAATCAAAATAGGAGATATTTTATGGATAAAAAAACAAAAATTTTAGCAACACTAGGACCTTCTAGTAACAGTTTGGAAATGATAGAGAAATTAATTGATGCTGGTGCAAATATGTTTAGATTAAATTTTTCACATGGTAGCCATGAATACCATCAAGAAACTCTAGATAATATTAGACAAGCTATGCAAAATAAGAAAAAAATCGTAGGAATTTTACAAGATATTTCAGGACCAAAAATAAGAGTTGGTGAGTTAAAAGAACCTTTTTTATTGGAAGCTGGTGACACTGTAACTTTTGAAAAAGAAGAGGTTATTGGATATAAAAAAGGACCTAAAGAGTATGTTGTATCTATAAATTATCCATATATTTTAGAAAAAATAAAAATTGATGAATACATCTATTTATACGACGGAATTATTAGAGCAAAAGTTATAGAAACAAATCCAAAAGTAAAAGCTGAAATTGAAAATAGTGGAACATTAAGTTCAAGAAAAGGAGTTAATTTTCCAAATACAATTATCGATATTGAAGTTATTACAAAAAAAGATGAAGCTGATATTGCATGGGGTGTAAAAAATAGAGTTGACTATTTTGCAATATCATTTGTACAAAATGCAAAAGATATGAGAAGAGCAAGAGAACTTTTAGGTGATTATAAAGGTAAATTGATAGCAAAAATTGAAAAATTTGATGCTGTTTCAAATATTGATGAAATTATTGAAGTAAGTGATGGAATCATGGTTGCACGAGGTGATTTAGGAATTGAAGTTCCATATTATGATGTTCCTACAATTCAAAAAATGTTAATAAAAAAATCAAATGCAAAAGGAATTCCTGTAATTACTGCAACTCAAATGCTTTTATCTATGACACAAAATGAAAGAGCAACAAGAGCTGAAATATCTGACGTTGCAAATGCTGTTTTAGATGGAACTGATATTGTAATGCTAAGCGAAGAGAGTGCAGTTGGAGAAAATCCTGTAAATGTTGTTGAGACTATGCACAATATCATAAAACAAACAGAAAAAATATTTGACCATGAAAAAAGATATAAATTTACATATCTTGATGAGTTCGATGTAATTCAAGCAACTGTTACAAAACTTGCAGATGATTTAAGTGCAGATGGTATTTTATCACTTACAAGTAGTGGAAATTCTGCTAGAAAGATGTCTAGATATAGACCAATAACTCCATTATACACATTTGCTCATGATAAAGAGACTCTTACAGGTCTAACTGCTCTTTGGGGAGTTCAACCAATTACAACTGTAAAAGAGGCTCAAGCTTCAAAAATGATTCAAAGAATGTTAAGAAGCTTAGAAAAAAGAGAAATTTTAAATAAAAAAGGATTATATATATGTACTGTTGGTTATCCTGTTGGGATTCCAGGAAGTACGAATACTATAAAAATTTTAACTCCTAGTGAAATAGAGTTTTACTTAAACTTTAAAGAAAATAGAGAAAAAATAAAAACTGAAAAAAAAGTAAATTTAGCATAAAAAAAAGAGAGGCTTACCTCTCTTTTTAAATTAGATGAATATAGAATAAGGTATGCCTTCTATATCAATAAAAACATTATTATTTAACTTTATCCAGTCCTTGTCATCATCCTCTTCAAACTCTTCATCGATATAATCATAAAAAGTAGTTCTTGCCCCTAAATCATCTGATGACCAGAAATCTATTATATATAAATCTCCTAAATTAATAGAACTATTCAAAGTAATTTCCTTGTTCGTTTTTATTAACCTTTTCGGCAAAATAATTATATATAACACAAATGTCAATCAAATGGCAAAATTACTAATTTAAACTAATTTTGAGTAGAATTATCTTTTAGGAGTAAAATTGAATATAAAACTACCAAAATCATCAACTTTATTATTTGTAAATATATTAATTTTCTTATTTATTACACTATTTGCATATTTTATACTACAAGAAAATATAAAATTAAATAACTCAAAAAATCAAGAGATACTTTTTTTCAAAATAAAGGATAAAAGCTCTGCTCTTTTAACAAAAGTTTTGCAAAAGTATCATAATAAAAAAGAGTTTATAAAAGAGAGACACCAAATAGCTTTAACTCTTTTAGAAAAAGGATTAGATGTCGATAGTATAAAAATAATTTTAAATAAAGATTTAGAATATAATAAATTTGAAGTTTCTATATTAAGTAAAGATTTAATAATTGAAGATAGTTCAATTTTTACAGATATAGGAACCGACCTATCATTACTTAAAAAACAGTTTAAACAATTTGAAAACAGTCAAGAAATAAAAGTATCAATTCCAGAATACTCTTTAGAGTTTTTAAAATTTTTAAGTTATTCAACTTCTAGTTTAAAAAATGGTAAATATTTGCAAATATCATACTCTTATGATGAATTTATTAGCGAACTAAGAGAGATTCAAGAGTTTATAAATAATACTCCTATTATTGAAAAATCTATATCATACATTATATCTGATGATTATGTTGGAAATTTTGCTTTCAAAACTATACCTTCACATAAAAAAACAATTGAAGAGTTAGAAAGTAGATTAAAAAAAGGAAGTGAACTTTTAGGCGTTTTAGGAGGAAATAGTTATATTTCATACTATAAAACAGTTGACAATAAAAAACTTCATATAGCTTATTTACTTCAAAATAGTCCAATTTATACCGATGCAGAAATTTTATTTTGTATTGTTTTTGATGAGAATCAATTTATGAGAGATATTTTGTATCTAAAGTTAGTTTCATTTTTTGTTTTTATTGCTGGAGCAACTGCTATATATCTTACTTATAAACTAAGAACAAAAGAGCTACTTTTAAACTATAAAGATAAATTTATTGCACACTCTATTCATGAAATAAAAACTCCACTATCAATTATTACAATAAATATTCAACTAAGAGAGAAACTTTATGGTGAAGACAAATATACAAAAAAGATAGATGGAGCTTTAAAAACTTTAGAAAATTCATATGAAGATATGACTTTTCTTCATACAAAAGATAAAATTGAGTACGAAATTGTTGAAATAAATCTTCAAAAAGCGCTAGAAAATCGTGTAAAGTATTTTAGTACAATTGCAGATTGTCAAAATAGAAAAATAGAACTTATAGCTAACAATAATTTTTATCCAAAAATGAGTAAAATAGAACTAAACAGATTGGTTGATAACAATATCTCAAATGCTATAAAATATTCAAACATTGGTTCCACTATATCTATAATTTTAAAAGATAATATCCTTGAATTTCACTCAAAAGGTGCTAAAATAGAAAATCCAAAAGGAATCTTTAAAAAATATAAAAGAGAGGACAAAAATACAGGTGGACATGGTCTGGGCTTAGCAATAGTTAGTGATATTTGTAAAAAATATAATTTCGAAATAGAGGTTTTAAGTCAAAACTCTATAAATACTTTTAGATATATTCTAAAGAATTAATAATTTTTAGGGGGAATTATTATGAAGATTTTTTTGCTTGAAGATGATTTTTCACTAAATGAATCAATAAAAGATATGCTAGAAAGTGAGAACTTTATTGTTGATTCTTTTTATGATGGTAAAATTGCACTTGATAATATAAGTGGTGATTATGAACTTTTTATATTAGATATTTTTGTTCCAAACTTAAATGGTATTTTACTTTTAGAAAAAATAAAAAAGATTAATAAAAACTCAATTGTATTTATTATGAGTGCAAATATTGATATAGATACCATAAAAGGTGCTTATCTAAAAGGATGTGATGATTATATTAAAAAGCCTTTCAATATTCAAGAATTACTTTTCAAGCTTGCAAAATTTAAGAAGAATAGTAATATTTTCAAATTTGATGATGAGACACTATTTGATATGGAAACAAAAAAATTTATATACAATAATAGTGAGATTGAACTCACAAAAAATGAAAAGAATTTTCTTCACCTTCTAATATGTAATCAAGGAAAATGTGTAAACTACACTTTAATAGAAGATGTAGTATATGATGGTGAATTTAAAAGCTTAGATGCTATTAGAAGTTTGATAAAAAGACTTAGAAAAAAGCTTCCAAAAGATATTATATTTAACAATCTTGATGAGGGGTATTTTATAAAATAGTTTTTTAATATTTTAAAAAACTCTTCATTTTTTTTATATTTTTTAACTCTTCGCCTGCTTGTTTTTGTTGCTCTTTTAAAAAGTTTATATTTCTATAAAATAACTCTTCTAATATTTTTAAGTCACTTAATTCCAAATCTAAATCATTTATACTAGATTTTGAAAAATACTCAGTGTACCAAGAAACCAAATTATTTGCTTTCTCGTAAGAATCTAAAGAGTCGATATAAATCAACTCTTTTAAAAGTTTTATAGACCAGTCTCTTCTTTCCATGCGTCGATTAATCCTTGTGTAACTTTAATAACTTGATTTATTGAATTAATATTATCATCAACTCCAGCACTAAAAAGAGTCTCTATTTGATACAAATATAAACCATCTAAATAGTATGCAACTTCTCCACCATCAAAATCAAGTACATTTCTAAGTTCATCAAATATTGCAATTGACTTATTTATATATATAAATTTATTTTCAACATCACCATTATTTATTGCACTTTTTGCAAATGATAGATACTTTATGATACCTTCATAAAGTTTTAAAACCAAAGCATAAGGGTCGTCTGATACTGCATTTTGTTGGTTATATAGCTCAATCCCCATAAAATTTAACTCCAAAAACAATTTATTTTAGTATATTATATATTTACTTAAATGCAAGATGGCTTAAAAGCCACCTTTTTAAAGACTCCTATCTAGAAGCTTGTGATTGTAAAATAAGCATTTTTAAACCAGAAAATGATGATTCCATTTGGTTTATCATAACTCCATATGAAGCAAATTGTTGTGCCATTAGAGAGTATTTATTATCAAGAGTTGTTTCTGCAGCTTCTTTATCTTTTTTTAATCTCTCTTCTCTTTCTAGCATACTTATCTCATAATCTAAAAGATTTTTTGTAACTCCACTAACACTAATAGCCTCATCCATAGATGTTGCAATTCCTTTTTTATTAGGTGTTCCTGCAAATAAAGCTTCCAAATCAGCTGTTCCATTTTTTATTGAAGCTTCAAAATCTTTTTTATTAAAAATTATATCACCACTTTTTTCATCTAGTGAAAATCCAAAATCAAATATAGATTGCTTTCCAGAACCTGTTCCAAAAAGTTCATTTTTGACAGTTGCTAACATATCTCTTAATGCACCTTTGTTATCAACACTAGCATCAGCACTATAAATTTCATTTTCAATAGTTGCTCTTAATTCATTGAACTTATCAGCGAAATTTTTCATTTGATCTGAAAGAGTTGTTGTATCATTCTCTATATTTATTGTTGAATCACCACCCTTTTTTGTTGCAGTTATTTTTAATCCATCAACTGTAACAGTATTTGAACTAGAAGAATAATTCACTCCATCTGCTGTTAATTCCATATCTTGAGCAGATAAAACGTTTGCAAAACCAAAATGAGTCGAAGCAGCTCCAGCAATTGTAATTTTATTTGCAGAACCTGTTTCGCTACTTTTTATTGATAATCTAAATTTTCCTGTTGAATCTTCAACTAGTGAAGCCTGTACTCCATCAATTTTATTTATTTCTGTTACTAGCTCGCTATATGTTTTACCAGTTGTATCTATTGGTATTGATGTCCCACCACCTAGCTTTATATCTAATATTCCTTTATCAACCTTACTATCTTTTGATATAGCATCCCCATTAGCATCAATAAATTGTTTAGATTGCCAAACATCTTTTTGTGCTAATTCCTTTACTTCAACTCTCAAGCTTCCAGTTTTTAAAGCACTTAAATCATCTGAATCAAAAACAACTCCATCTCCAGAAACATTTGCACTTTTTTGTTGAAAAGCATTTGTACCAGTACTTTGATTTAAAGAGAAAACTTTAACAGCATCAAAAAGTTCATTTACTTTTGTTGTTACATCTGAAATAACTTTCTTTTCACTTTCAAATTTTTCAAGTTTTTTTTCTATTGGTTCAACTGTAGCTTTTCTATCAACAGCTTTAAATTTTTCTAACATATCACTATTTAGTGAAGCTGCTTGACCTTGTCCTAGTCCTAAAATTCCCTCTGCCATTTGCTACTCCTTATTAGTAAGTTTTATCTCTTCATCCCAAGAAGAGTTTGTATCATTTCATCAACTGCCGAAATCACTTGAGCATTTGCACTAAATGCTGCTTGAAATTTCATCAAATCTATCAGCTCATCATCTGAATTTACTTTTACAACTTCATTATAAGCTGTTCCTAAATTATTAGCTATTGCATCTTGTACTTCAAACCCATAGTTTGCCTCTTCTTTATCAGTAGAAACTCCTACTTTTAAGTTTCTATAAAACTCTACAAAAGAAGTAGAGTTTACATCGTTTGGATTTTGAGCTCCACCTTTAAATGATAAGTTATCTTTCCACTGAAGAGTTGCTAAATAATCCAAATTTTGCTGATTCAAATCATTTACTGCATTTTTATCAAATTTTAATGTCTTAACACTAGAACCACTAAACAGATTCATATTTACAATATCTCCACCATTTGGTGGAAATGGTGCTGTATTATGTGCTTCTGATCCATCTCTTCCATAAACATAATCATTTTCACCAACTCTTATGTATGAGCTATTTACATCTGCTAAAGTTTGAGCAAATTGATCCAACTGGTCTAAATATTTTTGAAACTTATTGTTTGGATTTGAAGTAGATAAATTCTCAACTTGAGCTCTCATAGATCCACTTTTCAGATTTAAATCTTGATCTAAAATAGTTAAAACTGTATCAGTTTGTCCAATTTTACTCTCTTTATCATTTTTATATATAGTTTCTCTTCCATCTACATTCGTACCAGTTTTTCTTTCAATACTAAATCTTCCAGTGAACTCGTTATCAACGCCTGGTAAATTTGACTCAATTTTTAAATAGTTATCACTATTTGGATACATAGGAATTTTGTTACCACTTGCATCAAGAGTATATTCTCCATTGTGAGCAGTAACTAGTTTACTCATATTTGGATCACTATTTATTTTAACCATAAATGCTCTTGTTAAATTATCATTATCAACAGTCATAGTTGTATCAGGAGTATTTGGATCACCATCCCAATTTCCAGTTATAGTCTCACCAATCTTAACACTCACAGAAAATTCATTATTTAACTTATAAGTTATAGTATCATCAGCATCATAAAGTGCTTTTGCTGTAAAATCTGAATTATATTTCAAAGAATCAAAAACTGTACTAGAACCGTCAGCATTTTGTCTAATATGATTAAACTTATCAATTTGAGGAGTTAATCTATCTTCTATTTCTATCTCTTTATGAAAAATATTATTTGAAACAGCAACAACTCCACCGATTTTTATCTCATAAAAACCAGCATCTCTATTTATATCAACATCAACAAATTTTGATAGTTCAAGTTCTAGCAAATCTCTTTTATCTAGTAAATCATTTACAGATGGGTCATATTTTTCAATTTTTACATTTACATCTGCAATCTCTTTTAAAATCTGATTTACTTTTTTAACATCTGTTTTTAACTCAACTTTTTCTATTTGTGCTTGTTTTTCTATACTTGAATATAAGTTTTGTAAAGATTCAACAATTACAGCACCTTGAGTTTTCATATAACTTCTATTTACTTCAGAACTAGGATTTGTTCTTAGACTTTCTACAGATTGAAAATATCTATTTAAATCAACTGAAAAACCACTACTATCAGTTTCTGCAAAAATTTTTTCAATACCACCTAACATATTTGAAGATTTATCTAAATAATTAGCTTTTGTACTCTCTTGCATAAACTTGTCATACATATATTGAGATGTAACTCTTGATATTCCACCAAAATTAACACCTTGTCCTGTTATATGTACACCATTTAATCTAATTTCGCTTAAATCTGCTACTCTTTTTTTATATCCAGGAGTATTTCTATTTGCTTGATTGTTACTAACATTCTCAATAGCATACTTTGATGTGTTAAGCCCTGTTTGAGAAACACTCAATGTAGAAAACATATTTACTCCTTTTATAATATGTAAAATTATTGCATTACATTTCTTAATTTTAGTTTAAAATGGCCATATTGCTCTTAAGATTTTTGTTCCCCATGGAACTTGCAGTAAATCAGCTTCTGCTCCATCTTTTTTATAAAGCATTTTTAAATTTGCAATTTGTGAAGAGTTTATTGAATTATCAGATGTTATATCGTATGGTCTTATAACACCTGTAATTACAATCTCTTGCTTTTGACCATCAATTATTACCTCTTTATTTCCTTTTATGAAATAGTTACCATTTTGATAAGTTTCATCTATAATAGCTGATATTTTAGTATCAAAATTCTCATTTACTTGAGTTTTTACTTTTCCTTTATCACTATCGCTACTTTCTGTATTAAAATTTACTCCAAATACAGAATTTGCTTTATCTGTTACTCTTCCAACTGTACTATTTAGTGGATTTCCTCCCATAGAAGCAAACATTCCTCCACCAAACTCATTTTTTCTATCGCTAGTTAACTCTCTTTTATTATCACTTTTTTGTGTAATTCCTTCACTTATTACAACTTGAATAATATCTCCAACTTGTAAATCTTTTTTATCAGCAAAAAGAGATGTTCCTTGAACAGAATACAAAGAACCTTTATTTTTTCTAACAACAGGAGGTTCTTTTGTTACTTGTTGTGGTGGTTTTGTAAAATCGATTTTTGGTTCAGTTAATGCTCCACAAGATGTAAATAACAAAGAGATTATAAATAAAAATAAAATATTTTTCATCCTAATTTACCTTTTAAAATATGTTCCAAATCAACTACTACTACAATCTCTTTGAAACTTTTTTTTATAAGTGCCATAGCTCCATATCTAATATTTATAGCATCTATATTTGTATTTGGATTTAAAATATAAACAACTTTATTCTTAACAATTTTTATATCATTTATATTATTTTGTCCAATTAAATCAACAACTTTCTCAACTTCAATCAAAATAATTCTCTGAGCATCTAATTTCTCTTTTTCTTTTTTTTCCTGCTCAATTTGAATAGCTATTTTTTCATCTTCCCTTGCTTTTTCAAGCTCAATTGATAAAAGATTTTCCTCTTTTATTAAAAGAGAAATATATACTATTCCGAAAAAAAGTCCAGCTATAATAATTAATTTTAAAATCTTTGAGCTGCTACTCTTTTTTCTAACTTTTACTATCATTTTCTCTTATTTTATTACAAAAGTTGTAAAAAGAATATTACTAACAACGTTAGAATTACTCTTTGTAACAAAATTAATTACATTATTTATTTCTGATATTAACTCATCTTTTAATAGATTCTTTCCACCAACAGTTAGTAACTCTTCTGAGCTTCTTGAACTTATTTGAGTAATAACAACATCTGTAATTTCTGCTAAATAATCTTGAACTATTGTTGCAATAAGAGGGTCACTACTTCTTATAGAAAAAGATAATTTCATAATCTTCTCTCTACCCTTTGAATCTGTTAGATTTAAAACTAATTCATTTACATCTGCTTTAAACTTTGCTTCACTACCAGATGCTGAACTAGAAGAGGCTTTAGCAACCTCTTCTGTATTGTTATTTGAACCTTGATTACTATTTGAAATTTTACTCAATAAAAAATATGTCCCACCTGCAACTGCCATAATTAAAACAATTACAAGCACCAATAAAACTATTAGTAAGCCTTTTCCATCTGATGTTTTTTTTACAACTTCGTTTTCATCTGCCATTTTTAGTCCCTCTTTTGCTTATCTTTATTGTATCTTTCTAATTTTTGAATCAATCTTGATGAATTTTCAAGACTCATTGTTTTCATAATATTTGATACATTTGCTTCCTTTAATCTTACGATTATATCAAAAACATCATCAATTTTACCTTCTAGTATCATTTGATCGAAAATCTCCGCAGCAACTTTTGCTTTCATAAGCTCAAAAACTCTTATTGATTTTTTAACAACCTCAGACCTTATCTCTTTTAATATCTCATCATTTTTTTCATATAATCTTTTAATTTCTGCTTTTTCTTGCTCTATTTTTGTTAAGATATCTTCAAGCTCTTTTTTTTGTCTTTGATACTCTTTCTCTTTTTCATTATAAAAATTATTTAACTCATTTTTTAACTCTAGAACTTCCATTTTCTGCTTAGTTAATGAGCTACTTGTTTCAACAGCCGCATTTAGAGATAATGAAAAAACTATTACTATTAAAACTTTATTTATCAACTTTTTCCTTTAATATATTTACTTTGAATAAACTCTTCACTCTCTAGAATTTCAAAATGCAAAGCATCTTTTCTTTTTTGTTCTCTCTCTTCATCCAAAATATATTTATATTGTTCACTCTCTTTTTGCAACTCTATAATCTCTACAAATATATCATCTATTTTTTTTAAGAGTTGATTCTTTTTACTTAATAATTTTTTTACCTCAAATCTTAAACTATCTTTGTGCATAGCTAAAATCATAAAATCTGAAATTGAACCCAACTTTTCAACAGTTGCTGTGTTTATTCTATGATTTAAATCTCCAACTTCTTCATCTATCTTATAAACTTCTTGCTCTAAACTTGATTTTTCTATTAGTTTTTGTTCGGTTTGTGTTTTTTTAAGATTATATAATTTTTGTATCATCTACTTACCAAATATTAAAATCATATTCCATAACTCAATTGTAAATGTTTCAATATGTTCACCAACCCAAGGAAGTGTAAATAAAATAAATGCTGATACAAAAATCATTTTTGGTACAAACGAAAGTGCTGCATCATTTACTTGTGTAACAGCAGAAAATATTGATATTATAAGTCCAATAATCATACTAATCATCAATGATGGCATACCAACTAGCAAAATTATTTTAACTGTATTTTGAGCAATTGCCAATAAATCCATACTACTCTTTTATTTTTATTGTAATTTCTAAAGTTTTGTTGTTTAATAATTTTGATATTAAACTAGCTATATCATTTACATTTGAGCTACTAATGTCAAGATTATTAGAGCTTTGCATCTCTTTTTGCTCTGTTTTCTCCTCTACGACATTTTGTACACTACTTTGTGTACTTGCACCACCTAGAGCCTCAATTAAATCTTGTTCATTTAAACTATCAAGCTCCAAAAATTCATCACTCATATCTTCTCCTTTTATACTTTTATCCTCTTTTTTATCTTCTAAATCCATATTTGCAAAATCTAAATCTTCTAAAGCAAAATCACTTAAATTTTCTATTTCGCTCTCTTTTTCTTCTATTTGTTCTTCTGAAACTACATCATCATTTTCATTAATTATATCTATATTCTCAATATTTTTCTCTTTTTCATCTTCAAAAGCTTCATCAAAATTAAAATCTTTTAATGCCTCTATCTCATCAAAGCTATTGTCATTTTCATTATGTAAATCTATATCTTTATCTTTTTCTTGCAAAACTATATTTATTGGGGTAATACTCTTTTCATCAATATCAAGAATTTTATTATTTGGAAAAATTTCATCCAAAAAGTTTACATCTTCAAAAGTCTCACCAACAAACTCATAATCATCTTCATCGACTATACTATTATTTAAAATATCTTGTAGTAAATCTTCATCACTCTTTAAATCTTGATTAAATGTTGAATCATCATCATAATCAAAAGAGACATTGTTTAAACCAAAATTTTCATCAAAATCTTCCATACTAATATAATTTGTATCTAATTTTTCTTTATCTGAACTCTCAAGTTCAATCAAATTATCAAGTTCATTTATATTGATTCCAACTGGTTCTTCTAAAATTGAGCTAGTCAAATTCTGACTATTTTCTTGTTCTTTACTTTCTAAAAGATTTGCTAATTCATTATCTAAAAGTAAATCTTCATTTTTTATCTCTTCACTTTTATCTTTTTCTTTGAAAGCAATTCTTTCATATTTTCTAATTATATAATTTGGTATCTCTTCTAATGAATCTATTGATAAATCATTAACACCATACTGAAGTAAAAAATCCTCTTCTATTCCATCTTTTTGTTTTAAAAACTTAAATCTGCTTTTTTTTATTATTTTATCTTCATCAATCAAATAAATATCGTCTGGGTTTTTAGCTATATTCTCTTTTAAGATATCAATATTTGATATATCTTCAATTTTTACATCTTCTAAAATTGTCTCTATTTTAGAATTTAATAAAATTTTGTGTACTTCATTTTTAAAGTTTTGATTTCCGTAGATGAAAATATTCAATATCTTTTGCCCTATTATAGTTTGAAATTTTGCTTTGATTATACCTTTTTTTATTAAAATTTCGATAAAATAAAAACTAAAAATTTATGAAGGATTTTTTTGAAAATTTTTATTATCATCTCTTTACTTATTTGCTCTTTGTTTTCTCAAACTATAAAAGATATTTCAAATGTTATTGGAATAAGAGACAATCAACTTATTGGTTATGGTCTTATTGTTGGATTAGCAGGAACTGGTGATAAATCTAAGTTTACTATGCAAAGCTTACAAAACTTACTTACAAACTCATATATAAAAATTCCAGCTGGTTCTATTAATTCAAAAAATATTGCTGCTGTTATGGTAACTGCTGATTTACCAGCATTTTCAAGACAAGGCGATAAAATAAAAGTTACAGTTTCTACTATTGGTGATGCAAAATCAATAGACTTTGGTGAACTTTTAATGACTCAACTAAAAGGTGTTGATGGAAATGTTTATGCTGTTGCTCAAGGAACTGTTGTAGCAAATACAAATAATAAAACAACAGGTTTTATATATGAAGGTGCTACAGTTGAAAATGAGATAGATTATGAACTTCAAGGTGAAAAATCTATTCAGTTAAGTCTATATAAAAATTCTGCAAAAAATGCTGACTTAGTAGAGAAAAAAATAAATGAGGTATTTGGACAAAAACTTGCAACTGCTTTAGATACTAGAACTATTGAAGTTCAAAAACCAAACAATATGTCAATAGTAAGCTTTATTTCAAAAGTTGAAAATATAGAACTAGACTCAACATTTAGAAAAAAACTTATTATTGATGTAAATAGAGAATCTATTATTGCGGGTGGGGATATTGTTATTTCACCAATAGTAATAGCAAGAAATAACTTCACAATAAGAATTGATAAATCAGGATTAGGAGAAGTAGATTGGAATAATCCATCTATAAACAAAGGTGTTGATATTGGTGATAATGTAAAAATTGCTGATAAACCAGTAATTGATATAAACAATGCCATGATAAATACAAAAAAAGAGCCAACTGTATCTGATTTAGTTCGTTCTATGAAGGTAATGAAAGTTCCTATGAATGAGATTATAGATACCCTTAGAATGATTAAAGAGATGGGTGCGATTGATGTTGATATTGAATTAAGAGGATAATGAACTATGGCAGAATTTTTAAGTCAAGATGAGATAGATGCTCTTTTAGATATAGCTGAGCAAGGTGATGATATTGATGGTACAAATCCACTTGATAAATTTACAGCTAAAGAGAAAAATTACTCTATATATGACTTCAAAAAACCAAATAGAGTAACACTAGACCAACTAAAAGCTCTTACAACAATGCATGATAAGATGTTAAGAGAGTTTACAAATGATTTAAGTTCGATGCTTAGAAAAGTTGTAGATGTAAAACTTACATCAATTGAACAGATGACTTATGGTGAGTTTATTTTATCTATTCCTCAAGTTACATCACTTAGTACACTATCTATGAAACCTCTTGATGGAAGAATAGTAATCGAGTGTAACCCTACAATTTCACATAAAGTAATAGCTGATTTGCTAGGAAGTGGTGCTGTAAACACTATGGATAATCTTGATAGAGAATTAACAGAAATAGAGATAAAAGTTCTTGAACATTTTTATAAAATGTTTATTAAAATTTTATATAAAACTTGGAGTGATGTTTCTAGTTTAAATTTTAAAATAGAATCAAGTGATACAAATGCAAATGCGATTCAAATAGTTTCAGACCACGATATAGTTTTACTTGTTGTTTTTGAAATAACTATTGATGAGGACTCAGGATTTTTATCTATTTGTTACCCTATTTCTTATATTGAACCCTTATTAAATAAAATTGTTGATAAAATTTTTAGTGAAGGTAAAAATAAAAAACTAAGCCGTAAACAAGATATAAAAACTCTAATTTCAGGTGCCAGAATGAAAATAGAACCAATTATGGCAGAGACAGAAATGACTACTTTAGAAATTTTAAATCTAAAAGAGGGAGATGTAATTGTATTTAATAAAAATGCTGCTTCATCTGATAGTATAGTTTATGTAAATAAAAAAGAGAAATTTTCTGCTGTTTGTGGTATTTCAAACAATAGAAAAGCAATTGAGATTAGATCAAATCTTGATAAAGAGAAACAAGAGACTCTTGAAACTTTAAGATTGATGAGAGAAGAGAGAGAACAAAAGGCAAAAGAGAATGCTGAAAATATTAAAAAATTAATAAATGAAAGAAGAAACTCTAATTTCTCTTAATAGGCTAAATTTAGCCTATTTTTGAATACTATCTATACTCCAAGAGATAGTTTTACCTGCATACATTGGTACAACTTTTTCATCTTTATACTCATAAATATTTGGGACAACAAAATCTTTTTTTATTAGTTTTATTCTCTTTTTATTTAAATCTAATCCATAAATTTTTTTTGCGTTATTTGATACAAAATCATTTAAATTTTCTAAACTATCATGTTTTTCAAAAAGTTCAACTAAAACTTGTAAAGCAATTGGTGATGTGAAAACTCCTGCTGCACAACCACAACACTCTTTTTTATGTTTTGGATGAGGAGCACTATCACTTCCAAACATAAGTTTTGGATGAGCTTTTAAAGCTGCATTTAAAAGTGCATTTCTATCTTCTGGTCTTTTTGCTATTGGTTTACAAAAAAGATGAGGATCTAGCATTCCACCTGCTACATCATCTAAAGTTATTAACAAATGATGTAAAGTAACTGTTGCATAAAGATTTGAATACTTATCAAGCAATTCAACTGCATCTTTTGTTGTAATATGCTCCATTACGATTTTTAAATTAGGAAAAGCAATAGCCAAACTTTCATAAATTGGCATAAACTCTTTTTCTCTATCCATTACAAAACCATTTGTTTCACCATGAATACAAAGAGGAATTCCAAGGCGGCTCATATTTTCTAAAGTAGGTCTTAAAACTTCAATATCCATAGAAGAAACTCCTGTTTCAGAGTTTGTAGTAATTCCTGCTGGATAAAGTTTAATTCCAATAATCTCATCTTTAATATCTTCTAAAAACTCAAAACTATAGTTATTTTGAAAAAACAGTGTCATATATGGAGTAAAATCATCACCTTTACAAGCTTCTATAACTCTTTTTTTATAAGATAATAAAGCATCTTTAGTAGTAACAGGAGGAACTAAATTTGGCATAACCAAAGCACCACTAAAACTATTTGATGTAAGAGGGGCAACAAGCCTAAGCATGTCGCCATCTCTTAAATGTAAGTGCATATCCAAAGGTTCATTTAAAATAAATGTTTTTTCCATTTAAATAGCTTCCTCATCTTGTTCACCTGTTCTAATTCTTATGATTTTTTCAATAGATGAAACAAATATTTTACCATCACCAATATTTCCAGTCTTTGCAGCTTCTGTGATTACTGTTATTATTTTATCAACATCTTCATCAGCAACTATTAACTCTAATTTAATCTTTGGTAAAAAATCAACAACATATTCAGCACCTCTATATAGTTCGCTGTGCCCTTGTTGTCTTCCATAACCTTTAACATCTAATACAGTCATACCTGAAATTCCAGCTTGAGTTAATGCATCTTTAACATCTTCAAGTTTAAATGGTTTAATTATAGCTTCTATTTTTTTCAATATTAATCCTTTCTTTAATTCAATTATTTTAACAAAATTTTATTAAACTAATATTATTAGAATGCTCGTTTAAATTCTGGATAAGCTTCTAAACCGCACTCTTCAACATCTAAACCTTGCATCTCTTGATCTCGTTTTGCTCTTACTGGTATGATTTTATGTAAGATATACAACAATACATACGAACTTATAAAAACAAGTACTCCAACAAACACAACCCCTTTTAACTGTCCTAAGAATGTGATATCATCACCATTTGAAGCAAAAATTCCTACTGCTAATGTTCCCCAAATTCCATTTATTAAATGTACTGATAAAGCTCCAACAGGATCATCTATTCTTAATTTATCAAACATAAATACACCAAGAACAACCAGTATTCCACCAATTGCTCCTATTAAAATAGGAGAGTAAACACCAACTACATCAGCTGCTGCTGTAATTGAAACAAGACCTCCTAAACCACCATTTAAAATCATAGTGATATCAAATTTTTTGTACATAATATACATCATAATTGCCACTGCAATTGCCCCTGCAAAACCAGCTGTATTTGTATTTAAAATTACTAATGAAACAAGATGTGCATCCTCTTTTGAAGCAATACTTCCTACACTTCCACCATTAAATCCAAACCAACCAATCCATAAAAGTAAAGCTCCCAAAGTAACCAAAGGGATATTTGAAGCAGGAATAACTCTAACTCCACCCTCTTTTGTATATCTTCCAGTTCTAGCTCCTACTATTAGTAAAGCAGCTAATAAAGCCCAACCACCAGTACTGTGTATAATTGTAGAACCTGCTAAGTCGTGCATTGATGATATATCTAAGACTGTATCTTTTAGGAAATTTGAACCCCAAGTTAAATTTACCACTAAAGGATATAAAACAGAACTCATAATTACTGTAAATATTGCTATTGGTATTACTCTAGCTCTTTCACTAATACCACCACTCATAACATTCATTGCCTTTCCAACGAAAGCCATCTGAAATAAAACTGTTGCATAATTTATATTTTCATCGTTTAGTCCTTCTCCAAATGCTAAAGAATAACCAACTAAAACGAATGCTAAAGATGCAATTGAAAAAATAAGAATATTGATAGTTAAGACAGCAGTAACATTTTTTGTTCTAACAATTCCAGCTTCCAACATAGCAAAGCCAGGATACATAAAAACAACTAAAGTCATTGCAAACAGTACGTAGAGTGTGTCAATAATATATGACATATCAGACATAGTTTCCATAAAGTAGTCCTTTTAGAGAGTAAAGTCTCCAGCGCTGGACGAGCAGAATTTTATCAAATAAAAAATTAAATAAAGATAAAAATATCTTACTTTTAGCTTAAAATTTAAATATTTATCTATTTTATCTTTTTTATGTATAGTTTCGTAACATTTATTGAGATATTTTTTGATTAATATTTAAATTACTTTGATTGTTATATAATAAAAAAAATTTAGGAAATAAAAATTATGCTAGGATTGCTTGGTACTAAAAAATTTTCAAATGATGATTTAATAAAAGAGCTTTTAAACCCTACTTTAAATCTTGAAAATTTAAACAAAATAAAAGAGAAATCAAAGATAGATTTAAACTCTTTATCTTTAAATGGTGAACCTATTTTAATAGCTTGTTGTAAAAAAGATTTATACAACTCTTGTTTATGGTTACTTGAAAATAAAATTGATTTAGAGCTTGAAAACAACCTAAAAGAGAGTGCAATATTTTATACAATATACTCAAAAGATAGTAAACTTCTTGAAACTTTATTAGAATTTGGTGCTAATTTAAACCATTTAAATAACAAAAATAGAACGGTTCTGCAAGAATCAATTCATAATGCAAATAAAAAAATAGTTAGATTTTTAATACAAAAAACAAACTCTTTTACAAATTGTGATAATAATGGAAATAATGTTCTTTTTGATGCTGTATCAAATGGAAATATGAATATCATAAAAAAAATAGTATCTTTAGAAAAAATTGATTTAAACCATAAAAATAAAATTGGAGATACGATTTTACATCTTGATAATTGTTACAAAAATCTTGATTTAGCTATGTATTTATTAAATCAAGGGGCAGATCCAACAATCCCAAATAACAAATCAATTAGCTATCTGTTTTTTGCTGCAACAAAAGGTTTAGAAGCTTTTTCTTTCATAAAAAGAGCAGCTGAACTAGGTTTTAACTTAAATATAAAAAATCATGAAAATAAAAATATCTTAATGAAAGCAGTTGAACACTTTTTAGAAATTCAAAATAGGGAAGAAAAAGATAGTCAATCTGAATTAATCAAAGCTTTAGTACATCAAAATATAAATGTTCAAGCAATGGATAATAAAAATGAGACAATATTTTTTAATATAACAAGAAGTTTAGATAGAGATTTAATTCACTATTTATTAAATAATCTTGAAAAATTAAATTTAAATAGACAAAATTTAGAAGGTCTTACTGTTTTATCAATTTTAATATTAAATGGCATATCTAATATGGATTTAATTAAACTATATATTGAAAAAGGTGCAAATTTAGAGTTCAAAAATAGAGATAATGTTTGTGTAGTTGAAACTCTTATAAATATTATTTTACATTTAGAAAATGAACAAAATCTTGATTTAATTTATAAAGAAAATCTAAATCAGAATGCTCAATATAAAGATATTTTAGAGGCTTTAACAAAAAGCTATAATCTTGATTTCAACAGATTAAACTCTAAAAACAAACCACTATTTTTTGATAGCTTATTAAATTTCAACTTCTCCTTATTTAAAATTTTAAGAACAAAAAACTTGCAAATAAATTCAACTGATATAAATGGTAATAATATTATTTTTCATCTTCTAGAGCTAGATTTGGAAAAAAGAGTTGAAAATAGAAGGGTTTTATTAAACACTATAAAAAATTTAATTGTTGCAGGAGTTGATATAAATGCAAAAAATGATAGAGGTATTACAGCTTTAGAGTTTGCAATTTTAAATGATAAAGATGATATTTTAAAGCTTCTTTTGGATTTAAGAGCAAACACAAATTTCGTAGATGAAAAAGGAAGAAACCTCATCCATACAACAATTTTTAAAGACAAAGAAAAATATATTAAAATCATATCTCAATACAACAATACTATTATAAATCAAGCAGATAGTTTTGGGGCAAAACCTATAAATTATGCAGCTTTTATGGGTAAAAAAAGTGTTGTTTTAGAACTTATTGATTTAGGAGCATCAATAAATAACTCAAATAAAAAATCACCAAATATATTGGAATTTCTAAAAAGGTATCACAAAAATATTTTAAACTTAAGCTCTGGCGTTGATGATTCAAACAACAAATCAAACCTAAATAAACTAGCTGAAAATATGATTTTAGAGTTTGAAATAGATATTTCAAAACAATGATTAAATCTTTTGATATAAAAAACTTTAAAGATAAAAGTAGTTTTGAAGTATCAAAAATATTTAAAAAAAATTATATAGATTATAAAAATAGTGCAAATACAAGCAATAGTAAACTCTTTTTCAAACAAAATACAAAAAATATAGATAAATTCTTATTTCAAATTTTCTCTTATTTAAGTGCAAATAGTTTTAAACATAACTCATTTGTTAGCTTTGTTGCATTAGGTTCTTATGCAAGAGTAGAGTTATGTTTACACTCTGATATTGATGTTATGATTTTATACAAAAATAGTAAATCTTATGATATTTTGAAAATAATAGAAAAATTTGTAGCCTTTGCTTGGGATTGTGGATTAAATCTTGGATTAAGAGTTGTGAATATTGATAATATTGATGAAATGTATGATTTAGCAAAAAATGATATTACTATTAAAACTTCACTTCTTGAATCAAGATATATTTTTGGTTCAAAAAAGATTTATGAAGATTTTGAATTGTTTGTTAAAAATCTAAGACAAATAGATAAAAAAGCTTTTGTAGAAGAACAACTAACTACTCACACTCAAAGATTACAAAAATATCCACTAAATATGCAAGTAAACTTAAAAGATGGATATGGTGGAATAAGAGAAGCAAATATGCTTTTTTGGATTTTAAATGTTGTATATGATGTTCAAAAAGCAAAAGAACTTGTAGGTACAAAACTAAATTATGATTCTTATAAAAAGTTTACAATTGCTTTAGATTTCTTATTTCAAACAAGAAACGCTCTTCATACTATTCATAAAAAAAAGGTAGATACAATTACTTTTGACACACTTCCTGAAGTAAGTAGTAAATTAAACTTTAAAAATGAGTTTGAATTTATGGCAAAACTATTTTCAAGCCTTCATATAATTCATAATTTTCACTCAAATATGAGTTCAAAATTTATAAGAACTATGTTTTTTGATACTTCAAATTTAGAAGTTTTGAGAAAATCAAGATTTAAAAAAGGTATCTATATTTTAGAAAATAAGATATATTGCTCTTTTCATAGAAGTTTTGTTGATTTAAAAACTCTTTTAAAAGAGCTAATATCATTTCCTCAAACAATAAAAGGTTTTGATAGATCTTACATATACTTTGCAAGTAGAGTTAAAATCCCAAAAATCATAAATAAATCACTAAAAAAAGATATTAAAACACTTCTTACAAATGAGAATTTGTACCCTATTTTAAAACTATTTTATAATAGTGAACTAATAAATAGATTAATTCCCTCCTTCAAAAAAATATCAAATTTAGCTCAATTTGATGGTTATCATAAACATCCAGTAGATATCCACACACTACAAACAGTAAAATATAGTATGTATATAGAAGATGAATTTATTAAATCTGTTTTTAACTCTCTTTGTAAAGAGGAGCAAATTTTAACAAGACTTATTGCACTTTTTCATGATATTGGAAAAGGAAGGAAAAAAGACCATCATATTATTGGAGAAAATATTTTCAAAAAAACTATGAAAAATTTTGGTTTTGATGATGAATTTATAAAAATGGGTGCAAATATTATAAGGTATCACGATCAAATGTCAAGAACTGCAACAAACGAAGATATCTACTCACAAAAAGCTATTTTGAACTTTATAGGATTATTCAAAAATATAAATGAACTAAAGATTTTGTATGTTGTAACTTATTGTGATATTTGTGCAGTTAATAAACCTCTTTACAATAGCTCAATTTCAACACTTTTAAAAGAACTTTACAAAAAAAGTATCTTAGCTTTTGAAAATCCAGAACTTATAAAAGAGAGTATTACTAGAGTTTCAAAACTAAATAAAATGAAAACTTTAGAGAAATATCAAGAGTTACCAAATATTTTAAAAAGAAAAATAGCCCAAATCTCTTCAAATCAGATCTTTTTAAGACTAAAAAGTAAAGATATTTTAAATATTGCAATAAAAGCAAAGGATGTACAAAACTATAGTTTTGATATTATAAATGATGATTTTCTCAAAATTAGGATTATTAGAAAAATTCCTTTAAATTTGGGATATTTGTTGGGAAGACTTCAATATATGGATATGAATAGTATGAATATTTTCAAACTATATGATGAGAAAAAGAATTTTGAAATATGTTTTTCTAAAAAAGCTTTAGATGAAGAGCTTTATTTAATCGAAGAGATTATTCATGAATCTTTTGATATGAGTAAAAAAATAAGAATAAATAAACCAATCATAAAAAAAGATGATATAAAAATAGATTTTAATCATAGTGAATACTTAGCATCTATGAAGATAAATACAAAAGATCAAAAAGGACTTTTTGCATATATTGCAAAAGTTTTTGATGATTTTAACATAGAAGTTGAAAGTGCAAAACTTATTACTTCAAAAGGATATGCAAAGGATCTGATTTTAATAGAAAAAAATGATAACTTCTATAAAAATATAAAGAAAATATTAGATCTAATTTGTGTTTAAAATATAATTTTAAATTATATTTTTTTAAAATAGATTAAAAATAAATTTTTACTAGAGATATAAAGATATGCTCTCTAGTAAAATATTATCTTAACTTTCAAATAGTAAATTTAAATCATTTAAGTCAAAATCTAAAGATTTTGCTACTTCTTTTATAAATAACTTTTCAGTTATATGTACTTCTCCATCAGCTTTTGCAATAGCGACTAAATCAATTAGTAGATATAAAATTTCTTGGCTATTACCTTTAAGAATACTATAGTCAATATTAATTTTATTTTTACTATTTATTTCAGAAATTAGCTCAATTTTATCATTAGAATCTAATTCAAATTTATCCATTAAATTTTCCAATAGTTCAATTTCTCTATCATCAATTTTACCATCTACTTTAATTAGATTTATAAAAGTTCTAATCTTCAATTTATCAATTACAGAATTATCAATATTCGATTCTTCTACAGTTTCTGTTGAGATAATTTGTAAATCTAAATCTTGAATTTCATTATCTTCTAGTACAACCTCTTTAGAAAAAATTTCAACAGCTTTTGTACCTATTTTATTTGTAGAATATTTTGACCAAGCTGCCATTGCAGCTGCACCTGCAATTGGTATCCATTTAGCAGCCATTGATTTAGCTGCTTGTTGTGTTATCTTTCCACCTAATATTACTATAATTTTTTGTAGTGCTTGAGCACCAACTCTTTTTACAACAATTCTTTGCCCGTGAACTATTAAAAGATTACCCGTTGCGTTTCCCATTGCATTAATAAAAACTCCAAGCATAAGCTCTTTTGTTATCTCGTTATGTCCATTTGCTTTCGCAATATCATAAACCATAGTAAGCTGATTTCTAATAATTAAAATAATCTCAGGAACAGAAGCAGCCATACCTAGAGGTCCTGGAATTAATCCAGTACCTCCAGATATTGCTGCATTTGCATTACTGTAATTTGATACCATTTTTTGTATCATATCCTTTGTTGGTGCTGAATTATTTGCATAATGTTTTTCTCTTTCATTTATAACCATACCAACAGCATTTTCTATTCCTTCTGAAATCTTTTTTTCAATATTTTCTTTCATTTTATCCCCTTGTATAATTTTTAAATATATTAAATAAATTTGTTAAACTAAATTTATCAACACTTCTTCGTTCCATCTTATTTCCACATTTTGAACAAACTGGGCTCATAGCTACTAAATCTTTGGGGCTTAAAGCATCACTTTTTGGTGCAACTACTTTACTAAAGCCACATTTTTGACAAACAAGTTTATATGGATTTGGTTTTACTGCCATATTAATATTACTTTATATTATAAAAATAAGAACCGTAATTAGTTTCTATTTGTATTTCCATTATGTGCCTACATTCCCATGCCATTACCTCCAAAGAATCAAATTTTTCTAATCGTAAAGGATAATTTGGTTTTCTATTAATTATCTTATTCTGTCTTATAATAGGCATTAAGTCAGTTTCACACTTACCACCATTAACTATTACATTATTTATTGTTAAGTTATTATCTAAAGCATATATTTCAAAAAGAGCATTTTTTGGAACTTTATTAGTTTTTACAAAGATATCCATTGGATTTTCTGGTCTTGTTGATGCAGGTGCATTGTCCTGCTCAGAAGTTTGATTATAATTCCCATTAATATATTCTGTACAACTAGAAACTATATGGCTTAGTACTTCTTTAGAATTTACTGGTTCAAAAGTATATTTCTTACCATCTTGAGCCTCTATTACAAAATGATTTGAATTTTGTAAACCATAAAGAAAATTTTCCCAAGCAGAATCTGCACT
>ERZ650307.434-NODE-434-length-23772-cov-17.160518_pt1 | contig 23772 bp, 15 predicted proteins | sample MGYA00376243_ERZ650307 | MGnify/ENA primary metagenome ERZ650307 (study PRJEB26733, sample SAMN07839242) | wastewater metagenome | biome: urban; feature: artificial channel; material: waste water | place: USA: North Carolina | collected 2016-03-31 ... | reverse complement strand
TCTCAATTTCTCCAGTAACGATTATCTGGGTTTAGCTGCCAAGCCATTTTTGATCGAAGCCTGGCAGGAAGGGCTGGATCGCTGGGGCGTTGGCGCTGGTGCTTCACCACTGGTGACCGGTTATACCGAAGCGCATGCCAAACTTGAGCAGACGCTGGCGGAGTGGTTGCAGGTTGAGTCAGTGCTGCTGTTTTCTACTGGTTTTGGTGCTAATCAGGCTGTAATCAAAGCGTTATTGCAGAAAGAGCACATCCAGTATCAAGACCGCCTCAATCATGCTTCGCTGCAGGAAGCGGGTGCGCAATCACCGGCTAAAATGCTGCGTTTTCGGCATAACGATATGGCTCATCTGGCCTCATTGCTACAACCTCGCTCCGGCTTGATCATGAGCGAAGGGGTGTTCAGCATGGATGGCGATCAGGCTCCTTGCCAGCAATTAGCTGATCTGGCAAAACAAAGTGACAATTGGTTGATGCTCGATGATGCGCATGGCATTGGCGTGTTGGGCGAGCAGGGGCGTGGTACGTTATCGCATCAGTGCGCTGCCCCAGACAGTGTACATATCCGTATGGCGACATTCGGTAAAGCGCTGGGTGTAGCTGGCGCGTTTGTTGGCGGCAGCCGACAGCTCACTGATTATCTGGTTAATTTCGCGCGTGATTATGTCTATAGCACCCATATGCCGCCAGCACAGGCGCATGCTATTAGTGCCGCCGTGGCATGGGTAAAACAAGCTGATGCAGAACGCGCGCATTTGCAGGCTTTGATCCGACAATTTAAAGTAGGCATTGCGGAGTTAGGCTTGGTTGCTGGGGAATCATCGACCGCCATCCAACCACTCATCATTGGTGATGCTGATAAAGCCGTGTCTGTGGCAAATAAATTACGGGAACGCGGATTGTGGGTAACGGCTATTCGTCCGCCAACGGTACCGAAAGGCACTGCCCGGTTGCGTATTACGCTAACCGCTGCTCATCAGCCATCAGATATATCCCTTCTGCTTAACGAGTTAAAAGAGTGTGTGACGGATGCTTGAACCGGTAGATAAACAGGCGGTGGCACAGCGTTTTAGTAAAGCAGCGCAATCGTATGATCAATATGCCTTGTTACAAAAAGAAGTTGGACGTAACCTATTGAGTCTTATTCCTGATGAGAAATACGGGAATGGTCTCGATCTGGGATGTGGCTCCGGCTTTTTTTTACCCGATCTGCAACAATTATGTAACTACCTGCTGGCGTTAGATATTTCACCCGGCATGCTGAAACAGGCTTCCTTGCGTGATAAAGCGCAAGGATATGTTTGTGGTGATGCGGAAGCCTTACCACTGCGCAGTGAGTCGTTGGATCTGGTGTTCTCCAGCCTGGCATTACAGTGGTGCCATGATCCAGCGCAAGCTTTCAGGGAAATAAAAAGAGTATTAACGTCACAGGGTTACGCGCTGTTTGCTACGCTTAATTCGGGAAGTTTATTTGAGCTACGGGAAGCATGGATGGCAGTGGATGACCATGAACATATTAATCAGTTCATGGAGGAGCTGGAGCTTCGTTCAGTGTTACAGCAAGCGGAAATACGATGTAAAACCTGGCAGGTGCAACGCCATGTTATGTATTACGCAGATGTTAATGCCATCTTGCAGAGTTTGAAGCGGATTGGTGCGAGTCAGGTTAATGGTCAGCGCAGTCAGGGATTATTAACCAGACAGAAATTACAGTGCTTGCAGCAGGCATATGAACGATATCGGTTACCCACGGGACTGCTTCCGGTCACCTATAACGTGTGTTACGGAGTTTTACATCGATGAGCAAAACCTTTTTTGTTACCGGCACTGATACCGATGTAGGTAAAACAACGAGTACGCTGGCTTTATTACATGCGGCAGCAGCACAAGGTTTAAAAGCGGTTGCTTACAAACCAGTTGCGGCAGGTTGCGAAATTATGGAAGACGGCTTGTGTAATCAAGATGTCTTATTACTGCAAAAAAATAGCTCACTGCCATTAAGTTATGAGCAGGTTGTCGGTTATTCTTTCGAGGCTTTTTCTTCACCACATATTGCAGCGGAAGAGTCGGGCGTTACGATCAAACTTAATGTATTGTCTGAGGGCCTGGCTGCTTTGCAGCAGAAGACTGATGCCGATATTATTTTTGTGGAAGGTGCGGGTGGCTGGCGTGTTCCCATTGGTCATGGTCATTTTTTATCTGACTGGGTGAAATATGAAAATCTGCCAGTGATCATGGTGGTGGGGGCTCGTTTAGGTTGTATTAACCATGCGGTATTAACACATGAAGCTATTCACCATGACATGTTGCCGCTTGTTGGGTGGTGTATGAACCGGATCAACCCGGCCATGGGGCACTACCAATCCAATCTGGAGACGCTAAAGAGTTTGTTGCCTGCGCCATTTCTGGGTGAAATTCCCTACATCAACAAGCCTTATGAGCATAATCTCGGACAATACCTCGATATTTCTTCTCTTCTCTAGTTTTATTTATATTACCGAGGTGTTTTTATTAATACCTCGGTTTAATCGAAAAATACTGATTGTATTTCTTACATTTCATTTACTTGAAATTCCTGTTGGCACCCCTATGATCAGGTTGTGTGCGTATGCACATTAACGCACGTTGAAAGGAGCTGAAATGAAACGCATTGTGCTGTTTCTTGCGACAAACCTGGCAGTTATGCTGGTACTGTCAATTGTACTGAGTCTTTTGAGTAGTTTCTTTGGGATCAACACCAAGGGATCATCGGGTCTGTTGCTGATGGCAATGGTGTTTGGTTTCGGTGGCTCAATTATTTCATTGTTGATGTCCAAATGGATGGCCAAACGCGCGTATGGTATTCAGCCGATTGAACAGCCGCGGAATGAAGTTGAATACTGGCTGGTGAATACGGTCAAACGTCAGGCTGAACAAGCTGGGATTGGCATGCCGGAAGTGGGTATTTATGACGCACCGGATATGAATGCATTTGCGACAGGCGCTAACCGTAATCAAGCACTGGTGGCGGTGAGTTCAGGTCTGCTTTACAACATGAGCCGTGATGAAGCTGAAGCTGTTTTAGCGCATGAAGTAAGCCACGTGGCGAACGGTGATATGGTCACGCTGACATTAATTCAGGGCGTGGTGAACACCTTCGTTATCTATATTTCTCGTGTGTTGGCTGGTCTGGTTTCCAACTTCTTCCGCTCTGATGATGAAGAAAGTTCGGCCACAGGTGGCATTGCATACTTTGCTATCTCAATGGTGTTTGAGTTGGTGTTTGGCATTCTGGCATCGACTATCGTGATGTGGTTCTCTCGTCAGCGTGAGTTCCGTGCTGATGCGGGTTCGGCCAAATTAGTTGGTAAAGAGAAGATGATTGCCGCACTGGAACGATTAGCTCGCGGACAGGAATCGCAACTCGATGGCACCATGATGGCGTTTGGTATTAACGGTAAAACCGCCATGAGTGAATTATTCATGAGCCACCCGCCATTAGAAAAACGTATTCAGGCATTACGTGAAATGCGTTAGTCGTCCATAAAATGACAAAAGGTCGCTCATAATGTAGCGACCTTTTTTATTACCATCGATTATCGGTTTAGCAAAAATTATTAACCTGCTTGTTTTGTGTTTTCGGTCAGATAAGCAACCAAGTCTTCGATACACAACACTGGCATATCGTGTTTATCGGCAAATTTTACAATTTCTGGTAAACGAGCCATTGATCCATCTTCGTTTTGCAGTTCGCACAATACACCATACGGTTTTAAACCCGCGAGTTTCATTAAATCGACGGTCGCTTCGGTATGACCGCGACGGGTTAAAACACCACCGGCACGGGCTCGCAGAGGGAAGATATGCCCTGGACGATGTAAATCAGTAGCCACAGCCCCATCAGCGATTGCAGCTCGAATGGTGGTGATGCGATCATGAGCGGAAACACCGGTAGTAACACCGTGTGCAGCTTCAATCGTGACGGTGAAACCTGTTTGATAAGCGCTGGTGTTATGTTCCACCATCATAGGCAGTGCTAGCTGGCGCACACGTTCTTCCGTCAGACACAAACACACAATGCCGGAACATTCGCGGATCATTAGCGCCATCTGTTGTGGGGTCATTTTTTCAGCGGAAAAGATGAGATCGCCTTCATTTTCACGATCTTCGTCATCGACGACTAAGACGCCATTACCTTGCTGCAACGCAGTCAATGCACGTTCTACGCGTTGAAATGGATTGCCAAACGGGGTCAGTAAAGACTGATTCATGGTAATACTCCTATGTATTGTTACCAGAATCAGGGCATGGAATAACAGAGCCTCCGCGAGACGCGGAGGCTTGTTGTATCCTCTTTCATCCGGACTATAACCGTCGGCCCCGGAATTACACCGGATCTGCTGTCATTAAAACGATATTTTGTTTTAACCGCTCGCGGGCTTTCAGTCGGGAACCATTCCTGACTGTATACCGCCGGTGGGGACTTTCACCCCGCCCTGAGAATATGCTCTGCTAGGTTAGTCCCAAATTTCAGAAAATCCAAGTAATAGAGTTGATATATATACTGTTTTCTGACTCATCCGAAGCGGCGTTGTGGTAGGATTAACGTGTTACAGCGTATTAACAAATCTGCCATTCTGGTGCACGGAAATGAGTTGGGATTCGTTGAATTATAAAAAATATCTAAATCACCTGATCGCTGGTTGTCTGTTGGTGTGTGGCATTTCCACTGCACTGGCTAAACCCGTGATCTATGATATTCGCGGCGTTAAAGGCGAGTCGTTGGATAATGTGCGTTATTATCTTGCGGCATTACCCGCCATTGATAGCCAGAAAGCTGAAGGTCGGGCAAAGAAAATTGAGCTGTCTGTTCGGCAGGCCATGCAGGCAATTGGCTATTATTCCCCCCAGATCAAATTCACCTATCCGTCAGAAAAAAGTAACAGTCTTCAGATACAAATTGAATCGGGTAAGCCGGTGTTAGTGCGCCAACTTCAGGTGGAATTAGACGGAGATGCTCAGAAAGATCCTGATTTTCTGAAAATTTTATCCTCGATGGATTTAAGCATTGGCGATGCGATGCATCATGGTAAGTATGAAAATATCAAACGTCGTTTAAAAACGCTGGCGGCAACCCACGGCTATTTTGACGCCAAAATGGAAAAGTCAGATGTGCTGGTTTATCCCCGTGATCGGGCTGCGGATATTCATATTGTTTTCAATAGTGGTCATCGCTACCGTTTCGGTGTGATCTCGGTGGATGGCATTGCACAGACAAAGGTGATCCAACCGCTATTTCGTTTTAAACAGGGTGATGCTTACGATACGCGTAAATTGGCGGAGCTGAGCCAATCGTTATCGCAAACCCGTTATTTTCAGGTGGTGGATGTGCACCCGCAGATAGCCGAAAGCAAAGATTATTTGGTGCCGGTATCTGTGCATTTAGAGAAGAAAAAGCCAAACCAGATGGAAACCGGTATTGGTTTTTCTACCGATGAAGGCCCGCGGGTGCAGTGGAACTGGGAGCGTCCGTGGGTGAATGATGATGGGCATCGTTTTTCATCACAGATAAAAGTGGCGCAGACCACGCAGACCGTTGATTTCAGCTATCGCATTCCCAATAAAAATCCGATTGATGATTATTACCAGTTACAAACCACCTATGAAAATGTCGATCAGGATGATACGCGTTCGCAAAAAATTGAGACCGGTTTGCATTACTGGACAACATTAATGGGCCGCTGGCAACGGGATTACTTTTTCAAAACGGCGTATGAAAAATATGAGCAGGGTGAAGATAGCGGAAATAGTCTGTTGTTTTTACCGGGCGCATCAATTACGCGTGTGCGTAGTCAGGGCGGTATAGATCCTTACTGGGGTGATCAACAAACCATCTCGGTAATGTTTTCTGATCCCCTTTGGGCATCGGATACCCGTTTTGTGAAAATATGGGGACGCAGCAAATGGTTGCGAACTTATGCCAGTAAACATCGATTAATCTTCCGTGCCGAGCAAGGCGCTTTGCTATGGGGGAACTTAAGTGAGATCCCTGCGTCGCAGCGTTTTTTTACCGGTGGTGATCAAACGGTGCGTGGTTTTGGTTATGAAAGTATCTCGCCACTCGACTCTTCCGGCAAACTTTCTGGTGCGTTGAATGTGAGTGCAGGTAGTTTGGAATATAACTATCAGGTCGCGCCAAAATGGCGGATAGCGACGTTTGTTGATGCCGGTACGGCGACGAATGACTATACAGATCCATGGAAAATTGGCACTGGTATTGGTGGCCGCTGGCTAACGCCGGTTGGTCAATTACGGTTTGACTTAGCGTTTGGTGTATCAGAACAACAAGTACCATATCGTTTACACTTTGCGTTGGGGCCTGAACTATGAGTCGCAAAAGTCGACGTTGGGTTGCCTCTTCGATGCTGTTGGTGGCGTTTCTGATCGCGTTGCTATTTTTCCTGTTTTTTTCTACTTTCGGCAGTCAGCTAGTCTGGAACCAAATGGTCCGTGTCGTGCCGGGGCTAGAAGGGAAATGGGTTTCTGGTTCTCTGGCTGAAGGCTGGCAACTGCGTGATACTAAATGGCAAAATGACTATGTCAGTATTTCGCTAAAACAAGTTGATGCAAAGTGGAAACTGACGTCTTTGCTGTCGGGGCAATTTGAGATTAATTCGCTTGCAGTGGATGGATTGGTCGTAACTCGGCAGGATGTCGCGGAGCCTGCAGTACCAGATAGCGAGCTGGTACTGCTTCCGTCGGTTAATGAATATATCTCTTCTCCGATACCTATTGTTTTAGGTCAGCTGAAATTATCCGATTTTATCTATGATGACCCGGTTGTTCAGGTCAAAATTAAATCATTGGCAACTGAGGCTAATTGGCAGGCTCACCACATTGCAATCAAGTCTTCTCAGTCTGAATTGGTTGACGTCTGGCTAAAGCCAACGCCAAGTGCAGCAGGAAAACCGTCTACTACCGCAGAAAAAGCGAAAACGAACGACACAGAATTGCCAGAAGTTTTCGTACCCTTTGATATCACTTTGGCGCAATTGGATATAAAACAAGGGCGATATCATCAGCAAGGTTTTGATACTGATCTGATGGATATTAGCCTGCAAGCCCGTTTTGATGGTACAGCGCTGACAGTGCAAAAAGTAGTAGTTAAGCAAGATAAACGCAGTGCTGAATTATCGGGGAAAATGACTTTCATTCAGCATTACTTGTTGGATGCCACATTAAAAGCACAGGCTGCCTTACCCGTTGTTTCTCCTGATGCTGCACGCAATATTACGCTGACAGCAAAGGGTGATTTAGCGCAATTAACGTTTAATGCCGTGCTGGAAGGAAAAGAAAAAGTCCGGTTGCAAGGCGGGCTGAAACCACTAACCAATGGATTGCCCTTTGAACTGACCGGCGATTGGGTGCAATTGCCATTACCTGCATCGCTGGCGGGATTATCGGTGGAAAAGGGTAAACTCGATCTGCGTGGTTCATTACGTACCTATCAGCTCAAACTGGAAAGTAATGGTAAATGGCTCGACTTTCCTTCCACTCATTTGCAGTTAGTCTTAAGCGGCACCACCGAAAAACTGGATCTGCAACGACTGCAATTGGGCGATGGCGTTAATCAATTGATTGTCGCTGGCCAGTTAAGCTGGCAAAAAGGACTGCACTGGCAAGGGCAGTCAGAATTGCAATTACCGGAGGTAAATCGTTGGTTACCGGACACCAAAGCGAGTGTTGCTGGTGGACTAAAACAGGAATTGCATTGGCAGGATGATCGCTGGCAAGGCAATTTATCGAATATCGATTTGAAAGGTAAATGGAATGGTTTTCCGCTAACGACCCAAGGTTCCATTCAAGGAGATGAACAGGGCAATTGGCAATTCCAACAAATTGCGATTGATAATGGCCCCAATACACTGACGTTAAACGGCAAATTAGATAAACAGTGGGCATTGGTCGGTAAACTGCGGGCGCAAAAACTATCGGCTATTAATCCGCAATGGGATGGTGGTGTCGATGGTGATTTTCGACTAAATGGCCCCGCAAATGCCCCCATACTGGCATTTCGACTGGCAGCTCCTCGTATCGTCATGCCGGGGCAGCTTATCCGTGAATTTGAATTAACGGGCCGAGCCACACTGGATAAAACACTGCCCGGACAATTACAACTGCATGTAAATCGTTGGAATATCGATGGTACTCGTTTGCAAAACGTCACTCTGTCGCTCAACGGCAATGCTCAGCAACATCAACTGAAATTAACTGCTGACGGTAAGCAATTGAATGGAGCACTGCTGCTTAGTGGTGGCTGGAATAAAAATTTCTGGCAGGGACAATTGCAGGAAGGCGTACTGGGTGGGTTGTCTGGTGAATGGAAGCTACGTTCCCCTGTGGCTTTGCAGTGGAAAACTAAGATATTCACGTTTAAATCACATTGCTGGAATTCATCTCCGTCACAGCTTTGTTTTACAGATTCAATTTTGTCTTCATCGCGGGGAAAGATCCCGTTTACGTTGTCAGATCTTAATACCAAGCGTCTTAAGCCTTGGTTGCCGGATGCTTTAAATTGGCAGAGTGCCTTGCAAGCGAATGGCATTTTGGGCTGGAGCGGCAATTCGCCCGATCTGTCAGTCTCTTTACGCAGTCAGCATGGCGAGTTGATTACCGATCAGATCAATACGCCATACCGAGATATGAGTTTGCAGCTTGCAATGACGCAAAAATCAGCCCAAATGGCGTTTGTTCTGGATTCTGACATGCTGGGTAATATTAATATATCGGCTCAGGTTTCTGATCCTCTAAAACGTCGGCAACTCACTGGCACCGTGAATCTGACGAACTTACAGTTGTATGGTGTTGCACCGTTGATTGATGTTTTGCACAGCACCAAAGGCCGTGTCGATATCGAGGGGCGTTTGGCTGGTACATTGGATGCCCCGTTATTCTATGGTCAGGCCCGGCTGAGAGATGGCGAGGTGGACACGGAAACGGAAATGCTGAGCCTACGCCAGATCAATGGCACGTTAGTGATTAACGGCGATCAGGCGAAATTGAATGCCAGCCTGCACGCCGGCAAGGGAACCGCCACACTGACAGGCCATACCCGCTGGCCGGGTGGGGTATTATCGGGCGTGTTGGCGTTGCGCGGTAAAGAAGTGGAACTGGCTTTTGCCGGTTATGGTAACGGCAGAGTCGATTCTGATCTGCAGTTACAATTTGATGCTGAACAGGCGAGGCTGGATGGTGACATTATCGTGCCATGGGCCCGAATTGATATCAAAAGTCTGCCGGATAATGGGATTGAAATATCGGATGATGTGCATATCGTCAGACCGCTGCAACAGCAAAATCGCCCAGCACCGTTTCCTTTTTTTATGAATGTTGATCTCCGATTAGGCTCCGATGTTCAGTTCAGTGCAATGGGCCTAAAAACAGCGCTGGGCGGTGGTTTACGTTTTCGTCAGAAACCGGGTCAAAACCTGATGACGCAAGGCGAGATTCGTCTGGTCAACGGGCGTTTTAAGGCTTATGGGCAAAATCTGGTGATCCGTAGCGGTAAGCTGATGTTTAACGGCGATGTAATGGAGCCTTACGTTATGGCGGAGGCCATTCGTGATCCGTCGACGATGGAAGACAGCAGTGTCACCGTTGGGGTGAAAATTAACTCGCCGATCAATTCGATCAGTGCCCAGGTTTTCTCTGAACCGGAATTACCGGATACCGATAAATTGTCCTATTTATTGCGTGGACGGAGTTCAACGGCAACCACCAATGGTTCGACGGAAGAATCAATGGCTGCAATGATGATTGGCGCAGGGCTAGGGCAGACTAATGGTGTCGTGTCTGATGTAGCATCAACCTTTGGCCTGAAAGATGCGGCGTTTGATACCAGCGGCAGTGGAACGGATACCAAAGTAAACCTGTCGGCTTATCTGCTGAAAGATTTACAACTGCAATATGGTGTCGGCGTTTACAGCGCGGTCAGTGAAGTGAAATTGAAATATTTCCTGTTGCCACAACTGTATTTACAGGCGGTGAGCAGTCTGGATCAGGCAGTTGATTTGTTCTATAAATTTGAGTTTTGAGAAATATGTCCGAGTGGTTTTGAATACTCGGACATAGATTTTTCAACTACAGTTGCGTTTGTTTAAGCTGTTCCAGCAATCGGGTAAATTCCTGCTGTGGTAATGGTTTGTTGCGCAGATAACCTTGGAAAAAATCACAGTTCAAGGTGCGTAATACATCCAGTTGTTGTTCCGTTTCAACTCCTTCAGCTAATACCCGAAAGCCTAAAACGGTCGCCAGATTAACCACACAAGAGACCAGAGCTTGATCTTTATAATCTTCTGCTAGCCGGTTGATAAATGAGCGATCTAATTTTACTTCATTGACGGGCAATGTTTTTAGGTAGGCCAGTGAGGAATAGCCAGTGCCAAAATCATCAATAGATAAACTCACCCCTAGCTGACGTAGTTGGTGCATTTTATCGATGGTGTCTTGCAGGTTTTCCAGCACGACTGACTCGGTAATTTCCAGCATCAGTTTTTCAGCTGGCATATTGGTATTTTTCAGCAACCATTCCACTTGGGTTACGAAGTCATGGCAATGATATTGGCGAGCACTGACGTTGACGGATACTCCCGGAAGATGCAACCCATTATCTTGCCAGTACACAAATTGCTCGCAGGCTTGTTTCAGCACCCACCAGCCAATATCGTTGATGAGGCTAGTTTCTTCAGCTACAGGAATAAATTCACCCGGCGGGATCAGTTTTCCCTGATGTTCCCAACGGATCAACGCTTCTGCGCCAATCAGCTTGCCCGTCGCAGTTTCATACTGTGGCTGATAGTGCAGACGGAATTCACCGGAGGTGAGGGCGCTGCGTAATTTGATATTCAGTTCAAGCCGCTTTCTGATTTCATCAGCCATATCTTCAGTAAAGAAGGCAAACTGGCCGCGGTTATGTTGTTTGGCGGTATGCGAGGCTGTTTCCACCTGCTTTAATAATTCGAGCGGTTCTGAATCTGAACCAAACAACGTAATACCGAGCGTACAGGTCACATGCAGCGAAATACCGTTAAGCACATAGGGGGTTTGAAAAATTCCTAACAGTTGATTAGCGATAAATTCACAATGAATACGAGCAGTGACATCACTTTGCCCAAGTGATGCAGCAATTAACAACAGCTGGTCGGACGATATTCGGGTCAGATAATAATTAGGAAATTGTTGCTGCAAGCGCTGAACCATTTTAATCAGCAGTAAATCGCCATAAGCATGACCAAGTGAGTCGTTGATGTTTTTGAAGTTATCCACATCAATTAGTAATAAGCCATTGATCTCTTTACTTTGCTGCGCACTTTCTATGGTCTCGGCAAGTTTTTCCAGTAACGATCTACGGTTTGGTAAACCGGTTAAATCATCGGAATATGCTAGTCGTTCAATTTGAGCTTCGGTACTGCGTTGTTCTGCCAGATCTTCAAAGGCACAGACATAGTGGCAAACCACTCCATACTCCATAATGGCATTGACTCTGAGGTGCACAGGGAAATAAAAGCCACTGCTGCGAACCAGTCGCTCTTCGCCTTGCCAGCAATTGTCTTGTTCCAGTGCAGTCAGTAATGTATCGAAGAAATCATCGCCGTAATAACGTGGCCGAAGTAACCGGAAGTGTTTGTTCAACACCTGTGCTTCGTTGTAACCGGTAATACTACAAAATGCCGAATTGACCCTTTCGATAACGCCGCGGTGATTGATGATTAACATTGCTAGCCGGTTATCAAAGGCAGCTTCTGCAGTTTTCAGCTGACTCTTTAATGACTGATGGTGTAACTCCGCTTGTATCCGCACTTGCACTAGTGCGAGCACCTGCATGATGTTGGTCCAGTGTTCCGGCAAGTCACGGAAAAACAGCAGAATGATCCCTGCCAGATTATTTTTGTCATCTTTAAGGGCCAGCGCAAAACACCATTGTTCATCTTGCATCAGCTGGTGGGGCAGTGATTCCTGATCCCATATCATATGCCCAGACTGCAATAATTGCTGACGCAGGCTATGGCCGAATTCCAGTACGGGTGGCAGATGGCCATCACTGGTCGGGCAAGGCTGGATGTAGCCGGGTAAATCAGCGCATTGCACAGCGAGCAGACAACGTGTTGCACCGGTTTTTTGTTGCAACAGCCCCTGAACTTCAGCAAAGAAATCCGCTCCATGCAATGCAGCTATTTCCGTATTAAATTGGTGTAGCCAGTCAGAAGTTTGTTGGGTAATCGCTTTGGGGGCTGGTGAGGTTTGCGGCGTTGGTAACTCATTGATCATGAGTAACGTTGCTGCAGTTTGCGCTAGCTGGAATAACTCTGGAGCAAAGCTGTCTTGCAACTGCCGATATTCCAGCGTCAGTACACCACAAAGTTGCCGTTCTACCCGAATCGCCGTATCCAATCGCGCCAAAATGCCGCTTTTTTTGTAATAATTCTGGCCTACAAGCAAAGGTTGATGATGTACATCGGAAAAGCCTAACTGCTGACGAATATCCAGCGCCCGCTGATAGCGACGATCAACGGGTTGGCTTCGTGGCAGTGATTCATTACCACTGATGTAAATCGGGGAAAGCGTTTGTTGCTGTATTTGCCAGACAATCAGACGGTCGCAGCCGGAATAATATTGAATTGTTTCCAGTAACTGGCGGTTACGTTCAGGGCCGGATAACCCCTGTACTGATTTTTCCAGTTCAAGAACGGCTAACCCTTGTGTTGAGGCGACTTTGCGGATCGGTTTGGCAAAAATAAGCCAATGTGAAGATTCAGTTGGCGTAACATTAAGTTGCCAACAAACGTTATCCAGCTCGATGTTAGTGGAATGTGGCTGATTTTTACTGAATATGGCATTAAGTCGCTGAGCATGAAGCGGCGGCAATTGATCGGGCCAGTACATTTCTGGCTTAGGGAATAACGAAACAGGATGATTAGCATGGGGGTTAGCCAATTTTAACTGGCGAGTTGCTGAATTCCACAGCAAGAAACAACCATCGGTATCTGTATCGTCGTCTACAATTGGAGCGCTTAAAAAATTCATATAAAACAATGTTCTGCGTAGATGAACTAAAGAATAGCTTAAAATGCTAAAAGCACAACCCGAGAAAACATACTTGTTATCTAAATTAGATAAAGCTAAATTAAAGCCATAGATTTTTAAGGGAAGCAAAATATGACAAAAATAATCATTGTCGGTGGCGTAGCGGGCGGTGCATCTGCCGCAGCACGAGCGCGTCGCTTGTCAGAAGACGCTGAAATTATAATGCTGGAGCGCGGCGAATTCATCTCTTTTGCTAATTGCGGCCTGCCTTATCACGTCAGCGGCGATATCACGCAACGAGATGCTTTATTACTGCAAACACCACAAAGTTTTAAATCACGCTTTAATGTTGATGTTCGTATTTTCTCGGAAGTTGTCGCCATCGATCGTCAGCAAAAAGTGGTCACCATAAAAAACGTGTTATCGGGCGAAGAATATAAAGAATCCTACGATAAATTATTATTGAGTCCTGGGGCCGCGCCAATTCGCCCGCCAATTCCGGGTATCAATAGCGCTAACACGTTCAGCTTACGTAACATTCCGGATATGGATCGTATTCTTGCCTCTATTTCTCAGAATAAACCACAACACGCTACGGTGGTAGGCGGTGGTTTCATCGGCTTGGAAATGGTGGAAGCTTTGCATCAGATTGGTATTACAGTGACGTTGCTAGAGCTGTCTGAACAAGTAATGGCACCCGTTGATCTGGAGATGGCAAATTTCGTTCATCAGGTGTTGGTGCAAAAACAAACTGATCTGCGTTTAAACACCGGATTAACAGCAATAACAGAGCTTCCTGAACATCTGGAGCTGACGTTAAGCAATGGTGAGAAATTAACTACCGGGCTAGTGATTCTGGCGATCGGTGTAAAACCAGAAACCATGCTGGCATCAGCCGCTGGGCTTGAGCTAGGTGTGCGTGGTGGTATCAAAGTCGATGAAGGGATGCGTACCAGTGATCCTGATATTTATGCGGTCGGTGATGCAGTAGAAACGCTGGATTTTGTGACCGCGCAACCGGCGTTGATTCCGCTGGCGGGCCCTGCTAATCGTCAGGGGCGTATTGCTGCCGATAACATGCTGGGGCGTGACGAAAAATATCAGCGTACACAAGGCACTGCGATTTGTAAGATCTTTGACTTTGCCATTGCCAGCACTGGCCACAGTGAAAAGAGTTTGCGTCGTCAGGGGCGAGCTTATGAAAAAGTGTACGTTCATCCGGGGAATCACGCCGGTTACTATCCGGGTGCGTTCCCGATCAGTTTCAAACTGATTTTTGATCCGATTACCGGGCAAATTCTGGGTGGGCAGGCGTTTGGTAAAGAGGGCGTTGATAAACGTATCGACGTATTAGCCGTTGCCATGCGTGCCGGTTTGAAAGTACAAGATCTGGAACACCTTGAGCTGACTTATGCGCCGCCATTTGGTTCGGCGCGTGATGTGATCAATCAGGCGGGGATGGTCGCGGCGAACGTGATCAAAGGCGATGAGCGTGTTTGCCATACAGCAGATATTTTAAATATCTCACCCGAACAGTTTTTGTTAGATGTGCGTAATCCAGCTGAGTTAACCAATATCGGTGCTATTCCGGGTGCGGTCAATATTCCGGTCGATCAATTGCGTGAGCGTTTAGCGGAATTGCCAAAAGACAAAGAGATCTTGATCACCTGTCAGGTGGGGTTGCGTGGTCATGTGGCTTATCGTTTATTGGCAAACCATGGCTTTAAGGCGCGTAATCTGTCTGGTGGGTTCAAAACCTTTCAGATAACGACCGCAAAGTTCTAACGGCGATATGAATGGAATGGGAAAGGGGCGACTTGCAATGTGAGTCGCCCCTTTTTATTACTTGATAACTCTTTTCGCGTAACGCTGCGCCAGCACCGCACACACCATCAGCTGAATTTGATGAAACAGCATGATTGGCAACAAGATCGGGCCGAGATGTGCACCGGCAAACAATACTTTTGCCATAGGCACACCGCTGACCAGACTTTTCTTTGAGCCACAAAACACAATTGTGATTTCGTCTGGCACCGAGAAACCCAAGCGGCGACTGAGCAGGCGTGAACTTAACAATGCAACGGCTAAGATCACCACGCACGCTACCAGTAAACCGAGCAATGAACGCATTGGTACTGTGCTCCACAGATGTTCAATCACGGCGGCGCTGAATGCGGTATAGACCACCAACAAGATAGAACCGCGATCCACAATACCCAACACCTTCTTGTGTTTGGTAACAAATCCACCAATCCACGGTTGCAGCAAATGACCTGTGACAAAAGGCAGTAATAATTGCAGTAGGATTTTACTGATGCCATGCAAATCACTGCTACCCGTTCCTTTGGCTAACACCAGACTTACCAATATTGGCGTTACAAATATTCCCAGCAGACTGGAAGCCGACGCACTACATACGGCAGCAGGTACATTGCCTTTGGCCATGGACGTAAATGCAATCGCTGATTGTACGGTGGCGGGCAAGCAGCATAAGTACAGTATTCCTTGATAAATCACAGGCCCCACTAATGGCGTCAGTAGAGGTTGCAGTAACAAGCCAATTATGGGGAAAAACAGAAATGTCAGGCTCATTACTAATAGATGTAAACGCCAGTGCGTGATACCGGCTAATACCGCACCTCGCGATAACTTGGCGCCATGCAGAAAAAACAGCAGCGCGATGGCGATATCGGCAATTTGATTAAAAATGATCGCCGTGATGCCTTGGCAGGGTAAAAAACTGGCCAGCGTGATCGTGCTGATCAGCATGAGAGTAAAACGATCGGGGAACAGGCGAGACAGATGAGATAGAAAGCGCATAACCACAGAGCGTATTGAAAAAGTAAGAGCGCTACTTTATTCCCTTTTGCGTGTTGGATCTAACATTTGAAAACAAAAAAAGCACCCGACCTTGGCCGAGTGCTTTGCTTATGACAGGGAGGTATAACTAAACATTAAATCAGTTCTTTGATGATGGTTTTCAGCAGAGCCATACCTTCATCAATGATTTCCATTTCGGTGGTCAATGGTGGCAGGAAGCGGATCACGTTAGCACGCGTGCCACATGACAACAGGATCAACCCTTTTTCCGCTGCTTTGGCACAGATGGCTTTGGTCAGATCAGCATCCGGCTTTTTCATATCGCCGTCTTTGACCAATTCCAGCGCGATCATGGCGCCCAGATTACGGATGTCGCCCACGATGGCAGGGTGTGCCGCTTTGATATCACGCAGATGGTTAACCATACGCTCGCCAATCGCCAGTGCGCGATCACACAATTTTTCTTCTTCGATGGCATCGAATACAGCCAAGCCAGCCGCGCAACCCAATGGTGAGCCAGCATAGGTGCCGCCCAAGCCGCCGGGTTGTGGCGCATCCATAATTTCTGCCTTACCAACGACGGCAGAAATTGGGTAACCACCACCCAGACCTTTCGCCATGGTGACTAAATCAGCTTCGATGCCGGCGTAATCATGGGCAAACATACGGCCAGTACGGGCAAAACCAGTCTGGATTTCGTCACAGATCAGCATGATGCCTTTTTGATCGCACAGTTCACGTAATTTTTGCAGGAACGAAGCGGGGGCTGGGTAGAAACCGCCTTCGCCTTGCACGCATTCAATAATGATGGCGGCTACACGATTTGGGTCGATATCGCATTTGAACAGCTGGTTCAACGCTTCAAAGCTGTCGTCTTCTGATACGCCGAGCAGTTCATTTGGGTAAGCAACATGATAAATTTCAGCCGGGAATGGGCCAAAACCCGCTTTGTATGGCTGCACTTTACCGGTTAAACCGACGGTCAGCAGGGTACGGCCGTGGAAACCGCCGTTGAATGCAATCACACCAGTGCGCCCAGTGTAAGAGCGGGCAATTTTCACCGCATTTTCAACCGCTTCCGCACCAGTCGTTACAAACATGGCTTTTTTCGGTGTGTTGCCTGGAACTGCTTTAACTAGTTTTTCCGCCAGTTTCACGGCAGATTCATAAGGGGTTACCGTCATGCAAGTGTGGCTGAAGTTATCCAGCTGCGCTTTCACTGCGGCCACCACTTTCGGATGGCTATGGCCGGTATTCACCACGGCGATACCACTACCAAAATCAATGTAACGTTTACCTTCTACATCCCACAGTTCAGCATTTTTGGCTTTCGCGACATAAATGCCGTAGGCATTGCCTTCACCACGAGCAAAAACAGCTTGTTTACGTTGTTGCAGTTCAGCGTTATTCATTGGTAACTCCTTAAAATATGCAGCCACAATCCTTTGAGAACTATTTTAAGCCGCCCATACAGAGGTATTTAATTTCAGTAAACTCTTCCAGACCGTATTTAGAACCTTCACGACCCAGACCTGATTCTTTGACGCCACCAAACGGGGCAACTTCGCTGGAAATTCCGCCTTCGTTGATACCGACCATGCCATATTCCAAGGCTTCGGATACACGCCAGATGCGGCTGATATCACGGCTATAAAAATATGCAGCCAGCCCGAATGGAGTGTCGTTTGCCATAGCGATAGCTTCAGCTTCCGTTGAGAAACGGAACAGCGGCGCCACTGGGCCAAAAATTTCAGAGTGGAAAATTTTCATATCACTGGTCACTTCTTTCAGCACGGTTGGCTGATAGAAATTGTCGCCAGTTGGATGAACAGATCCGCCGGTTAATAATTTAGCACCACGGGTAATCGCATCAGAAACTAAGTGTTGTACTTTGTGCATAGCTGCTTGGTTGATCAGCGGGCCAATGGTGGTGCCAGCGTCTGTTCCCAAACCGACTTTTAATTTTTTTACTGCCGCAACCAGCTTATCGGCAAAAGCATCATAGATGCCATCTTGCACCAAAATGCGGTTAGCGCAGATACAGGTTTGGCCGGCATTGCGGTATTTCGACACCATCAAACCGGCGATAGCGGCATCAATGTCAGCATCGTCGAACACGATAAACGGTGCGTTGCCACCTAGCTCTAAGCCGAGCTTTTTCACTGTCGCGGCGCATTGGCTCATCAATTGCTTACCAACAGGCGTAGATCCGGTAAAGGTGAGCTTGCGCACCCGGCTGTCGCCGCAGAAAACTTGGCCAATTTCAGCCGCTTTGCGACTAATGACTATCTGAAAGACATCTTCTGGAATGCCAGCCTGATGTGCCAGCGTGATCAATGCCAGTGCAGAGAGTGGTGTTTCATCTGAAGGTTTCACTACGATAGTGCAGCCTGCACCAAGAGCGGGCGCCACTTTGCGCGTGATCATGGCGTTCGGGAAGTTCCACGGCGTGATCGCAGCGACCACACCAATGCTTTGTTTGATGGTCAGAATTCGACGATCACCGCTGGCAGCAGGAATGATATCGCCATAAACGCGCTTGGTTTCTTCGGCAAACCATTCGATATACGAAGCACCATAAGCGATTTCGCCTTTGGCTTCGGCCAATGGTTTACCTTGTTCTAAGGTCATCAGCAGGGCTAAAGCATCCTGGTTTTCCAGAATCAGATCAAACCAGCGACGCAGCAGCAAGGCACGTTGTTTTGCTGGCAAGGCTTGCCAGGCTGGCAATGCAGCACTGGCACGATCAATCGCGGCTAAAGCATCACCTGCAGTCTGATTTGGCAGCGTGGCGATAACGGCGCCAGTCGCAGGGTTGGTCACAGAGAAAGTGGTGCCAACTTTTGGCGTCATCCACTGCGAAGCTTGCCATTGGCAAAATGGAGCTAGCAACGGATCAATAGATGGGTAGCACATACGGGATCTCCGGTGACTGTGGATGCCCTGAGTTATCGGGCTGATGTATTCATACTAGCGCGTTATACCGTTGCATAAATGACTAACAATCAACTCTTACATTGAGGAAGTTAAAACAATGGTGCAGGTTTCACTGATTGAGTTAGGGCAGGTAGGCGATTATGAGATCCGCCTGCTGAAAGTGTTCAAAACCGTAGTGGAATGCGGCGGGTTTTCTGCTGCTGAAACCGTATTGAATATCAGCCGCTCAACGATCAGTGTGCACATGGCTAATCTTGAGCATCGTTTAAAATTAAAGCTGTGTAGCCGTGGCCGTTCTGGTTTTTCTCTCACCGAGGAAGGTGCGATCATTTATGAATCAGTGCGCCGTCTGTTTTCACAATTGGAAGATTTCCGCTCGACCGTTAATGCGCTGCATGTGCAGCTCTCTGGCGAACTGAAGTTGGTCGCCAGTGATACGATCAGTTTGGATGAACGTTGTCATTTTCCGCAGGTACTAGGTGAATTTTGCCGACAAGCGCCAGATGTTTTCCTGCAGTTTGAAACGGCACCGATGAATGATATCGAACGCATGATTTTGAACGGGGAAGTCGATGTTGGCTTTATTCCTTACCACCGCAAATTAGATGGTTTGATTTACCAGCCATTGTATGAAGAAACCTGTTACTTGTACTGCAGTGATCGTCACCCACTGTTTAACGAGTTGGATGATGAGCTGATCCGTCAAGGTTTAAAGAATAGCCGCTCCGTGCAGGCTGGTATTCAGAGTAACCCGGATGTTGCCATGCAAATGGCGGGGTTGGCCAAAGCCGCGACGGCATATTATTACGAGACACGCGCTACCATGATCTTGTCGGGGGCGTATGTTGGTTATCTGCCTGAGCATTATGCAGCTAGGTGGATTGAGGAAGGTAAGCTGCGCATGCTGTTACCGGCGGAACGTTGTTATAAACTCGGTATCGCGGCGATCACGTATCAGTTTGGTCGCTTGAATAAACCGCGTGATTTCTTTATGCGTTTACTGCAAAGCCATATCGCTTTTAATTAAGGGATAAAAAAGCGCCGCGAGCGGCGCAATAGGTGGAACTTGCTTGCAGAAAAAAATCGTTAATTAATGCGCCGTCGTGCGCATTTTTTCTGAACGGCCACGTAACCATTCCAACGTCAGCAACATAGCTACCGAAATCAAAATCAATACGGTTGCAGCGGCGGCAATCGCAGGGCTTATATTTTCGCGAATACCGCTGAACATCACGCGTGGCAAGGTAGCTTGATCAGGGCCTGCCAGATAAAGCGTAACAACCACCTCATCAAAGCTGGTAGCGAAAGCGAACAGTGCGCCAGAAATCATGCCGGGGCCAATCAATGGCAAGGTGATTTTAAAGAACGTTAATACTGGATCAGCACCTAAGCTGGCAGCCGCACGACTTAAATTCTTGTTATAGCCTTGCAGTGTTGCCGTCACAGTAATGATCACAAATGGAATGCCTAACACCGCATGCACCATGATCAGTGAGAAGTAGCTGTTCGCCAGCCCGAGCGGGGCGAAAAACAGATAAGACGACACACCGACGATCACAACTGGCACAACCATTGGCGAAATCAGAATACTGGTTAGCAGTGCTTTACCGCGAAATTCAGCACGCGTCAGACCAATCGAAGCCAGCGTGCCGAAAATCATCGCGACTAAGGTCGCTGCTGGTGACACGATCATGCTATTAGCCAGTCCGCGCATCCATTCCGGCGAGGTGAAAAAGGTTTCATACCAGCGCAGCGACCAGCCCTGTAATGGGTAGACCAGAAATGCCCCGCCATTAAACGATAGCGGGATCATCACCAGCACGGGCAACATCAGGAATAACAGCACCAAACCGCAAAGACTACGGTGAGACCAGTGCCAAATCCGTTCAAAATTAGAAGCATAAGGTTGTAGCATCATGACATCCTTCTCATTAGCCCAGACGTAAACGGTTTGCACCGACCAGCCAGCTGTAAATCACATATAAGATCAATGTTGCCAGCAGTAACAAGCCACCCAATGCGGTTGCCATACCCCAGTTGATCGTGGTGTTGGTGTAGAACGCGACGAAATAACTCACCATCTGATCACTTGGGCCGCCCAGCAGTGCTGGCGTAATGTAATAACCAATAGAGAGGATGAATACCAACAAGCAACCAGCACCGATCCCGGCATAAGTCTGTGGGAAGTAGACCAGCCAGAAACTCACCATCGGTGGGCAGCCTAATGAGATAGCCGCACGTTGATAGGTTTTTGGAATGTTTTTCATCACGCTGTACAAAGGCAGGATCATAAATGGCAGCATGATGTGCACCATGGCGACATAGACCCCAAAGCGGTTGAATACTAACTGCAGAGGTGAATCAATCAAGCCGAAATGCTCAAGGAATGTATTAACCAGCCCGTTGTTCTGTAAGATCACAATCCAGGCGGCAACACGCACCAGCACTGATGTCCAGAATGGCAGTAATACACAGATCATCAGCAGGTTAGCGCTACGATCCGGCAAGGTCGCTAGCGTGTAAGCCAAAGGATAAGCCAGCACCAAACAGGCGGCTGTAATGATCAAACTCATCCAGAAAGTGCGGACAAACACGTCCTGATAAATCGCTTGGCCTTCTGATACTTTCACGATCTCACCGGCCTGATTTTTTTGCAGATCCAGAGAAGAAAGCAGGTAGTTGGCTGTGTAAGGCGAGCTGTTACGATAGATCGATTGCCAGTAGGTGGCATCACCCCAGCGTGCATCCAAATCAATCAGCGCTTGTTTGTAAGAGGTTGGCACAGGGTCTAATGGCAGACTATCTGCGGTGTTATTCAGCAAACTGCGATAACCGGATATTTCGGTATTTAGGCGCTTGCCCAGATTACCCAGCACATCATTGTCATTGGCTTTTTCGATATCCAACGCCAGCGCTTTATAGACATCTTCCGGTGGTAATGCTTTACCATCCCAATTCGCCATAGCAGTCACAGTGGCAGGCAATAAAGCGGAAACCTCTGGGTTATCAACGCTTTTTTTCAGCATGATCACTAGTGGCACTAAAAAGACGACCACCAGAAAAATTATTAACGGCAGAATGAGCCCGAATGATTTCAGTCGGTTGATTCGTTCCGCTCGATGAAGTTTTGCCTTCAGGGATTCGGTATCCACAGGCTGGGGGAGGGTGTCCGTAATGGTCGTTGACATCATAAATTCATTCCTGACAGACGGCTCACAGGCCTGGATCATTCCGTTGAGATTGACAGGGTGTTCGCTTCGGGCTCGAGTGTAAGCCCGAAGCGAAAGGCATTACTTAGCTGCCCAAGCGTTGAAACGACGCTCTAACTCTTCACCGTGATCCAGCCAGAAGGTTGGGTCAACAGCGACCGCAACATCCAAGTTGGCTGGGGAAGATGGCAGAATTTCAGCTAATGCAGGCTCGATCTTGCTTGCGGCACCTTTATTGGTTGGGCCGTAAGGGATCTGCTTGGCATACTCGATCTGGCTTTCTGGCTTAACGGTAGAAGCAATAAACTTCATCGCCAGATCTTTATTTGGTGTGCCTTTTGGTACAACCCAGTATTCCACTTCGTACAGGCCACCGTTCCAGGTGATGTTCAGGTTTTTATTGCCTTCTTTCTGGGCATTGGCAATACGGCCATTAAACGCAGAAGTCATTACCACATCACCAGAGATCAGATACTGTGGTGCCTGAGCGCCGGCTTCCCACCACTGAATATTCGGTTTCAGCTCATCCAGTTTTTTAAATGCACGGTCAACACCAGCCGGGGTTGCTAATACGGCATACACATCTTTTTGTGCTACGCCATCAGCCAGCAGTGCTGCTTCCAATGCATATTTAGCGGTTTTACGCAGACCACGTTTACCGGGGAAGGTTTTAACGTCCCAGAAATCAGCCCAAGAGGTTGGCGCTGCTTTCAGTTTGTTTGAGTCATACGCGATAACAGTGGAGTAAACAAACATGCCGACGCCACATTTGCTGGCAGCACCCGGAATGAAGTCGCCTTTAGCGCCAATTACTTTGTAATCCAGCTTCTCAAAAAAGCCTTCGTCACAGCCGCGAGCGACTTCAGAAGATTCAACTTCGACTACGTCCCATGAAACACTTTTGGTTTCTACCATCGCTTTCAGCTTGGCCATTTCACCGTTGTATTCACCTGCAACGACTTTAGTGCCTGTCGCTTTAGTAAACGGCTCATAATAGGCTTTGATCTGAGCTTCCTTGTTGGCACCACCAAAAGAAATAACAGACAGTTCGTCAGCTTGTGCTGCTACACAAGCGCTTGCTGCCAACACCGCTAACAGAGTACGAGTTGCATTCATCGATATCATCCTTGTTTCAGTTATTAGGGGTGGAACGTTTATTAGATAGAAACGTTATTAATCCAGCATGTCGAGGGCGCGGACATGATCCTTTTGCCACCCGATCGCCAGTTTGTCGCCCAGTTTGATGCTTGGATCGAACTGGCTCACTGGCATCTTCACAATAAAGTTAGAGCTGCCACAGGTATCAATACACAGGCGGATGTGATCGCCTAAGTAGATGAATTCTTTTACTTGTCCGTGCACCACGTTATCGCAATGCTGGCTGGCGGCGCCCAGTAAGATCCGCTCTGGTCGAATCGACAGCGAAGTCTGTTCGCCACAGTGTGAAACATTGACTGCAAGTGATTTGATTAATGAACCATCTTGCATACGCACTAAACAATAGTTGTTGTCGATACCTTCAACGACACCTTGTAAACGGTTATTTTCACCAATAAATTGCGCCACAAACGCATTCTTTGGCTCTTCATACAGAACTTTAGGGCTGTCGATTTGCTGAATTTCACCTTTATGGAACACCGCAACGCGATCTGACATGGTCAACGCTTCGGATTGGTCATGCGTTACATAAACAATGGTCAGGCCAAACTTGTCATGCAAATGTTTAATTTCCATCTGCATATGTT
>ERZ650307.431-NODE-431-length-23800-cov-5.398779_pt1 | contig 23800 bp, 21 predicted proteins | sample MGYA00376243_ERZ650307 | MGnify/ENA primary metagenome ERZ650307 (study PRJEB26733, sample SAMN07839242) | wastewater metagenome | biome: urban; feature: artificial channel; material: waste water | place: USA: North Carolina | collected 2016-03-31 ... | reverse complement strand
CGCTAAGGCCACCGGCTACCCAGAAGGACGCATCTTGCGCCACATCGAAGGTGACCGTTAACACCTGCGTTAACGCTGCCAGCACCGCACTAACCGCCGTACCGGCTAATGCCATGAACACCGGTGCCGATTTTCCTAAGCGCTGACCGGCGAGGCCCAATACCACTGCCGTTGCCATAGCGGCACCGCCAAAGGCCCACAGCATCATCGCCGTGGCGGACGCGTAAGGCACGACAATCATAGCCACCGCCATGCCAAAGGTAGCACCGGCATTGATACCCATAACCGACGGGCCCGCCATAGGATTGCGCGTTAAGCCTTGCATGAGCGCACCGGCTACGGCAAAACTAGCTCCACAAAGCATCGCCATCAACACGCGCGGCAACCGCAGTGTTTGCACCAACAGCTCATTGATGTCTTGAGGATTGTATTGCACCAAAGCGTGCCATACCGCAGATAGGACAATAGGGCGGGCCCCTACCGTCAAGGAGAAACCCGCCACCACCACGATTGCTATTGCTAATGTACCAAGCATCAACGGCGCCGATAACGTACGACGCCGCGAAGCTGTTAATTTCATAGGATTCATATTAGAAATCCATGGACACCGACGCAATATACGTGCGGCCATTGCCCAAGTATACGGCATTTTCCAAGGCGCGCCAAGTCTGCTTGTCCATCACGTTCAGCACGTCAAGGCGCACCGTTACCGGCGTGCGCGCCCAGTCGAACTTGTAGCGAGCACCCAAATCCCAGCGAAGCCATGGAGACACAGAAAGCGTGTTGGACGCATTGATGTACGCCGAACCGTTATACACGAGGCGCGTCGTCAACGCCAAGCCCGGCACGCGCTTAATGTCCTGATCCACAGAAATCACCGCGTTGTACTTCGGCACCGCCGCTACGGTATTGCCGTCATAGGCGCCACCGGCCGTTTCCAAGTACTTCGCATCCATCCACGTGAAACCACCTAAAATACGCGTTCCCTTCATCGGTTCGCCAAAGAAATTAATTTCGAAACCCTGGTTGCGCTGCTTACCGGACATGGACGCAATATTCGTGTCCGGATCCGTCAACACCGACGGCGTATCGATGCGGAACACATCCGCCGTTACGGCAAACTTGCCAAGGTCATACTTCACGCCTGCTTCGTACTGCTTTGCCTTATACGGCGCCAAGAGCTGATCCGCATTGGCCGCCGAAGACGGCGCGCTGTCAATAGCTAAGGCCTGAGAGAAGTTAGCATACACCGCGGTGCGGTCATTGAGGCGATGAATAATGCCAAAGCCCGGCGACGTTACCGTTTCGTCGTAATGCTGGCTCAAGGAACCGTTGTCGTACACATCGGCCTTGATGTTCTGCAAACGAGCGCCGATGAGAATGGACGTGTTCAAGTCGCGGGTGCTAATAACATCGCTGATGGCCATACTGGACAAATTGTACTGCGAATCAATAGGCAAGTAGGAAATGCCGTCGTCCACATAGGTACCGAAGGTCGGATTGTACAAGCTCGTCTTCCAGCCCGTAGACGCTGCCTTCGTGCCTGCTACGAGAATGTCGCGGTTATTCATGTAACGGGTATAGTTAACACGGGACGCACCGATATTAATCTGATGGAGGAACTTACCCGTTTCGTAAGTACCCCGGGCACCAACGTCAACGGTATAGCCCTTATTGACCTGACCGTTGTGCTTGTACGTTACCTTCGCGTTGCCCTTGTTATCTGACAGCGCAAACTGGTTGTACAAATAGTCGATAGACGTGCTACGCATACCAATGCCGGCGTAAGCGGTCCAGTGATTATTGACGTCGTATTCGCCTTTCCATAAGCCATATTTTTCGGTGATGCGGCGATACGTATCCGGCGCACCAAATTTGCCGTCCTTAATGGCCGGTATCATGGACGACATGGTCGCCGCTACCTTTTCGCTAATGCTTACGCGGTACTGCGGATTTTCAATGTCGTTGTACACATAGCCCAAATCGAGAGACGTGCGGAAGCGTTCGCCCTTCGCATCCAAGGCCACCGTTACGGTGGATGCGCTGTTCTGCTCGTCAGGCGATGCAGTTTCGCCCTTATTGCGGTTCAACACGTTAATGCGCACGCCATATTTACCGTCATCAAAACGACGACCAATATCTAAATGCTGGGTAAACTGATGACCTTCGCCATAGGTCATGGTCACGCGATTTAACGGCTCCGCACCGGCGCGCTTCGGCACGTAATTGACCGTACCACCAATGCTGCTGTTCGGTGCCATACCGCTTAACATCGCCGTTGGGCCCTTGATAACCTCTACGCGAGCCAAGCTTTCTACGCCCGTATAAAAGCGCGGTGCCAAGCCATACACACCGTTAAATTCTACGTCCTGCTGGGTCGTCTTGAAGCCGCGAATACTCCACGCATTGGACGCACCAGACAAAGTCAAATCAGACACGGACGCGTCATTGGCCGCCACGTCGATAACGTTGCGGGACTGCTGATTCTCGATGAGCTTCGCCGTGTAACCGGTTACATTAAAGGGCGTATCCATATAATCCTGCTTGCCCATCATGCCAATCTGATTCACCTGCGATACCTGGCCGCCGGCATAGACCGGATCGCCGTTCGCCGACACTTCCGTATTTGATTTCACTTCATTTTGGTTGACCTTCACGCCACCCAAATCATACACAACCTGCTTGTCCAAATCGATGGCCGACACCGTGCCGATGCCACCAAACCCAACGGCCACGCCCAAGCAAACAGCGGCCACCAACGATGCACCGCGAAACGCGCGCTTCTGATTCTTCTGCTTCATGTCCTACAATCTCCTATTCTCGCACTGCTTTCTACTACTGCTCATGAAATAACCAGCCTCCACACAGAGCCTTCGGCGCTTACCCTCCTACCGGTAAGCGCTGGCTCCTTAGGCGTAGCTACTACAAATTAACTACCAAGATTTAACTACTAAAATGAATAACCCCAGTGGACGCTACCGGTTCACCATTCACCGTTTTCGGGCGATAGGACCCGTTCCGCGCTCGTTGCAAGGCAGCACGCACTAAGCCGCGGTCGCCGGAGCTACTAATAACCCACGCTGATGTAGCGGTCCCATCCGCAGAAATACTAACGCCAATAACGGCGCTACCGCTATAGCCATCGAGCTGACGACTGCCTAAGTATTCCGGTTCCGTTATGGAGTCTTCCTTCGGTGCTTCCTGTGCCTGAGCCGGTGGTGCCGGACTTGGCGTTGGCGCTGCCTCAGCGCTACCACCACTAACGGCATCGCTGGAAGCGCTAGCCGTGCTAGCAGAACTTGACGCTACCGACGCATTCGACGTTGCATTAGCATTCGCCGTTGGCGCTGTTACTGCATTCTGCGGCTGATCCTTCTGCAGTGCTTCCGTCACCGGCACGCCATTTTTAATGGCTTCAACGGCCTGCGCCGATAGCGGCGGCGGTGGTGCTACCGTCTTCGGCTGCGGCGTCGAAATCTTCGGCCCTGCCGTACCGCTGTCACTAACAACGGTGATTTCAACAGGCTTCGTCACCACGTCCGCCGGCTTATCCAACAGACTCCACACCAAGCCGCCGACTAACACGGCATTGACCGCCACCGACACAGCGATGGCACGGCGCCACTGAGAACGGTACTTCTGACTGAACGGAGACAAGGCGGCAGGCATTATTTCACTGGCGGAAATATCTGGATTCACAGCCATTCGCCTCACCTACTTTCCTTTCTCCGTCGCTACGGCAATCTTCGTAATATCCATGGTTTTTAGCGTGTCCAACACCTGCACGAAGGCGCCATACTGCGCTGCTTTATCGGCTCGTAAAATAACGGTAATATCCGTGCCTTTCGCTTTTTCCGCCTGCAAGCGCTGCATCATGCCCTGCAAATCTGTTGCCGTTTCTTCTACGTAAATCTTGCCATCAGCCGTAACGGTAATGGGAATCTTGCGCTGCAAATCAACAGCCCCGGCGGACGCAGCCGGCAAATTGACCGGCATAGACCGCTGCACCACCATGCTGAGCATACTCATCATGAAGAACACCAACAAGAAAAAGATGATGTCGATCATAGGGATGATCATCAAGCGCGGTTTATTGGTAGTTCGTAAATTGCGTAACTGTACCATTGGATCACCGCCCTACTGTGCCGGACGCTTCCACGTCACGGTGCGCCACTTCCACTTCGCCATGACGATGAGAATGACCGCCGCCGCGTTTGATTTCACCAATGGTTACCTTGCTGTCGCGGTCAGGCACCGCATCAATTGCTTCGTTGAGCAAGGAATTCATGTACACAGCGCTCGCTTCCTCCATGTCCGTAATGAGGCGGTCCTGCTGCTGTACCAAATACGTATGGATAACCAAAGCGATAATGGCCACGCAAAGGCCCGTTGCCGTCGCTACCAGCGCTTCGCCAACGCCGCCGGTAATGGCGAAGGGCTGACCGTCCGACACAGCCAACACGCTAAAGGAGCTAATCATACCCGTTACGGTGCCCAACAGGCCCAACAACGGCGCCAATGTAACGATTGTTTCCAGGTAGTTGAGGTGGGCTCGCAAACGACCGGCAATCGTACTAGCCGCGCCCTGCATAGCCGCTTCCTTCGCTGCCGTAGTAGTACGCGTAAGGGCCGAGGCAATCATTTCAGCGGGCGCCCCGCCGTCAGCTTCGCAAAGCTCGCGAAGCCCCTTCACATCACCGGCTTCCACCAACGCCGGCACCTCAGCGCGCAACGTGTCCATCTGAGACCGCGCCGCCCGATAGGTGCGAATGCGCTCCACCAAAATCGCGATGGCAATAACCGAACACAACAACAGCGGATACATAACTAAACCGCCCTTTTGAAACAATGCTAAAAAATCCATGTTAGCTCCTTTCTCTAGAAGGTATACTCAATACCTGCTGCAAACTATCTCCAACTAGAACGTATGGTTAACCCCTACCACGAAGCTGCGCGCAGCCATCGGATAGCCGCCGACGTAGAAGGTGCCCGGCATTACTTCATATGACTCGTTGGTCAAGTTGTAGCCGTTCACGTAAAGCTTCATGCTGTCCGTCAACCAGTAGGACACGTACGCGTCAACGGTGAGATAATCCTTCTGGGTAAATACCTGCAAGGAACGACCGGTTACGTACTGCAACTGCGCACCGGCATCCCATTTGCCCTTACTGTAAGCTACGCCCAAGTTGTAACCGTGCGGCATGGTGTTATTTACATAGCTGCTGTAGCCGTCGCCATTGTCGATTTCTTCACGAGTATAGGTGTAACCACCGTTGAAACGCCATGCGTCATTGAGCTTGTACGTTGCCTGCAAGGTTGCACCAACGCAACGTTCTTTGTTAGCGTTGATGTACATGTATTTGTGGAATGTGTAACCGCCCCAATCATAAGTGTTATCACTGAAGGAGCCGCCCAAGATAGCGTCTTTCAACTGGCTGTAGAAAATGCTGCCGGACAAGGACAAGCGGTCATTCACCTTCGTGTCGGCCCCCAAGGTCCACGTGTTGGATTTTTCCTGCTTCAAGTCCGGGTTGCCGTCCATGTACATGGTGTTCGTGTACAGCTGCGTAGCCGTTGGCGTGTTTACCGCCTGCCCCCAGTTCAAGTACACATGCGAATTAGCATCGAGCTTTTTATTTAACCCAATATGCGTCGTCACGGAACCGCCGAACAAGTTGTGATGCTCGTAGCGAAGACCGGTGTTTAAATTCCAGTCGGTCGCGAAATTCCATTTATCTTCTACGAAGAGCGCCTTCGTGAACTGGTTAGCGTTGAAGGTAGCGCCGCCGTTGGTGTGTTCAAAGGACTGACGGTCCCAAGAGAAACCGGCCACAACGGTGTGCTTATCTAAATTCCACTGCTTCTGGCCATCAACGGTCCAATCGTCCAAGGAATGAATATCCGGACTACCAGCGAAAGAGGCATTTTCCGAGCTGTGCTTATTGCTTACGCGGATAAACGTGTTCGTGTCGTTGCCATTCTTGTCGCCAAAGTGATAGGTCAAACCGGACGATGAAATGATCTGGTGAATTTTATCGGTAGTGCTGTACGGCGTACCGGCGATGTTATTCGTCATGGCCGTATTGAAGCCGTCCTTGCGTTCATTGCGATAGAAATCGAAATCTAAGCGGTCCGTGCCAATCTTCTTGGTGAAATCACCGGCCAAGTCATCATGGTTGATGGCGGTGTTATCATAGCGTTTCGTGTCGCCGTTCTTCGTAGTGTAGAACACATCGCCGCGACGTTCCTTAGCGTAAGTAAGCAAATAGCTGAAATCATCATTGCCACCTTGAGTAGTAATGGATGCGCGTTTTTTGCCCCACGTGCCATACTGGGCATCTACCGTCGTGCTCTGCCCCTGTTCCGGCGTCTTGGTGATAATATTAATCACACCGGCTACAGCGCGTTCACCGTACAACGCAGAGGCCGCACCGCGTACCACTTCGATACGGGCAATGTTAGCCACCGGAATCTGGTTAATATCTACGGCGTTATCGTTGCCGGACACTACCAGTTCATCCCAGTTGATCTTGCGACCATTCACCATGACGAGGACGCGCGTGTCGCCATTTAATACCGGATAGGAACCAAACGGATTCTGTACCATCTGCACATTATTGGCCTGCAATGCCTGGGCTACCATGGTATAGTTGCCCTTTTCAATATCCCCGGCAGTGATAACCGTCGTGTCCGCCGGCACATCTACCTTCTGTTCCGCCATGCGGCTCGCCGTTACCACTACATTGCCTAAATCATAGGCCGAATCGGTCGTACTCGTCGTCGAAGCGGCACCTACTACACTGCTCCCTAACGCACCTACTACCAAAGCTGCCAATACACTGCGTCGTACTACGCCATTCACTGTCACACGTTTCATCTCTGATACCAACTTTCATTCTCAATGTAAAAGTAAAAAAAATAAAAACTCTATCGCTCTGTTAGGTTCCTACACCTAACAATAACTTCACGATTGCATTAGCTGATTCAATCGCTCGCTAATGTGTTCCAACGCATTGACCACACGGCCATTGCCATTATTAATATCGCCAAAGGGCACCGCTATGACGCGGCCTTCCCGCACGGCGCGTAAATCCTGCAAATTTGGGTCTGCTCTCAGCTCCGCCAGCGCCGCTGCATCATCGCGGAAGGTACCCTTATCACTGGTTACCAATACATCAACGATGACATCCGGGTCGTACGTCAACACGCGCTCCGGCCCAACCTGCGAAATCTGATGATTCGTCACATTCACACCGCCCGCTTTTTTCACCACATCATCAATGATGTAAATGGGGCCATACAAGCTATAGGTACTGCGCCCATGAGACTGCAGTATCATCACCGTCGGATGCTTTGTCATCGTCGCCGTTCGTTTTTCTACAGTGGCGACCCGTGCCATCAAACCTTCTTTGTATGCTGCGGCTTTCGCTTCTTGGTGAAATAAACGGCCCATGTCATCGATAAAGGGATAGACGGTGCTTTCCAGTGTCGGCGTTCCCTTGCGGATAGTAGCCGGCACGATGTACGTATTCACACCGCGGCTGCTCCACTGGGCTTCATCACCTAACGCATCAGGCTTAAAATGATGAGACCAACCGATAATCAAATCAGGCTGTAATTGCCACACCGTTTCACGGCTTGGCACAAAACCGGATAGAATCGGTAGCGCCTCATACGCTTTCTTGTACTGCGGCGGTTCCTCACCATACGGTGCCACCGTGCCCACAATGTGCTTTTCAAGGCCTAAATCGATGAGTAATTCTGTCGCCCCCGGATAGGTTACGATAACTCGCTGTGGAATGCCGTCATGCGTCGCCACATCACTGCGGGCGGTCACACCATTGTTCCATGCGAGCCACAAAACGCCGCAGAACACGATGACCCAAGCCAAACCATATAAACGCCTGACTAGTCTCATTCGTTCACCGCCTGCTTCCAAGCTTCAGCCGTTTGCTGCACCGCCGTTTGCGGTTTGGTCCACAGCGGCGAATCATAGGTAATAGACGGTATGGAAGCGCTACCATTTACAGCCAAACGATACGCCACATGACTAGAAACGCCATACACATTGCGCAGCAGCTCCGGATGTAACACTTCCTGCGGTGTGCCTTGAGCCATGACCTGACCATGCTTTAAAATACACAATTCATCGCAGAACATGGCGGCCAAATTCAAATCATGTAATGCCGCCAGAACGCCAATGCCCAGTTCTTTGATAACCGCCAACAGCTCCAGCTGATAGGTAATGTCCAGGTGATTCGTCGGCTCATCAAGGATTAAGTACTCCGGTTCCTGGCACAGCACCCGGGCCAGTAGCACTCGTTGCTGTTCACCACCGGATAAGGTAGAAAAACGACGATACGCTCTATCCCATAAGCCTACGCGCCTAAGTGCCGCTTCGGCCAGTGCGTAATCCTCGTCCGTGTCATCGTCGAAGCCCTTCTTAAAAGGCGTTCGTCCCATAAGCACCAGCTGCAAAATGGTGAAATCAAAATTCACCGTATTGAACTGGGCCATGACACCGATGCACTGTGCCGCTTTTCTAAGTGGGATAGCCGTTAAATCTTCATCATCGAACCGTACTTGCCCTGATTTCACAGGGAGCACACGGTACAAATGCTTCAGTAACGTCGATTTCCCGCAACCATTTGGTCCTAAAAGGCCTACAAACTTTCTCGCCGGAATCTTTAGCGACAAATTATCTAAAATCGTGGCGCCGCCGACGGTATAGGTTAAGTTATTGATGATAATTTCTCTCATAAGTACCTCCTATCCATCGTGACTAACCACCAAAATTCCCGCTGTTGCCAAAGAGCAGCTTCATGAAAAGCGGTGCGCCCAAAAGCGCCGTCAGAATACCGATAGGCAAATCGCCGGCCGGTAGAACGATGCGGGCCAACAAATCCGCCAGGATCAAGAACGTAGCACCGCCCAGCATGACCACCGGCAATAATCGCCGATGACCAGTGCCGATAAGTTGCCTAGCCATGTGCGGGATAACCAAGCCCACAAAGCCAATGATGCCACACTGCGCTACCAGCACGCCGGTCATGATGGCTACTAAGGTCATATACACGTAACGCTTCCGCGTCGCGTTGATGCCCAGTGTTACGGCTGCTTCTGCGCCGAGTAATAGCACATCTAGCGCCCGAACTTGGCTTAGAAAATATAAGGCTGAGCCACCAACCACCGCCGTTGGCCACAATAATCCGGACCATTTGGCGTCGGCCAGAGACCCCATGGACCAGAAAACAGCACTTTGCATGCCTTCCGCATCAGCGGCCAAGTAAATAATAAAATTCGCTACCGCCATACATAAGGCACTCACTACAGCACCAGCTAAGACCAGCTTTACCGTCGACAAGCGACGACCTAAACCACCTAAGAGCAGCACGGCTACCGTAGCACCAATAGCACCAACGAAGGCTGCTAACGGCACCGGGATTAGCGACATATGTAATACGTAGTCGGCTAAAATAGCCAGTACCGCCCCAGCTGATGCGCCGGACGCAATACCAAGGATAAAGGGCTCCGCCAAAGGATTTTGTACCGATGCTTGCATGATCGTACCCGATAACGCAAGGCCGGCGCCCACAACGGCTGCCAAAATTACCCGAGGAATACGTAATTCCCATAAAATATCCCCCATAGCCGGTGTTACCTGTGACGGCAACGCCTGACCGGTCAGCTTGGCACTGATAATGGCGGGCACCTGTGTAATATGTACGGTTACACTACCGATTGCTACAGCCAGGCAAAAGGCGCACAAAAAAAGAGCAGTTAGACCAGGAACGGCCCAACTGCCCAAAATATCGGTAGGTTGCTTCGTAGCGGTCTGCGCCCCTTTAGTGGCCATGGCCTGCTGCGCAACCATTGCGGTTCGCTTCATAAACCACCTCACTATAGAGACATTACAAACTGTTAATCAGACTCTTGCTACTTAGCATATATTTGAGATTAATTATTAGTTAGCGAAACTATTTTAACCGATAAATTCCTACCTGTCAAATAGTTTTTTAATCTAATTTTCATGTTTCCTACCTATTTCTTTAGTTTTCTTACGCAACGCTAATTACGTCGCTCTATGGCCCCAACGGGGCATATTTCATAGCAATCACCGCAACCAATGCAGCCGCTACCTATGTTAAACTGCGTAATGCCCACCCGAATTACCTGAACGGGACAGTCCGCAGCACAGGCACCGCACTTCACGCAGCGGTTCGTGATGACAAACTTCGAACCACTTTTTGTATCTTCTATCATGAGAAAATCCTCAATACGAAACCTACAGTCAGCCTGGGCTTACTGCAACTTTTCGTTAGCCGCCAGCACAGCCATCACTGCTGTAGCCACGCCGTCTTCGTTATTGGTTAGCGTTTCGTACTTTGCCGTTGCCTTCGCCGTATCTTCGCCATTGCCCATGGCAAAGGACACACCGGCATAAGCAAGCATGGTCAAGTCGTTATTGCTGTCGCCAATGGTCATCACTTCATCGGCACCAAGGCCCATGGATTCAGCCAATGCCGCCACCGCTCTACCCTTACTGATGCCCGGCTGTACGAATTCCAAATTACCTTCGCTGGACTCGATGAGGGTAAATTCATCGCTGTGACCAAGTTCAGCCACAATGGCGTCCTTATTGGCCTGCGTGCCATAGAACACCTGAATTTTTTCCATTTCCAGCTGATGTTCTTCCAAGAACTCCGGCAAATTGTCCACCATCTTGCGGCTCGGCGCCATCAACGGCAGAATCTGCGGATGCACGTAATCCGTAATGTGCGACAAACAGCTCTTATCGCCATACACCACGTCGCCGGCGTAGGCTTCGCCGTACACGTCCCATTTCAGCAAGCGACGAAGCAACGCCACACCGCGTTCCGTACTAAAGGACTGATGGAACACCGTTTCAAAGCTAGCGCCGTCCTTCTTCATGACGATAGCGCCATTACTGCAGATAAACGTGTGAATGTCCGGAATCTTCTCCAGTACCTGCGCCATTTCGCCCCACGCACGGCCGCTGGCCACAGCCACCGTAACGCCAGACGCCAACGCCGCATTAACCGCCTTCACAGTGCCGTCCGTAATATGTTTATCCGAATTCACCAACGTGCCGTCCACATCACAAATAATGAGTCGCACCGGTTTCGTAAGCTGTAAACCTTCTGTTTGCCAAGTCGTTTTGGTAGTTGCCACGGGTTACTTCCTTTCACTAATACATACTCTGAAATAAAATGCCTCCAGCGCCGTTTATTTCACAGGAAACCTATAAGCACATTTCGAAGATGGCTTCTACGTCTTTAGGAGCCAAGGTCTTGAAGCCATTGATGGTAGCGCCGCCGCAAGCCTTGCGCGCCATTTCCGGGAAATCTTCCTTGCGGATGCCCGCCTTCGTGAAGGTGTCGTCTAATTCCAAGGTGTGGAAGAAGAAGTGAGACAATGCCGCAATGCCCTGTTTAGCTACGGCCATACGGTCCTTGGACGGCACGATGCCGAACACGTTAACAGCAAAGTTGTAGAAACGGTCTACATTGCTTTCGTCGAGGCAATAGGTCATCCAGCGCGGCGTCAAAATCGCGAGACCCAAGCCGTGGGTAATATCATAGATGGCAGATAATTCATGTTCCATCGGATGGCAGCTCCACGCACACTGCTGGCAAGAACGCACGAAACCGTTAATAGCCCAGCTGGACGTCCACATCAAGTTAGCACGCGCTTCATAGTTGTCCGGTTCGCGGAGCGCAATGGGCGCATAGCGGATGATAGTGCGCATCAAGCTTTCCATCATGGAGTCGAGCATGTACATGCTACCATTCGAATTGAAGTACGTTTCCATCAAGTGACTCATCATGTCGGCCGAACCGCATGCCGTCTGATACTTGCTAACGGAATACGTCAAGGTCGGATCTAAGAACGATGCTTTCGGCACCAACGGCTTAGCGCCTAAGCCAATCTTTTCCTGCGTATCCGGATTGGAGATTACGGCAAACATATCCATTTCAGAGCCCGTTGCAGCTAACGTCAAAATCGTAACGAGCGGCAATGCCTTCGTAACCGGTAAACGCTTAGCACCTAAGAAATCCCACGGGTCATGATCTACTACCGCACCGGCACAGATTACCTTCGCCGCATCCAAGCTAGAGCCGCCGCCAACAGCGAGCACCACATCAATGTTTTCCTTCTTGCAAATGGCTACGCCATCGCGCACCGACTGAATACGCGGATTCGGATCGATGCCCGGCAACTCAAACACCGTAAGGCCGGCATCCTTCAAGGAAGCCATTACCTTGTCGTACAAGCCACTGCGTTTAATGGAACCGCCACCATACACAAGTAACACACGGTTGCCGTGAGATTTCACTTCCGTGCCAACATTCTGTAACTGATCCTTCCCGAAATATACGCGGGTGCCAATGTCATATATAAAGTCTTTCATATATATCCTCCTATCTTAACTGCATCGTACGAAAAGTTAAGTGTTTATACTATCCATACTAAAAGTATAGTATTATTATATCACACCTCTTTTTATACTCACTATGTACTCGTTGCTCCGACTAAAAATCCAATTATCGACTTTCATGCTTATTTCGTATATAATATAAGCATGAAAGTTGGTGATACCTATGAAAAAAACAAACGATTTTATTGATTTCTCCGGTATTTTATTGACCAAAGATGCCATGCAAGGTGGCGTCACCAAAGATGAATTCTATCGCTTTATCGCAGACAATCAATTTGAAAAAGTAGCTCATGGCGTTTATCTATCACCGGAAGCTTGGAAAGACACTGCCTTCGTCCTTCATCAACGTTGCCCGCAAGCTGTCTTTTCCCATGATGAAGCCTTATTTTATCATGGCCTAACGGATCACGAACCCCTGCAACCGACCCTTACGATTTATTCTGGCTATAATACCAAAAATCTGAAAGAATCTGGCAGTAAAGTATTCACTGTAAAAAAAGAATTGTTAGATGTAGGTAAAATTGAAGTAGAAAACTCCTATGGTCACAAAATTCCCATGTATGATTTAGAGCGAACAATCTGCGATTTAATGCGCAGTCGCAGTTCCTTCGAATTTCAAGATTTTCAGACAGCCATAAAAAGTTATGTAAAACGGCCGGATAAAGATTTGAACAAGCTAATGAGCTATGCGCCACTTTTTCGAGTTGAAAAGTTACTCCGACAACATATGGAGGTACTTCTATAATGAAACTAAGCCAAGACCAATTAAGAGGCCGAATTAAAAACCTTGCACAAAAGAATAATGCTGATGCTCGAATCCTTCTCCGTCTTTATATGATTGAACGTTTTTTAGAAAGAGTATCAATTTCCCGATATAATGACAATTTCATTATTAAAGGCGGCGTTCTTGTAACATCTCTAATTGGTGTTGCACTGCGTTCCACTATGGATATCGATACCACAATTAAAAACCTAAATCTTTCCGAATCTGATATTCAGAGAACAGTAAAAGAAATATGTGCAATAGATTTACAAGATGATGTTACCTTTCAAATCAAACAAATCAGCCACATCATGGACGAAATGGAATATCCTGGAATTCGCATTACCATGAACGCCTACCTCAATAGAATGTTGATTCCTATGAAAATTGATATTTCCACGGGGGATATCATTACACCTAGTGAAGTGCAACATCAGTATAAACTACTATTAGAAGACCGATTTATTTCATTGTGGTCTTATAACCTAGAAACACTGCTGTCTGAAAAACTTCAAACTGTCCTGGCGAGAGGTACATTAAACACCCGGATGAGAGATTTTTACGATTTATATGAGCTAACTAGTATCTACAAAGATAAAATTGACCCTCTATTATTAAAGTCTGCATTCCAAGCAACATGCACAAAACGTAATTCATCTCAGCTTTTAACTGATAATTCTGAAATTATTTCTATGCTTCAACAAAATTCCCATTTAAGAGAATTATGGAATTCTTACCAGCAAAAATATTCTTATGCAAAAGATATTACTTATGAAAATATCCTGCAATGTACACAAAACCTTTGTGAAATTATTAGCGAAGAGTCACCCTATTAATTACTTATTCGCCTTCGTTTCTGTGTCTGCTTCCGGTATAAATAAATTACTCACATACGGTTTCTTGCCCGTTTTAATATCGTCATAGAAGTTCATCTTCCAGTCGATATAGGCCAAGCTGCCTTTCAAGATTTCGATTTGCTCTTCCAACTCTTTACGTTTCGCCGTCAGCATGTCCTGACGTACTTCGATGCTTTTAGGGCCTTCTAAACACAGCCGGAAGTATTCTTTCATTTCAACTAAGGACATATTGCAGCGCTTCAAGCATTGCAAATCTTTAATCCACGCAACCATCGCTTCGTCAAAGATGCGGTGGTTATTTTTATCGCGGCCAACGCGAGGAATCAAGCCTTCATGGCAATAAAACTTCAATGTTTCGTAGGATAAGCCCGTTGCTTCACAGGTTTCCTTCATGGTATACATTTTCATTCGGTTCACCTCTCCTGTATATAAAAAGTACAATGGTAAACGCGATAATCAAATAGTTACTCACTTGCCTATTGACAGGTAGTTACTACCGACCTCTATACTCGAATTATAAACGGTGACAGTATGAATTGCAAGAAGGAGGAATCACCCATGAAACACGCCACAAAAAAGTTAATCACACTTTGCTTGGCTTTTACTTTATTTAGTGCAGCCGGCTGTTCTGGCTTTTCCGCAACCAGTTCTACGCCCTCGCAGCCTGCACCGTCAGCTACGACACAACAAACGAACTCGACGGCGCCCATTAAGCTTCACACGAAAATTTTATTCATCAATGCAAGTCGCGACCCAAATGGCAATACGGCTAAAATGGGGGCCGACTTCTTGCAAGGCGTAGACCATGACACGCTGTTCCTCAACAACTACAAGATTTACCAGCTCGGCCAAAAGTACCCGGATGATCAGTTTAAAACCGTTATGGACGCTATCGCCCAGGCGGACACCATCGTCATCGGCAGTCCCGTTTACTGGCACACCATGAGCGGCCCGTTAAAAACCTTCATCGACCGCCTCTACGAATTAGACAAACCGGTGCCGGCCTTAAAAGGCAAAAAGCTGTACTTCCTCATGCAAGGCGCTGCGCCGTCCCAGGCCACCAAAGAACAGATGCCCTTCATCATGTCCCGCGTAGCCGCACAGTATGATATGCAATACATGGGCGCCGCTACCGCCATGAATGACCTTTCCGCTTTACAACAAGTATTGCACAACAACTTATAATTTTGGTGAAATGACAAGCCTCATCAAGTAAATTATCTGTAAATTTCGTTAGTATCCAAGGAGAAAAAATATACCTACACAACAAAACGACTCAAGGGCTATCCATTTGGATTTGCTCTTGAGCCGTTTTGCTATTACAGGCACTATCTGCCTATGAGGTTGTTAATTTCACCCAACTAGAACTTGTAGCCTAAGCCAACGTGGAGGCCTTTCAAGGTGCCGTCTCCATCATCAAAATGGTAACGTTCGCTCATGTAGTAGCCGTTCAATTCCAAGTTGTCGATAATCTTGTAGGACACGCCGACCTGGTAGGAATAACGAAGGTTCGTGCCGGTGCCGAGCTTAGCGTATACGCCAGCGCCCGGGAAGATGGGAGCGTAAGCAATAGCGCCACCTTCAACGCCGGTAGCACTATCGTTGAGGCCTTTCAAATGGGTTACGCCGCCATACAAATTGAAATGCGGCACTACAGCATATACAACGTCTAAATGATGATCACGCATGGAATTGTCGTGAATGTCATTCTTAGAGAAGCTATACTGTACAGCGGTTTTGTTGGAAATACCATAGTCAACGCCATAGGTTACGCCGGTGTGATGACCAGCCTGACCCGTTGCGTTTAAGTCGAAGCCATAGTCAACGCCAAGACCAACCTTATCTTTCGTTACATGAGTAACAGGGATAGCTGCCGACGCAGCGCCCGTTACCATGAGAGACATAGCCGCTACGGCTACTACGTGTTTTAATTTCATAGGAAACTCCTTTATACAAATGCTAAGCCATGTGCATATTAAAACGCACATGGCTTAACAACACTATGCAATGAAACCGCCTGACGGCTTCTATTTGTTCCGATTAGTCAGCTAATACGGTTGCGCAACGGTGGCAAAGGGTCGGATGTTCAGCATCTTTACCAACGGATTCGCGATGAATCCAGCAACGTTCGCATTTTTCGAAGGCGCTCGGTGCTACCACAACACTTAAGTGACCTTCGTCGGTAGCAACAGCGTTAGCCGGTGCTTTGTCGCGGCCTTCTACAACGGTTGCTTCGCTGACGATGAGAAGGTTAGCCAACTTTTCGCTGAAAGCAGCCAAGTTCTTGTACGCTTCGCCATCAGCGTAAACCGTAACGGCAGCATCCAAGGAATGACCGATTTCTTTGTGGCGGCGAGATGCTTCCAAAGCGCGCGTTAATTCGCTGCGCAAGTCCAGGAAGTGATCCCATTTAGCGGACAATTCGCCATCGAAATGTTCGTCATGACCGGTCGGCCAATCTTCGAGCATTACGCTGATGCCCATGCCATCTTCCTTCGGCATGTACTGCCATACTTCTTCGGCCGTGAAGGAAAGAATCGGGGAAACCATAACAACCAAGGTCTTCAAGATTTCGTAGATAGCAGTCTGGGCGCTACGACGAGCAACTGCGTCAGCCTTTTCTGCATACATGGTGTCCTTCAATACGTCGAGGTAGAAGGCGCTCAAGTCTACGGTGCAGAAGTTATGGATTGCATGATACAAAACATGGAATTCGTAATCGTCGTAAGCTTTAGTTACCTTGCGGCGTACTTCTTCTAAGCGATGCAAGGCCCATTTATCCAATTCCGTTAACTGGTCGTAGGAAACTTTGTCTTTCTTCGGATCGAAGTCGTCAAGGTTACCTAACAAGAAACGGAAGGTGTTACGAATCTTACGATATACTTCGGACAACTGTTTTACGATGTCTTTCGACAAACGAACGTCGGCCTGGTAGTCAGCGGAGGATACCCACAAACGCATTACATCAGCGCCGTATACATCGATGATGTCGTCCGGAGCTACGGTGTTACCTAAGGATTTGGACATCTTGCGGCCTTCGCCGTCAAGTACGAAGCCGTGAGTCAATACAGCGTTATACGGTGCATGACCCATCGTAGCAACGCCAGTTAACAAGGAAGAGTGGAACCAACCACGATGCTGGTCAGCGCCTTCCAAGTACATAGCGCACGGTACATCGAGACCTTCGTTTTCCAATACGCCGGCCCAAGAAGAACCGCTGTCGAACCATACGTCCATGATATCCTGTTCCTTACGGAATTCATCATGACCACAGTGCGGGCACGTGAAGCCTTCCGGCAACAATTCTTTTTCCGTATGAGCCCACCAAGCGTCGGAACCTTCTTTAGCTACCAGCTTCTGTACGGATGCGATAGTTTCATCATTAACTACATATTCGCCGCAATGCTTGCAATAGAATACCGGAATCGGCACGCCCCAAGCACGCTGACGGGAAATACACCAGTCACCGCGTTCAGCAACCATGTTGTAAATGCGGTCATGGCCCCATTTCGGGATCCACTGTACCTGGTTATCGATAGTGTCCAAGGCTTCCTTGCGGTAACCATCAAGGGAGGAGAACCACTGTTCCGTAGCACGGTAGATAACCGGGTTCTTACAACGCCAGCAATGTGCGTACTGATGGCGCAAGGTACCTTTCTGAAGAAGAGCACCATTGTGAGCCAAAATTTTGATAACCGGAACTTCCGCATCATGGATTTCTTTACCAGCTAATGCTTCTTCCGTGTCACCATAACGACCGTCATCAACAGCCGGGGTGTAGCAACCAACTTTGTCTACATAGGAAGCGATGGTACTGTCGATTTTGCCAGCCTTTGCATAGCGCTGGAAGATATAGAAGTCGTCTTCGCCGTGTGCCGGAGCGGTATGAACGCAGCCAGTACCAGCTTCTAACGTTACATGGTCGCCTAAGAGAACCGGGATTTCACGTTCTTTGAACGGATGCTTAAAGGTAGCCAATTCTAAATCAGCGCCACTGAAGGTGTTCAATACGGTATAAGCTTCTACACCACAATCCTTCAAAGCTGATTCTACCAATTCACGAGCCATGAGGTAGTATTCGTCGCCAACCTGCACCCAGGAGTATTCCAAATCCGGATTAACGGAAATAGCCTGGGATGCCGGGATGGTCCACGGGGTAGTGGTCCAGATTACAGCATAGGCTTTGTCAGTCGGAACGTTTTCCGGCAAGGTGCGTTTTACTTCATTGAGGTACGCATATTTTACATAGATGGAGAAGGATTTCTTTTCCTTATATTCGATTTCTGCTTCTGCCAAGGCAGTTTCACAGTGCGTACACCAGTAAACAGTCTTAAGACCTTTGTAGATATGGCCGCGTTTAGCCATTTCGCCGAAGATACCGAGCTGTTTAACTTCGAAAGCCGGACGCAAGGTCAAGTACGGGTTTTCCCAACGACCCAAAACGCCGAAGCGGATGAAGTCCTTTTTCTGGTCTTCTACGCACTGCAACGCATATTCCTTACATTTAGCGCGAAGGTCCAAGGGGCTCATTTCATGACGGTTCAAACCAGTGTTTTTAATAACCGCATGTTCAATCGGCAAGCCGTGCGTATCCCAACCAGGAATGTACGGCGTATAGTAACCCTGAAGGGTTTTATATTTCATAATGATATCTTTCAAGGTCTTGTTCATCGCATGACCGATGTGAAGCTTACCGTTGGCATACGGCGGGCCATCGTGCAATACGAAGGGCTTGCAGCCTTCGCGTTTTTCCAAGCGTTTTTCATAAACCTTGTTGTCATACCAAAACTTTAAGATTTCCGGTTCCCGTTTCGGCAAGTTGCCGCGCATGGGGAAATCCGTTTCCGGCAAATGTAATGTCTTACCGTAATCCATTAAATACCTCTCCTCTCAATAAAAAAAGCACCCGTCCCCGAAGGGACGGATGCGTATAATCCGTGGTACCACCCTACTGACTTATCTCTAAGCCACTCTCGCATATAACGGTGCTCACCGACAGTCATAGGGACCTGTATGCTCAGAAGTGATCCGTTATCTCTTCCTTCGCCGGGCTCGCACCATACCCCGGTTCGCTGAGAAGTACCTGACATAACCGTCTTCGTCATCACACTATTAAAGCCGCCAAACAATCCAAACGGCTCTTATTTATATTGATATAGCGTATAGTATAGAGAAGTCACCGTGTTTTGTCAAGACGAATTTTTCTTCTCACAGTGTGCATACTTTCTATATTTCTGCAGACTTTACGCAATCTTTACAATAAGCGTATAATGAAATTGACTGAATACGTGTGTTGTAACCCCCACAGACAAGGAGTGACAACGTGGAACCTTGGAAACGAACAGTATACATATGTATTTTCGGTGCCTTTCTTAGCTCCATAGGCTTAAGTCAGGTGGCGCCGATTTTACCAATTTATCTAAAAGATTTAGGCGCCCAGACGCCGCAGGAACTAGCGCGGTGGTCCGGGCTCGCCATGGGCGTAACCTACTTGGTAGTCGCCCTCGTAGCCCCTTTCTGGGGCCGTCTCGCTGACCGCAAAGGGCGAAAGCTTATCCTCTTGCGCGCCAGCCTCGGCATGATGATTTGTAACACACTCATCGCCTTCGTGCAAACACCATTGCAGCTCGTCGTGGTTCGCCTAGCACAGGGCTTGGTGTCCGGCTTCTTCTCCGGCTCCATCACCCTCGTAGCATCGGAAACACCGGAAAAGCAAACCGGTTGGGCTTTAGGCATGCTGGCCTCCGCCAATCTGGCCGGCGCTTTACTGGGACCATTAATCGGTGGTTATCTATCCGGCATCTTCGGCATTCGCAGTACCTTCATCATCGTCGCCTTTTTCCTGTGCATTGCGTTCTTCTTGACGCTGTTCTTCGTCAAAGAACACTTTACGCCGCAGCCGTCGGCCACGAATGGTGGCATCAAGGAACTGCGCCGCAAATTACCATACTTCAACGAACTGGTCATCATCGCCGTGTCGGCGTTCATTTATGCAGTGTCCATCCAGTCTTTGCAACCGATTATCACCATCTTCGTCAGTCAGGTAGTGCCGCCGAACACACCGCACTTGGCACTGCTGGCCGGCTTCGTGTTCTCCGCTACAGGCTTTGCGCAAATGCTCAGTAGCTCTTACTTAGGACACATCATCGACCGCGTCGGCCCGCGCCGCGTCCTGACCATCGCCTTGCTCTACGTAGGCCTCGTCACCATTCCCCAAGCCTACGTCAATAACGTATGGGAGCTCACCATTTTGCGCTTTCTCTTAGGCATTGGTCTCGGTGGTCTCTTGCCATCGCTGAACACGTACATTTCCACGCACGCGCCGAAGGAACTATCCGGTCAGGTCTTCTCGTATAACCAAACGTCGCAGTTCTTCGGTTACTTCCTCGGCTCCGTCGGTGGTTCGTCCTTCATGGCCGCCATGGGCTTCACCGCCCTCTTCTGGGCCACCGGCCTTTTATTTATCATCAACGCCATGTGGGTTCACTTCCGCATCAAACGCTAGTTTCCCGGTGAAATGACCCACCTCCCCGGCCCAACGCAACACAAAACGTCTAGGTCCTTACAGCAACCTGTAAGTGCCTAGACGCTTTTTATTTTACCAGTATGCAATTTCCAAAGGCTTATACGCCTTTACTAGCCAAGAACGCTTTGAGCTTCGCCTTCTTCTTCGCATCCTTTTCTCGTTTCTTTTCGTAAGCCAAGATAAAGATAGTTGCCAGGATCAAGCAGAAACCGATAATATCCGACACATGGAGCGCGTGGTCTAAGAAAATCCACGCGACCAAAGCCGCCGAAATTGGTTCCAACGACGCGATGATGGAGCCTTGAACGGCGCCGATGCGACGCACCCCTTCCATGTACGCATTAAAGGACACGAAGGTGCCTAAGAACGCAATGCCGAAGAAGGCAGCGCCGGTGTTCCAGTCCCAAATACCGACTACGTCCCATGGCGGCGCAACGAAACCAGATAGGATGCCGCCAATTATCGTGGCCCAGCCAACGATAGGGCCGGTGCCATATTCACGGAGCAACGCCACCGGCTGCACGCTGTAAATCGCTACAGCAAAGGCCGATAATAACCCCCAGAACAATACATTTTCGTTGAGCATGGACGTATCCAGCGTGCCATGCAACGCAATAATCGCCGTGCCCGCCATGGCGAGCACAACGCTAATGCTTTCGCCCGGTGTAGGCTTCTTGTGATAGCGCAACAGCATGTACACGATGATCATAACCGGCGCTAAGTATTGCAGCACTGTCGCAATGCCCGGCCCCGAATACTCGATGGACCGAAAATACGAGTACTGACACATAGCCATACCAAAAACACCGAAAATGATTAACTTCACCGTATCCTTCAAGCTGAAGAAAATGCGGAATACACCGCCGTGAAGCTTCATAGCCGATGCGATAACTGTCAACGTCCCGGCGGTTAACAAGCGAATCGTCAAGAGCCATTCCGGCGTAATATGCTTAACCGACTGCACATACTGCACGCAATTGCCGGAAATACCCCACAGCAACGCGCCCAATATGGTCAGCAAAACCCCTATTCGTTGATTTCTATCCACTTCACCTACGTCCTCCTTGAATTATCCCTATACTCTCTTTCGTACCCAATGTGATTCGCCTCGATTATTTCAGCAAATCCTTGTGGATTTTCACCACAATCTTGTGAACCGTCGCCGGTTCATCCTGGTACGCGCAACAAGGGCGGTGTAAATCAAGAGGATAAAATACAGCAAAGTTACCGGCTTTGGACACGATAGTGCCATCGTCCACAACGTCACCGGCATAGAAATATAAATCGCGGTCCGGCATAGCTTCCGTTACTGCTGCTTGGCCGCGGTCAACGGCAAAGCCCAACTGTTCCGTGCCGTCTACGACGTACTGCACGTCCAGGTAATTCTTGTGCGATTCCGGGCGCGTCGTAGCGAACTTCTTGGTGGTTACCGTTTCCACCGACGCGTACATAGCCTGACCGTCGATTTCATAACGACCCGGTTTGAGCGCTGCCACATCAGTAGCCTTCAACCAATCCAACGCCTTTACAATAGCTGCCGGTAAACCTAAGCTTTTATAGTCTGTGTCAATATGTCCAAATATCATGAGAAACCTCCGTACTATCGACTGTATCCTCAACTGCTCGCGTCTTACCCAGTCGCTAAGTCTTGGCGCGTTCAGTCGCTTAACGGCTCAAAAGCCCCTTGCGGGGCCTTTGAGTGGTTAAATCGTATTACATGTATTGTCGCATATGTGAACTAACTATGTCAATTGTAAACTAGCACTAGAAATGCGCTTAAAAACTAGCACTGTGACCAAGCTCCCCTTAGTCTTCGTCAGTGCCTGCGAACTGGGCAATAATGCCTTCCGCAATCTTATGCGGCACTTCTTCGTAGCTACTGAATTCCATATTGAATACGCCTTGACCTTGGGTCATGGAACGCAATACGGTTACATAATCCAGCATTTCAGCGAACGGTACCTGCGCTTTAACAACGGTAATGCCTTCCCGTTCTGCCTGTTCCATGCCGAGTACACGGCCACGGCGGCTGTTTAAGTCACCCATAATATCGCCCATGAATGCATCCGGTGCGAATACGTTAACGTTGTAAACAGGTTCTAACAATACCGGTTTAGCCTGCGGCACGCCTTTCTTCAACGCCTGCGCAGCGGCTACCTTGAACGCCAATTCCGAAGAGTCTACTGCATGATAGGAACCATCCAAGAGCGTAACCTTTACGCCAATCATCGGATAGCCAGCCAAGAGGCCTTTATCCAAGGTTTCCTTCACGCCTTTTTCAACGGCCGGAATGTACTGCTTCGGTACAGCGCCACCAAAGATTTTATCGACGAATTCAAAGTCGCCGTCATATTTCGGTTCAATGTTAATCTTAACATGACCATACTGACCATGACCGCCACTTTGTTTCTTATGCTTGCCTTCTACTTCGAAGGAACCGCGTACCGTTTCGCGATACGGAATGTACGGTTTAACCAGCTGTGCTTTCACGCCGTATTTGCGTTCCATCTTAGTCATAATGTGATCTAAGTGTACTTCGCCCATACATTTCAGCTGCATCTGACGGCCTTCCGTATCCTTCGTAACTACGCAGGTCGGATCTTCTTCGGAAATACGTGCTAAGGCGGATGCTAATTTTTCTTCTTCGCCTTTCTTTTCCGGTACCAACGCTACCGTATGGAGCGGGTTCGGGAAGCGAATCTGACGGTACTTAACGCTAAATTCCGGCGTTGCAAAGGTATCGCCCGTAGCCGTTACGGCCAACTTCGGAATAACGACAATATCCCCGGCGCCGGCTTCCGTAACCGGTACCTGCTGTTTGCCGATAAGGGTATACATTTTGCCCCATTTTTCTTCTACGCCTTTAGTCACGTTGAGGAGCTTATCTCCTTCTTTGAGGGAACCGGAGAAAATACGCATGAAGCTCTGTTTCCCCGCAAAGGGATCGAGCACGGTCTCTCCGTAGAAGCTGAACAGCTTCGTCAGACGGTGCGGGATTTCAGGCGGGAATACAGCAGGATGGTCTTCGCGGCCCTTATTGGCGATAGACCACACTGTCTTCGTATAGTCGCGCCATTCTTCCTTTGTAAGCTTACTCTTCTCCTTGATATCGGCGGACACTTTTTGGCTCATTTTGTTGTTTTCCTTTTGTTTTTCTTGTCGATTGATAACGCATATGCCGCTGTTGGTGCAGG